>PDWI01000124.1_pt1 | contig 106100 bp, 105 predicted proteins | sample 1430891 | NCBI WGS metagenome assembly PDWI01 (sample SAMN01162508, study PRJNA174530) | Oral metagenome, whole genome shotgun sequencing project. | biome: Marine environment; feature: Marine mammal; material: Swab sample of the gingival sulcus; isolation source: swab sample of gingival sulcus... | reverse complement strand
GCACTTGTTGTAATATATGCATAGCAATGGATTAGGTTATTATTTAGTTTGTTTATTACATAAACTATTATACCTGATCCATTTGCTTTATATTACCCCTATTTATTAACCATTTTTGACAATAAAAGCTTTTTAATATTATTTATTTTTTCTACTTGATCTGAAAATCGAGAATTTATTTCTATTTCATTTATTACAAGAACAGCCTCATCAAAAGAAATTTTGTAAAAATTAATCATTTGTTTTGCATCCTGTTCAGGATTATCAATCCTGCTTTTTAAATATCTATTGTAATAAGTTCTCTGCACCCTTATGAAATCATCCACTTTTTTCGGAAAAAGAACCGTATCTTGATCTGAATCAAGAGTTGATTCAATTGACATTTCCAATAAATCCAAATAGTCACCATAAATATACGCTTCTGCAGCTTCTCTATTTTTCCATCTATTAGCTGAATCAATGAACTCTATAGCATCTAAGGAATTTTTATTTAATTCAGACAAAGCATCTGCCATTATTTGATCAATCAACTGATCAAATTGTATTGAGTCAAGAACGATCTCCCCGAAACCTAATGTTTTCTTAATTTCATCACCATACTCATTAGCACACGGACTTAGTGAAACACGGAATTTTTTTTCGCCATTATCTTTATTCACCCATTCACTATCAAAGACTTTAACCCCTATAATTTCTTGCATGTTATTTATAACATAATCGCGAAACATGAGATAATGGCGTTGCGTTTCTCGATGCAAATTTCTAGACATTTCAATTGTAATATCATGATTATTGTCAATTTTATCAATGCTTTGCTTTTCTGAATTATAGAAATCTACTCTCAAGTTCATCACAAAATCATCAATAAACCACCTCAAAAATTCTTTCCAAGATTCCCCATAATACGTTACTCTTTCCACTTCCTCACCATGACCTATTGGCGCAGAAACATCTCTATAGGCAACACATCCATTATGCATTAAAATTCTATTTAATTCGGAGAAAGCTACCTTTATAGCATCTTTTCCATACAACATTCCATCATCGCACTCCACGCCATAAGAACTTACTTCATGAAAAATTGATGATGCATTAACTCCGCTCACAGTTTCCGATTTAATTGGAATATGGCTCATGTTGGCAGAAATAAGCTCAATATTCAAATCTTCTTTATCAATCAATTTCAATACTTCAGGAAATAAATCCATGCCAAAAATTCTCGAATTACTATCTGCAGTATTTCTAGCAATTTTTTTTAATGACTCTCCACCGCCAACACCAATTTCCAGCAAATTTAACTTGCCATTAAATCTGGGTAATAAATCATTTTGTGCTAATCCAATAATTTCTGCAGTCTTTTCATCATAATTATTACCAATTTGCTTTATATATTCTGTGTTAGTTTTTTCACTTACATGACATTGATTTATTTTTTTATCCATAATTATCCTGAAACCTAATAATTTTATAACTAATACATTGTACACAGTATACAAAATTTATTAGAATATTACAAAAGAATATTGCAAATAATTATAATGATAGTTTATATTATCATCCTGCACGTTCACAGATAGCAAAAAAAGGGATATACAGGAAAACTCATATAATTTATGAAATATTATTCATTATATAAAAAAGTTCGAACTTCGTCCCATAGGGCCAACAAAAAACCGCCTTTTTATTGGGACAATCTTTATGTAGACTGCACAATTATTGGATAATGAAATGTTGTTTTATTTCTATTTACAATATCATTTGCAACAATCTGCAAAGTGCGCGCAAGAGACTGACACTCTGACACAGACATAATGCTTGGCATGGAAGAAATTTGATTCATAAGATTCTTGTGATATACCACTGGTGTTTTTGGTGAGAAGACTTTGAGATGTGCAGACCCAGTAAATACAACCAGCGTCTTTACATATTGTGAAATGCCAAATGCTTTTTTGAGATAAAAATGTAATGCCTTTGAATGATTTTCTGCTTGCATCACAGGATTATAGAATGTGTTCTTTTTATAGTATGTGTTATATTTTCCCATACACTGGAAAACTTGTGACCAATCACGTTTGAGATAACTTCCATAAATTGTTCCACTGTAATTTTTTGTCTCAATTGTAAAAATACCCTTTGTACAAATAAGAACATGATCAATTTGTTGACCTGATATTGTAATATCGTGAAAAGAATAAAAATTTTTTTGTTCTATTAATGTTTTTTTCACAATTCCTTCTCCAACAATTCCTTTTGCAGAACTTGGATCGAGGAGATATTTAATGAAAAGCGTAAGTGCTGACATGATCAAAAATAAAAAATAACATACAATAGTACATCATTTTCTACATTTTGTCAATTTTTTTTCGTAGCAATTACATTTAGCACTTAAAAAACCACCTCTTTGTGAATCAATTTTATTAATCTCTTGTTTCTTTGCAAATATACGTTTTTAGTTTTTCATCTTGAATTTTACACTTATACCCACACTCACTCAAATGTTGCTTTTGAAAAGTCTCTTTTATTAAATTTATATCCATCAATAACTTCAATAGCTTTTATAGCACATCCAGACATTACAAAAAGACTACTTATAGCAAAAATTATCATTAGAATATTCTTTACATCTCAGCTTTACTTTGTTTATTTAAAATATACCTCTGTCAGAATCATATGCATCCATTTTTTTATCTCCATTTTTGTCATAAAAACAAGATGGTGTGTATATAAGCCAGCAATATTGCATTTTTCGACCACTGCCATCATTCATTGGAGTTACTGTATCAGGTTTACCACGTTTTTTTACGAGAGCGCTATAACTAATTCCTATGAGAGGATCATCATCTTTGTTAAAAACCACATTCGGTATTTCTTCCATTGTTAATTTTGACAAATAAACCACATTTTCAAATCCTTCCTTATCAAAAACATAAAAAAATAACCAAACACAGGTATAGAAATTAGCGACATAAATACAATAAACAAAACAAAAGCTCTATGACTATTTGGCTCTTTTTCCTCCTTTTTCATATTTTTATATTTAATTCAACAATTAAAGTATATCAAATCTTGTTAACATCGCAAAAAAAGAGATAACATTATATATAAAAAAGCACAACGCAAGCTCTGTTACTAAAAAATTACATATTTCCCCAAAAGAAAAAAACTTATCAATAGTTATACAGATATCAAAAATATGACTTAAATAGATTAAAAAAACAATACATGATTCAATAAGACAATCAAAAATTACTGTTTTTTATAAAAATATTGTAATCAAAAACTAGAGACCATTTATACTTTTTCTATATTTATGTTCATCAAGTGTACGAGAAAATACCGTTTCTCCCGTCTCTGCATTGTTGAGAAAATACATATAGTCCGTCTCTGCTGGCGCAAGTGCTGCATCAATTGAAGCGAGAGAAGGATTATTAATTGGTCCTGGAGGCAGTCCTGGATATATATAGGTATTGTAAGGATCATCAATTTCTATATCAGCCTGTGTATGTTTGACCTCTGGAATACCTTTGACATAATCAATTGTCGCATCACTTTGCAATGCCATACCAATATCCAATCGATTTTTGAACACACCTGCTACGATCGATCGATCAGTATTTAATGGCACCTCTCCCTCGATAATGCTTGCAAAAATAATTACTTCATGAAGATCTTTTCCCTGCAAAGCAATCAGATTGCGATAATTTTGGTCTATTTTTTTATCAAAATTAGTAAGCATTTTTACAATAACCTCTTCTGCAGTAGACTCCTCTGTAAAAAAATATGTATCTGGAAAGAGATATCCTTCAAGACTTGCATCTGTTTTCAAAAACAAAAATTTTGTATATATTTCACTAGATGGGTTATTTGCAAGCTGTGCAAATTCATCTCCCGGCAAGTTGTTTGCATTGAGACGTTCTGCCATTTTTTTAATTGTCCACCCTTCTGGAAATGTAACTTTGATATCTTTATTTTTTTCTATAAGCGCCTCTCCCGTTGTCGTAATTTTATATACAATATCAGAAATCGTACTCTCTGGCATAATCTCATATTGATTCGCACGAAATTTTCCACGCAATTTATTCTTCCAAGCATAGTAGTAAAAATATAACCGATTTTCGATTAATTCAGCTTCTGCAAGATTTTTTCCAATTGTAACAATATCATCACCCTCTGATACAACAAAAATTTGTTCTGACATATTGTGCGAAGTCGTATTATACACCCGATAATGTATAAAAAAGAAACATCCAAAAACGCAGATAAAAAATACTATAATACTTATTCCTATTTTCATATTATCTATCATTTATTATTCTGGTAAAAACCGTATACTATCAAAACGCTCCTCAACCATCTCCTCTTCCTCTCCACGATTATTGAAATACGATATAATATTATCAATTGGCGCAACCATCACACCACCCTCTTGTAAAAGTTGTGCATAATCATACAATTCCCACAATTCTGGATTAATCACGATTATTCGCTCATATTTTTTTTCTGTGGATATATCATCACTATTGTGAATTAATTGCAATTCAGCAATATTATCGCGTGCAATGAAATTATATTTACTAATATTTTCCATCGCTTCATCTTTAAGCGATGAAATCATATCAATTGCTGTTACATGTCCGTCAGCGCCTACAATATAACTCAAAAGTGCTACAATCCATCCGCCACCAAATCCCACTACTAAAACATCCTGATTTCTTCTAGGACGCAAAAGCTCTAACATAAAAGACAAAACAGACGGTTCTGGCAACAATTGTCCATGACCAATTGAAATCGGAATATCTGACGCAGCCGCAATACGAAATTTGTCAGGCACAAATTCTGCACGATTAATTTCTGAAAATGCATCAATAATCAAATCCGTTTTGAGATATCCTTTATGTATGAGATTATTTGCTAAAGTTCCCATAACTTATTAAATACCACTAACAGAGATAATTGCATCACGGTCACGTGAGCCATCAAATTCAATTGCAAAAATACTTTGAATATCTGAAAGTATCATCTTTCCGTTATCTATAGGAACTGCAACTTCTGCACCAACAATCAAAGCTTTACAATGTGCATTTCCATTACTCCGCCCATCTGTCCTTCGTCCTTTTTTCAATTCAAAAAGATCATGTGCATACTGCTCATCAGATGGTGCAATTCGTTCCAAAAGATTCATAAAATCCTGCAAGAGCATTGGCTCGTTATGATTAATTGCTACACCCATTGTTGTATGTTGTGCATAAACACAAACACGTCCTTCTCTGATACCACTTGCATCTATCACGTCCTGCACACGATCCGTGATGTCTACAAACTCTGTTTGTGCATTTGTCCTGAATTTAATAATTTCTCTATGATATTTCATAATTATCTTTTAGTTTTGTTCTCTTTATTGTATCACATCATTTGATATCAAGCACCCAGCCTTCGTACTCTCTGCACATATTCACCAATTGCAATCTCAAATGCCACATCATCAAAATCTGGAAACATTTTTTCATCAAAATATAATTGTGCATTTGCAATATCCCACATCATAAATCCTGCACTAAGATGTGGTTCACCTCCTGTACGAATAAGATAATCTACTGGTGGTAAATCTTTTGTCATAAGATGTTTTTTAATCATGTTCTTTGTAACTTGCGCACTATTCTCACATACATCTACAAGTGATTGCACTGCACGTAACATTTCCTCATCACCGCTATACGCCAAAAAAAAGTTCAATGTATATTTCTCATGATTTCGTGTTTTCTCCATTCCATCCTCAAGTATATTTACAAGACTTTTTGGTAATTGCTCTTTCCATTGTCCGATAATATTGACACGCACGTGATCTTTAATAATGTCCTCACTATTAAGTAGCTTTATGAAATAGTCTTCATAGATTCTCAGAAGTGCTTTACGTTCTTTAATCGGTCTCTTTGTCATGTTTTCTACTGAAGAACCCCAAAAAGAAATACAAGTAATTCCCATATTTCGTGCTTTCTTTGCAATCTTTTCAATCATCTGCGCACCTACCTCATGCCCATCCCATGGATCCAATCCACGTTCATGCGCCCACCTCCGATTACCATCAGGAATAATTGCCACATGTTTTGGATTTTTTTCATTCTCATTCATGTTATCAGTTTTTGCGATTACTTAAATACAAAATTAATTCCTCCAAAAAATCAACTGCATTATTTTTCAATTTGAGCTGTGCAAGCACTCCTCGCGCTTCAGTCAAAAGACTCTCTACATATAATTCAACTTCCTTTTTAGCGCCTGACTCTACAAGCACATTTTGGAATCTCTTTACATCAGAGCGAGAGATGTCCTTTTTGCCCAAAAGCTCATCCAAAACTCTTCTCTGAACCTCTGTCGCTTTTTTATATGCACGAGAAACAAGCACCGTTTTCTTACCCTCTGCAATATCTGACCCAACTGGTTTTCCAGTTTTTCGCTCATTACCAAAAACTCCTAAAATATCATCATGTATCTGAAATGCGATGCCCAGAGGAATTGCAAATCGCGTCAATTCATCACACAATTCATCACCTGCACCAGCGAGCATCGCCCCAAGCTTTAATGGTCCATCAAATGTGTATCTTGCTGTCTTATTTTCATACATTTTCAATATATCCTTCTCTTTTACATTGTCACTGTACTCCATATAAATATCCTGCATCTCACCAACACACGTCAATCCCACAATATCCTGCATTTTATTCAAAGCACTGATAATCAATCTTGGTTCAAATTGTGAAGAAAAAAGCACTTGATTTCCCAGTGAATAAATAAGATCACCAGAAATAATTCCCACAGACGTGCCAAAATGTTCGCTATCATCACCTATCATAAACCTTTTGTGAAAATCACGATATTTTGCGTGAATTGTCTTTTTGCCACGCCGCAAATCATCTCGATCGATAATATCATCATGCATCAGCAAAAACGCATGAATAAGCTCAATACTTATTGATGCTCTGATAATCTCTTGTCGATCATTTCCACCTGCACCAACATACCCCCAATACATCATAATCGGACGAATACGCTTCCCTCCAGAAAGGATAGTCTTTTTAAAATATTTGAAAATTGCTGTTACAAAGGCATCTGTTTTTTCCGCTTCTTTAATTGCGCCATCTAAATATATCTCTATCTCATGATCTATCTCACTCTTTAATGTTGAAAGTTCTTTCTTAAAATCCATAAATACACAAAAATAATTTACAAAGAATTATATATGTATAATTCCTATATTGCAAGTTTATAATCTTTTTCCCTTCCTATTTTTTCGCAGTTCCGCTGTACCTAACAATAGCCTAGTTACACTCCCACCAACAATACTTACAAGCAAACTAAATAAGATCAATCCCATAAAACGCGTAATAATCACAACACCCTCACCAAAAATCGTCTCTGGCATCGCCTGCGGTACACCACCAAGCAACACTTTACTACTCCAAATCATTGATAGCGGAATATTTGCATACACTGCACGATCTCCCTCCGCAAACCAAATTAATGTCCCACTAATAAGAATCATCGTAAAAAGTGTGACAATATAAATTTGCATTGTCACACCAAACAATTGATCATGACCGTTCTTTTCGATATCCTCATGTTTTTTCTGAATGCGCAAAAGCTTTACAAGACGCACCATTCGCAAAAATCGCAAGAGTCGCAAGAGTCGCACGCTCTTGAGAAATGTAAAATTTGCAATGCCCAAAAATGTCGGTATAATCGCAACAAGATCGATCAACCCAAAAAAACTACATATATAACTCCACGATCTCTTTGCTGCAATAACACGACCAATGTATTCCAATGAAAAGAAAAAAACAGTAAAATATTCAATATACAAAAAAATCTTTTCATATTTTGTAAATCCCTCTACTGTTTCTAACACAATCGCCACAATTGAAATAATCGTCAGCACAGCAAAAAAATCATTCACCGGTACAAAATACCGCGAATTAATATTATTAAATATATCTCGACAGAGCTCTTGAAATGTTTGTTTTTTCTTCATTTTATTTTTTCATACATCCCATTTAACCACAATCTCAAATATGCAATCAAAAATATCTCATAATTTACCATATACCCCATAAAAACCACTTCCCCATTGTACCACAAAAAAGAAACAGGCCTAAACCTGTTTCTTTTTTTGCTATGTGTCAGTAGATTTATGGGCGTACTTCACGGAATTTACTGCCAGAGCAGTTTGCATCTGATGTGCATGTATTTGAGCATTCTGATGGATCTGTTGCTACTTTTGTTTTTGCCATGCATTTGCCATTTGGTGAACATGTTCTTTCTGTGCAATATGTTGTTGTACTACAGTTTTGTGTTTTGTTTCCATTTGTACATGTCCATCCATCTAGGAACTGTGGTTGTGATCCAGAGAGTTCTCCTGTGTCACAAAATGTACATCCATGCCAATCTTCTTGTGTTACTGGGAGATAGTTACATGAACCGCATTTCGGTTGTATGTAGTAATAATTACATTGTCCACCACACTCTGCACTTCCTTGTGTCCATGTTTGTGATTTATGTGGATCTACTGCATATCCATGTCCCGCACATTTTTGTGCGCCTTGTGGTATATTACCTGTACACTCTACACATTCTGCGATATCAACTTGCGTTACCCATCTTTTTTGTGGAGTACTGCCTGATACTTTTCTTGTTAAAATAATTGTCTTTTTTCCTGCTGAGTTGAACGTGCACTCTCCTATATATCCATCAGATTCTTTTGTAATTTTACCAAGTTCCTTTAGGTCTTGTGAGCCACATTTGAGCTGATAGTTTCCTTGATTATCAAATGTTGTATCATAGAGTTTCACAGTGACATGTTCTTTACCAGTTGTACATCCTGACGTTGTGACATTTGTAAAAGTGCCTGGTTGTACACTACATCCTGCAAGTTTGGCTATGTTGTCTTTGTAGAAGTATCCTACATAAAAATTAGATGTAGACATACCATATAAATCTAGTGTATCTTTTTCACAGTCCATATAGACGCTTTTTGTTCTTATTATTGGTTCCTCATGACGACATACTAGACGCTTCCTAGTTCTATCACCATACTCCACGTCAATCCAGCGACATTCTCGACTAGGAGTCATAGTACTACGAGTTGCGTATTCACAATCAAGACCATCTCGACGCATACATGCTCTATACGCTGCATCATACGCCCATTTTTTAGAATTTAAGATAGGTTCTCCATGAGGACATGATCCATTGCCAATACGACATCTATTAAAACAGATAAAACTTCTTTTATTTTTTGAAGTACTTACACGCCCTTTACTCCACCACGCAGAATATCCTTCTTTTGCACATTCCACACGTCTTTCTCGGCATTCTTTGTTTAGATTGAGTTTATACTGCATTGATGGGTGATAATTATAACAAAAAGTAAAATAGGCACTTCCAGAAACTGTCACTTTATTATTCTGTTCCTGCTTTACATTGGCAGACATAATAAGACTTTGTTTTCTGGATTCAAAACAGTTTCCACTCGTAATCGTAATCGCATGAGAATTATGATACATCATCATACCGCCGAAGAGAAAGAAAAGAAAAACCGTGATGTTTTTGCTATTGTTTTTCTTAGAAAAGATGAAAATACCGATGATGAGAATGATGGTTATTAGTAAAGTGATGATGAGAGACAGTGGTAGTGTTTTTTCGTCTTTTTGTTGTTTTTGTGTTTTTTGTGTTGTTTGTGCTGTTGCGTTTTTTTCTGTTGTGTCTAGGAGCGTTCCGTCTTCTGAGTGTAGTTCTACTGTTGCGTATGGTCCTATGCAATCTTTTGTGATGTTTACTGCTACTTTTTCTGTTACTACATCTGATTGTGTTTTGTTATTTTCTTTTTTTCCACATAGTTCATTTTTGTTATTGTATACATATACATCATAGATCATTGTTTGTTCCTGTGTGAATTGCTTTCGTGCATCAGGAAAACTATCTGCTCTTTGTGTAAGGAAAAGACTTACGAGCGCTTTGTCATTTTTTTTGTAAGATGTTTCGTCTAATTGGATGCTTTTTATTGTTCCTGATTCCCCTTGTATGACATAGTGTGCTACCACAGTATTTGAAAGTACTTCATCGTTACTTTTTAGCTCCACCAATGTATCATATGCTTGTGGTTTTTTTGGTGTTGGGAGTAAAAAAGATATTTCTCTTGTTTCATTTGGTTGTAGTGTGATATGTTCTTTTTTTGTTTTTTCGATATCTTTTCCAAATGTTGTTTGTTGTCTTGTTGTAAACTCTGGTGTGAGTGTTTGTTTTTCTCCTGCATGATTGATTAGTGCACACTCTAAATACAGGTCTTCTTCTGTGCTAATATCCACTCCGTTTCTCAGACCAAAAAATTCTTCATCAACACGGAGTGTGCAATCTCTTAACTCTACACCTTGCACTTCACTCTCTACGGTAACTGTGTCTAGTGTCAATGGCGCGAGATCTAATCCTTTCGATGTTGCAACAAGTATATCTAAATCATATGTTCCGCTAAGTGTTTTTGGTATTGTATACGTTATTTCTTTTTCTACACTTTCTCCTGGTGCAAGTGTGAGAACTTCTTCGTATACCTTTTCATCTACGAGAACTTCTGATTCTTCTGTTCTTTCTAAAAGTTTTACAGAATAACGTATATCTGACTGTGTGTTTTCTCCATTATTGGATATTGTAAACATGATATAGACATCATGATCTTTCTGTTCCAAAAGATACGCAAATGGAACATTTACATTACTGATGATTTCTACACCTCCAGCCTCTTGTGCAAATGTAAAAAGAGGCATACTCAAAAAAAGCATTAGAAAAGAAAAGAGTATTTTTCTCATATTTTTTTATATTAATTTGTTTTACCTTTTTTATTATACCACAAAAAACAATCCTACCAATAGGATTGTTTTCAAAAGTGTATATGTTACCAAGAAATATTATTTTTTCTCAATTTTTTCTTTCTCTACTGTGCCGCCAGCTTTTTCAATTGCTACAGCAGCATTTGTTGATACACCAATCTCTGTACTCACAGTCAATTTCTTTGAGATTTCACCTGTTGCGACAATACGTGCACCATTTTTCACCTTCTTTCCTGTAATAATATCATTTTGCACAAGTGTTTTGAGTGAAACCGTATCACCATCAGAAAACTTTGCATTAAGCACTGCAAGCGTGACGACATTTTTCTTTGCATGTGGTGATTTGAAACCACGCTTTTTTTTCATCTTTTGCACGAGGGTTGTACGACCACCTTCAAAGAGCGGATCGACATTACCACCACTTCGCGCCTTCTGCCCTTTCATACCACGCCCACTGTATGTGCCACGTTTTCCGCCACGACCAATGCGTTTTTTCTTGTTTGATTTTGTAGATAATTCGTGAATCTGCATAACTCTTTGGATAAATTTAACTTATGACTATTTAGCGGTTTTTTTCGTTGCTTTTTTAGTCGCTTTTTTTGCAGCTTTCTTCGTTGTTTTCTTTGTTGCTTTTTTCGTTGCTTTTTTAGCCGTCTTTTTCACAGCTTTTTTTACAACCTTCTTTGCTACTGGCTTTTTCTTTTCTTCTATATCTTTCGTCTCTTTCACCTCTGAAACCATCGGTTTTTTGAGATGAGTCAGCGCTGCAACTGTTGCACGAGCAACATTCAATTTACTTGAAGAACCATATGATTTTGCGACAACATCACGCACACCTGCCAATTCTACAACTGTACGCACCGCACCACCTGCAATGATACCACGACCTTCCTTTGTCGGCTTGAGAAGCACTTTTGCACTTGCAAGTTTATGATTAATCTCATGAGAAATTGTATTTCCATCAAGAGTGATTTCAATCATATTTTTCTTTGCATCTGCAACAGCCTTTTGAATTGCCTGTGACACATCTGTTCCCTTTGATACACCTACACCAACCTTGCCCTTACGATTACCGATAACCATAGTTGCACGAAAACGGAACCGACGACCACCTTTTACTACACGTGTTACACGTGCAAGATCCAGAAGTTGCTGATCAAACTCCGGCTTTGGACGCCTCTTGCCTTTGAAACCCTTTTTTCGTTCTTTTTTCACCATATAAACCTTTTAATCGTCAAATAAAAAATTAAAATTTCAAACCACTTTGGCGTGCAGCATCAGCCAATGCTTTCACCTTACCATGATATTTATATCCAGCACGATCAAATACAACTTCTGTAATCTTTTTTTCATTCGCTTTCTGTGCAATCAATTCACCGAGCTTTTTTGCACCTTCTACAGAATTTTTTGCACCTTTAATCTCGGCAAGTTTTGCTGATACGATTGTCTTATCATTTGTATCATCAATCACTTGTACAGTCATTGTCGTAAGTGAACGAAACACACTCAAACGTGGTCTCTCTGGCGTACCAGATATTTTTGATCGTACACGATTTGCACGATGCAATCTTTTATTATTACGTGTTGAATTCATATTTTTACCATTAAATTATCCTGATACTTACGCCGCAACGGCCTTCTTGCCCTCCTTACGACGGACATACTCACCCACATACTTAAACCCTTTTCCTTTATACGGTTCTACTGGACGATATGCGCGAACATTCGCTGCAAATTGACCAACTTGCTGTTTATCAATACCAGAAATTGTCATAATTTGACCTTCGATTGATACCGTTAATCCTTCTGGGATATCGACTACTACAGGATGTGAAAAACCAAGTGCAAGATCAACAGTTTTTCCTTTTACCGCCATACGATAACCTACGCCGTTGAGCTCTAGCTTTTTCTCAAATCCCTCAGTTACACCTGTAATCATATTTGAAATAAGACGTGCTGTTGTACCCCACATTGCCTGAGAAATTTTTGCATTATGTTTTTTGTTGATTTTTACACCTTCCTCTACCACTTCAACTGCAACAGCATTATGAATTGGCATCATAAGTTCACCCTTTGAACCTTTCACTTTCACATCAGCGCCTGCAACTTCCACAGTAACGCCATTTGGAATTTCAATAATTTTTTGTCCTATACGACTCATACTATTTTCATTAATTTAATATCGGCTTACCACAACTCACAAATCAATTCACCACCCAATCCTTTTTTGCGAGCTTCTTTGCCAGACATCACTCCTTGTGATGTAGAAATCACAGAAATACCATAACCATTGCGTACTTTGTGAATATCGTCTTTTTTCACATATCGACGCTGTCCTTGCTTGCTGATTTGACGAATGCCCTCAATCGCAGGTTTTTTTATAGTGCTCGAGATTTGATCATATTTCAACGTGATACGAATATTTTCAAATTTTTCGTTATCCTCATCTTGAACACGCTCAACACCATCGATGAAATCTTCTTTCTCAAGTACTTGTGCAATTGCAAATTTAAGCTTTGACATCGGCATCACCACCTCAGCATGTCGTGCTGCATGTGCATTGCGAATACGTGTTAACATGTCACTTATTGAATCGATCATAATTACTTATCATTTAAATATCAAACAAATTTTGGAATCTTTTCTAAATTATACTTACCAACTACTCTTTTTAACACCAGGAAGTTCTCCTTTACTTGCTAATTCACGAAAACAAACACGACAAATTCCAAAATAACGAATATACCCTCTTTTACGACCACATTTCCAACAACGTCGAACCTCTCGTGTTGAAAACTTTGGTTTTTTATCTGCTCGTGCTTTTACTGATGTTTTTGCCATATCTTATAATACATTAAATTATTCTGGTTTTTGCAAAGGAAATCCCAATGCGCGATAAAATTTCTCTGCATCTTCTTTATTTTTTGCAGAAGAAACAACTGTAATTTGAAAACTAAATGGATGTCGAACGTTCTCTGCCACAATCTCAGGAAATATCGTATGTTCTTTTATGCCAATGTTCAAATTTCCTGATGCATCAATCACCTTTGACTCGATTCCATGAAAATCACGTATACGTGGCATAGCTGTAGCAATCAAACGATCAAGAAAATCCCACATACGCTGACCACGAAGTGTTACCTTCATACCAACATCCTGTCCTTCACGAATTTTAAATCCTGAAATTGATTTTTTTGCCTTTGTGTTCACTGGTTTTTGTCCTGTAATATCACGAAGAGCTTGCTCTACCTCTGTCAACGCTTCTGTATTCTTGATAAATTTTCCAATACCAGTATTTACCACAACCTTTTCAACACGTGGTACGAGCATGATATTATCAAGACCGAGATCTTTTTGTAGATCTTTCATTACATCGTTATATTGTTGTTTCGTTGTCTTTATCGCACTCATAATAATTATTCAATTTCTTTACCACTTTTTTTAGAAACACGCACTTTTGCTCCTTCTTTCACTTTAAATCCCACACGTGTCGGCTTATCTGTATGCGGACACACAAGCGCAACATTTGACATGTTCATTGGTGCCTCAACAGTTACACGCTCACCTTTTTGCCCCATTTGTCGTGGCTTCATGTGTCGTGTCACCATATTTATCTTTTTCACAGTAACTGTGTTTTTAGCTGCAGATATAGCAATCACCTCACCGCGTTTCCCACGATCTTTCCCTGCTATTACCTCAACTTTATCACCTTTTTTAATCTTCAACATACATTTTTACAAAAATTCTTCTTACAATACTTCTGGCGCCAATGACACAATCTTATTATATCCCTTTTCACGAAGTTCACGTGCAATTGGACCAAATATTCGTGTTGCTTTTGGCTCTTTATTTTCCGGATCTACAATTACAGCTGCATTCTCGTCAAATCGAATATATGAACCATCTTTTCTCCGAAGAGATTTTTTCTGGCGAACAATCACAGCCTTTACCACATCACCAGATTTTACATTTCCCCGCGGCTCTGCATTTTTTACAGAAGCAATGATGATATCACCTACCTGTGCATAACGCCGACGTGAACCACCAAGAACTTTGAAGCACTCAATATCCTTTGCTCCTGAGTTATCTGCAACTTTTAGCCATGTTTCTGCCTGAATCATACTTTTCTCTTAAAAAATCTTTAAACTATTTTACTACAACAAATTTTTTACCTTTACTCATTGGACGAGATGCAGTAATTTCCACAGTATCACCCACTTTATATGTATTCTCTGGATCATGCACTTTATACTTTTTTGTTGAAAGATATTTCTTCAAAACTTTATTGTGTGTTTTGAATGTATCTACCGCAACAACAATTGTTTTGTCCATTGCATCAGAGGTAACTGTACCTTTCATGACAATTTTCTTACTTTCTTGACTCATAGTGTTTTACTTATATCAAATACTTATGCAGCACGTTCCTTTTCACTAATTACCGTCATCACACGTGCAAGTTCTTTTTTATTTTTGGCAACTACACCATGATCAGAAGCTGTGTTCATCGAAATCTCTAATTTCTTTTGATGAATATCTGCTCTGAGATCATCTGCGATCACATGTAATTCATCAACATTTTTTTCTCTTAATTCAACAATTTTCATAATATCAATGTAATTACTCGTTATGTTTTGCTATAAAACGTGTTTTCACACCCAACTTATTTCCTGCTAAACGAAATGCTTCACGTGCAATCTTCTCATCAATACCATCTACCTCAAAGAGAATCTTACCAGGTTTTACTTTCACAATATAATAATCAACAGCACCTTTACCTTTACCCATTGGTGTTTCATCACCTTTTTTTGTCATTGGATGTGCTGGAAAAACACGAATCCAATACTTACCCGTACGCTGCATATAACGTGTAATTGTACGACGTGCTGACTCAATCTGACGAGCAGTGATGAGACCAGGCGTTGTCGCCTTAATCCCATAACTTCCAAAACTCACAGTTGTACCACGCTTTGAGTTTCCCTGAGGCAACTTTCCGCGATGCATTTTTCTATGTTTTACTTTTCGTGGCATTAACATACTACTTTTTCTACAAAAATATTACTTATCTTCTTTTCGCCCTTTAAAAATTTCTCCCTTATACACCCATACTTTGATACCGATTGCACCATATGTTGTACGAGCAACATCTCGTGCAAAATCAATGTCAGCACGAAGTGTATGAAGAGGAATTGTGCCATGTGACAACCATTCAACACGTGACATTTCTGCACCATTAAGACGTCCTGACAGCTGAATTTTCATTCCTTTGATATTTCTATTTTTTGCAGCTTGTTCAAGAGTTGTCTTAAGTACACGACGAAACGGCATACGCTTTTCTAACTGTTCTGCAACATTTTGTGCTACAAGTGCAGCACTTTCCTCATACTGTTTAATCTCTTTAATATCAACCTTGATATCAACTTTTTTTCCAGGAAAAATTGTCTTTTTTATAAAAGACACAAGATCTTCAATACCAGAACCACCCCGACCAATAATCATGCCAGGACGTGAGGTTCTTACAATAACACGAATATCTTTTGCATTACGCTCAACCTCCACGTCTGCAATTGCTGCATGACGGTATTTTTTCATTACTTCACGACGCAAAAATACATCTTGCTCGAGAAGTTTTGCATAATTATTACCACCAAACCAACGTGAACGCCAATCTGTTGTGATTCCTATACGTAGACTTTTTGGATTTACTTTCTGACCCATAATACAAAATTATTATTTCTTATCCGCCTTTGTTTTTTTCTTAGAGGCAGACTTGTCCTCCTTAGCGTTATTGATTACCTCTTTCTTTACATCATTTTCTTCTTTTTCTGTGAGCACCACATTAATGCGTGACGTTCTTTTGAAAATCTTTGATGCACGTCCATACGCTCGTGGCATCCAACGTTTCAAAGTTGGTCCTTCACCAACAGTGATATCAGATACTACAAGATCTTCGCTTTTAAGCTTAAAATTGTTTTCTGCATTAGCAACTGCACTCTTGAGAAGCTTCTCCATCGGCTGAGCAGTTTTACGCATGTCATACTTCAAAATAGCAATTGCTTCATTTACATTCACACCACGCACACGATCAGCAACCAATCGCACTTTTCGTGGAGATATACGAATATTATTTAGTTGTGCCGTTACCTTTGTCATAATTCTTTATTAATCCCTTTTCTTGTTTATAAAATATATGTTATTTTGCAGACTTTGCGGCATCAATTTCTCTCTGCCGTGCAGCTTGTTCGAGCTCCTTTTGCATCTTACCACCATGTCGCGCAAATTTCCGTGTCGGAGAAAACTCACCAAGTTTGTGACCAACCATTTCCTCAGAAACAAACACATCAATAAAATCTTTTCCATTATGTACCGCAAATGTAAATCCAATCATATCTGGCGTAATCGTGCACGCACGCGCCCATGTCTTGATAACACCTGTCTCTTTCGGCGTTTTACCATCAATCTTTTTGATAACTCGCTCATCTACATATAAACCTTTTTTCAGTGATCGACTCATGTTCTTTTTCTAAATGGATTATTTCTTATGTCGTGATTTGATAATCATCTTGTCACTACTTTTACCCTTACGACGTGTACGCACTCCGAGAGCAGGTCGTCCCCACGGCGTTTTCGGATATTTGAGACCAATTGGCTGTGTACCTTCACCACCACCATGCGGATGATCAACAGGGTTCATTGCACTACCACGAACTGCTGGACGTTTACCCTTATAACGAGCACGCCCTGCTTTACCAATCTTTGTTGCACTGTGCTCAAAATTACTCATTGCACCAATTGTTGCATAACATTCATTGTCAATCAAACGAATTTCTCCTGACGGCATCTTAAGCTGTGCATGCTTTTCATCAACACTCATCACCAACGCACTACTTCCAGCACTACGAATAATCTGTCCACCAGCATTACGCTTCATTTCAATGTTTGATACAAATGTTCCAGAAATGATATTTTTCAGTTTTGTACGATTTCCTTCCTCAATAGGAGCGTTTTCTCCAGAGATGATTGTCATTCCTACGCGCATTCCTTCTGTCGCTAATACATATCGCTTTTCGCCATCTGCATACACCACAAGCGCAATCAATGCACTTCGGTTTGGATCTTTTTCAATAGCCGCAATTTTTCCAGGAATATCCCACTTATCCATTTTAAAATCAACCATACGATAAAGTTTCTTTGCGCCTACTTGACGATGTCGCACAGAGATTTTTCCATTTGCACGTCCAGCCTTACGGTTGAGAGACACACACAGCGCTTTTTCCGGAGCTTTATCCGTCACAGCATCTGGTTTCACAATTGACATGTTGCGACGCCCTGCATGATTTCTTTTGTATACTTTAATTGCCATATCTTGGGAATTACTTATCTATGATTAAATTTTTTATGCTCCTTCAAAAACTGCAATATGATCACCTTTTTTCACAGTCACAACAGCTTTTTTATAAAGGCTTTGATATCCACGATCATATTTTACTGTACGACGTTTTGGCTTCACTATAACAACATTCACATCCGTCACATTCACTTTATACATTTCTTCCACCACATTTTTTATTTGTGCCTTTGTTGCTTTTTTCTTCACACGAAATGTATATTTTCCACGCGCAGCAAGTCCGTGTGACTTTTCTGTGATGATGGGTGAAATATCAATATTATATGCAGATGCAATTGAACTGACTTCAGCATTTTTCACCTCTTTCTTCTTTGTAGAGCCTTTTGTTTTTTTCTCAGACTTTTTTTCATCTACAGCTTTTTCTTGCTTTATGTCATCTTCTTTTTTCGTTCCAAAAATACCCATATTTTTATAATATCATTATCATTTATGCAGTGTATTTCGCCTCGATCTGTTTAAGTGAATCTTCACTCAAAATGAGATATTCGACATTTAAAATATCATACACATTCAGCTTATCTGTCTCAATCGTTCGTATCTTTTTGATATTACGTGCTGCAATATGATTACCAGCTTCTTCGAGAGAAAATCCAATCAGTGCACTCGTATTTATCTCCATGCCAGAAAGCATATTAGCCACAGTCTTTGTCTTTTTTTCTTCCAATTTCAATGAATCAACAACACAAATCTTTCCATTACGAGCTTTTTCAGAAAGTGCTGTGAGCAAAGCTTTCTGCTTCATCTTTGCATTAATTTGTTTGCTGTAATTATTTCCTTTAAGCGGACCAAAAATAGTACCACCACCGCGCCAAATCGGATTTCGAATCGATCCTGTACGTGCGTTGCCTGTCCCTTTTTGCTTCCATGGCTTGCGACCACCACCGCGCACATCTGAACGAATTTTTGTATGTGCACTTCCATTGCGACGATTTGCAGCCTGTGCCACATAAACTTGGTGTAATAGCGCATCATTACTCTCTAAACCAAAAACTGCTTCACTGAGACTTACATCCGCAATTTTTTTTCCTTCTATATTGTATACGTCGATCTTTTTCATATATAATTCACTTATGATACACTAACAATTTCTACGATACGACCAGCAACTCCAGGTACAGAACCTTTAAGTGCAATTAAATTCCTTTCTAAATCAACTGAAATCACTTTCAAATTCATAGATGTTGATCGCTCACCACCAGTACGACCTGCCATCTTGCGACCTTTGAGCACGTGCTGTGGATACGCACTACCAATCGAACCTGGTGCACGAAGCACATGACGATGTCCATGAGAAGCAGGACCTCCCTTAAATCCATGTCGTTTTACAACACCTTGAAATCCCTTTGCCTTACTCTCAGCTGTTACTTTAACCACGTCACCAACCTCAAAAATATCAACACCGACTACATCATCTTTTTTTAATTCAATCTCTCCATCTACACGAAACTCTCTTGCAATTTTCTTTTTAGCCGTCTTGCCAACACAAAGACGCACAGCATTGTAACCATCTTTCTTTTCACTTCTAATCAAATCAACAGTGTTCGGTTCTACTGAAACAAGTGTCACATTCTGTGCACCATCTTCATTATAGATTGTTGTCATTCCTGATTTTTTTCCCAAAACAAACTTCATATTCTTATCATTTATATACACTTATACTCCTTAGTCTTTTCTCTTGAAACCACCTCTCTCGAATACTAGAGAAGCTTCGACTAAAAATAAAAAATGGCCTTATCATGAAGCCAGATTATGCTCTTCTGCTCATAGTACAGAAGAAAACTCCACTTGTCAAGGTCAAAACCTTCACAAGCACGAGTATTACTCTAGCTCGATTAGTATCTCTCACCACTCATGTGACAAAAAGACTTTAACGAAACTGTTAAACCAATTTAAATACATCCACACAACAACAAACGCATCAACAGATGTATTGTTCTTTTAATATACTCTTTATAACGCACATCCAAAAATAACTATTCACTCACAATAATGAAAATATTATTATCCTCTCTCAAAAGAGAAAGATGCTACATTTTCACCTCAATGTTTACTCCCGCAGGAAGATCGAGATTTGTGAGATCTTCAATCGTCTTTTGTGACGGATTGAGAATATCAATCAAACGCTTATGTGTACGCATCTCGTACTGTTCACGAGCATCCTTATGCACAAAGGTTGATTTATTCACAGTTACTTTTTTAATATGTGTTGGCAATGGCACTGGTCCTGCTACGCTAGAACCTGTTCGTACCGCTGTTTCCACTATTTGTTTAGCAGACTTATCTATTACTTTAGAGTCGTATGCTTTGATCTTGATACGTACTCTTGTCGCTGCTTCGTCTTTCTTCGCCATTGCGAAATAAAATCCTACTTACAAATTATCTCTCACTAAAAGATTAATGAGAAAAGGGAGAACTGCTCTCGTGAGCAGTTATCCACTTCTATCATCAAGACTACTTTACAATTTTTGTAACAGCACCAGCACCTACTGTACGACCACCTTCACGGATAGCAAAACGCATTCCTTCTTCCATTGCTACCTCAGCACCAAGTTTTACTGTCAATGTCACAGTATCACCAGGCATAACCATCTCTGTTCCTTCTGGAAGAATCACCTCACCAGTTACATCTGTTGTACGAATATAGAACTGTGGTTTATACCCTTTGAAAAATGGTGTGTGTCGTCCACCTTCTTCTTTTGTAAGAATATATGCTTCGCATTCAAATTCTACATGTGGCGTAATTGAACCTGGCTTTGCCAATACCTGTCCGCGCTCTACTTCTTCTTTCTTTGTACCACGGAGAAGAATACCAGCATTGTCCCCTGCCTCACCATGATCAAGAGATTTGTTAAACATCTCAACACCAGTCACAGTTGTTTTTTGTGTTTCACGAAGACCGACGATCTCAACCTCTTCATTTACATTAATCTGTCCACGTTCAATACGTCCTGTTACTACAGTACCACGACCTTCAATTGAGAAAATATCCTCAATAGGCATCAAGAAATCTTTATCGACATCACGCTCTGGTTGTGGAATTTTCTCATCAAGTGCCGCCAAAAGTTCAATCATTGGTTTTGCACCTTCATCATCAGCTGAAGTAGCTTCAAGTGCTTTGATTGCACTACCGCGAACAACAGCAGCATTATCACCATCAAATTCATATTTTGAAAGGAGTTCACGAACTTCTGCTTCTACCAATTCCACTAACTCAGGATCATCAACCATATCAGTTTTATTGATGAATACAACAATCTCAGGCACACCAACTTGACGCGCAAGCAAAATATGCTCACGTGTCTGTGGCATAGGACCATCAGTAGCACTTACTACCAAAATTGCTCCATCCATTTGTGCAGCACCTGTGATCATATTTTTGATATAATCAGCATGTCCTGGACAATCAACATGCGCATAGTGACGAGATTCTGACTCATACTCACAGTGAGCAGTTGCAATTGTGATTCCACGCTCTTTTTCCTCTGGCGCGTTATCAATATCATCAACATTACGCTTTTCTGCAAGACCTTTCAAAGAAAGAACGTGCAGTAGCGCAGCAGTTGTAGTTGTCTTACCGTGGTCAACGTGACCAATCGTACCTACATTCACATGCGGCTTACTTCGATCAAATGCTTCAGCCATAGTTTTTTTCTGTGCTCCATATACGATTAACCACGTATATGTGCAACTAAACCTTATTAATAAATTAAATTTTTATACAAACATAAAAAAACTGACACATGTTCTCGGCGCTCTCCTCTTCACCTTTGTTCAAGTGTGTTTTTTATCTATTTCAACTTCACAGTCAAAACAGTATAAACACCTTATCACTAAATGTTTTTGTTGTCAAATGTTTTTGAAACCATATGACTGTATAAAACATTTATTCTAAAATTCCATCTAAATTTACATCATACAAAATCTGTTCTCCCACCAATCGATAATCAATAATCTCATTTTCATCAAACCAAATTGCGATTTCACGTTCTGCTTCTTCTGGGCAATCACTACAATGGATCAGATTGCGCACCGCACGTTCATCAACACCAGCAAGATCATATGAATCCACTGTGTAATCACCACGAATTGTCCCAACATCTGATGAAAGTGGTTCTGTAGAACCCACCAACTTTGTCACTACGCCCACAGCCTCATTACCTTCAAGTACCAATGCTAGTACTGGACCAGATGTCATGAAAATTGCTAACTGTCTCACAATATCTTTCCCATACTCAATATCATCTTTTTCTACTGGCACCCCAGCTTCTTTACGTGCCTTCACAATATTTGCACCTTTTTCCAAAAACCATTCATCATCCTTATTGTAATGCTCCCAACATTGATCTTCTGTAGGTACAAGTAATTTCATCGCTGTGCATTTGAGTCCTACGCGCTCAAATCGCTGTAAAATATCTCCCATAAGTCCTCGCTGTACACCATCTGGCTTTATAATCACAAATGACCGTTCTCTCTTTATTTTCATTGTTTTGTATACTAAAAAATTACAACCTTATTAAAAGTGATTATACCATAATCAGTAAAAAATAAAAGAACAAAATATACGATCATCTTTTTTCTGAATTTTTCCTCCATCTACAATCACAAATGCATAATAAACACTTCACAAAAACATCTAAATCATTCATTCCTGTAACACGCACTTTCATTACATACATATTCGATAGAACCAAATTGATCTGTGCGAAATACTTGTGCACCTGTGCGATATATGCGCATAAGTACATTTTTGTGCGGATGTCCGTAGCGATTGTGTACACCTGCAGAAATAATGACATCTTTTGGATTGGTTTTTTGTAGAAATTTTTTGCTTGTAGATGTATTGGAGCCATGGTGCGATGCTTTGAGTATTGTTATTTTATCATCAATAGGTAGCTTATCTTCAAACTCTGTTGTAATATCTCCACCAAGATAAAATACATCATTACCTATTTCAAATAACGCTGTAATACTTGCTGCATTGACATCTTCAATACGAGATACATCACTACTATATGGATAAATCACCTTCAGCAATCCATCTCCCACACGCGCTTGTAAACCATAAAAAGCAATTATTTTTTCTAAATTTTTTTCTTTATTTGCATTATACAGTAATTTTTTGTATGTGGCTGTGTCTTTGTCCGCATTTGTATACCACAATTGATTAACATGATAATGCTCAAATACACCCACAAGTCCATCAATATGATCACTGTCTGGATGTGTCGCTACGACAATTTCAATTGTTCGATCCCAAAATGGCATATAAGTACCAAGTTCTTCAAGTAGAATCGTACCATCTGGACCACCATCAATCAGAACTTGATTACTCCCATGTGATATAAGAATTGCATCACCTTGTCCTATATCAAGAAATACAACATGCGTTTCATCCATCACACTCATGTGATAGATAATCGTAGCACATGCGCCTGATACAATAATCATTACAAAAACCACCAAATACACCACAAATCTATTTTTCATATAACACACTTTTATGATTTACATACGCAACAACAGAACCTACAAAAATATAATATGCAGTCATCCATATCACAGAAAAATTTTTCACATCAATACTGCTAAATGATAAGTGAGCAAAAAATGAAATAATGAAGACTTCATACGTCAAAAATGCATACGCAATCCACCCGCAAAATACTGCGAATGGATAAAAGATAAAGTGTAATGGAATCATTAATACAATAAACAACATTGTAAATGGAATAATTGGCAAAACTAAAACATTTACCAACAATGAAACGATAGAAAATGTATGGAAATGATACGCAATAATCGGCACAACAAAAATTTGTGCCGATAATGTAAGTAATAAAACTTCCACAAGCCCAAATGCCATATCTTTTTTGATAAAAATTCTCTCGATAACTGGATATATTGCGACGATTCCAAGTGTCGCAAGAAATGATAACTGAAATCCGATATCATATCGCAAAAGCAGAGGATTGAATGCAAGCATAATTGCACCAGAAAAAATAATTGCACCGTACGCATACGTCACACGACCAAACATCGCGGCAATAAGCACCATAATTCCCATAATTGCCGCTCGAATTCCTGATGATGGAAATCCAATCAAAACCACAAAAAATATCACAGAAAATATCGCACCCCACACAGCCCATCGCCTGTGAAATCCAATAAAAATAAGTAGCCCCATCACGACTGCGATAATAATCGACACATTATATCCAGACACTGCCACAATATGCGTCATCCCTGTTTGTGAAAAATCATCTTGAATTTTTTGAGATAATCTCGCACTTCCGCCAAAAAGTAATCCATTTGCTAAAGCAGATTCTGGCGCAGGTATGATCTCATTTACAATTCCTTCCATATACACACGAAACTGTGCAATTTTGCTGATTACATCATCTTCATGACCGATTATATTGTATTCCGATTTTTCACATTCTAAATACACACCACGCATCGCGAGATATTTTTGATAATCAAACCCTTCAAAGCTCTCAACTACCACCCGATTACACACAAGATTAATCGTGTCACCATGCGTGAGAAGTGTATGCTTTTCATCTGTTAAAACAGTCGTGAAATCTTCACCAACAAATTGCACAAAAACTTTTGTATCATAATTACCCTGATTTACATCACCCACAACTCTCGCCACACCCTTCTTAATCCCTTTGTTCTGTAATATCACATCATCAAAATTCTCTTTATGCACATACGTGATACATGCAGCAATTGCAAAAAATCCCAAAAACACAAGTACGGTCCACACATACCTCTCACGATAAAAAAGAGTTCCTACCAACACAGATATTACACTTATCACAAAAAATAATACATCAATTGACATACTAAAAAATGATGCAAATGCAACTCCGCATACAAAACCAAAAGAAGCCGATAACACAATTCGTGAAGCATGTGGTAATAATACAAACATAAAAAATGCCCTACGTTTTAAAGTAGAACAGAGTAACATATTTTTATTTATTTTTGCAAATATTTTAAATAATATTTATACATTTTTAGATCGATAAACTTTATAGATTTATCACGTTTTATTTTATATCTTTTTTTTAAAGCACTCATCCTCTATCTCCACAATCTTATTTCGCACTGCATGTCCACGAACAATGTTTACACAACTTTTTGCTACACCAAAATATTTTGCCAAGAGCATAATCACATGCACATTTGCTTTTCCATCCTCTGGAATAGTCGTTGTACGTACAATATATTTCCCTTCTTTTTTCTCCACGCAATTCTTATGTGCTCGTGGCACAACTTTTACTTCAATCTTCATATTTTTGAAAATTTGCAAATGAAAAATCAATCTCAATCCTTCATCATTTCTTGAATCACTTTACGAAAACTATCAGCCGAACCAATAGACTTGTACACACTTGCGTATCTAATAAAAGCCACATCATCTACATCACGAAGCTTATCCATAATAATCTTTCCAATCATACGACTTTTCATTTCACGCTTTTCTTTTGACTGGATCTCGTATTCAATTTCTGCAATAAGTTTTTCAATGCGATCCTCTGTTACAGGACGTTTTTCCAATGCTTTTCTGAGACCATTCTCCACTTTGTATCGATCATATTCTTCTTTTGTACCGTCACGCTTAATAACCGTAAGTCGAAGTATCTCGATCTCCTCATATGTTGTAAAACGTTCTTTACACTTAAGACACTCTCTGCGTCGACGTACTGCGCGACCCTCCTTAATTGTACGCGAATCAACAACTTTTGTTTGTTGTGGTTTTTTACAAAATGGACATTTCATAAATTTCAAATATCAAACTTACGTTTTACAATATACAAAAACACACTATTTTGTTGTGAATTATTATATCATAAAAAAACGACTTATTAGTGTGATAAAAAATATAGCTAACATTATATTTTCATTGATTATAACATGTCATTTTTTTGTTTTCTTCCGAGTATACTATATCATAGTTTTTGAGAAAAATGTAAAAAATTACAAGTTTATATTATTGTAAGATTGTCTCAAAATTAAAAATTCATCTACCCTTAAGCGCAACTCTTGCTTAAAAAATAAAAAAGCACCTCTCCATACACATTGAGAGATACTTTTGCTTGGGCGACTACTGGGAATCGAACCCAGATCCTCGGTACCACAAACCGATGTTCTAACCGTTGAACTATAGTCGCCACGAAATATCAATACCAAAGCAGTATAACAAACTATCAATATTTTTTCAACTCTTTTACTGTTTTTTATGTATTTTTCAAATGAACAATTGCATCTGCTTCAGAAAGAACTTGTTTTAACTTATGTCCATGTACTCCAGCCTTTTTAAGCGCTTCTGGTTTTTGCAATGCCTCTTGACATAATACAACACCTTGATTAATCAAATAATCTTTTTGTCTGCGATTGAGTCGTGTAATGGCTGTTATTGGATGTAAGCCTGTTTGATCGATTAATTCTGCAAGGCTCCGTCCTTTTGGATAACGCCAACTCATGAGTTCAATATCATTGCATTTTGCATAGGTTCGCGCCTGTTTTGTAAATTGTGTATTTGTTATAATCCATAATTTATGTAAATGATGCCCTTTTCCTTCGTGTACTTCCGCCCATCGCTCCTTGATATCATCAAATCGTGCTTTCATATACAAGACCGTTTGCACATCACTTTTATATCCAAGATTGTTGTGAAATTTACATTCAAATATAAAATGTCTATTATCTTTATATGCCATAACATCAATCTCATGCGATACACAACGACCACGAATAGTACGGTTGGTACTTGTTTTGTATCCACGTGCATTTAAAAGCCGTGCAAAAAATTGCTCAAAAGGATATCCACTTGGACCCAATGCTTTGAGTGCACGTTTCAAATTATACCTTGCAGCAACTGGACGATATTTTTCTTTAAGTTTTTTATATGTTTTTTCATGTACATCGACAGTTGTCGCAACATCTGTTTCGTCTGCTACATCTTTTGCAATATTTTCTGCTGTTATATTATCCACACCAGCACGCTCCAAAGATTTTTTCAATTTTTCTAAAGAAAATACCTCAATATCTCCTGATGTTTTAGTGATTTGTTTATTCATTTTTATTCTTTATCTTCTTTGATTACCTAAGCCACATGCATCAATCCAATTCCATGCTTCTTCAGCCGTGTCTACAAGATGAAATAAATCCATATCCTCTTCTGCAATTGCACGATTTTTACCCCAAACAACACCACGAATCCAATCAAGAAGCGGTTGCCAATACTCCTTATTTACTAAAATTACAGGGATTTTACTTGTTTTTTTTGTTTGAATAAGTGTGAGCATTTCAAAAAGCTCATCAAGTGTACCAAATCCTCCTGGAAAAAAGATATACACTTGTGACGCAAAAGAAAGAATTACTTTGCGAGAAAAGAAAAAATCAAATGCTTCTGCTTCTGTGATGTATGGATTGCGTCGTTCTGTTCTTCCATTTCCTGGTAAATTAATATTAATACCAACACTCTGCCCTTCTGCTTCATATGCACCTTTATTTGCAGCTTCCATAATGCCAGGTCCCCCACCTGTAAATACTGCAAAATCATTTTTTGCAAGCTTGTATGCTAATTTTTCTGCTTCTTGATATACCTCACTATTAAATCCCAGCCGTGCACTACCAAAAATACTCGCTGCTTTATCAAAATGTGTCAAAAAATCATGTCCTTTTACAAACTCTGATTGAATTTTTAATATGCGCCATGACAAACCACTTCGGTATTCTTTTGCACTATCTATTTGCGGAGAAAGAAATTCTCTTTCACGATTGAGTGGTACATCCATTTTTGTACCTTTTACTGTAATTGTAAGTTGTTTATTCTTATCAATCATATATTCATATTATTATTTATGTATCATTTTAATTTTCTTTATAATAGCGTTAAAATCAATTTCCTCATATTTCAACAATTCTCGTGGCTCTCCACTGTGTGGCATACATGATACCGCTAAACTATGGATTTTTCCATCATACAAATTTCCAACAGCGCCACACACTGCCTCATAGATACCACCTTCACGATAATGATCTTCAACTACAACAACATCACTTGCTTCACCAATCATATGTAAAAGCATTGTTTCATCAATCGGCTTTACACAATAGAGATCAATCACATGTACTAGAACATGTTCATTTTTCAATAACTCAGCCGCCTTCAATGATTCATGCGCTGTGATACCTGCTGCTATAATTGCGATTTCTGATGTCACATCTCCAAATATAATTCGTGAACCACCAATTGAGAAATCATCCTCTCTATTATAAATATTTCGTGTTTTTTCTCGTGTTGTCCGCATATACGTCACACCACTATTTTTTCGTGCCAAATCCGCAAGTTTCACTGTAGCAATTGCATCCATCGGATAAAATACTGTACTCCCAAGTATCGCTCGAAACATTGCAATATCACCAAGTCCCATCTGTGAAGATCCGTCCGCACCAATAGACACACCACAATGTGATCCTGTAATCGTCAAAGAAGATTGATTTAAGCTCGCCATACGAATCTGATCATGTGCCCGTGTCAAAAAAGCTGCAAAACTCGATGCAAATGGCTTATATCCAGCTTGCGACAACCCGACCGCCACGCTAATCATATTTTGCTCAGCAATATACATTTCAAAAAACCGATTTGAAAATTTATCCTGCACCTGATTTGCTCGTGTTGAATTACTTGTCTCTGCATCAAGCACGATAACTTTTTCATCACTTTGCATAATCTTTTCCAAACCAATTCCATATCCATCTCGCGTCGCCAACTCTGTTTGCCAATCAATACTATCAAAATTAACAACCTCTTCTTTTACAGCTTCCTCTGTATTTTTTTCTTTTGGTACTTGTATTTTTCCGCGTACATCAAAATCAATCTCTCCAAGCTCTTTTACAGCATCGGAAAACTCTTCATTTGAAAGTGTTTTTCCATGCCATCCGTATTTATCCTCGAGAAAGGATATACCTTTACCTTTATACGTCTTTGCAATAATCATGAGAGGTTTTTTATTTAATCCAACCACATCATGATAAATGCGATAAATTTCTGAAATATTATGTCCATCAACTGTAATTGCTCGCCACCCAAATGCACGTGCTTTCTCAGCATAATTTTCCACATCATGACCAATCATTGTTTCTCCACATTGTCCCAATCGATTTACATCAACAATTGCAATTAAATTATCCAACTCATAATGTGTCGCAACTTGCATCGCTTCCCAGACTTGTCCTTCTGCCATCTCACCATCCCCCAAAAGCACAAATGTTCGTGCATTAGTTTTATCAAGTTTTTTCTGTGCAAGCGCAAAACCCAAACCAACAGATAATCCTTGACCAAGTGAACCAGTTGCTGCTTCTGTAAACGGAAAATTCTTGGTTGGATGTCCCTCAAGACTACTATCAATTTTCCTAAAATTTTCTAATTCTCCAAAATCAATCGCTCCACCCACAGCCCACAAAGCATAATATAGCGGTGATGCGTGTCCTTTTGAAAATATCAGCCGATCATTATATATATTTTTTATATATTCTCTATCAAAACGAAAAACACCAGAATACATCAATGTGCTCATCAACTCTACCGCAGAAAGCGAAGAGGTTGGATGTCCAGATCCTGCCACTGTTGTCATGTTCAATATTGCATACCGCAACAATGTATTGATTTTTTCTAAATGTTGTATCTCCTCCTTTTTCATCATATTTTTTTATATTAAATTCTACTGACAATATACCACCAACTAATTAACCCATCCACAACGTCATTTTTGCAATTCTCTTTCAAAAAAATTCTTAACCAATTTTCAGTTTTCTGTTCATTTTATACAGCAGCTAGCTTCTGTAACCTACGATATTGATTCATCACATCATCAGTATTCATAAGAGCGCTACCCACTCCTACAGCATCCACACTTTTAATTTTGATATCTCCAATTGTTTTTTCATTCACACCACCATCCACAGAGATCCAGAGATCTCCTCGACGCTCACGCAAATATGTTGCTTTGCTGAGCATTTCAGGCAAATATTCACCACCTTGCGCACCAGGTACAACAGTCATAATCTGCACTGCATCCACTTCATCAATATACGTAAATGCATCTTCCACTTGCGTCTGTGGTGATAATACGATGCCTTTTGTAAAATCATATGGATCCATCGCCACAAGCACTGCAGATGGACTCTCTACTTCCCCAATATGAAAATACACACGTTTTGCTCCAAGCATATCACACACATCAAAATACTGCACAGGATCTTTTGTCATAAGATGCACCTCCACATTAAAACTTCCCAATTCTCCGATGAGCTCATGAAGATCACATGTCCGAGAATCGGTCATCGTCTCATCAGCAAAATCAATTTGTATCCACGAAACCTCTTCGCTGAATTCACCTAACTTTTTTATAATTTGATTACTGTCCTCTTCCAAAAATGCAGGAATAACTAACATAAAAAAATATTATTACACATATATTATACCACTCAAAAGACAACAATTACAAAATCACATATCAATGAGTAATTAAAAAATATATACATTCTATAATTTAACATTTATCAATTTTCCTTATACGTCTCACATGTCGCGCATCACCTGAAAATTCTGTTGATAACCATAATTTCACAATTTCCACAACATCTTCCTCTGCAACAAAACGTGCACCAATCGAAAGTATATTTGCATTATTATGTTCTCGCGATAACGTGACAATTTTCTTTGGACCACCATAATATACTGCACAGCGCACACCAGAAAAACGATTAGCTACGATTGCCTCACCTTGCCCAGAACCACCAAATATAATGCCACGACTCTCTATATCTTTTTTTCTATTTTGTGAAATACTTTTTGCAACTGGCACAATAACATCTGGATAATCATCTGTCTTTACATATTCATACACGCCCTCATCAATAACTTCATATTTTGTCTCATTTTTAAGATATTCTTTCACAATTTCTTTATATTGAAATCCTGCATGATCTGTGCCAAGATAAATTTTCATGATGATTATTATGTTAATAATTAACAAATTTTAGATCATAAATGAAGGAAAATTAAGAATTTTTCTTCAAATATTCATGTGTACTGAGCAATGCCTTGATTGCATCGCCTGCTGCAATATTATTTTGTCTATATGGTGAATTTGTCACATCTCCCGCAGCAAACACACCCGGACAACTCGTTGTTTGATCTGCAAAATTCACAATAATATTATTCCATTCATCAGTTTCCACAATGTCACTCACAATCTCACTATTTGGAACAGATCCAATCTCCACAAAAATTCCTTGTACAGAAATTTCATTCTTTTCTCCACTTTTAACATTTGTATATTCAAGACCTTCCACCATTACGTTTCCAATAACTTTCGATACTTCAGAATTATAAATAATCTCCACTTGATCAGATGCTTTAATCTTTTTTTGTGTTACTGAATCACCTCGCAACTCATCTCTACGAGCAATAAGATAAATCTTTTTTGCATATGCCATCAGATCAACAATTGCTTCAAGACCACTATTTCCACCACCAACAACTGCCACATCTTTATCTTTGAAAAAAGGTGCATCACATGTTGCACAAAATGCGACACCTTTTCCTTCAAATTCTGCCTCTCCTGGCACACCTAACCGACGATGTCGTCCACCAGAACATACAATAATTGTTTTCGTTTGATATGCATCTTCTCCAGAAAAAACCATAAATGTTTCATCTTCTTTTTTTTCTACACGATCCACATTCTTTCCGATAAATAAATCAATATTTTCTCCTTGTGCTTCTAAATGTTTTTTAAGTTTAATTGCAAGATCTGGTCCACTAATCATACTCTCACCAATCCAATTCTCAATCCCATCTGATACAACAGATTGTCCACCGATTTGCGTTGCAAAAAATGCTGTTTTAATTTGCTTTCGTGCTGCATATACACCAGCAGCAACAGCAGCTGGACCACCCCCGATAATGATTGTTTCGTACATAAATTTCTATTCAATAAAATAATTAACAAACAATAGACGACAAAACACTATTGTCGTCTACATGTTTGAAAAGCATATCTTACAATCCTAAAGAATTTGAAAGTTGCACCTGGTCAAAACCAACTAAAACGTCCTCTTGGCCATCTTTGTTAATAATAATCACAGGCACACCCATTTGCCCCGTTTTCTCTACCATTTCTTGTGCTTTTTGTTGATCTACAGAAACATCTACCTCTGTATACTCAACACCTTTTTCTTGCAAAAAATCCTTTGCCAATGTGCAATACCCACATGTTGGCGTAGAATAAATCATTACTTCAGCCATATAAAAGTTTTATTAAATAATTACTTAAAAACAAATTATTTTCATGACACCACCATTTTATCACATTCTCTTTTTAGTACAAATATTATTAAACAATACAATAAAAAATATTGACTAGTTATCATTTATGATACATAATATATGAGACATGCCTTCGTGGTGAAATGGATATCACAGCTGGTTTCGGCCCAGCCGTTCTAGGTTCGAGTCCTGGCGAAGGCACAGAAAACGTCACAGATTATTCTGTGACGTTTTGATTTTCTTCTTGTTTCTGCGTATTTATATGATAAAATATATCATTTTTTTCTTCGTATTTTGCATTAAATCGCTCTTCACGCATAATAATTCCATCTTTTACCTGATCAAATTTTTTCTTGCGAAAAACCACTTCTTGTCGCCTCTCATTGATATATGTCATCCGCTCAGTTTCTGTTAACTCTTTTGTGTGTACATATACATACCACACATACACAACATATGCAATTACGATACACGCCAAAAGAATGAGAATAAACGGAAAATATCTTATCCATTTTTCTTTTAGCATGCGCGCAACCTTTGCACGATTTGTAAATGGCTTATTAAACGTATCTCGCCCCTTTATACCAAACATATAAATATTTTTTTATCCACTTTCATTTAAATAAAAATTCACTACCATATCTGTTTTCAAGAGATTTTTCCTCACCTCACTATCTTCTTCGCCTCTCACCTTTTCCTTGTTTTTTGTCTTTGTAATATTAAACGAAACAATATTTGTAAAATATTGCATATTTTCAATTTTATGCACAAATTGTAAAAGATTATTATACGATCCCACAAGCGTAATATTCATACTCAACATCTTTTCTTTTTCTTTTTTTTCTTTTTGTTTTTGTTTTGTGGTAGTTTTAGCATTAGCCTTTTCTGCAACCTTAACTGACAATGCTACACTATCATTTCCAGTGTCATTAGCCAATCTCTCTAATTCTGAAAATAATCGCACCTTTTCATCATCACTATTCGGCAACAAAACATTTAATATAGTAATATGCTCATCTATATATGATGCATCACCTTTAAAAGTATGTACATTCTGTAAAAATTCAGCTGCAATTACCTGATCTAATTGTGTTTTTTTGAGTTCAACTGATTTATCCTTAATCATTGAAAAAACATGATTTGATTCATATATCACAAATACAACAGCACAACACAAAAATGCGATGATAATTAATTGTACATAATATTTTATAATAAATTTTTTCATATCAAATACACTACAAACATGCTAAATTAATGTTAAATGTCATATCAAACTTCACATCTGTAGGCGCAGCGAGATTTGACTCTGGCACATTAATCTTTTGAAAACACTGTTTCCCATCAATTTTCACTTCTTTCATTCTCGCTTTAAGATCAACAATATCTTCGCGTGTTTCGGCAATTGCACTAATCGACACTTTTTCAGCTGATATTGACAACTTATTCACTGAAACGCTTTCCGGAAAATTGTCACTAAGAAGTACAAAAAATTTTGACCAATCAATCATTTTTTTATTTAAAGCATCAATATTATCCAATTGTACATGCACATCTTTTAGTTTTTGATGAATTTCAACAACTTCATTATAACCTCTCTTATCAGTAATATCTCTCTCAATTTCCTTCATTACATTTGTCTCAGCATTCAATAAAAAGTAAATCGCAAAAAGCGATAAGAAAGCAATAGAAAAAACAATCAGGATGTAGATTTCTTGTTCCATGATTGTACGCAAAACTTTTTGCGTACGTAAATGTTCTTTTTGACTCTCTGGCAAGAGATTGAAATGAATTTTCATATATTTATACTTGCTTTGTCGCTAATCCAATTACTGTTGCATATTGCACAGATGCTTCTCTATCAATTGGCGGCACGCCTTTAAATCGCACATTTACCCAGGGATTCCCCAACTCAATATTATATCCAAGTCGTCGCGATAAATACGGTGCCAATCCAACTGTCTTTGCACCACCACCACACATAATAATACGGTCAATTGCATCAGAATACGTCAATCCAGAAAGATAAAAATTGATTGATTTTTGTGCCTCTGTCACAAAATTCTCCACAACAGAATTTATCGCTTGAAATACATGATCATTTTTAAGCACAGATCCTATACCATACGTCATTTTAATATTTTCTGCTTCTCGATACGTGATTCCAAATGTCTGCTCAATGGACTTCGTCATTGAATCAGCTGAAAGTGGAATACTTGATGTAAACACTGGTACATTATCTACTGTAATCACAAAACTTGTGCTCTTATCACCAATATCAATAATCATTGAAGTTACTCCTCTTTCATCATCACGTAAAAGACTCATGGCTTGTGCAACTGACTCTAATTCAAATCCATATGCTGTCAGACCAACTTCTCGCAATAATTCAATGTATTCATCAATATATTTTCGCGCAACAGCAACGATAATCACATCCATTTTTTTCTCATCTTTTGTGACGGAACATTCCAAAATCTGCCAGTCATAATACACTTGATCAATTGATAACGGAATCACTGCCTCAATCTCCCACTTAATCGCCTCTCGTACCTCATCTTCTGTCATTTGTGGAATTGTTACAATACGCAAAAATGACTTTGATTCTGGCAAAGAACAAATCACATTCTTTGTCGAGATGCCCGCCTTCACTCGTGCCCGCTTAATCGATGCGATGAGACCATTTGTATTCATAATATTTCCTTCTTTGATCACTCCCTGTGATAATCTCTCCGAAGCAAAACCATATACAAAATCAGAACCACCTTTATTGGCCATTTGCAATACTTTCACAGATAATTCACTAATATCCAAACCAAAATATGGTGGTGTTGGATCAATGATTTTTTTACTAAAAATTGACATTACCTTTTTGTTTTATCTTTGTTTGTATTTATATTACCATACAATTATCTAATTTCCTCCCAAAGATCAACTGCGTACGCACCACCCGTTGGGAAAAGCGGTGGTGGCGAATACAACAAATTCCCATCAAAATACAAATTACGCGTTTGATAACCAGAGCCATCACCACCACAGCGCCCATCATTATACCCAAATCCCATACGTGTATTTGTCGCAATTGCCCCATAAATTGTGATTGTATCCTCACAGTCCCCAAAATCTGCTCGTCCAACACGACCGTATTGCGATAGTAACACTGCATCAATATTTAACTCGCTTCTATCAGCACTGCTCTGACCTTTTTCAGGATTTTTTAAAAATTCAATATTTCCTTCCGCTGTAAGACCTAAAACACAATCACTATCTCGATTTGCATAAAAAATATCATCTGTTCCAAGAAATATGCGTGGTGTTCGTGATCCTGGATCATGTGCAGCAAACGTCACTTTATAATCTTCCGGAAGCGTGCCCTCAATCCATAAGTTATCCTGCACATATACAACACCATTATTAGGAATATCCATAACAACTGGTTCAATTGTCGTACATGTCCCTTCAATCCATATCCAATCCCAAAAAACCCAAGACCACTGCCAATGTCCACCAGAACATACTTCTGTTTCAACACTTGGTGTAAATGCACCATTATAACTATCCACTTCATACACTTGCATTTGATGTGCATTTGGCTGTCCTAAAATAACCATGCGACCGTCTCCCGTATTATCAAAATATGTTCCGTCTTCTATTGCACGATCACGAATTTCATTGAAATTTGATGTAAGACTATTAAAGTCCTGTACTGTAACTGGATATCGTTTACCTGCCAAAAAATGTTCACTATCATCTGTATCAAGATGTTTATATCCACTTGATGTCGGATTTGCTGCAGCCCACACACCAGGACGTGTTGCTCGTACATCTGAATCAGAAGCATAATATGTTTCCACAGAACTCGATACAATATTATGTGCCACACCATCAAATTGAAAACCACCATTGACATGTACTGGCCCAAAAATCTCCGTACCATGCCTCAGACGCATGTCAGCATTAGCCAAAATCGCAAATTCACTCCAAGATGGTTTGCGCTGACGTGCACGAATTTTTCGTTTTTTTGTAATACCACTTGATGTTGCTATACCTTCTGATTCAATACTAAGTACAGTAGAATATTGTTCTGGTGCTACAATGCAAATTTTAAATTGTCCAATTCCTTCATAATCCACAACATACGCTTCAGTCCCATCTCCATCACCATCTGCAGTATCTGGATCATCACAATCCCCATCACCATTATCATCTACACCAAGCGGATCATTATTCCAAAAATCTGATATTTGACTCGCTGTTTTTCCCTCAAGTTCATGTGCCAAATACCATCTGTAGAAAAAAATCCCCGCTTCTGCCACATGAAATGCTTGTTCATCTGGTTCAAGTGAAGCATTATATCGCACATGTGACACAACAAACTGAATTGTACCAGCAAAAAGCACTGATGCTGCACCAATCATTGCAAGTACATATACTAAAGCAGTTCCTTTTTTTTTGTTTGTTTTAAAATATCTCATAATTTTTATGTTGGAATTTTATCAAAATCACCAAGATTACGAATAACAATAAATGATTGAATACGTACATTATTTGGCTTGCGGAGTGGATCAGGATTTACAAATAACAACATTTTTATCATTTTGATATCACCTGTGTCTATCGGTGCAGTCAATTTATTATCATCCACATTTGCATACGAAAAAATTTCACTGCTATCACCATAATACTCAAATACATCATATCCGCTAGATTCGTTGACAATATAATTTGCTGCATCAATCACAAATTCATCTCCAGTTGCATACGAAATTGGTGTTGTTGTTAAATCTGGCTCACGTACACCCATTTGAAATCGCTCGTTTTCCAAAAAATAATGAATGCGCTCTGCCACACCATCGTAATCATAATCCATAAAAAAAATTATTTCATCTGCATCTGCATATTCAATTGCAAATGCACCATTTTCTGCTGGACGTGCTTTACGTATATTTTGTGTTGCTTCCTCAACACCACGACTTGCCACAAAGGATGCAATACCAATCTCATATGTAAAACTATTAATCTCCCACATACGCACAAAAAACACTGCCGTACCAAGCATAACAATAGAAAATATACCTATTGAAACAATTGTTTCTATTAATGTGATTCCACGATATTTTTTCATAATATTACCTATGTGCTTGGTGTTAATATCACTTCCTTTTCAATAAGTGTGTCTTGCTCAATCTCTACAGCATCAGCATCAACAAAAGACTCAGTATCAAATCCAGCCGCTCCAATTTCGATATTATATTTATCTCCAACAATCAACTCATCAGAATCATCAGGGAAAAAAACTTTTCCATATACATCAGATTGTATTTGCACATTATATTTATCAGGATCAAGTATATCTTTATCATCATAAACATGTGCTGTTGCATTTTCTATAGGATTTCCATCATTATCTATAATTGTGAGAAAAATCCCCTCTTTTTCTTTGTCTACAAGAATCATTTTTGCATCAATAGTTGTATCTGATTCTAGTCCAATTTGTGATGCATTGGTATCTATTCCTGGAGCAAACTTCCAAAAAACATATTCATCACTTCCATCATCATCTGTATCTAGATCAAAATCAAAAAATGTAAATGGACCAGCATTTGTCTTATCATTGCTATCAATATCACCATCATTATCTGTATCTGTACGTATTTCCAATTCACCCCTTCCATCTGTTGTTACATCCTTATTGAAATTATATACGTCTGGTTCTGTGTACAATGGATTTTCACCAAGGTTCGTGCCAAGTACACGACCACCCCGAGCGGAAAAGTTGATTCCGCCATAATTTTCTGTGCCCAATGGATCCTCTGCTACAATATTCAATTCTGATTTTTTATGAATCACAAATGTCATCGTTGTTAATTCACCATCAGCAACATTTTGATGTAAATATCGAGGATGATATGCAACGTCTTCATTGCTTCCATTGATTGGAATGGTCTGTGTTATCGGATTTGATTCTGTTGGCTTTCTTTCAGTACGTATCACTTCATATCCATCAGCTTCTACAGTTACCTCATAACACCCCTCACACGCAGGTGCACCAACATAAAGTAAGTTGCCATCAGAGCTAACAGGTTCATTTGCAAATGGTGTCTGATCACGTACATTATCATAAATTGTAATATGTGCTGTATCCACAATATGTGCATCCTCATCCAAAACATTCACTGAAAGCACCCCACCAGAAGGACTTACTTCCAATCCACCAGGTGGCACAAATTGTGAAACAATCCGCACACGTTTACTAGAACATACATCACCATATTCCGCTATACCACGATCATACGCTGACATATTATTACATGCATCCCACACCACCGTTACACTCACTCGCTTATAATCATTCCATATTGGATCTGTGCCATCAATAATCGTTCCATCAAGTGGATCGTCTACAAGATTTACTGATGTAATAATACGAAAATTCATATCATTCATCGTAGCATTTTCATCAGCAACGATATCTCCACCTTTTGTCGTCACTTCAACATTATCATATGCAAAATTACGATAATGTTCCATACGCTCATTAGCAAGTGCTACTGCAGCACGACGTTGTTTTGCATCACCGAGATGCGTAGCTGATTGTGAAAAAATTTTATAAAAAACTGTCACAAGAATAATAAATATTGTGAGAGCAATCAACCCTTCAATAATCGTAAATCCTTTTTTATTTTTTTGTATATACATCATAAAACGATTTTATATATTTTCTAATACACTATACATTGGCGTCAGCATTGCTACCGCAAAAAATCCAACTGCGCCACCAATCAACAACATTAAAACTGGTTCAATAATTGATGATAAATTCTTTGTAATTTGATTTACTTCTTCCTCATAAAATTCTGCAAGCTTTACCATCATATCTTCTGTTTTTCCTGTCTCCTCACCCACTTTTATCATTTGCGCTACAATTACTGGAAAAATATCTGGATATTCTGCAATAACAGAAGATAAATCAATTCCACGTTGAATTTTATTTCGTCCTTCTAGCACTGCTTCTTTGAAAAAAGTATTTGATAATGTTGCTGCTACAATATTAAGTGAGTCCACAACTGACACGCCACTATGCAAAAGAGAGCTGTAAATACGTGCAAAACGCGCACAATTCACCTTTGTTACAATATTTTTGAGAATTGGCATTTTGAGTAATGTAAAACTTGCAGTCTTTTTTCCAAAATTAGTTGACGTAAATGCTTTAAGAAAAACTCCACCGCCAATCAAACCAATACCAATTACAATTTTATAACTTCCTAAAATTTCACTTATTTTAATAATGAATTGTGTTGTTGCTGGTAATTCTACCTCCATACCATCAAAAACACTCAAGATTTGCGGTAAAATATATGTAAGCATAATAATCCCAATAATAATCATCGCCACAACAATTACTGAAGGATACATCATTGCACCTTTTACTTTTGATCGAAGTTCGTGATCTTTTTCCATCTGAATTGTTATGATATTCAGTGATTCTTCAAGTGTTCCACCAATCTCACCAACACGAATCATATTCACAAAGAGATCATTGAACACTACCGGATATTTTGCCAATGCATCACTCAATGGCAGACCTTTTTGCACATCATTATATACATTGTCGAGAATTGCTTTGAAATGTTTATTTTCTGTTTGTGTGCTCAAATTTGATATTGCACGCGCAATAGTGAGACCAGAAGAAACCATAACGCCCAAATTACGCGTAAAAAAAAGTTTTTCTTTCATGCTTACGCCTTGTATGCGATCAATAAATCTGATATGTGGTTTTCCACCATAGTCTTCCACACGCTCAATAGATGTAACAATATAACCATCTCCTCGCAATTGCAACGCAAGATCACGTTCATTCTTTGCCTCCATCTCACCTGAACGCGGTTTTCCTTCGACACTTTTTGCTGTATATAAATATTTTGACATACCTCCTTATTCCTAATTTCACAAATTATTTATTGCATTCATTCATTATTCTTTCGTGACACGCATCACTTCTTCGATACTCGTCACACCTTGTAAAACTTTATAAAACCCATCCTCCACCATCGTAACCATCCCATTCTCTCGTGCCTTTCGTTCCATTGCCTCTGACGTTGCATTTTGTGTAATCATTTTTTCGATATCTTCTGTTATCTCAAAAACCTCATAAATACCACTTCGTCCCTTATATCCTGTCCCATTACAATGAGAGCATCCTTCTGGCTTAAATAGTTCCACATCTGTCCACTGTGTTCCAGACTTCATTCCACCAATGCGCAACATTGTATTCATTATAGCATCCATATCATAATTTTTCTTGAGTGTATCAACTTCCTTCTGATCAAGTTTATAAGATTTACGACACTCTCCACACACACGACGCACAAGACGCTGACCAATCACTACATTTGTTGTCGACGCAATAAGAAAAGGCTCCACACCCATATCCACCATACGAGGAACTGCACCAGCTGCTGAATTGGTATGAAGTGTTGAAAGTACTAAATGACCAGTCATGGCCGCATGAATCGCAATTTCTAGTGTTTCCTGATCACGAATCTCACCAACCATAATAATATCTGGATCTTGACGCAAAAGTGCGCGAAGTGCAGAAGCAAAGGTCATACCGATCTTCGTAATCACTTGTGTCTGGTTGATGTTATTCATACGATACTCAACAGGATCTTCTACGGTAGAGATATTTACTTCAGGTGAGTTCAAAATATCCACAACAGTATAAAGTGTTGTTGTCTTACCAGAACCAGTTGGACCAGTAACCAAAACCATGCCATTTGGTTTGTGAATTTCTCTTTGAATTGCTTCAAGTGCGTCCCCATAAAGACCCATCTTTTCTAGTGTAAGACCTTGTGATGTTTCATCTAACAAACGCATAACAATCTTTTCACCATCAAATACTGGAAGAATACTTACACGAAAAGAAATCTTATATTCATCTTTTTCAATCTTAAATCGTCCATCTTGTGGTAAACGATGTTCATCAAGTTTGAGACTAGAAAGCACTTTGATGCGTGCCACAATACCAGCAAGGGCTGTCTTTGGTAGTGTCATTGCCTGACGCAAAACACCATCAATACGATATCGCACCAAAACTTCCTTCTCCTGTGGTTCAATGTGAATGTCAGATGCACCGTCCAAAATTGCGTGTTTGAGAAGTGTGTCTACAATCCGCACAATTGGAAGATCTTCTGCAATTTTTACGAGATCTTCTTCTCCTCCTGCTGTTTCGATTGCCTGACGCTCATCCTCACTAATCATATCGCCAAATTCTGCTTTCAAGCTCTTTGTGTATTGTTTGAGCGCTGTTTTTATACTATCTTTTGTTGTCATGTACGGCATGATTTCCAAATCTGTCTTTTTTTTGAGAAAATCAATTACCTGCAAGTTTTCTGGATCAATCATTGCCACATTAAGCATCTTTCCATTTTTTTCAAAAGCAATCACTTGTGATTTCTTTGCAGCTTGTTCAGGAATAATTCCTAAAATCTGAGTTGGAATCTGCTCTTTTGTAAGATCGACAAACGGATACCCTAAAACTGACGACATACACTTAACACATTGTGCTTCCTTTAGTACTTCTTCTTGTACTAAAAGATCACATAATTGCACATTTTCTTTTTCTGCACGCATAAAAAGCGGATCAAGCACTTTTTGATCAACAATACTATTTTCTAAAAGATAGTCTCGTATCTGTGAATTTTCTATTTTCATATCTTTTGTTTGTGTATCTACAACTTATTATATCATCTTTGTGCATATATTGAAAACAAAAAAGCAAAAAGGATAGGTCTGACCTATCCTTTTTATTTTTACCAATCTATTCATCCACTGATATAACTAATCCTACATCATCGGCATGCCGCCGCCCATGCCGCCCATTGCTGCTGCGGCTGCAGTATCCATGCCACCACCATTTTCTTCTGGCTTATCTGTAATCACCGCTTCAGTTGTAAGAAGCATTGATGCTACAGACACAGCATTTTCAATCGCTGTTCGCGTTACCTTAAGCGGATCGATGATACCTGATTTCACCATATCATCTTCATATACATCATCCAATGCATTATATCCATAATTTTTTCCTTTTCCTTCAATGACTGCATTGAACACAACTGCTGCATCTCTTTCACCTGCATTTTTTGCAATTTGTTTCAGTGGCGCTGAAAGCGCATTAAGCAGTGTCTCATATCCTGCACGAAATTCATTATTTGCTTCTTCATCAACCTTTACTACAGTAGCTGCTTTTGCAAGTGCTGTACCACCACCAGCTACTATACCTTCTTCTACAGCAGCTTTTGTTGCAGCAAGTGCATCTTCAAGCTTGTGTCGCACATAACTCATTTCTGTTTCAGTTGCAGCACCAGCACGAATCACAGCCACACCACCTGAAAGCTTTGCTACACGTTTTTGCAACTTTTCTTTTTCATAATTTGATGTTTCCATCTCAGCTTGACGTGCAATTTGCGCTGCGCGTTCTTTAATTATTCTTTTGGTTCCCTTACCATCTACAATTGTCGTATCATCCTTTGTAGATACAACTTTTGCTGCAGATCCTAAAACATCAAGATCAACATTTTCCATTGTCATCGCTTTATCTTCAGCAATTACAGTCGCTCCAGTCACAATTGCAATATCCTCAAGAACATCCTTTCGCGTATCCCCAAATTCTGGCGCTTTCACAGCAAGCACATTCATTGTGCCACGCAATTTATTCACTACAAGCGTTGCAAGTGCTTCACCTTCGAGATCTTCGCAAATGATTACGAGATCTTTCTTTCCACTTTGTGCAATTTTTTCAAGCAGTGGCAAGATATCATTGATTGCTGAAATTTTTTTATCAGTAATGAGGATTGCTGGATCTTTAATTTCTGCTTTGCGAGACTCTGCATCAGAAATCATATATGGAGACACATATCCTTTATCAAACTGCATACCTTCTACCACGTCATAAGAAAGTCCTACTGTTTGTGACTCTTCTACCGTGATTACACCATCTTTACCAACTTGCTCCATTACATTAGCAATCATTGTACCCATTTCTACGTTTTCTGCACTAATCGTTGCAACTTGTGCAATCTCCTCTTTATTTGATACGCGCTTTGAATTTTTCTGTAAAATAGCAATCACATCATTTTTTGCTGACTCGAGACCCTTACGAATACCAACTGGATTAATTCCTGTCTCCACAAATTTCAACCCCTCATTCACAATTGCTTGTGTCATAATTGTTGATGTTGTTGTTCCATCACCTGCTGCATCATTTGTCTTATCTGCAACCTCCTTAATGAGTTCAGCTCCGATGTTCTCAAACTTATCCTCCAATTCGATATCTTTTGCAATTGATACACCATCATTTGTCACTGTTGGTGCACCAAAACCTTTATCAAGCACGACATTCCGCCCCTTTGGACCAATTGTCGTTTTCACTGCGTCCGCCACAGTATCAATCCCTGCAACGATCTTTTTCCTCGCCTCTGTACTAAATTCTATTTGTTTAGCCATAACCCAATATAAAGTTAATTATTTAATAATACATTTATTACATAGAACTTGTGTGCCGACAAGGCACATTAGCAATCTAAACAAGAGAGTGCTAATTCCTTCATTATTGTATCCAATTTTTTTTATTTGTCAATATATTAAACTATCATAAAAAATCAATCCACTTTTTACCATCATTACACATCATCGTGTAATAAAAAACAAAAATCATCAATAACTAATTATTATCTAAAAAGTAACACTGCTTGTGCTACAAACTGCTATTTAACCTCATAATAGAAAACTTTTCGATTGATCATATCGAGAAATTTTTTAAAGTCTTTTGTTGTAATCTTGAGCGATGCTGTATTACGCAATGGATGATAATGCACATATTCATGATCAAATATGTCATTATCTATCACAAGTGGAATATCACAAGCATTCTCGTGCAAAATTCCAAATGGCGTCACAGATCCAGGTGTGAGTCCAAGATATTTTTCTAATCGCTCTTTTGATGCAAAACCCATTTTTTTATTTTCACCGAGAAATGCAGCAAGATGTGGAATATCAATCTTTTTCTCTTTCTTCATTACTACAAGATAGTGTTTTTTCCCACGACGATTACGCATAAAACTATTCCGACAATCCACACCCATATCATGATTTTGATAATAATCTCCTGACGCATCACATGAAGCAAAAGCTGGGTGTTCATACTTCTCGTATTGAATCCCTAGAGCATCTAAAACTGTATATAATCTTTCTTCCACAATTTCTCATTATTAGTTGCTAAACCTTGAACTCCACCACATCCCCATCCTGCATCACATAATCTTTTCCTACTGTTTGCAATACGCCAGCATCACGCGCAGCACTCCAACTGCCCACTTCGAGAAGTTTTTTCCAATTCACGATATCCGCTCGGATAAATCGTTCTTTGAAATCATTATGAATTACTGCTCCAGCTTCTGGGGCTGTTGCACCCTGTTTAATCGTCCATGCACGTGATTCTTTTTCACCAGTTGTGAGAAATGTTTGCAGTCCCAGTAAATCAAATGCTTCTGTGATTACATCATCGAGATGTGACTGTATCCCAAGTTCCTGAGCATCTTCTACGCTCATTTCCATCAATTCTTCTTCAATCTTGATATCAAGTTTCACATGTGGTTTTTTCTCCAGCTCTTCATCAAGGTCTGCATCCATATTAGATACATTATAAATGTACATAATCGGTTTTATAGTAAGCAAACTCATTTCCTGTACAATCCTTTTACTCGGTTCATGTGTTCTGTCAAACAATACAGTTCGCGCCAACTCTCCAGCATCAAGCGCTTTCTTTATTTTTTTAACTAATTCCAATTGACCAATTGCATCTTTATCATTTCCGCGAATTAGTTTTTCCAATCGTGCAATCGTCTTATCCACTGTGACCATATCAGCGAGAATAAGCTCTGTTTCAATAATTTCAATATCTCTCAATGGATCCACACTGTCATGCACATGTGTAATGTTCCCATTATCAAACACACGCACTACCTGTGCAATTGCATCTACTTCACGAATATTTGCAAGAAATTTGTTACCCAATCCCTCTCCTTCTGATGCACCTTTAACCAATCCTGCAATATCAACAAACTCAATCACCGTCGGTACTACCTTTTCACTTTTTGACATTTGCGCCAGCTGACTTAGTCTTTCATCTGGTACTTCTACAACACCGACATTTGGCTCAATTGTACAAAATGGATAATTATTGATATCTACAGGATTTTTTGTCATTGCTTTAAAAAGCGTTGACTTACCCACATTTGGTAATCCGACAATTCCTACCTGCAATCCCATACTTATACTTTTTTATAAAAATTAATAACCTCATCAAAATCATATGCTACACAATCTGCATGCTGCACCACTATTTTTCTCTCTACATGTTCCGCAAATGCAACGAAACAATCTGCTACACCTTCTTGCTTTACTTCATAATCTGTCCACCCATCTCCTACCATAATCACACATCCTTCCAATTGCAATTGTTTAACCTGATTTGCCTTTCCAAGAGTAGTAGCAAGAAAATTATTCTCATCAAACCCTGTCACATACCCTTTGCCGTCATATACAAAATCATTAGCAAAAATATTTTCCTTTTTGAACCCAATACTCACAGCTGCTGGTGTAATTAGCTCACGAAAACCACCAGATACAACATACATGTTATCACGGTTTTTTTCAATAAATTTCTTATTCTTATCCACCGATACCGTAATCGCATTTTTCACACGATCTTTGAATTCCTCGATATCATCCTTATGTAAATGCATGAGATCGAGACGCATATATAGCGATTGTGAGAAACTAATCTTTCCCTGCATACCCATTTCTGTGATTTCTTCAATCTTTTGCGTGAGATCTGCTTTGTATTCTGATTTATGCATGACAAACTTTGCTAGTTCATCAAGTGTTTCGATAGAAACAATCGTGCTATCAAAATCACAAATTACATATTTTTTCATATATTTATAGAAAAATTATATATTTTAGTAGATATGAACTTTTACAATATATGTACTATAAATAAGACACCTTATTTTGAGTAAACATCCATATCTCAAAAGATTTCATACGTCATGAATTTTGTCATTTATCAAAAACGATGAAACTCATAGAAGTTAAAGTTTCTATCTCTTTAGTGAAAAACCTTACTCTAACTCATCTAATTTAAAATCATTCACAAATAACACAAATAATCCCAACGTAAGTGCGATCGCATAGCTCAACACTTTATTATTTGGAAAAAGAAATGTCTCTAAAATTCCAAGCATTCCATACCAAAACATCACAATTGCAACTGCAACCACGACCACATACCCATTATGATATGTTTTGCGTAATTTTCTCAAACTTTTTCGCATATTTTTTGTTTTTTTCTTACATCTAAAGTGTGACTGACAAAAGCATCTCTGTCAAATTAAAATAATACACTCACAAAAACACCTTGTACATCTCTACCTCAAAAGTTTTGTACAGATTATTCATAAAAATCAAAAATAATTGCACAGTTTTTCATTTTACCCTTATAATATCAATATAGCCATTCTAAAACCATAATAAAATTCGCTTATGAATAAAGAAATTTTCAAGGCATACGATATTCGTGGTATTTATCCAAGTGATATCGACGAAGAAACAGTATACAAAATCGGTCGTGCAGCAGTGCAAGAACTCGATGCAAAAGTACTTACTGTTGGACATGATGCACGAAAATCTGGACCATCATTACACACCGCACTGATCAACGGAATCACTGATGCAGGATGTGATGTGATTGATCTTGGCATGGTCACAACACCGATGTTGTATTTTTCTTCACATCACCTTGATGTAGATGGCGCAATCGCTGTAACAGCATCTCACAATCCTGGTGAATACAACGGGATAAAAATCTGTCGCAAAAATGCCATACCAGTTGGTAGCACAAGCGGACTCAATGAAATCCGCGACGCTGTCATCGCAGAAAAATTTGCCAAAGCAGAGAAAAAAGGTATCGTTTCACATCAAGATATCAAAGAAAAATATTATGCATATTTCAGTAAATTTGCACAATTTGGTGATAAAAAATTCAAGATTGTTGTAGATTGTGCCAATACAATGGGTGTCTTAGAGCTACCATTTTACATGAAGCATTTCCCGCAGAACTTTGAAGTTGTCCAACTCTATTGTGATCTCAATAATGCATACAATGCGCACGAGGCAAATCCACTCAACACAAAAACACTAGAAGAATTACAAGAAAAAGTTATCGCAGAAAATGCTGATCTTGGTATCGCTTATGATGGTGATGCTGATCGTATCGGATTTATCGATGAAAACGGCGAGATTATCCCCATGGATCTCACAACAGGACTTATCGCAAAGGTTCTTTTAGAAAACGCAGAAAATACAGGTGCAACAATTCTTTATGATCTCCGTTCATCACGTGCAGTCAAAGAAATAATCGAGGAAAATAATGGTGTTGCACATGAATGTCGTGTCGGACATGCGTTTATCAAAGAACAAATGCGTGAAGAAAACGCACTTTTTGCTGGTGAACTCTCTGGACATTATTATTTCCAAGCAAACAAAAATGGCGAGGTTAGTACGCTCGCAGCATTTACATTGCTCAATCTCATGGCAGAGACAGAAAAAAAGATTTCTGAACTCGTATCTGATCTTCGACGCTATGCACACAGTGGTGAAATTAACTCAGAAGTACAAGATAAAGACGCAGTGATTACCACGCTCAGAAATACCTATTCTGACGGCATCATTACAGAGCTCGATGGTATAAAAGTTGATTTCCCTGACTGGTGGTTTAACGTTCGTGCTTCAAATACAGAGCCGGTCCTCCGTCTCAACTGCGAAGCAAAAACGCAAAAACTCATGGAAGAAAAACGTGATGAATTACTTGCAATTATCAGAAGCTAAAAAAATCAAAAAGGATAGACCACAAATCTATCCTTTTTTATTTATGGAAAATATCACATAAACTGGCATTTTTTATCAAAAAAACAAAAAATTTTATATTAGATATGCTATCTCGCATTTTTCAGAATAACCACTGATAACAAAAAAGAGTAGTTTGACAAAACTTACTCTTTCTTTTTATGTTTTCCAAAAAACTATCCTTTCTTTTCCCTCTTGCCGATATCAATATGCACATACCGCTTAAACAGTATTGTTATGATGAAAAATCCAATGAGACTACCAATGATAATCGCACTTCCCTTCCACGGAATAATCCAAAACGATGTGCCACCCTCCATCTGTACAGTTTTATCCTCCGAGTATGCTACAAATCGTGCATCAAACTTCCCAAATTCCCATATACCAAAATCCATACGCTCTCGGATAAACGTCGCATCTGCTGTTGGATAAAGCAACTGTGGCTCTATTTTAATCTCATGAAATTTTTTACCAAACTTTTTAATCTCAATATCTCCAAGAAGTGGAAAGTGGATATTTCCCGTGTTTTTTATCTTCGCAACCACTTGCACTGGTGATTCCCAGTACACGTCTTCTTCAGAGTAAAATTCTTGAATCTCTCCATTGGTTTCCAATGGCTGATCTCCTTGTACCGTCATAATCACAAGTGTACCAATGCGATAACTAATTCCAATGCGCGATTTATCTCCATCACCAGGATCGTCACTAGCACGAAACAAAAGCGAGCCATAATATCCATTTGTCGGCTGCCCATCTGGTACGCGCACAGTAAATTCCACAGACTTTGATTCTCCAGGTGCAAGCTTGGTCGCATTAGGTGCTGTAAACCAGTCGATGACATCAAGAGATTTGAGCTCATGATCTGCATCTGGCACATACAATTGAGTACTTTTTCCATCTGCTTGGACAAAAAAGTCCTCCACCTCCATCGTGATATATTGTTCTTTATCAGAATAGTTTTTTACAACAACTTTTCCTGTTTTCACCTCTCCATCATTGAGAGTCCATACAAATTTTGTCGGCGAAATCTGTATCCCACTATCAGGAATTCCATCATTTGGGTCTGGTTCCACTTCATCAGCAAAAACGCTTTGCCCTAAAAAGCACAACCCCACCATCAAAAAAACACCAAAAAACCTATAAATCACATTATTCATACACTGTTTTATACTACAAATTATTACACAATTAATACATTCAGAACCCTCTCCACATAGCAGAAATGTGAAGAGGGCAAGAATACATATTAACTCCAAATAACTCTCTTAGTTATGATACGCAGCTGCACTTGTTGTTGCTGTATATGTCACCTGACCAGCATAATCACCTGACTGTTGTGTTGTCGGCACATCAACTTTATAACATACATCTGTATGCGTTGTACCAGATAGATAAACTGGCACTGCTGTAATTGTCTGTGCTGTATCAGGTACTGCAAAAAACTTACCACTATCTGTTGCAGCGGTAGTACATGTACTCAATCCACCATCAGCCCAAAGATCATCCGCAGCGCTTGCATTCGTCGTGTCTGGAACAGCTGTTACAGTAAAACCAAGACCTGTTATAGTTGATGCCCAGTTTTGTGCAGTAGCACCCCACACATTTCCACCAACTAAATCATACTCGTATGGCTGCAATGCTCCTGCCACATCATCATCAATTGAAACCCATGAAGTATCCGGTAACTGATGCTGTAATACATCTGTAGTACCTGCCTCATCTGTAGTCGAATTTACAATTGTAAGATAATATCCGTTTTGATCATTTGTTGTTACTGAACATCGTGATTGACCAATTGCTGGTGAACCAGCTGATACAATACCTGCACCTGCCGCACCACCGAGTGTAACTGTTCCATCATTGTCAGCTATATCAAAACAATCCATTGATAGAGTGTCTTGTACTGTTACTTCGAGATTAATCGTTTCACTGTCAGTCGCTGCAAGAGCGAAAGATGTCATCGAAAGCGAAAGTGCAATTGCACTTGTGCCTGCAATAATTTTTTTCATTTGCATATTTTTTTTAATTATTTATTTACAAACATATATATGCGTACCATTTGTATAACCTTCTCGACCGCAAGTTACACCATGATACAAACTCATTGTACCATAATTATCTTTTTTGCAAACCCTTTATTATCCACAGCTAGAGACCGCATTGTTATATGGTTTTAATATTTTTGATAAAAAATAATTAAAAATAGGCATAAAAAGAAAAAGACCTGTTTTGAAAAAACTTGTCTTTTTCACTTTTCTAAAACACACATCTCTACTTCCGACTTTTTTGTGATAATTTATCATAATATGCTCCCACCACACCAATCCAACGATCTACACCAGATTGTGAATGTCCAGCACAACTGCTTCCACACTTCCATACGATTAAACGCTCTGCAGTTGTGCGGTCGTATTCATAAATCAAATCATTGAGACGTTTTCCGACTGTTTCTACTGCATCTTTACGACTATTGAAACATGTGTGTCCACCTGTTCCCATGAGTTTTCTTATTCCACGATATCCCCAGTAATTATAACAATCTTGTCCATTAAGCACTGGTACGCGTTTACCCCATCCACTCTCCTGTTTTGCAATTGCAATCAAATATTTTGCTACCTCAGGGTCTTGTTCGAGGATATATGGCAACATCTTTTCAATCGGATATCCCTCCACTGTTTCATATGCGATTTCTTTTAGTGTTTTTTCTTTTAATTTTTCTTTGACCTCCTTCACTTCGTCTTCCGTACTTTCCTTTGTTTGCACGACACTATCAATTGATTTTTTCACTACTTCTTTTTTTTCTGTTTTTTCCTGCGTCTTTTTTTTCACGCTCTTATCGGTATTTTCTTTTTTTGTTACGCTATCCACCGATTTTGTTACGACATTTTCAGATTCCTCAATTTTCTCTTCTTCTGGTTTTTTATCCTTCTCCTTTACATTATTTTTACCTTTTTCCTCATCTTCTTTCTCATCTCTCTCTTCATCTTGCTCTCCTTTCTCAACACTTTCAACGTCTTCGATGCTACGCTCAATCTTTTCTTCTTGTGCAACTGCAAGTGCACGCTCAGCTTTTTCTTTTGCAAATGCACTCTGACCCAAGTTTCTATAGATAAAACTCATCGATACCATACCAAAAATCACCGCACCTGCCAGAGATGCTTGCCACATTCGTGTTGGTGAGAGATCGAAATTGAAATGTATATCAAAATATACACCAATCGATCGACGATATGCCACAAACGCATTGTATGTGTTTTGAAAACGTTCTTGAACACTTATCTGTTTCTTTTTCTTTTCTGTCGTTGCTGTAACTACCGTATTTTTTGTTTTTGCAACCCTCACACCATCCATGCGCCGTCCCTGTGTTTGTGCTACATATTGTGCGCGATACATGTGTTGTCTCTGTCTCTGCGTTCTGATATATCGCTCAGGATCCACTGCTGTACGACGACACACATTTAAATCCTTTAACAGAATTGTATGTGCATATTTGACATTTTGTGCATTTTTTACTGACGTATTTCGAAACCCATCCAAAGACACTTTTTGTTTCTGTGGTCTTTTTCTAGAAATCCCATCCGTATTAATCCGTTGCTTTTTTTTGTATTCGCCACTCACACATTTCTGCAAGTGACTGCTTTTTATATCCATACGAGATAAATTATAACACACTTTTTTTTAAATGTATGAATTTGTAAATTGTACTATAACATTTCACTATATATCTATTTCGACTCTATATCCTCCCACACCTGACAAAATACAAATTCACTCAAATTTTATCACCTCATCACACGATCCAATTCACTAACTACTGTTTTTTATAAACCCACAAAAGAAAGCTCCCGCTTGCAAAAAACATAATAATCGACAAAATCTGTCCCATTGACCATTCACCAAACACAAATCCCAAATGCTCATCTGGCGCACGAAAATACTCCACAAAAAACCGTGTAATTGCATAGCCAAGTAGATATAGTGCACTCAGTGTACCCTTTTTATATTTTTTATTTCGTATACTCCATAAGACACAAAAAAGCACAATCCCCTCAAAAAACCCTTCATATAACTGTGATGGATACCGCAATGCTGTCTCACCAGTAAAATACATCCCAAAAGCTGATTCTGTCACACGTCCAAAGAGTTCCTCATTCATAAAATTACCCACACGACCAAAAAAATAACCAATTGGTACAACAGGCGCAACAAAATCACCAACTTCCAAAACATCTTTCTTATCTTTGTGCACAGTCCACATAAGTGCGACAATCACACCGATAAGTCCACCATGATAACTCATTCCATAAATCCCAACCCATTCCCCCAAAGAAAAACTATATGGCGATACGATCTCCAATGGATGTGCGATATAATACTGCAAATCATAAAAAAGCACATATCCAATTCGCCCACCGATAATCGCACCGATCAAACCATACATTACAATATTTTGGATAAACTCTTTGTTATATGAACCTTCGCCTTTTTTTATACGATAAATCAAAAGTGTGTATCCCACAGCAAATGCAACAATCCACATCACAGAATACCAATACAACGAAAAATTTCCAATCGTAAAAACAGTTGAACTAAGATGCGATGGAAGTTCTTGATAAAATTGCAACATAAACATTCATTTATGCATTAAATTTTTCGAGATCTTGTTTGAATTCAATTGCGTAAATTTTCCACATAGCAATCATAAGCGCCATGATAATCGGACCAATAATAAATCCGAGAATGCCAAAAAGTTGTAATCCGCCAATCGTCGCAAAGAAAACCGCAAGTGAATGCATTTGTGTATCATTTCCGACAAGTTTTGGTCGTAATACATTATCAATCGTCGAAACAAATACCCCAATAACTGCGAGAAATATTCCTTGCCACACATTACCCAAAAGAAGCATGATAATTGCTGCTGGAAAGATAACAAGACCAGCACCAATTGCCGGAATAATTGCTACGACAACCATAATTACAGTCCAAAGAACAGGCGACGTAATCCCTGCAACAGCAAATGCGATACCGCCAATTGTCCCCTGTATAAAACCGATAACAACTGTGCCTTTGAGTGTGGCACGTGTCATAGAGATAAATTCATCAATTAATTTCTTTTCATGAACATCTCTAAGTGGACTAATCTGCATAATCTTTTTCACCAACTTTTTCCCATCAATGAAAAAATAAAATAACGTAAAAAACATAACAAAAATTGCTACTGCACTATTCATAATACCTTTGTAAAGTGCTTGTACTAGCGTGATAAAATAATTTGCTACATTTTTAATCGAATCAGAAATCTCCGTCCCACTAGTATGTCCCTCGAAACTTTCAAATACTGTGCTAAATACAGATGTATTTTCTACTGTTTCAATCGTGTCTTTCACAAAACTTTGTGCCACAGAATCCTTTTCTGTAATTGTGACAACAACATCAGACACTTCATTATACACAAGTCCAAACACCAAAAGAACTGGCACAATAATCCCTACAGCAATCACGACAAGCATAAGTGATGATGCAATTGCTGGGCTATGCAATTTTCGTTGCAAATATTCATATGGACGATTAAAAAACGCAGCAAAAAGTGCAGCCATAAATATCGCACTAAGATATGGCTTCACAAGCAAAAAGCCTGCTACCGTTCCTACAATTAGTAAAAAGATAAAAAAATATACGTTCAAATTTTTTATTATCATACGCATTTATAATACAATATTTATTATCCTCACTGTACCAATAACATCATATAAAGTAAACCTATACTTTTGTCACTGACTTTTTCCGATTGATAAATAATACACTTTTCATTACCTCAAAAATAAGTGTCTCAGCAAATGTAATTGCTATAATAATCGTCCAAATCGCACCACCAATCGGTACTGTTCCGAGAAAATTTGATAAAAATGGCATATAAATACCCACAAGCAACAAAAGAAATGATACTATAACAGCGATATTGAGCGATGTATTACTAAAAATATCTTTACGAAATATAAATCGTCGAAAATTGCGAATTACATATACAAATACTAAAGAATCAAATGCAATAAGTGCAAATGTTGCTGTACGTGCAAGCTCTACATTTTCACAAAAACTATTAACGAGCCAGAACATAAATGCTGCAGAAATACCTGACACAAAAAACACAATGATCATAAATTCTTTATATTTCTTTGAAAGAATTGATTCTTTTGGATTGCGTGGTGGCTCATCCATGAGTTTTTTACTATCATACTCTGTTGTAAGTGCGATATTTGGAAAACTATCTTCAATCACATTAATCCACAAAATCTGAATTGGTAATAGTGGCAGTGGCCAACCAAAAAGCATTGCCACAAAAAACACAAAAAGTTCAGAAAAATCATCTGCAATAAGATAAATCAATATTCGTCGAATATTCTCATAAATCACACGTCCCTGCTCAATTGCTTTTACAATCGTGCTGAAACTACTATCAAGTAAAATAATATCAGATACTTCTTTTGCTACATCAGTTCCATTGCCCACACTAATACCAACGTCAGACGCCTTAATCGCTGGTGCATCATTAATCCCATCGCCAACCATTGCAACAACTTCATCATTTTTTTGTAGTGCACGTACAATACGAATCTTATGCTCTGGAAGTACGCGTGCAAAAATTTTCATAGTCTTTACCTGCTTTTGCAACTCATCATCACTCATATCAGTGATATCAGCACCAATACAGATTTTACTCTCAGGAATATTGTGTCCAAGCTCAAGCATTACAGATTTTGCCGTTGTTGCATGATCTCCTGTAATCACAACCAATCGAATCCCTGCTCTTTCTGCTTTGGAAAGTGATGCTTCTACTTCATGACGAAGTGGGTCTTTGAGCGCAATGTACCCAACAAGTGTCATGTTCTTATATCGATCTTTTTTTGAAAGACGATTATATGTTTCTCGTGTCAAAATACGCTCACTACACGCAAGCACACGCAACCCCTGCTTTGTTAATTCTTCAAGAGATTTATTAATTTGTTTGCCCTCTCCAGACTTTCGTGGCATACGTACGTTATTCACATCCAAAAAATCAGTTCGGTCAGATATGATTTCTGGAGCGCCCAACATCATAATGCGCACTTTGTCATTTTCAATCTCATGTACACGAACTGCATATTTTTTTTCTGATTGAAAAAGTTCCTGATCAATTTGTGTATACTTTGCACGATAGCTCTCTACACTAATACCTACCTGATTTGCTGCCATAAGCAACGCACAATCTGTCGGTCGTCCGTGATAAATCATTTCCGCATCAGTTTCTTGTGTCTGTTCTGTATATGCATCATTTACAATTGAGGCGATTTGTAGTGCTTTGATATATCCTTGCACCTCACCATTTTTTGTATGTATAGCACCATTACTTTTTCCAAAATCATACAATTCATTTGGACCTGTTAGTACGTGACTAACACGCATCTCTCCCATTGTAAGTGTACCAGTTTTATCTGCACAAATTGTTGTAATCGCACCCATAGTCTCAGATGCATTGAGTTTGCGCACGAGTGCACGATGCTTTGCCAATCGTCGCATGCCAAATATCAAAACAATCGTAATAGCTGGCAATAAACCTTCCGGAATCGCACTTACAGTCAATGCTGTTGATGCAATGAATACATCTTCTACGGATTGACCACGCCACAAACCGAGAATTGCAAAAAGGATTATTGCAGCAAAAACGACCACACCAATTAATTTAGACAGTTCTGCAAATTTCTTTTGTAATGGTGTTTGACTCTCATTTGTGTTTTTCACAAAATGTGAAATTTTACCAATCTCTGTATCAACTCCTGTAGCTGTCACAACATAATATCCATAACCCTGTGTTACAGTAGTACCTGCAAATACCATGTTCTTTTGATCTGATACAATTACCTCCTCTTCGATAATTTCTGTCTCCTTTTTTACTGGTCGCCACTCTCCTGTTAAAATTGCCTCATTAACATGTAATTCTTCCACACTCAACAGTCGCCCATCTGCAGCAATTTTATCTCCTGCCATAAGATTTACCACATCTCCGACAACAAGCTGTTCTGCCAAAATCTCTTTCTTTCCGCCTTGTCGTATAACACGCACATATTGCTGAATACTATCATATAATTTTTCAAGCGATTTCTCTGCTTTGTTTTCCTGTAAATATCCCACAATAGCATTAAGCACAACAACAAACATAATAAAAGATGCGTCAATCATATGATTGAGCATCACCGAAATACCCGCAGCAACAACCACAATATAAATCAATGGATTATTGAACTGACGAAAAAATAATTTTATACGTGAAAGCTTTTTTTGTTTTGGTAGCGCATTTTTTCCAAATACATTCAGACGTCCATTTGCATCAAAATCACTCAATCCCTTTTCTGATGTTTGTAAATGTAAAAGTGTCGCGCTTGATGACAGCATATAATGCGGTCTTTGTGCAAACTTTTTCATGTGTATTTTTATTTTTGACTGATCTTTAGAGTAAACTTACGTACCTAACACAACAACAATATCCACACCATATTTTTTTGCTACATCATCTGACTCTTCTACTTTTTGTACACCATATTTCTCATCAATTTCAACACCAATCTTTTTCGCAACATCTTCTAAATTCTTTTTATAATAAATCACAACATTTTCATAATCATTTTGTGCATTTTGCGCTGCTTTAGTTGTAAATCCAGCTTTTTTGATTTCACTAGAAACTGCACCTGCTGCGCCAGTTGGTGCGCCAGCATTAAGGACTTGCACAGACACTTCTTTGTTATTTTCACTAACACTTTCTTTATCCTGTCCTTCTTCAGTTTCTTTTATATCAGATTCTTTAGCAGTAACCTCTTCTTTATCAGGATTATTATCTTGCAAATTCTCTAAATTATTCTCCTCTTTCTTTTCATGATCATCAGATACATCAGACTCAACTTTTGGTGCTTCAACTTGTGAAGCATTCATTTCCTCTTTCTTTTTTTCTTTCTCCGCAGATTGCTCTGTAATCAATGTGTCAACTGAAACACTTTCTTCGCCTTTGTTTTTCTCCATAAACCATACGACACCATACCAAATCACTATACCAACAATCAAAACACTTATCACAATCACAGCAATAAATTTTCTGTTTGTCTTTTTTTCCTGCACCTCCATTTCTTCCATATATGCAATCTCATCATCACGCATCCATTCAATATCAATCGCACGCGTTGTTGGCTCAGATGACGGTTTTGTGAGCATATTCTTCGGTGAAGCAAATGTTACTTTTCGCTTTTTCTTTTGTTCTTTTTCCACTTCTTTTTTCTCATGTGAAGTATTTACAGATTTTTGAGATGCCACTGTCATATCCTCTGCAATCGCATTTTGCTTAGGCGCTGATAACTCCTGTTCTTTGTTTTCAATAAGCATCTGATTATCGTGCGAATCTTCTGTAGTCGATTGCACAATGTTTTCTTGTTTTTCTTTAAACTTTCCCCCCCACTGATCTGCCACATTTTTTTTCTCTTTTGCTTGTTTTTTCTGAGATTGAGATATAGACTCGTCAGCTTCTCCCGGTACTTTAATCGTTTCACCAGAAATCAAAATATAGGGTGGTTCGATACCATTTTGTTTAGCTAATTCTTTCCATGAAATATTGTAATGTTGCGCAATAGAAATAATATTATCAGCATCTTGCACAGTGTATGTTCCACCGAAACCGCTTTCATCTTTTTTTTCGTTTTTCTTTTTGAATCCAAACATATTTTTTTTTAGATACTTATATAATAAAACACTTATGAGACAAAAACAACCGCCGAGCATTATCAATAAAAACAAAGTTGCTGGCCACACAAAAATTTCGATTGGTTCACTTTGTATCTCTTGTAAAACATCATTTTGATCAGTATATGTAACACTACCAGTAATCTGCACTTTTCCAAATCGTGGCATACGTAATTCGAGCGTAGTTTCTTTTTTTTCTCCTCGTGAAATCACTTCTGTTTCCTCATAATACACTTCATCTCCAATGAAATGTGAGTATACTTTTGCAACAGATGTATATTTCACATCCCTTATTCCTCTATTTTCTACAAGATAATGCGCACCATACAATTCCTTCATTCCTGCCGAAAACCACGATTGCACATCTAATGGACCGAATTTTTGATCAAGTGTAAAATTAGACACCTGAAGCAAAGCAACATCTTTCTCTGGTGGATGATACTGTATTTTTTGCTCCTGCACGCGCTCATATTCTCCAAGAGCATTTTTCTGCTCAACAACAAGATTTGCCTCTTGTGCAGTTTGTGCAGAATCAATCGCAATGCGCACCAAAATCTGTTTTTCTTGTCCAGGATCAGCTACAAAAGAAAGTTGTTTTATTCCTAAACACCATTTTTTTATTTCATCCTGAAGGTCATTTTTACTACAAAGTGTAATGATATCATTTTTGTTTTCTTCTAGAATTGTCTGTATCTTTGGATCTGTCATTTCATCAAAAAAACGCGTGTTTTCTACAAGACTGCCCCCCTCACCACTCATTAATATTCTTATTTCGCTTTTCTTGTCTGTATCGTTTTTCACAAAAATAGTAAAAGATTCTTGACTTCCACCAGGAATATCAAAAACCACATCCCCACTCTCTGCCCTCTCCATAAATAATTGTATCGTGGAAGACTCTTGAGCTGTTGCCACAAATGGCAATAATAACATTATTGCAAAAAATATACGCATACATCAAAATTCTTTTTTATGGTTGCACTAGACCGACTTCACCAAAACGCCCATCACTGTTTAAATATATTTCATGAGCCTCCCCATTAATTTCAAGTTCTGTAAATAAATCCACTGCTGAAAGAAATTGTTTCTTTAAAAGAACTGGTGATTTATCAATTTGATCAACACTCGGAACGATACCAACTCTAAATGACACTGTCTTTGAATCAGACGTCACCCCTGTGCCATGCGCTATATCACCAACAGTCCATGTAATGTCATTTGTACGTTCTTTATATGAAATCTCTTTAGAATCTCCACCTTCAAAAGTCGTATGTGTTGGCAGTGGAATAGAAACAACTGCATTGGAAATATCATTATTAATACTATCGATTTTCATCGTAATTTTGTATACAGATTTTTCTCCAACCTTTGGCTGTTCTTGTCCTGAGTCATATTCTGAACTTGCACTGAAAATGACTTTTGCACCAACTGGCAGTGTGCGCACATTACTCAATACCGTCTTATTTTCTCGCAACTGCGATGGAATATCCTCACTATCAATTGCAGCAACAGAAGTAATTGAAAAATGATGATCATTTTCCGTATTGACAGGCAACTGTTCTTTAATATTAAAAGAAAATGTCACTTCTCCAGAATCCTTTGGCTTCAAGATACGCAATGCCGGCACATCTGCTGCTTTCCATATAATTCGTCGATTTTCCTGATCATAATCACCTTGTTTACCTAATGTCAATGATTCAAAATCAATTGCTTCACCTTCTAAATTCAAAGTGACGATTGCATCACGTAGCGCAATATCGCTATCATTTGTAAATTTAATACTATACCTTACAGATTCCCCTGCATACGCAACACCACCACCATGAGTTCTTGTATCAATCTCTTGATGCACAAGAATTGGTGAACTAACAATACGTGGTGTATATTTTGCATTTGCATAACGCATATAGCCATCACCACTTTCACCTACACCAACCTCCACGTCAAATATTTGCACACTACCAATTGCTGCATCGAGGCCACCACGTATATGATAAATTTTTTCTTCATGTGGCGCCATTTCTCCAATGAGCCACATAAAACCATGACTCGCACGCGGCTCAATGCTGTGTACAGAAAATTCTTTTGGCACATCAATAGTCATTTTTATATCATCTAATCGATCAGCACTCGTATTTTGTACCTTCACAACTACATCCAATAAATTTCCGCTAACAACCTCCTGGGGAGATTCAATATCCACAGTAATCGCTGAAGATGTTATAACTGTAGAAGATCGTGCATCTATAATATATCGTGTCGATGAGGCCTCTGGCACATAACGCAATGTACTAGAGATATCTGCCGAGGATTCTTTCGGTCCCACAAAATGTCCCGCAAGTGAAACACTACCTTTTTTACCTCCTTCAATTTGATCAATGGTAATTACACCTTGACTTGCACTAACGCGTGTGAAGTTTTCTTGATTTTCCTCTGGCACAAAATATTCCCCAAATCGCACAACAATCTCTGATTGCATGAGTTTTGCACGATTATCATTTTCATAATAAAACAAAATCTCTGTAATATCATTACTTTTTGCTGTCTGCGGCGCTTCCATTGAAAAAGTCACACGATCATTTGCAAAAAAACCACCCTGATAATACATAAAAGATGCTGATGCAATAAGCAAAAAAACAATCACGCCAATAACAATCCCACCAACAACAATTGCTCGTGATCGTGTTTCTTGCATTCCACCCATAAACCGTTTCCATGCTGACTCTTTTTTTTGCACTTCTTTTGATTCCCATTCGTTGTATACCGTTTTATCATGCTCTCGATCAAGGACTTCTGAATCTTGACCTTGAATATCTTTTTTTAATTTATCAAGAGACATAGTATTTATATTTAATCGTAATTGAAAAGTTAATAGTATTATACCACGAACTATCGCATTACCCATCTCTCAATGTCTCCTACAACCATTTTCATTTGTTTATGCACAATCGAATGAATCATTACCTTTGTCAGTGTTGAAAATCTATTTGTCTGAATTACACGCAATGCTTTGACAGTATCTGGATCTACATAACAATACCAATTACCAGAAAAACATTTTTCACAAATCACACCACCCCTATTTGCACTAAACCCATTACGTTTTTTTTCAAGCGAATTTTTACACACACAGCACTTTGACACATCAAACGTATACCCTTGTAATGCAAAAAAATTCATAAGGAATGCATTTGTAATCCACTGCATTTGTGAAATATTCTTTTCTTTTTTCTGTGTTGCAAGTGCGTTAATTTTTTGCAAATATTCTACTAAAAGTGCAAAAATATCTTCATCACTATCATTCTCTTCAATTATTGTCAAAAGCACATTACGCACAATATCCACACACATCAATGCATCATAATTTATACGCAATTCCTCAAAATATTCCTCAGCAACCGCTCCGGCAAGTGTCCCACGACCATAGTTTTTTGCTACAGTAATATGAGACAATACAAAATCCTCTACCTGCATAGGAAGTTTTGCATTCATCTTACGAATTGATCGTGCTAAAACACGCATCAAACCAGTCTCTAACGTATAAAATGTATACAGACGGTCTGTTTCACCTATGTCTCGCTTGTCAAGCGTAATCGCATGATAATTTTGTTTCACAAAAATGACACAATACACTATTAATGCTCCATATCATACCATAATTACACAACAAAAGAAAAACCCAGTATTCTTTTATGAACACTGGGTTACATGCACAAGACCTTACTTTTTCTCTAAAAAAGATATCCGCAACACAATTCTGCTACTCCAATCAATACAAAAAAAATACCCCACGCAATAAAAATTTCTACACCAGTCATAAACATAGCCTCCTACAAACTGCACAATACTAGCGACACATATCGCCCCATGTCAAACATGCCAAATAAAATCGGTACAACAGTTTTTGCAAATGGAAAAGATTCTTTCCATTTCCACGAAAAAAACAACATGGATTAGCAAAGGTGTCTCAATAGAGAATGCTATTGAAACTTTACTCAGAAAATTTTGTTCTGAGAAAAAAACATCGCCTAGATACCAAAGTCCAAAAGCCAAATCCTAACTCATCACACACATCCATTCATAATCCATAACACTTCAACATACCACTCACAACAATCAATCCAATCACTGAGAGATACAAACACCCCCACCATCGATTGTTCACTAATTGCTGACATGCTACAACTTTCTGCTGTAGCCAAATCGGTGCTGCAAAAATAACACAAAGGATGCAAGCTAACCCGAGTAATACATCACTTACACGCATCACACACCTCCTACATTATAGAGAATCATAAATTACTGACCCAAAAGTGACAACTGTTAGAATAATAACTCCATAACAAAGAATTATCCGTAACCAAGATTCCATTTCTGGTGAAATTTTTTTGTAGGTTTTTTCTGGGTCAAACCACTCATACAAGAGCAGTGCTACAACATAAACAGAGAAACAACTCTTAGTAAATGCACTGAAATTTGAAACGAGTACACCGCAATAACCACACAACAAGATTATGTAAGGCACCATAAAACTGATTTTCGAAAAATTCATTCTACACCTCCGTTATCAAAAAATGTCCACCCAAAATTATTATGACTGAAAGCAAAAACATTCCTTTCCAAAACATTTTTCTCTTTTTACTCAAAACAATTCCTTTCCACTCACAATAAGCCTCATCAGCAGAAGAAAGAAACAGCCAAAATGCCATTAAAATCCATCCGATATATTGTATGTATGCACTGTATTCCATTTTAAGTCTCCATTTCCTATTGTTTCACAATCCACATAGTGAGCATTTCATCATCCAGTGTAATGGACTGAGAAAACGCTTCCGTATCTGGCTCACTGTTGATGATATCCGTTGCCAAAACTTCCTTGGCAATTTCAGTTGTAAAGGTACTATTCACATCTGACTGGTCATCATAGTAATTTTTGTGATTTTTGTCAAATAAAAAACCGGTTATATATGTGAATACAACCGGATATATACTTCATATGCAACTTCATAGAAAATATACCAACATCTCTTTTCCAATTTCGATTGCAAGAATAACTGAAGCTAAAATCAGCATGAACCGTTTCACAAAATGACTTCTTTGGTCCAACCATGCAAGTGTGACATCTCTTTTTTTAGCGAACACTCTAACAGAAGAAAGTACCACAATCAGCAATCCAGCCAAAACTGTTAAAATCTTGCTAAACAACCACAAATCTGGATGCAAACAACCTCCCAGAATAATAGCTAACCCACTAAAAATCAGGATGATGTATGGAATAAACCAGCCTTCAATATTTTCTTCATTCATTTTACACCTCCCTCACAAACCAAAAAATCTCAAAACAACACTTGCCACCATAAGCAAAACTACCAGATAATACACATAATCCCACCATTGCTTGTTCGCTAGTAATTACTGGCATGCTACGACTTTCCGCCGTTGCAACCACGAAACTATGAAAACAACAATGAGAACGAAAGCCAATCCAAGCAACACATTACTTACATGCATCACGTATCCTAAATTACAGAGATCAAGAAACATTAACGCAAAAGTGGAAATTTCCGAAACAATCAAAACGACCACTGAACCGATTTTTATTCTTTCAGTCGCTTTAACTGTAAGCATTGGCAGATGTACAATTGGATTAGTAAACTCATACAGAACCAGCAACGCAACAAAAACAAAAAATGCTATTTTTGTAGATACGCCAAAATTAGTGAAATACATACCGAAACAAATCCCATAGAAAACGATACTAAGAACTATATCAAACTTGTTCAGACGAACCATTTCACACCTCCATTTCATAATTCACAGCAAAGGACCTGTGTGTATTCGTATCGCACACAAACAGATAAGAAGCAAAGTGCCGCTACTTAACAGATAGATAGACATGCTTATTGCCTCTTTTACTTGTAACCATACTGCATTAGTAACAAGTTCTTTCCTAAAAATCGTCTCACATGTCACAAATAATGCTGACATGATGATAACTGCCAACAAATAATCGCGTAAAATTGCATTTACAACAAAATCACCGAGATTAATTGTGTTGCGCAAAATCACAGCACCAAGACAAATAACACTCATTATTACTGTCTCATTTTTCATTTCACACCTCCGATTTTTTCCTATTATTTCACAATCCAAATCGTCAGCTTTTCTTCGCCCAGTGTTATGGACTGAGAAAACACTTTTGTATCTGGCTCACCATTGATTATTTCTGTTGCCAAAACTTCCTTGGCAATTTCAGTTGTAAAGGTACTATTCATATCTGACTGGTCATCATAGTAATTTTTGTGATTTTTGTCAAATAAAAAACCCTTTGCACTTCTCTCACAGTTTTGTGAAAAAAGAACAAAGGGCAAAGACTTAAGGAACAGAAGTTAATCTCCAGGAGCAAAGAATGCAAATGCTAAATTATTCCACTGGCTATCATACGTCCTACTATAAGCACCAAGGAGACAGTGTTCATCACCGACACTATTACAACGACTCAATCCGAGAGAATAGAAATCACCACGAAGAGTGCTGATTGGCATATGAACTCCCATAATATCAGAAAAACCCATCTTTTTCATTTGTTTTTGAGTAACAATTTCTTGCATACGAAGAACGGCTTCGGCACGCATTTTTTGATAATTAAAAGATAATCCATATTCTTCCACTGTTCTTCCTTCGGTGATTTCATCACTAGGAACTAACACAATCGTGTATTCCTCATCTTCTTCAAGAAGATGGTTTTTGTTGTAATCGTCATTTATCAGAATTTGATAAGCTTCAATATTCATCTGAAGAATACCTGCATCTATGCGATCTGCTTCCTCCTTGCCAAGATAATTCTCTCCAAAAATTTTAAATACATGGTGACCATTGTCATTTTTGAGAAATAGCCCCTTGGGCCGAATGATGAGATCACCGCGAAGATACGCTCTGATTGCTTCCAAGACATCCATCCCTGCATCATGTCCAATTTTAATCAAAACTGAATCCACCTCTCCTCGAGTAAGACTATCCAGCTTGTTCAGCTTTCCTGTAATTTCCATGATTTTCTCCTTGATTAACTGTTTTTCTTACTGTCTGTCTATAATTTCCTATTATTTCACAATCCAAATCGTTAGCATTTCATCGCCTACCGCAATGGACTCTGAAAACGCTTCCGCATCAGGCTCTCCTTGAACAATTTCTGTTGCCAAAACTTCTTTGGCAATTTCAGTTGTAAAAGAATTAATAATTTCAGAATTACCAGTATAGCATAGTTTTATTCGATTGTCAATAGCTAGCCCCGCCTTTTTGCGTGCTTGCTGGATGTGGCGAATGAGTTCGCGCATCTGCCCTTCTTTTTTCAATTCATCCGTCAGTGCGATATCCAGTCCGACCGTCAGTGTGCCGTCTGCTTTGCTTTTGAAACTAGAATTGATTTTGTCCACGATGTTCACTGCTTTGACGTTCACCTCATCTGTGATAAGTTCCAGAAGTTCCGTGTCAATATCTGCACCAGTAATTTCTAGCATTGCGAGTGGTTGGCGCACTTTGAGACTGTTTTGTGCACGCAGTGACAAGCCTATTTCAATCGCTTTTCTCGTGTTTGCCATTTTTTGATTGAGTTCCTCGTCAATCAGCTTTGCATTTGCTTCGGGAAAATCAGTAAGATGTACCGATTCTTCGTCAGTCAAGTTTCTAAAAATTTCTTCGGTGATAAACGGCGTGAACGGTGCCATCACTTTTGATATCGTCACCAATACCTCATAAAGTGTCTGATATGCCTCGTTTTTGTCCGCGTCATCTTCACTTTTCCAAAACCGCCGCCGCGAACGACGAATGTACCAATTTGACAGATCATCGATAAATTGTGGCAATAGTCGTGCCGCTTTGTGCAGTTCATACGCCTCCATATGAGTATTGAAATTCCCAATTAACACATGTAACTCTGACAGAATCCATCGGTCAAGAATGTTAGAACGAGTAACCGACGGCTGGTGATTGACAGTTTTTGGCGACCACTTATCCACCAACGCATACAACACAAAAAATGAATAACTGTTCCACAACCGACGCAACATCCCCCGCGAAACCTCACCCAACTCTTGCTCAATGAAATTCATGTTTTCTGCCGCAACGACTGGAGACTGCATCAAGTAAAAACGTACCGCATCCGCACCATACTTTTCAAACATGTCACCTGGATCTGGATAATTTTGTAATTTTTTACTCATCTTCTTACCATCCTCCGCCAACACAATTCCATTAACAACCACGTTTTTAAATGCATGATTATCCTTAATACCTGTTGCAATAACATGTTGATAATAAAACCATGCACGTGTTTGATCTACACCCTCTGCGATAAAATCTGCTGGAAAATTTTGCTCAAATTGCTCCTCATTTTCAAACGGATAGTGTTTCCCTGCATATGGCATCGAACCACTGTCAAACCACGTATCTAAAACATCTGGCACACGTTTCATTGTTCCCTCACATGCATCGCATCCAAATGTCACTTCATCTACAATATGTTTATGCAGATCATCAATTTGTTGCCCGCTCGCATCCTCTAATTCTTTTGCACTACCAAAAACAATTTTCTTGTCACACGTATCACACACCCAGATCGGCATCACACTCGCCCAAAACCGTTGACGAGAAATTGACCAGTCCCGTGCGCCCTCTAACCATTTTCCAAAACGCCCCTCTTTGATATGTTCTGGCGACCAATTAATCTCTTTTGCCAATTCCAACATACGTTTTTTGATTTTTGTCACAGACACAAACCACGAGGTTGTTGCGTAATTAATCAGTGGTGTATCACAACGCCAACAGTGCGGATAACTATGCTCATATTTTTCCTTGTGAAATAATGTTCCATTTTTTGCGAGATATTTAATAATCTCCACATCTGTTTCTTGATGATTGTCAATCGGCTTCACATTTTTTCCAGCCAAATCACCCAATTCCTTTTTAAAACTTCCATCCATCGCAACGTGCTGTACAAATGGTAAATGATTTTCACGACCGAGATTCATATCATCTTCACCAAATGCTGGTGCGATATGCACCACACCAGTTCCTTCATCAGTTGTTACAAAATCCGCTGCATAAATTTTCCATCCATTTTCCCGATTTTCTACATTTTCATCTTTTTTGTACACATCAAAAAGCGGTTGGTATTTTTTGCCCACAAATTCTGACCCCAAAAATTCCTCAACAATTTTATATTCTTGATCTTTAAAAATATTTTCAACAAGTTCTTTAGCACAAATATATTGCACAAAATCACCTTCTTCATTTTTCTCCACTTTCACATATGTAATTTCATTTCCTACAGCAAGTGCAACATTGCCCGGCAATGTCCATGGTGTTGTTGTCCATGCAAGTACATACGTATTCAACTCATCAACAAGTGCAAATTTTGCCATTACTGACAAATCTTTAATATTTTGATACTCTTCTGAAACTTCTTGTTGTGATAATGTCGTTTCGCACCGCGGACAAATGTGCATTGAGCGATAATCTTCATAGATTAACTTCCTATCCCACAACTCTTTGAATACCCACCACACACTCTCCATATAATCCCTGTCCATCGTACGATATGCATTTTCCATATCTGCCCAACGTCCGAGTCGTTCTATGGTTTTTTCCCATTCAGATACATAAACCAAAACCTTTTCACGACATTTTTCATTAAATACCGCCACGCCCATCTTTTCGATATCTTTTTTCTTTTTTGAGCCCAATTCTTTTTCCACAATATTTTCAATTGGCAATCCGTGACAATCCCACCCCCATTTACGCTCCACATAGTAACCACGCATCGTCCAATACCGTGGCACCACATCTTTCAATACACTTGCCACGATATGACCATAATGCGGTAAACCAGTTGCAAATGGAGGACCATCATAAAATGTATATTCCTTTGCACCTTTACGATTTTCTAATGTTTTTTGAAATGTTTGATTTTTGTTCCACACATTGATAATTTCTTTTTCCATTTCTGGTAATTTTTGATTTGACTCTACTTTTTTAAATGCCATATTATTGTTTTATAAAAATAAAAAATCCTTAAAAATTATTTAAGGACGAATATTTCGTGGTACCACCTTAATTCTCCACCTTACAAAAAAGCGGACTTCATTACAGCGTTTACGGGCTTACCCGATGAGTTCTAATAATTGTTTCAACAACGTTCTTCTCATATCCTTTTGTGTCTACACACAAATTCAATGATGATATTCACTGTCAGAGGATTTTATCATTTTTCACTACAAGGTTACAGTAAAATGTTACTTTTTGCAAACTAATTACTTTTTTATATTTCTTTTAGCTAACTGCACAACATTTTCCATAAGAAACGCAATTGTCATCGGACCTACGCCACCAGGAACAGGAGAAATAAAAATATCTCGATCAATACAATTTTTTACGTCGACATCTCCTACAGTTTTTCCATCAACCTTACTGATGCCGCCATCAATTACAATCGCACCATCCTGTACAATATCACAAGAAAGCACTCTAGGCACACCACATGCAGTCACAATCACGTCTGATTGATTTATAATTTCTTTTTCTTTTTGAGAAAAAATCACTCTATCAACACATTGAATAAATTGTGTTTTAAGACCTTTACGCTCCAATGCATGTGTCATCACACGATCAAACACATCACTCTTGCCGATTACAACAGCTTTTTTCCCCGATAAAATTACATTACAACTATCAATAAGCTCAACAATTGCCCGTGGAAATACAGGATAAATAAATTCCTCATTGTGCAAAAATCGCTCTTGATTTGCACTATGAAAACCATCAACGTCTTTTTTTGGATTCACCAAACTCACAATATCATCAGCATTAAATTGCTTTGCTAATGGCAATTGCACAATAATCCCATGCGTGTCTAAATCATTATTGAGAAATTCAATACTTAAACGCAATTCATCCTCTGATGCTTCTGCATCAAAAATATATTTTCGCAACTCTATGCCAATTTCTTTTGCAGCCTTTTCTTTGAGTTTTACGTATAAATGTGATGGTGCATCATCACCAACAAGTATTACACCAAGTGATGGTTCTAAATTCAGTTCTTCAATATCCTCCTTCAATTTAAGAAGTTTTTTTGCTGCAATTTCTTTTCCATTAATTTTTTTCATAATATAATTCTATGCAATAACACATATTTTTTCTTTATAGATATTTTGTATCATATCAAAAAACCCTTACCCCAGATAAACAACACAACAAGTAATAATAAAAAATACTATTGAATAGTATAAAAATATAGCGTAACTTACTTTTCTAATAAGTGCAAGAAAATAATGAATTGTGCAAATTGATACAATAAACGAAGCAACTGTGCCTACAAAAACTTGCACAGTAAATTCAGAAAATACAGCACTTTTAATCATTAAAATACCTGCTCCAATAATAATTGGTACAGAGATAAGAAATGAGAAACGTGCTGCATCCACACGATTAAATCCGCACATCCGTGCACCAGAAATTGTCATTCCACTACGAGATACTCCGGGTATCAATGCAACAATTTGAAAAAGTCCGATAATAAAAGAATTTTTTACATTGATATGTTTCAATGTTCTTTTTTTACTAAATATTCTGTCACATACAAACAAAACAACACTTCCACACAAAATCAAAAATGCAACAACAACTTTAGAAAAAACTAAATTTTCCACAAAATCCCCAATAAATAAACCAACTGCAACAGAAGGAATTGTTGCGACAACAATTAACCATAACAGATGTGGATTATCTTGATAAACTTTCATATCTTTTTTAATATGCACGAGATTTAACCAGTCACGCCAAAAATACATCACCACTGCCAAAAGACTTCCCATATGTAATGCGAAAACAAAACTCATTTGCGGATCCTCAATGCCAAAAAAATATTGTGCCAATACAATGTGCCCAGAACTAGATATCGGCAAAAACTCTGTAACACCTTGAACGATACCGAACACAATTGCCTGCATAATTGTCATCTCCATATTTTAAAATATTTAAATGTAAAATGAAAAATGATATTTTTTAATTATACTATTATTCTACAGTAACGCTTTTAGCAAGATTACGTGGTTTATCTACATCAAAACCTTTTTCTACACCAGTATAATATGCTAAAAGCTGTAAAGGAATTATAGAAAGCAGTGGCGTAAGCATCTCCAATGTCTTTGGAATATATAACACATGATCTGCAATTTTTTCTACCTCTTTCGAACCCTTTGTTGTAATAGCAATCACTTTTCCATCACGTGCTTTTACTTCCTCAATCGCTGACAATGTTTTTTCATACACACTATCTTTTACGGCAATAATGACAGAAGGGAAATTTTTATCAATAAGTGCAATTGGACCATGTTTCATTTCACCAGAAGCGTATCCCTCTGCATGAACATATGATATTTCTTTTATTTTAATTGCCCCTTCCAAAGCAATTGGAAAATTATATTTTCTCCCCAAATAAAACATGCTGTTATATTTTATATATTTTTTTGCAATTTTTTTTATCTCCTTTTCGCTTTCAAGTATTGTATTAATTTTTTTTGGAATTCTTTGTAACTCTGCAAGTATTCTCTTACCCATAACCATTGACATATTTCTTTGACGACCGAGATACACCGTCAGCAGAGCTAGTATCGAAAGTTGTGATGTAAACGCCTTTGTACTTGCAACAGCAACTTCTGGACCTGCATGATTGTATATTCCTGCATCAGTTTCACGTGCAATTGTAGAACCAACAACATTAACAATGCCCAATGTCAAACCACCTTTATTTTTTGCTTCACGAATCGCTGCAAGTGTATCTGCAGTTTCACCAGACTGCGAAATTGCAATCACCACAGTATTTTTATCAATAAGTGGTTTGCGATAACGAAATTCAGATGCATACTCCACCTCTGTTGAAATACCAGCATATTCTTCAAGCATATACTCACCCACAAGTCCAGCACAATATGATGTGCCACATGACACAATCACAATTCTATTAATATTTCGCAAACGCTTTTCCACGTCTTTAAGACCACCTAATCGAGCTAATCCATCAGACAAAATCATCCTACCACGAATTGCGTCCTCTATAGCATGCGGCTGTTCAAAAATCTCTTTAATCATAAAATGATTATATCCTTCTTTTTGTGCTTCATCATCAGTCCATTCAAGAATATGCTCTTTTTTATTTTTTTTCTTTCCACGTAAAGTTGTTATTTTATATTCGGTTGGTGTCAGAATAATTAATTCCCCATCATCAAGATAAATGACACGATCTGTATGTTGAACAATAGCTGATGCATCAGATGCAAGAATATATTCATTTTTTCCAACACCCATAACAAGTGGAGAACTGTTGCGTACTGCAATCATTTTTTCTGGTTCATCCTCATGACAAATCACGAGTGCGTATGCTCCGTGAATTTGAGCCATTGCATTATATACAGATTCTTCAAATCCACTTTTTTTATTCTCTTGTGCAATTAAGTGTGCAACAACTTCACTGTCAGTATCAGACGTAAACTTGTGCCCCTTCTCCACAAGCATGCTTTTTAACTGTTGATAATTTTCTATGATTCCATTGTGTACAAGATGAATTTTTCCACTACTATGCGGATGTGCATTTTTTACACTTGGCTTACCATGTGTTGCCCACCGTGTATGTGCAATACCCATATGTGACTCTATATGTCTACTACCAATTTTTTCTTCGAGCGAAGAAATTTTTCCCACAGATCTAAATGTTTTGACTTTATCATTAGATAACAAACACATTCCAGAACTATCATACCCACGATATTCCAACCGTTTCAATCCATCCAAAAGCACATCATATGCGTTATCTTTTTTTCCTATAAATCCTACAATTCCACACATATATTTATAATTACATTTTAGACATAACTCATTCACTTAAAAACAAAATCTTGTGAACAAGAATCTTTCTATTTAACGACTGTGCCAAGTATATCATGGTATTGCCTGCAAAATCCATTGACAAAAATACAATGTCATGTTAATGTATATTTTCATCAAAAAAACAAAAGGAGAAAAAAGATGAAAGAACAAAGAGAAGTTCTTTTTAACAGTGAGAATGCCTACCGCGTAGCAACAACGCTCATGGCACTCGTTGAGATTGGATTAAAGGAAGCATTGATTCCTGATATTGCTACAAAAGCAAACATCAGTCAAACTGCTACACGTTACTGGATTGATACTTTTGAATCTTGTAAATTCATCAGTACAACAAGATACAAACATCGTAAAAATGCTATCCGCAACAATTTCCCACACATCATTGTACATATGGATAAGAAAGAAAAAATTTCTTATTTATACAACTACATGTGGTTACAAGAATGGGAGAAACGCTTTTGTGCAGATATCATTCCACCAAAATCCGTAAAAGCTTCATAAGTCACGCCTCACATGACTATTGTTATCAAACAAATGATACAAACTCATGTAAGGTTTTTTATTTTCACAAATCATCAAAATCAATAAAATTTTTATAACTCTTTAATTAAAAATGCAAAACGAGATTCGTACATATATTTACATTTCTCCTGTTTGATATTGCCAGAGATCATAATATTTTCCTCTTTTCTCGAGTAATTCTTTGTGCGTGCCATCCTCAATGATTTTTCCATTATCAAATACGACAATACGATCCATTTTCTTAAGCGTACTCAATCTATGTGCAATTACAATAGTTGTACGATCTTCCATTAGTTTTTCAAGTGCATCTTGAATTAGCTTTTCTGACTCAGAGTCCAATGCACTTGTTGCTTCATCAAGTACAAGAATTGGAGATTTTTTGAGCATAGCACGCGCAATCATTACACGTTGCTTTTGTCCACCAGAAAGCTTTACACCACGCTCTCCTACAAGAGTGTTATACTTTTTTGGTAAATCTTCTATAAATTTCTCTGCATGCGCTCGCTTTGTTGCAATAATCATTTCCTCATCAGACACGTGTGGATCAGAATATTTAATATTATCTTGAAGCGTCCTGTGAAAAAGCATCGAATCTTGCGGTACATATGCCACTACATTTCGTAAGGTGTCTTGTTTTATTTTTGAAATATCACATCCATCAATTAAAATTACTCCATCATTTGGCTCGACAAATCGCAAAAGCAAATTTACAAAAGTTGACTTTCCTGCACCAGACTCTCCCACAAGTCCAACTTTTTGTCCTGAAGGTATCGAAAATGATAAATCTTTAAATACTGCTTGAGAATCATCGTCTTCATACTTAAAATTGATATGATCAAACAGAATGTCCCCTTTTGACATTTTACCATCCTTACATTCATAAGAACGATCAACAATATCAAATGGCGCAAATACTTCTTCTAATCCTTCTCGCAATTGTCCATATTGCTCCATAAATCGATTAAGCGACATACTTAAAAATTGCAATTCACCATAAAGTCCCATCATAATCACCAAGAGCATCACGATATCACCAGGCGTTGCAACGCCCTCTCGCAAAAAATGTACAGAAACAATCAAAACAACAAAAAACATCGTGAGAATAATGATGTTATTAAAAAGTAATGACCACTCAAAAAAATTCCAATTTTTTTGACTCTTTCTACGATAATCCTCTAAAGCACTATCCACATTATGCGATTCTCTCTCCAATGCAACATTTTGTTTTACTGCCAAAATATTACTAATAACATCTATCATGACACCTCGTGATTCTGATGCAGATTCTGCACAAATTTGTGAATATTTAGCAAGTTTTCGTGAAACAAAAATACTATAAATTACAGTTATTGCAGAAAAGATTAAAAAAACACAACCTACATAAAAATGCACTGTAAATGCAAGAAATATAGAAAAAAATAACTTTACACATAAATCTGTGAGATTCCAAAAAATAATTGGAAAAATATTATGAATGGCTTGTGAGATATTAAATATCTTATTTTGCAACTTTCCACTGAGTCGATTAGAAAAGTATTGTGCGCCATGTCTCATCAAATAATCAAAAGATATTTGTGCTGCATATTTTTCAATATATGGTATCCATATCGTTGCGATAATTCCAGTAATACGATATATCAACATACTCACAATCATTGCAATCAAAAGCAAAAAAATCAACCTATATAAATCATCATAATTTCCACTAAAATGTGTCAATAAATCAGTAATTTGTTTTGAAATAAACGGCACAATTGTATACACACCACGCGCAATAATCACACAAATAAATATGATAATACCGAGACATACTTTTTGCCTTGCAGCAAAAAAAATAAATCCTTTTGGATCATATTGAAATTTTTGTAATTTTTTTTCATTCATAAAATTACTCTATAGCAAATGTCCTATAATCATTATACTCTGTAATGAGTGCAATTGCACGTGCAAGTTTATGACTATCATGACGAATAAATGCACGCGTATGTGCAATTTTATCTCCTTTTATGTTTTTTGTTGTTTCTTTTTGTAAAATATCACCTTTTACAACTTTGCAGTTATTAAGATTATATTCATCACACACAACAAGAGAATCTTTTCCCTCTTGTTTTTCATAACGCGCAAGAATATCTTTATGAGGAACTTTTGTATTACAAATCACAAAATCTATTTGACCTATGCCAATCTGATCTTCAATATCACTGACATAGGCACTGACGGTATATGCATCAGTCAAACCCTTTTTATTCGTCAACGGTGCAACAAATATCACCTTTGCATGTGATTTTTTGATCGCTTTTTTAATACCACCAACAAGTAAATTTGGCACAATACTACCATAATGATCACCCGGTCCAATAACAATAAAATCTGCCACCTCAATCGCTTTTACTGCCTTTTTATTTGCATGCACCATCTTTGCCAGTTTAATATCATGTACCCCTGTACTACGCACATCTTCATTATCATCCAACTCTTTTTCTCCAACTACAACACGCCCATCATTAAGTCGAATTTTGAGTCGCATATCTCCCTCGCTCACCGGCACAACTTTGCCACGCACATTAAGTATCTCAATCGCTTGATCAACACCTTCCGAAAACCCACCATTAATTTTTTCTAGCGCTGAAAGAAAAAGATTGCCAAAATTATGCCCTTCTAAACCACCTTCTTCAAATCGATAATTCATAAGCTCACGCAATTTCATAGAAGAATCCGATAACGCAACAAGACATTGACGAACATCTCCAGGAGGCAGTACACCAAGTTCATCTCTAAGAACACCAGTAGAACCTCCATCATCAGCCATTGTCACAATTGCTGTAATGTCATATTGATAATCTTTAATTCCATTAAGCAATGTAAATGATCCTGTTCCACCACCAATTGTCACAATCTTTTTTCTCTTCATATTTTTTTATTTTATACGTACTATCAAATACAAATGAAAGTATCACAACACACTTTAAACCAAAAAATTTTTCATCGATATATTTAACTAGATGTATTACAAAACAAATCTTTAACAAAATCGTATCCATACTACAATGACACCGCTCAAAAGTAAAACAAAAAAAATGCATAGGTACTTCACACGTTACTATAATCTTTGAATCAATAATCTTATACATGCACTCACTACCGTTTTTACAATAGTATTTTAAGAGCAAATAACCAGAAGATTAGAAGACAGCTATACACAAACACTGTCACAATCAGTGAAGACGAATACCATTTCATCGCAGTACCAAGAGATTTTTTTGGCTTAAATAATTTTCCAGAAAAATTTACACTTGCATAAACCTCATCGAGAAATAAATGTGCCATATAACCAGCAAACATCGCCACACCTATATGCACTGCTGATGATCCTCGATTCAAAAAATCCAATTCATACACAATCACCATCGTCACAAGTCCTGCAAGAATCGCTGCTGGAATCGAATGCCATATCCCTCTATGTCTTGTAAATTTTTTAAAAATATCTCCCAAAACAAATCGCACAAAGATAAAAACTGTAAGCGGTATAAGAACAAAAAACCAAAAACCTACAACCTCCTTTGCAATAAGTACATGCACGGAAAAAAATGTCAAAACTACACTAAGTGTATAAAATAATATGCGAAACGGTACACCACTATCTGAATCAACATCTGGCAAAAAAGAACCAATCAAAGCTGAAGAAAAAACAAGGATGAAAACTCTCATATCAATATTCCAACAAATCAAAAAACCAACTGCCATGACAAAAGCAAGTACAACTCCCCAGCTAATGTGTGTTTTGAAATTTGCCATAATATTATTTTAATTAAAAACATATTTCTTGTCACGAAATCAAATACTTTATGAAAAATATTTTATGCCAAAATATAACCACACACAAAGACAAATTCACCAAATTTTCATATTGTTTCATAATTACCTAATATTCCAATAATACAAAAACTTCTGCAAAATATCCCAAAACTATTATGATAAACATAACTCAAAAATAAAAAAACCATCAAGTCAGATGGTTTTTTCATTGAAACGATCCTTTGATCACGTTTCATGTTGTGAATTCAAATTTAGATCTGAATATCCCCGACAACTTCATCAAGAGTTTTCTGATCACCCTCTTCTTTTTTCTCTGGGCGTTCAGAACCCTCTGGCTCATTGATCTTTAAGTTCACACGTGCATTATTACGCGCACCCACTACACGAAGTAATGTGCGAAGCGCTTTTGCAGTAGAACCTTCGCGACCGATAACCATACCCATATCCTCTGGATTTACATCCAAAGTGATCAGTACGCCCATCTCGTCAACTTTACGATCAACTTTCACGTCCTCAGGATTGTCGACAAGCATCTTCACTACTTCTTCGACGAATTGTGCATCTCTTTCCATAACGTGTAAGTACCTGCTTAACTGATTTACGCGGATAGATTGATTCTCTTTAGCGCCTACGACCTTGTCCAACGCTTGTTTTTTTGAGACTCACCCCTCCGATATATATTGTACAACATTCTCTATTTCTGTGCAATTACATACACATTTTTTTATTTTATGTCAGTTTTATACAGTATTGTAAGTGTATAATCTTCCTTTTTTATTTCTACTTTTTTAAATATTATACCTATTGTTTTAAAAATAAAAAATCCTCAAAAAATAATTTAAGGACGAATATTTCGTGTTGCCACATTAATTCTCCACTTTTATCAAAAAGCAGACTTCATGACAGCATTTACACTCGATGAGTTCTAATAATTATTGAAAAAATTCAATAATATTCTTCTCATATCCTTCTGTCGCACAACGAATTTAAAAGTGATAACTTTTGTCAGAGAATGATGCAACTTTCACTATAAGACTGCATCAAAACATTATTTCTTACAACAAAATAAAAACAAAAAACCATACAAAATACTTATTTTCATATATCAAAAAAACACCCATATCTACATGGGTGTTTTTTATAATGCATTCTTTAATGTTGTACGGTAGACTCCACTTTACAGCCTTTTTCACCATCCCATCCCCAGCCATCTCCGTCCCAGTCATAGCACTCAGCAGTTTCTGTCACAGCTTCTACTTTACAACCTTTTTCACCATCCCATCCCCAGCCATCTCCGTCCCAATCATAACACACAGGTTCTTCTTGTTCCTCTATTACAGAAATCGGTGCATCACATGTCACTGTATTTCCTTGTGCATCCCATAATGTCACACTATAACTGCGATTATTTGAAATGCCAGAAATCCACCATGAACCGTTTGCGCTCACATCTGCAAAATATGACGTTGATCCTGTTGGATGCAATTTTGCATTCACCACATTTCCCGTAGAACTCCACACGAGATTTGTGCCGCCATTCTGTGCAATTGTTGATGGATCTGCATACATCTCACATGTTAGTTCTTCATTTACTCCTTCATTTACTGTAATAGGTGCATCACATGTTGCTGTGACACCTTCTTCATTTTCCACTGTCAAAGTATATACGCGACTATCTGTAATACCAGAAATCCACCATGATCCATCAAGTGGCACTTCCTGCATCCAACTCCCCGATCCTTTTGGATGAAGATATGCACGAACAGTATATTCATTTACATCCCAATGTAATGTTGTTCCTCCCCCTGCATTAATTGTATCTGGTTCAGCATACATGGTACATGCTGGATCATTACCCCCATAACCAATTTCAATTATCTCTTCTCCCCCATCTTCTAAAGCTGCGAATACAGTTGATGCAAACATCATACTGATTACAACGCACAAACTTGCCATAACATTAATCACTTTCTTTTCTTGCATATATTTTATATTTTATATTTTATATAATTATTTTATTAAATATGTATTTACTATACCACACTACATAGTGTCGCACAATATACTATAATTATCTATTTATTTATTATTTTGTCAACACCTCGCACAGAAACAAAAACCGCTTTATTATCAACGCTCTTTTTAAAATATAGTCCAACCACTTCTCTCTTTTCATTCATAAGTGGTGATCCAATTGTCATTTGATGCGAAGGGATGGTTGTCACAATAAAAGAGTCATGATCAGTTCTTTCAACCAAACGTACTTCGCCTGTTGCAATCTGATCTTCTTCCTCGCCTCCAATTGCTACAACCGTATCACCAACAGAAACTGGTGAATTACTTAATTCTGCAACAAAGGGCATGTTTTGTTTAATATCAAAAAAAACAAAATTTTTTCCAACATTAAATGGCACTGCTACAACATGTTCTTTTTGTCCTGGGATCGCAATTTCATACGAAATTCCTTCTTGGAAATACCCTCTTGCTGTTACGAGTATGCCATTTTTTGAATACATTATGCCCTTTGCTAAAAATTTTTGCTTATCATTTTGCACATCGCCTTTTGAAGGCATGTAAAATCTCACTGTTCGTGATCTGTTAGTGTTAACAGCATCAACAACTTTTTTCTCAACTGTTACTGGTTGCTTTGTTTCAATAATACCTCTTGTTAATCGGTTAATGATAGCTTCTTTGCTATGTTGTGGCATTTTGTTATAAACCACAAAAGTAATCACACCAATACTTGCGATAATTACAAGTATTTTTAGCCATTTATATTTTCTTTTCTTCATCATAAATCATAAAAAATTATAATTTGAGCCTATCTCATTTAAATTCACTAGTCAATAATACCGTGCTATTTAATCTTATACATCACAATGCCGTCACCATTATAAATCTCTTCCAATTGACTAGAGTGCAGAAACGGATAACGATATAAATCATGTCCTTCTAAATCATTGGTCCACACGATATAACGCACATTATTTTGTCGCAACATCGCAATACCTTTTTCTATAAATTCATCTTGAGGATTGTTTGACATAACAAATGATTCCATTTCATGATAGTGTTTCACATCTCCTGCAATTGAGGCAATGCCTCCTAGCTCTGTATTATGTCCGGTCACAACAATGCAATCAAAGAACTTTTTTGCTGGATTAGCAATGAGCATACCACTATTGAACTTTACTGAATAATACTGATGCCATGGCAAAAAAATCATTTTGCATTCGTCATCTTTTTTCAAAATAACATTTACTTTATGCCACTGCTCTGGATACTGCACTGAGTGAATTTGTCCACTAAATCCAAAAGGCATATTAGAAACAAGTGAAATTGGCAACAATAAACACACTCCCAATACTATCTTTTGTGCAAGACGATTTTTGCAACTATGCACAAGTAAATTCACACCTACACTTGCCAATAGCACATAAATCATTGCGCTTATGCCGGACCATTTTTGTGTATCACGAAATCCTGACCAAAACGAAACATTCTCAAAGAGCCATTCATTAATCTTCCACAAAAAATTTACACTAATTCCTGCAGAAAAAATCACACTCAACATAAAAAAAACACCCAAAAACACTGCAAACCCTCGATTTTTCACATCACGCCATAGTATGCGTATACCAATAATACTAAGTGTGATAATCACAAAAAAACTCATATAAAAAACAACAGTGTTATCACCTGGCATTACAAATTGATCCGCCCAAGCATGACTTTCTCCCCAAAAACCACGCAGCGTTATCACATTGCCCAAAGCACCAACTTTTGGATCTATTGCTGTAGCAAAAGCTTTTTGATGACTAGCATCGAAATACTCCACTGTTTTATCATTTTGCAACATATATGGCACAATCCAATAAGAGCTAAACGCCATAAAAACAAGAATACCAAAGAGAAGTTTTTTGCTCACATCCCATAATACACCCTTATTTTTCAAATTTGCCACAAACAAAATAGATACATAGATCAAAAACATAATTCCGCCAATCACAAGAAAATGTACAGACCAAATACCCACAAAAAATAATGTTGCAAAAGCACCGACCATCGCATGCCATGATCGATTATTCCAAAATTTAAAAAGATAATAAACCATTGGAAACATAAATGCATAGCCAATAATCACACGCCATTGTCCCGCTAAAAACCGTTCATATACAAAAGGATTACATGCAAAAAATACTGATGTAAAATATTTTACGCTTATAATTGTAGGTTTATCCTGTGCTATTGCATCAAAAATCTCCTTTGGATGAAATTTTAAAGGAAAATAAAACAAGACAAAAAACAGACCAAATAAAAATATTTTTTGGACAAACCATGCAGATAAAAACATTTGCAAAAAATATATAAACCCTGTACTTGGCGCATGCATAATATCCGAAAGCGTATAATACGAAAATACATTACTCGGACCAGCAATCCAGTCAAGCAACAAAACATAACCTGGCAAAAGCATCTGCCAAAGCACAACAACTGCACCCACAACCGCAAAAATACCATGCTGATATTTCAAAATAAATTTTTTCATAACACTCTTAGTCATTCATTACACCCCCTGGATCCCCGCCTTCGCGGGGATGACACAATTATAAAAAACATCATCCTTACATCCCCTTGTCATTCCCGTACCCTCCCCTGTCATTCCCGCACCCATCCTGTCATTCCCGCGCAGGCGGGAATCCAGAGACTTTCACTATAATCCATGTCATTCATGCACACACCCCGTCTCATTCACGCACATCATATTATTCCCACGTCTCCCATGTCATTCCCGCACCCTTCCTGTCATTCCCGCGCATGCGGGAATCCAGAGACTTTCACTATACTCCTTGTCATTCCCACGTCCACTTCGTCATTCCCGCGCATGCGGGAATCCAGAAAATCACAAAAAATCATACAAATCATTCCATTGCGGATTTTTTTCTTCAATTAATTTCAATTTCCAATCCCTATTCCATTTTTTCAATTGCTTCTCTCTCAAAAGTGCAGATTGCACATCACCTGTTTGTTCAAAATACACTAATTTATCTACATTATACTTTTCTGTAAACCCTGCAACCAACTTTTCTTTATGTTCAAAAACTCTTTTTTGCAAATTACTCGTCACTCCAATATACAAAGTACCATTTTTCTGACTAGCTAAAATATATACATAATACTGTTTCATAAAAAATTCCTGGATCCCCGCCTTCGCGGGGATAACATAATTATAAAAAACATCATCTTTGTCTCTTTTGTCGTTCCCACGCTCCCCTTTGTCATTCCCGCGAAGGCGGGAATCCAGAGTTTTCCACTATAGCCTATGTCACCCCCGCGCGTCCCCCCTGTCATTCCCGCGCTCCCCTTTGTCATTCCCGCGAAGGCGGGAATCCAGAGAACCACAAAAAACATCATGATGACTTCAGTCTTTTTGACTCCCATATATATTCATAGATTTGTTTCACCACACCAATCACGAGAAAAAAATATGCCCACACCGCAACTTCTTCTGCCCACACACCACCATTGATATATCCAAAGTTATTTTCTGCAATAAGTAAAACTGGAATTGCCAAAAGACACGCCAAAGCTCCACCAATTGAAACACGACTATCAATATGCCAATAAAAAAGCGACAGAAAAAATGTCCAAAAGAAAATATCAATACTCGTCAACTCCGTAAAAACAAAAAGACCTATAATCACACAAAAAAACACAACTCCACCAATACTATTATATAAAACAGAATGTTTCTTTTGCAATAATTGAAATTTTTTGGTATTCTGCCCATTTTTTTTCACTCTTTCTTGTTGTTGCTTCTGTGATACTGTATATGATTGCGCATCCATATATTTCCTATGAGATATCGCATTTGCATGCTTTTGCGTATCAAAAGATCGCCGCGTGCCATGTCGATGCCTCTGCTCTTGTCGTAACACACCACCACGCAAATCAACCGTATTTTTCTGTTTTCTCATTATATCCATAAAAGATCATTATATATTCAACAACATAACATTACAAACCCCACATCTCATACGTCACCCCGCACCTCCCTTGTCATTCCCGCGCCCCCTTTTGTCATTCCCATACCCCCCTGTCATTCCCGCGAAGGCGGGAATCCAGAAACTACCACTATATCGCACTGTGTCATTCCCGCGAAGGCGGGAATCCAGAGGTTTCCACTATAGTCTATGTCACCCCCGCGCGTCCCCCTTGTCATTCCCATACCCCCTGTCATTCCCGCGGAGGCGGGAATCCAACAATTCCCACCATACCCTCATCATTCCCACAAAAGCGGAAATCCAGAAAAAAACCAACCACTACCGTCGCACACCACGTGTACTACACCTCCGCGAACGCGAACCAGAACCGCCAAAACGCTTCTCTCCACCCACATCACCACGCTGCAAACCATACCTTTTCACTCTGCGACGCCTCACAAAATCATATCCCAAAAATCCGATCAAGCTCATAAACGTTATTCCACTTATAAACAACCCTAAATAGAACCACCTTTGTGGAACGAATTCTATCGTCATTTCCATGTCATAGCTACCATCTTCATTTTTAACGCAAAAATTTTTATTGTTTTCACATATCTCTTTTGGGTTTATTACCCATCCATTTGAATAACGATTGACTTCTACATGCTGAGCATTAATTCCCACTTTTTTTCCATCTGTTCCAATGGCAAAAATATTCCATTTTGGATGATAAGAATCCACAAAATTCAATAATTCAGGACGAGTAATTGAAGAAATAAAAACCCTATATTGATAATTTGCTTCTTTTTTGAAAGACACTTCAGGTTTTATCTCTGAGATATCCCCATCATTTTCAACCAACAGATTATTGTAATAACCCCTTAGACTATAGGATAACTTAATATTTTTATAAACACTACGTGTGTAATTAGAATTTTGTGACTTTCCTGAATAAAAATATATAGTCATTTTTTCTGCATCACGAGGCGGATATATTTCAAAAGACAAATCTTCCCACTGACCAATTTGTACAGACTTTCTTATTTTTTGTGGATTGTTATTTTTTCCATAATCAATATAAATATCAATATAATCCAAATCTTTATTCATGTATTGAAAAGATAAATCATATTTATAATTCTTATCAATTGAAATTGACTTATGCATACAAGCATTATGCCCATCACTAGATTTTAGTTCTATTTCATTATTTGAAATATTGTTAAAAAAAACTTTTTTTTCCAAATTAATTGCACCACAATCACCCTTTTTCCAGTTTTCAAATGAATTTGAAAACTCATCAACATTATTTACAACTGGAGATATAATTTTCATTCTTTTACTCAGAGAATTACCTGGAATATAACGAGAATGTAAATTATCAATTGCAATATCTGTATCATCAAATTCTTTTAAAAAATTATATTTGAATAACCTAACATTAAAATACTCAGTGATACTCTTATCACTTGATTCTCCTGAATATAAATATAATTTTATATCATCATCAATAGGATTTTTAAATGTTAGATTAAATTGTCCTTTTTGATTAACTTTTTCTTCACGTTTAATAAATTCACCATCTGATAACTCAATAAAAACAGTAATTCTATCATTATTAGTTTCATAATCAAAAACTAAAGAATAAATTTCATTTTTTTCAATATCAATATTAGAATAAGTACATGCATTATGATTATTTTGAGATTTTAAAACAAGACTGTTTTTTTCAACGTCAAAGTTAAAAAAAACTTCGCGATTGCCATCATGCGCATTACAATCACCTTTTTTCCAATTTTTATAAATATCAAAACTTGATTCGAGTATATTGTCTAAAGATTTTGTATACAGTTTAATTTTTGAAGATTCGGTATCTATCGGAATATAATCAACGTCTTTTATATTATAAATCTTTTGATTAATTTCAATTAAAGAATCTGAAGAAATATTTTCTTGAAATACTTTCGAATTTTTTTTATCAAAAATATAATCATATACATTTGATATATACATATTTTTATCACTTTCTTCAAAAGACAACAGCCCAACATTCAATTCATCTACAATCAAAATAGATGAACGCTTATGATCTTCATACTCGGAGTCCTCTGTTAATTTTTCAATTTTTTTTAATTTATTAATGCCATGTAATTTCTCTCTAACAAAAACATTTTCTGAGTTCACCAAACTCATTAAAGACTCTCTAATTCTCTGATCAATGACATCTTCATACAAATATATATTTTTGGGAAAATTTATTATTTGAGAATTTCCTGATTCATTTTTCTTTAAAGAATATAAATTATAATTTTTATTTATACTAGAAAAAATTAAATCACCATACATATTATCCCTAAAAATTTCATCTTGCTTTTTTAAAATTTTTTCAGAATAGAGATGCGAATTTAAAATTTCAAAAGGAATATTATTTGTTTCAAAAACATAATTAATATTATAAATACTTAATAGATTTCTTAGTTTATAATATTTTCTTTCTCTGATAAATTTATAAATAATTTTAGAAGTTTCTTTATCAAATGAAAGCTTTCCGCTAAAATCATTAATGCCACTAAATAACTTTACAGGAGACTTACCAGAAAAAACAGAATGGCCAGATTCTCCAACAATAATAGTAAACGCAGAATTACCAAATGGAACATCAAAAATATTCGATGAATGTGGAACAACTTTAGATACATGATCCATAAAATTTAAATATTCTTGCGGAATTATAATATTTTGACCAACAGAATTTGTTCCTCTTATATTATCATTAAAAACATCCCCAAAAATTAACGGTTTTGAATCATACAAAACAACAAATGCTATCACGATTAATATTAATTTATAGATACCTGATCTATTTAAACTGTTTTTTAAAAAAATTAATGAAAAACAAATAATTATTGAAAAGAAAAAAACATAGCCTATAGAAAATTTATCATAAAAATTTCTAAACATAACAAATCCAGGAATATTGCCCAATATCATAAAGAAGTCTTTCAATAAACCAATCTTAACCGTAAATAAAAACAAGGACACGATAAATGGAAATAAAAAAACTAGATAAACCCTTTTCAAATTCTTGTAAGATAATATAATTCCCAAAAATATTATAATTGGAAAAATATAATTAAGAAAATCAATTTTTAAATACCAATTAGAATATAATTGTAAAGTTGACCACTTAAAATTTTCCTGTAGTCCGATATGGAAAAAATTCCTTAAAGGATCTAAAATCGTTGTGTTAGCAGAAGTTGCTAAGACTTCCTTTATAAATGTATTTTCAAATTCATCATTAAAAACTTTTGATCCCACAGAATTATGTGACGACATAACTGACATAAAAAAGGGGAATAGCCAAAATAATTGAGTTAAACCAATTAACAACCCAGATAAAAAAAATTTTTTAAGAAGATTATATGCTCTTGCCTTCTTCAAAAAAAACACCCCAATTAAAACCCCAGAAATAAGTGGCAGAATAACTCCCAAAAGCCACGGAACAGCATTAAAAGCTAGTGCAAAAAAGAAAGATACAATTCCAATTAGAGTGTTATACTTGAAATGATTTGTTTTATAATATTTAGAAAACAAAAAAGCAAGTAATGGAATTAAAGGAATTAACCAAATATTTGCCAAATACGCTCTAAGAGGGGTTATCAATAAAATTGGAGAAAAAATATAGACAAAACCACTGAGATTGATTTCGACAATATATCTTCTAGACTGCGGAATAATTACATATAAAAAATTCTTCAAAAATACAAAACCACCAATAAAAATTGTTGAGAATATAATGTTTTGAATTACATAACTCGAAATAAAAAAAATGTGTAAAAATGACAAAATATATAACAATGGATTATAATAATATTGATTGCTAAATAATCCTAAAGATGAATAACTTGTCCATGTAGAATTTGAAACATTTTCAATCCATAATTGCGGATATATATAAAATAGATGTGAATCATCACCACCAATATGAAAATTTCCTTTGAATATAAAGTATGGTAAAAACAAAAAAAATATTATCACAATTATATTTATGATATTATCCTTATCTTGTAATTTCATAATTATTAACAATTAATGATTGATTCGATTGCAGAATTTGTTTTATCCCAAGAAAATCCCGATGAGAATTCTTTTGCGTCTTCCGAAAACTTTTGCAATTTTTCTTTATCTGATAACAATTTTATGATTTCTTTAGAAAAACTATCATCATCAAGAATTGGAACTTTTATGATTCCACGAGAAAAAACTGTAAACGTAGGAAGGTCATATGAAACAATAGGAAGGCCGTGTGCCATAGATTCCACAATAACCTGTCCGTAACTTTCAAAATAACTTGTCATCGCAAAAATTTTCGACTGCGAAAGAAAATCACTCTTTTGTTGTCCAAAAACAAATCCTTTGCATTTAATATTTTTACTAAGACCATTTTTTAATATTGCTTCGTTGAGTTTATTTATCTCCTTTTTATTCCCACTTCCCAAAATAACCACTTTTATATTGGGGATATCTTTTTGAATTTTTTTTACAATATTTATAAAATTATCAAGACCTTTCAATTTTTGAAATCTAGCCATCCATATAATATCAATTATCTTTTCTTTACAATTAAAAACGACTTTTTCATGGCCTCCATAGGGTTTAATGACCCTGATTTGATTTTTTGCGAACTTGTTTGAAAGATAATCATAATATGCTGGGGCATGAGTTATTATTATACCCTTTTTTTTAGTTAATAATATGTATAATAATTGATTTATTTTATAATGAACAACATTAATTTTCGGAATTTGATATCGACCCGTATATTGTCCCTCAAATCCCTTAAAAATAGAGGGAGCCACAACTCTCCACCAATAAAAAATTTTTACACTTTTTTTCGTTGTTGCAAAAATAAAGAAAGGAATAGAATTTGGAAAAAAATCTGAATTGCATATTAAAACATCTTGATTATTTAATTTAATTCTACTAACCAAAAAAATTGCTTTTACAGTTCTTAAAACATAAGAAAAAAATATATTTAAATTTCCCTCCTTATCACTCGTTGAAATTGTTCTATATTCTACATTTTTTAAATTACCACCCAGCCTTTCTTTGAAAATTTTTTCTGCCAAATCAGTTGTAATAATTATACATCGATACTTTTTACTAAAATATTTAATATTTTCAAGTAAACAATTTTCGCCACCACTTATATTATGTCCTGTTTTTGGTAATTCAAAAAAATATATACACATACTATTTTTAATCAAAGTAAATAAATTATCATTTAAAACTTATTTAACTTTACTTCATGCTATTTATCAATAAACCGACCCCTCCACATCCAAATTTACAAATATTATAAAAAATGAAACCAGCAGAAAGTATTGGATGACATAAAAATTTTTTCCAATTTTTTACATACACCTTTCTAATAAATCCTAATTGCTCTTTTGATTCTGTTTCGTTTTCAGATTTATAATTTACAAAATCTTTTCCATAGTCATAATATTTTTTCATATGTGCAAAAAAATTTGTAGGCTCTCCCAAATGTAAAGCTTCAGCTTCTATGAATCCAGTCCTATAACCACTTCTATTTAATTTATTTTGAAAATCATAATCCTCGCCTGCAGTGATTGCACTATTAAATCCCCCAATTTTTTGATATACACTTTTTTTAACAAATCGTGCCGATGAATGTGTAATATCATATTTATACATATCAACTTCAAATTTTCTAATTTTTGCTATCCAACTCACTCTAATATCTGGAGAATTGTGAACAACAATTGCATCAAAATTATTAGAAATTTCATCTACACATTGTTGAACGACATTCTTTTCTAGAACAAAATCAGAATCAATTTTATATACATACACGCCATTTGCATGTTTTACACCAAAATTTACTTGAGCACTCCTTTCAGGACCTTTATTAAAAACTTTACTGGTATATTTTTTTGCAATTTCTTTTGTTCCATCTGTTGAATTATTATCTACCACAATTAATTCAATATTTTTATAAGTCTGATTCTGCACTGAGTCTAAACACAATTTCAAAAACTTTTCTGAATTATATGTTGGCACAACAACTGACACTAGTGGTTCTTTCATAAAAAATATATTATTTTTTTACATTTTCTAATATCACAGAAAAAAGTCTTTGTAGCTTTTTTCAAAAGTAAGTTTTTGTGATTTGTGCCATGCATATTGGCGTATTCTCTCATATTTATCTTCATCTTGCAATGCTTGTATCATTTCATTTGCCAGTGCCTTTGGCGTGTTGTCTTTTGTCATGTATCCTGCATCACCCCACTCCACTGCATCTCTGAGTCCATCTACATCATAAACTACTGCCGGTGTGCCCTGACTCGCTGCTTCTGTGACGATGAGTCCCCATCCTTCTTTGATACTGGTAACTGCGATGAGGTGGCTTTTTTGCATGAGTTCCCATTTTTTTTCTGTAGAGACTCGCCCGAGGACAGTGATATCGTTTTTGTACGGAGATTTTGCGACATTATGCAGTACTTTTTGTGCATATGGATCATGTATGTCTCCTGCGATGATGAGTTTTGCATTTTTGATTTGTTGTTTATATTTTAGATTGTTATTTTTGTGAATAGATTGACAGGTTTTTTGTTGATTTTTAACGACATCTTTATTCCCTGGATTCCCGCCTGCGCGGGAATGACAAGAGGTAGCTTCTTCATATTCTGGATTCTCGCCTGCGCGGGAATGACAAGAGTTGTCGTGGAGATGAGAAAGGTTTTTGTGAGAGTGGGAGGAGGTGGACTTGAGGATGTTAAATGCTGTGACAATATGATCTGCACGCTTCATCGCACGCACTGCACCAAGTGAGAGAATAGTCGGCGTGTCATATTTTGCATGATGTATTGCAGGTAATTGTGCAAGTGGTTCACATTGAATCCCTTCGGAAATAATGTGAATACGATCTTTTTTAAATCCATATCGCATGAGGTCTTTTTTTGTACTCTCTGACACGGTAATCACTTCTTGATCATTGAGTAAACGCAGATAAAAAAATTCTAACACATAACCGATAATATTGAGTGGAAAAAACATCTGATAAAACCAAATCTCTCTACAAAGTTGGTGAACAAATAGAAACTGGCGTGGATTTTTATTTTGTGAATTTTCTGCTTCGTGATTGTGACAAAAGGATTTTTTTTGATTTTTAACGACATCTTTATTCTCTGGATTCCCGCCTGCGCGGGAATGACAAGAGGTAGCTTCTTCATGTTCTGAATTTCTGCTTTTACGAGAATGACAAAAGGTGTTTTCTTCATATTCTGGATTTCTGCTTTTACGAGAATGACACGGTGTATCTTTTTTATCTTTTGGATTTCTTCTTTCACGAGAATGACAAGTAGGAGTGTTTTTATTTTTTGTTATGTAATATTTTGTGAAAAATGGCATCGTATTCATCTCATCAATCACAACATCTGCCCAACCTCTGAGATGTTTTTTGTAATATCTATATGCTTGCCAATACACACTCCAACGTCCACCGACACGGATCACTGTGTAACCATCAATTATTTCTTTTGATCTAGCTTTTTTATTTTTTTTATATCCACCAACAATAAAAACAACCTCATGACCATCAGATACAAGACGTTTGCCTAGCTCACTCGCGACAACCTCTGCACCACCTGCAAGTGGATGCGTCTTATCTTTCCATGTAAACCAAAGAATTCTCATAAATGTTTTATAACTTGCTTCTGCAATATTGTTTAAAATATTTTTTATTTTATATTTACTAAATTCCCACTTGCGCTGGAATGACAATATAAAATTCTTCACTCTTTATATTCCTATCTTTGTAAAAATAATATGAACTATTTTTTATTTCTTATAATATACATTTGTCTTCCCTGACATTCGTTATAGATGTGTCCGATATAAAATGCGAGTAATCCCAAAGATATTAATACGATACCAATAAGAAAGAGAATGATATCAGCAAGAATCGCTGAGCCTGAAAAATGAAATCCCCAATCAGCAAAATAACGATCAACAAACATAAAAATGCCAAGTGCTCCTGAAGCAAACATAATAATCACACCCAGATATCCAGCAAATCGCAGCGGCATCATGCTGAGAGAGATGACACTTGTAAATGCAAGACGAAACAACTTCCATGTAGAATAACTTGCTGTGCCACACACCCGTTCATTTGCTTCAAAATAAATGACGCCTCGCTTAAATCCAAGCCAGTCAATCAATCCACGTGTCATCCGATTTCGCTCTGGCAATTCATTAAACGCATCAATTACCTTACGGTCAAGTAATCGATAATCTGTTGCATGAGAGATGATTGGCACATCAGAGATAAATCGCATAATTTTATAAAATACCTTTCCACCAATCTTTTTGATCCAGCTATCACTTTTACTTTCTTTTCGAACACCAATAACCACCTCAAATCCATTACACCATTTTTCAATAAATTCTGGAATTAATTCTACTGGGTGTTGTAAATCTGCATCAATTATGATACACGCATCACCTGTACACACATGAATTCCTGCAGTTGTTGCGATTTCCTTACCAAAATTTCGTGAAAATTCCACAAAACGTACTTGTTCATCTGTATGTGCAATTTTTTCAATTTCCTTTATCGTCTCATCCGTGCTTCCATCATCAATAAAAATAATTTCATAATCATAGAACTTTTTCATTGATTTTTTCCATTCTTTCTTAAGTGCTTTATAGATGCGTAAAACATTTTCCACTTCATTATATGCTGGGATGATAATTGATATCACTTTCTTTTCTTTTATTTTTTTATCCATAAATTTACAATCTAACTTCTTTTCTTTTTGAAAACAAAAGCACTACAAAAGTGACAATAATTGTCATTGCTGCACCTATGATATAGTCTATTACAATCGCTCTAGGTGAATCATGATGCCACCAAATTAAACCAATGATAACTAAAAAGCCAATCAATGAAGTTGTAATTAGCCTTTTGTCTCGCAACGCCAGTGAATAAGAATACAAAATATTTGTCACAGAGGCTAGGAAAATATACAATCCTGCAAGTGGCAGTAAGTTTGTTAGCGATAGATATTTTTCTCCAATTAGCACAGTTATAATAAATTTTGGAAAAAGAAAAAAAATTCCAAGTGCTCCTACTCCCATAAGTGAGATGATCATAAAAGCTTTTTTCAAAACTGCAATATTTTCTTCATATTTAGCGGTCATCTTTATCGTTGGCAAAAGGACGCCTGCCACAGATGCTGTCGCAAAGAAAATGATACGTGCAATTGTTGCAACTCCACTATACACTCCTGCTATTTCAGGTGAAAAAAAATATTTCACCATAATCACATCTGATGTATATAAAAATGTGATATATCCTAAAGAAAAGAAAATAAGCATTCCATATGAAAGTTCTCTTTTCATTTCTGGTGTCCATGTTAATTTACCTTCCCAATTCAATACAAATGTGCCACGTGCTTTACGCATTGCATATAGCAATGAGCAAAGTGTTGCAAGTGCAAGTGCACTTATTGCACCAAAAACACGAAAACCAAGAAAAACAAAAAGTATTGCAAAGATAATCTTTCCGCTAGACATAATAATTCCTGTGATTGATGCCACGTCAAATTGTTTTATGCCACGAAAATATGCGTTATAGAAAATCATTGGCACACCTACTAACATAATCAAAATCAAAGGCAAAAAGGAAGCTATTGACCTAAATTGCAACACATCACGCAAATATGGACTAAGCACAAGTAGAGCTAATGCAAAAAAACCAGTAACATATAATGCAAGAGTAGCTAGCTGCGACAAAATTTCTGTGTGCTTTTTTACTGATAGATCTTTTATGTGTGCAACGATGTTTGTTGCGATCGTCCCAAATATTACACTAAGTATTCCTGTAAGATATGTCAAAGAAATAAGTGTCTGTACTTCTCCAAAATCTTCAACGCTCATCATCCGACTCATCACAGGATGATAGAGATAATTCAAAATAGCTACGATTATTGAACCTACAAAAAACACAGCGTTATCTTTGATAAATTTATCTTGCAAAAATTTGTTAATCATAAAAATTTTTTTGTTTTTCTTTTATCAGAAATTTATAAATTATTCCTTATTAAATACATAGATATTATCATACAGTATTTTTTATTTTATGTCAGTTTTATACAGTATTGTAAGTGGGTATTCTTCTTTTTGTGAAAGTGTACGATACGCACGAAATCGATCTAAAAGTATTTTACATGATGTTGCTTGCATTGTAATTTTTTGTCTTCCATGTTTCATATCTGCAGTAATTTCATATGTACAAAATTTCCAATTTTTCACATCCACACAATCATGTGGATCATTAATCAATGTATACATATTATCATTCACAAAAACATTTATAAAATCATTGATATTTTCCATTTTTTTGTATACTGATTGTGATATGCCAACTGATATATCAATCGTATATGTACCTGATTGTTCAAGGAAAAAATCTTGATGCATTTTTTCATTTGCAGATAATACAGTTACGCCAAAACTGCGATCTGTTGGTTTCGTTTTTGCATTAAATGTAAGTGTATTTTTTCCAGATTTTTCTGCATTATCACTATATCCATTTTCACACTGCCACCATCCATCATACATAATTGCATCACCAATTTGTTCCAGTGTCATTTCTTCTGTCTTGATATAATGCATGTGCCATTTAAATGTGTCATCATATCCAATTGTAGTTGTGCGTTTATCTCGCCAAATTTGTGGCACACGAATTGCACGTGCAGCACTATACCCCGCTTCCTTTACACCTTGTACTATGCGATCATTACATTCACCGTGTGGATAAGCAAATGTTTTTGTCTCAAATCCTTTTTTTTGCAATCGCAAAAGCGAATCTTTTAATTCATGATTCAATAGATCTTCTCCTCCCTTAGTTAAATCCTTAACCAAGCTTCCCGATGCTACAGAATGTGAACCAATTTCATGACCATGTTTATAAAGATCATTGATTTGACGCCATGTCATATAAGCATCTGATGAACCCACACGATCCGTGATCACAAAAAATGTTGCTTTCGCACCAAATTCTTCCAAAATAGGAAATGCTTCTGTATAATTATTTCGCTTCCCATCATCAAAACTAATCACACATGCATTACGTGGAACTTTACGACCCTTATTAATAAAATTGTCAACAATCTCTGAAAAAGTAAACCACTGACAACCAACTTGTTCTGTCATATATTGAATTTGCCTACGAAAATCTGTTTTGTGAATTTCCAAAGATGGATATGTGATTGGCTGTTTATCTGGTATAACAAAATGATATCCAATAATTGGTATCACATCCTCTTGTGCAAAAAGATCATATGATGATTGAGAAACATCAAAAGGAATATTTGTTGTAATCGCATATGCACTGTTACCATAATATGTGCCAACATTATATACATGTGCCACAACATGATCTTCTGTTAATTTTTGTGTAGGTATAATATCAATAAATCCATCTGTACTTTTTTTTGCTAGAAATAAAACGCTTTCTGAACCGTTTTTGTTATACACAACCCACTCTCCTCGTGAAACATCATAGCGCAATACAAGATTTTCTTTTACAATTTTCTTTTTGCTTTGTGCATGCTTATTCTCAAATAATTTATACATATCGTATGCATCTGCTATTCGAGTCGCATCTTCAAAATAATACTTTCCTACAGCAATAATTGTTACACAAACAATAACCAAATATGCACACAATTCTTTCTTACTTAATTTCGTGACCATTGCATTTTTTTAATAGTAAATAATGAATAGAACAATATCCAAGACAAAACAAGTGTTGAAAACAAACTCATAAGCGGTCGATACACCCATTGATCATCATCAGGATTATCCAACCGATATGCCAATCCAAATGAAAACCCTACAAGAAGAATTCCTGACAGATACAAAGGCACTGTCCACCAATTTCCATGAAGTGGCATATACACCAAATGACGAAAAACCACAAAAGGACCGATAACAACAAATATTATATGCATATAATACACAAAGGCTGTTAAAAAATGCTTGTGCCAATAAAAACTACCTGTAAAGATAGTATTTCTAATAAAACTTTTTTTCCATCGCACCTGTTGCCTGAAAACACGAGACAGTGTATCTGGCACAATCGTCCATGATCGTGCAGATTTGCAATATACAATTTTCCATTCTTTTTCTGGATAATCAATTTCTTTCACAAATGAAGATTGTGCATACTTTTTCTTCAGTTTTTTCCCAATATATGGTGCACCTAATACAAAACCAGTTAATGTGCGATCTGTCGCAAAACGAAATTCTTGTCCAAGAAACTTATCATTTTCCCACGCAGGAATATAATTATAAATTGCTTCACGACGGAAAACAGCAAGTGGACCAGAGACACATGTAATCGCCCCAAAAATACTTTCAAACGCTTTGCGAATGCCAAATTGTCCCTCATACCATGAATCTTGTACCCGTGTAATCACATTTTTTTGTGCATTTTGTGCGCGACAATGTCCACTCACACCTCCTACATTTTTATCGTGCATAAAAATCGCCATGATTCGCTCCAATGCATCTTCTTTCCACAATGAATCACTATCAGAAAATGCAAATATATCTCCTTTTGCTATGCGCATCGCTTTGCCGAGAGCACATTTTTTTCCTACATTTTTATCAAGATAAATCCCCTTTATGAGACCTTTTTTTTCATATCTCTCAATTATCTCTCTTGTGTTATCATCACTACAATCATCAACAAAAATAATTTCTCGATGTTGATATGTTTGCGCAATCATTGACTCAATACATGACACAATCCCATCACCCTCATTCCACGCAGCTACCATACATGTGACAAACAAAGGTTTTTTCTTATTATTATCTTTTTTTTGCAATTCTTCTTTTGCAATTTCATATGGATCACAATAACTCGTAAAAACCATAAAAAATACAACACATAAAATCATTGTAACTGTGATGCCATACATGTATAGAAAAAGATTGGAAGTATTATTAGTTCCAAAAAAAACTTTCCCCAAAACAATTAGAAGCAAAGCCACAATAATGAAGTACATTAATGCTTTACGTTTTATTTTCGTCATAAAAATAATTGTAAATTACATCCAAAAAAATATTTTATTCATACATAAAATATATTCAAAATTATTCAGAAACTGCAAAAAGATTTTTCATATTACCGTTATACATCGCAGTCGCAAACCATGCCCAATTCGCATCGTAATAATTGTATTTATCATCACCCCAATACTCACCACTATCATTATATTTTTGTACAAATTGTTTTTCAAAAAAATCTTTTGCCAAAAGTGCATCTCTCTTTATCATAAATGCAGCGAGATATCCCGCATCAACTGCCAACCTTGCATCTTTTGCAATTACCGTGCCATCTGATGCTATTTCTGAAGGCAGTGTTTTTTCTTTTTTATATTGTTCAATCAAATACGTATTCACACTATCCAAATATGTACGTGCTTTCAATGAATTGAACCACTGATAGTCCAATGACACACGCCACAACACACGAAAAGCATCAAAACTAAACTTATCCACATCATAATCAAAATATGCCTGTGCACTAGACAATTCTCCCGTCTCTTTATCTACGAGCACCCAATCAGCAGGTAAACCTGTAACATTTCCTTCCAAATGACTTGCCCGTGCAAGCACGTCATACGAATCACGTGCAATTTTTTGCCAATCATGTTTTGGATCAACTTCTGCAAAAATACGATAATGTGCAGGTGCGAGATAAGAAGGATTAAGTAAAAACCCATCTGTTTGTTCAATAATCTTCCAATGTGACGAAAGTACATAATTTTTCCCAGCGATTTCCACAACTGCATAATCTCCAATATCATCAATAATCTTTTTTGCATCTGTAAGATATCTTTCATCACCCCATTGCGCATACGCAAAAAGAAGTGCAAGCGCAATATCCTCATCTGCATCTGTTGCATTGCTTGAATCTTCCAATTTGTCCAACGCCCATTTCCACGAAATCAGATTATCGCCTATACGAAATTGGAGATGATCTTGTGTCCATTCCCATACACCATCAAATGTTTCTTTATCATCCACCCATACAGATCGCAACATCGCATACGATTGCCCTTCAGAAGTTGTGAGAGATGTATCTGGATCAACGATTTGTCCGTATGTCCGAAAAAAGAATTTTTTATACGAACGCAAAGCACGATACAACTGATCCGTAATTTCATCACTGTGTGCATAAGTAATATCCACTGGCATATCAGGATCAACTTTTAAAATACGTGTCTGATATGCATCTGCTGTATCATCAGAGACAAATTTTACTATTTCAACTGCACTGCTCGCAGCTTCTCCCACAAATTCTAATTGTCCATGTGATCGATGTGTATCAAATGTGCTACTACCTACAACATAATTGATTGTGCGCCAATCGCTATTGTACACATCATTGCGCACCTGTGGATCAGATTCAATCTTCCAGAAAATATCTGCATGATTAAACACTTTACCATTACCAAATCGCGCATCATGATAATCTGTATACATATAATCATCAATAGCAATTTTTGCAGAAGTAGGTACATGTTTTTTAACCCAATGCACGGCATCAATTTGTGCTTGTGTTTCATTGAGCATAAAATGTTTTTGTGTAGGCAACACCATCGCAACCACAACAATAAGTACAAATATCATACTCGTAAAAACAAATCGTTTTTGATACCCATCTGCAATATACCGCGCCAATCGTTCAACAATCAATGCAATAGAAAGAGCGAGGAAAGGAATAAGTGGTACGATATAAAAATTTAATACAATATTACTTCGCAATAAATAAAAAAAGAAAAAAATCATACCAAGCGAAATAACACGCAAGTCCTTACGTCCCAAACTCCACACAACCACCAACATGCCAGTGAGAAATCCTGCGATAATAATATATGGATCATGATACAACCAATCCATAACACCATTCATAAACTCGCTGCCTTTGTGCCAAAATGCAATATCAGAACCCGTACGAGATAATTGCCATGACAATGTGCCCAACAAACTTACATGATCACCTCCACCCTGCGCATCAAATAACTCTCCACGCACAAATGCATACCACGGATAAAGTGCCATCACCTCACAAACAACAATCAACCATTTCCCACTGACCCATTTACACGATATCTCCTTACGTCTCTGCCACACACCAATCAACAGTGCCGGCAAAAAAACTAACGCCGTTTCTTTGACCAATACAGCACTTGCAAAAAGTATAGCACTTGCAATAATCCAATTCATCGTAATTCTTTTTTTATAAAGAATTGCTATGGCACACAATACAAGCGTCGTCATCATATTATCAAGCAAAACACGTCTCTGATAATAAATTGCAAGTGGAGAAAGTGCAAAAATAATTGTTGAAATAATTGCAACTACATAACCTTTACTCAAGCGTTTTGCGATAACATAGATCATCATTGCTGATAAAATATGAAAACCAAGCATCAAAACACGACCAAAATTCACGGATGTGTCAAATGCAAAAAGAGCTCCTGTAATCTTGGCAAAAAATGCAATAATGATCCATCCACCTGGCGCATGATCATACCAATACACATAGGGTGAAAGTTTGCCTTGTGTAATCAATGCATGTGCTTGTGATATATATGTCCCTTCATCATTTTCATAATAAGGATAAGCAAAAAAATTATATGTATGTGCCACAATTACAATAATCATAAGAAAAAGTAGCACGCCAATATTTACCCACATTGATCGCGGAATTGCACGTAAATCACGCATAAACTGTTTCCATGTATACTCACGCATACCTTGATACGTGTCACGTATTTTTTTATTCACAACATCACATAATTTCTGTTTTTTACATACACATTGATTCGCACATTTTTTATATATGACGTACATCTGCTTTTTTCTTTTTTTTATAAAAGAAGAAACTCTATCATGATTCCATATATTTTTTATACTGCTACGCAAGTTTTTTTTCACGTAAAGTATGTATTGACTTATATTTTTTTTCATACGCTTATAGAGTTATATCATTATCATCACGAAAAACATTGATTTCCCATATGTTTGACAAATTATTATAAAACACCCCAGTTCCAAACCAAGCCCAATTCTCATCATAATAATTTGTACCTTCATTCCAAAATGCACGTTCTACATCATAAACTGAATAAACATACTTTTCAAAAAATTCATGTGCATGATCTGTTGATTCTCCATAAAGCATACTAATCGCATATCCTACATCAGTTGACAATGCATGACTATCATTAATTGGTATGCCATTTTTACTCAAGATCATTGGCATTCTTCCATTTTTTTTATAATATGCATCTACGAACTCTGCTGTATGTGTCAAATATTCATGTGCATCTTTTGCGTCAAACCACTGCGCATCCAAAGCAACGCGCCACAACACACGAAAAGCATCGAAACTAAAATGGTTTACATTACGATTAAAATATGTATTTGCTGTAGAAAATCTCCCATATTTTTTATCAATGAAATACCAATCAGCTGGTAAATAAATTTTATTATCATAACGTTCACCAATTTCATTGAGTGTTTTGTATGAATCTGTTGCTAATTGTTCCCAATCATGTTTTGGATCAACTTCTGCAAAAATACGATAATGTGCAGGTGAAATATATGATGGATTAAATAAATATCCGCTCCATTTATCAGCATCTCTCTCATGCATTGGCAAAAAGTAATACCTTCCATTAATTTTAATAACACTATGCTCCCAAAGATCATTGATGATTACTTTTGCCTCTGTAAGATACTGCTCTTCATCCCACAATTTATACCCAAACAAAAGCGCGAGAGCAATATCCTCATCTGCGTCTGTTGCATTTGAATTATCTGCAACAGCATCATCTTTCCATTGCCATGAAAACAACTTATCGCCAACACGATTTTGTAAATGATTTTTTGCCCACAACCACGCAGCAAGAAATGTTTCATGATCATTCATCCATGCAGATCGCAACATCGCATACGATTGCCCTTCAGATGTTGTGGTATTTGTTGCTGGATCAATAACTTGACCATAATTAGCTCCATCAAAATTAATATATGTACTGCGATATGATTCCCATGAATCTAAAAGTTGTGCATGATGCACATCATTAACACGAAATATCATCGCCCAATCTCCATTTGTTGTACGAAATTTTTGCTCATTAACATACGTCTCTCTATCACCCAACCATTTTGCAAGTGGCAACGAATTACGATATGCATCACGTACCAAAGAATGTGAATCCAATTCAATTTGTTTGAGCATCTCATGTGTCAATGCAATATAGTCAAAATTTTGCCACATATTATGATATTTTTCATCACGAATTGCAACGTCACGATTAATCTTATAAAACCAATCCGCATTTGGAAATGTCTTATCATTAATGTTGTGTGGATCACGGATATCTACCAATGCATAGCTATCGATAATTACTGCACTGTCATTTGGTAAATTTTTCTTTATCCACTCAATTGCATTTGACTGTGGTGTTGTTTCATCACGTAAAAAATGAATACGTGGTCCATAAAATCCATAATATATGCACACAGCAAGAAAAGGAACAAACATGACCATAGCACGTGTGCCCTCTCGCTTGCAAAAAAGTGTAGAAATATCATAAAACATAATTGCAACAATCATTGCAAAGAATGGAAACAAAGGCAAAATATAAAAATTAATGACAACACCACCGCGAATCAAAAATACAAAATACAATAAAAATGCTATTAAGAAAAAACGAATATTTTTAAAACGTATCGCAACAATAATACTCAATACAATAATAATTGCGCCAATTATAATAAAATATATATCTTTATTCATCCAGCTTTCAAGTGCAAAGTAAAAATCACTTCCATACTCCCAAAAATGCACATCAGCACCTTTACGAGACATTTGAAATTGCAATGCTTCAATGAAGCTGACATGTTCACCATTTTTTGCTGGGAAAAATTCACCACGTAAAAATGCATAAAGGATATAAAATGATGTAGACATGATAGAAACCAACAACCATATTGTTGTGCGAAAAACACGAGAAATTTTTGTTTTATACAAAATAATATATCCCAAAATAACTGGACCAAACATCACAGCTGTCACTTTTGTCAAAACAGCAAGTGCAAAAAAAATACCTGAAGCACAAATATGTCGCAAAGATATTTTTTTCACAAAAAGAATTGCAATAGAAAACAAAAGCCACATAATCATAATATTATCTAAAAGCACACGTCTCTGAAAATAAATTTCAAGTGGAGAAATAGAAAATATCACGCCAGCAAAAATTGCTGCAAAAATATTTTTTGTCACACGATGCACGATATAAAATATAAGCGCTGTTGATATAATATGCACCATAAGCATACACACACGAAATGTATCAACTGATGTGCCAAATTGAAAAAAATCTCCACCCAACATTTGAATCCAACCAGCTAAAAAAACCCATCCCATCGGTGGATGATCGTACCAATAAGTATATGGCGTAAATTCCCCCATATTTATAACTGACCATGCCTGCGAAATATATGTACCTTCATCACTTTCATAATATGGATAATGATTCATATTATATCCATGCATCACACCCACAAAAATCAATGTAAAAATAAATGCAAGTGCATATAAAGTTCTTTGATGTGTAATAATATCGTGCAATTTTTTCATATTTTTATACTTCTTGGCGATTTACATTTGTATGCGCTGTTTTTTCCCATGTAATATTTCCAAACAACTGTCTAATAATTGCGCGAAAAGCACTAATCCCCAGAAGTATCTGAAAAGGGAAGTAAAAAACTGCTGTTTTAATAATTAATAATGGCGAATATTTAATATCATAACTCTTGTGAAATTCATATAAACCAATATTTAATATAACGTATAAAAATCCCAGAGCATAAAATGGCAAATTCACAACCAAACCAAGTAATGGTGACATTTCAAAAAATAATGCTAATGCAACTGAAAACGGCAAAAGCACAAAAAGCATACCTTGAAAAAATAACCATGTCAAAATATACACCGCCAAAAACCTTTGCCTCTTTTTTGGCAGCTTTGTCCACACACCCTTAAAAAGCACTTGAATAAATCCTTGATTCCATCGCGTGCGCTGTTTAATAAATTGTGCAACAGATGGTGGTGTTTCTTCACGTGTCACATGTTCTTCATCATAAATAACCTTTGTACGAGCTCCTGCGGCACTCATACGAATACCAATATCTGCATCTTCTGTAAGGTTTTTTTCATCCCAACCACCTACACGCTCAAGCCAATGTTTTTTGAAAAAAACTGTATTACCACCAAGAGGAATCATGCCATTATTTGCAAAGAAATGTAGTACAGATTTAAACCAAAAATAATATTCCATCACATTAAAAAGCGAGTACCAATTAGAATTAAAATTCATTAACTGTACACCAGATTGCACAATATCTGCATGATTTTGAATCATTGCTGTATTTACAACATTCAAAATATCTGGATGTATTTCATCTTCTGCATCAAAAATTGTCACAACATCCATATTTGTATTTTTGAGTCCAATATTCAATCCTATAGGTTTGCCAAGAGGTCCTTCAAAATCTACTAAACGAATATTCTTTTTCCCAAGTTTTGCAATAGTTTCTTTTGTAATACGAATTGTCTCTGCATCATCTTTACGATTAATCAAAATGAGAACTTCCTTCATTGCTTCTGGATAATCCAACTTTGACACGCTTTGAATAGTATCTGCAATAACAGCCTCTTCATGACGTGCTGGAATAAATATTGCAAAAGAATACTTTGGTGGCAAAAATTGTTCTGGAGATTTATTTTTTTTGATGTGATCTGGGTTTTCCCAAGCGTACATCATCAAATAAATCATAAATGCACTCTGGTAAAACAAAAATAATGCAAAAGCTACGATAAAACTTTGAAAAAAAGTTTCCGCATGTCCCACAATCACTGCTGAAATACCTAAAATCAAAATTGCAGCACATATACCAATATACCCTCGATATATATTAGCGATACGATGTGCAATAAATAAATGAAATATATGAATATAAAAATTTATTCCTTGTTTTAGAGTAGCCTTACTTTGATCGTTTTCTCTTGTGTGAAAAATAATTGGTTCTTCACTCACACGCGCCCAAGGAATGCGCGTCAGTATATCAATTAAAATTTTAAAACCGCGTACATTTTCAAATTCTAGATTTCCTACTAAGTCTCTACGCACCAAAAACATGCCAGCACCTGGATCAGTTGAACGTCGTGTTGGTGCCAATAAAAACCAAGAAGAATACCTCGTAATATAACGAGATACCCAAATACGATATCGCGAACCCAAACCTTCTGGACTTCCTCCTGGAATATATCGAGAACCCACAACAATATCACTTGCTTCACTAATTGCTCTTTGTGCCATTAAAGGAATTGCTTCTGGTGGATGTTGTAGATCAGAATCCATACATACAATATAATCCGTATCCGCATGACGAAATCCATCAATAAAAGCTGAAGCGAGACCAGTTCGCTTTTCTTTTGGCCGATGCAATAAAGAAACATGCCTATGATCTTTAATGCACTCACGAATTACATCCGGTGTTTCATCTGAACTATCATCAACAAAAAGTACTTTATATTTATGCTCAAACTTACGCATCGCTTTTGTTAATGCATAAAGCATTGGTCGCACATTATTTGCTTCATTAAATGTTGGAAGGATAATTGTAAATGTTTTTTTATGCATAGTTTCTATTTTTTAAAATTATTTTCAACCATTTTTGCAACTTTTTTACCTTCCAAAATTGCATAATTCAATCCACGATCATCTGGATAAATTTGTGAAAAATTTGCAAGATATACATTTTTTACAATACTTTCATATGCAGGAATACGATCACTGTAGCCCGCATCAACAATATGTTGTGCATTTTTAAATTTATATAATTTCTTATCTGTAATTTGTGATGCATCAAAATCAGGAAATACTTTTTTCAAACCATCTTCCCATTTCTGTATGATATCTTTATTATCCATAGAAAAATATGGATGATTATGTTCTGCGTAAAAACCGATATAATACAGATTTTTCCCTCCATACACTTTTTTACCAGTCAAAACTGAATTTGCCAAAAAAACCAAAAAAGGAATTTTTTCATCATTGATATTATGCCAATAATACTCTGATATTTTTTGCTTTGATGTAAATACCATTATAATCGCACCGACATAATCAATGCTATTGAGTTTTTCTACATATTTTGGTGTCACATTTTTGTTTTGTGCAATCATTTTGCCAAATACAGATGTTGGCACAGTGGCGATTACACTATCAAAATTTTGTTCTCCTTTATCTGTCACAATAGTCACTGTACCATTACCATTTTCTGTAATACTTGATGTTGTTGTATTACAAGAAATCACGCCGCCATCTTTTTTTATTTTTTTCACTAATCCTTCCGTAATTAAACCAAATCCACCTGTAAAATATCCTAGCATCTCTCCAGTTTTTTCTTTAGAGTCTGCACGTACCTTAATACGTTTCCAGAGCCATGACATCAAAACTTTATCATAATGTGAATCAAATTTTCCACGCAACAAAGGCTCCCAAATAATCTTAGTAGCTTTTTTTCCTGCATATTTTTTCATCCATTCATATGCTGTGATTTTTGTAAGAGGTTGCCAATTTTTTAATAATTGTAAATACAAACCCGTTACACCTGTTCTGATACGATCCCAAAAAGGCAATGGAGAAAATGTCAAAAGATCTTTTGGCGTCATAAATGAATACATTTTTCCATCATAATATGTCGCAATTGAACTTTGATGAAAAACCAAAGAATCCTCTACACCAAGTTCTTCGGCAAGACGAATAATTTCACTATCAGTCATGTAGATAAAATGCCATACTTTTTCCACATCCAAACCATCAACAGAGCACCCAACAGCCAATCCTCCTACATGAGATTCTTTTTCAAAAATTGTAACATTGTATCCTTTTTTAATTAATTGGTACGCCGCTGTTAACCCTGTATAACCACCGCCAATAATTGCAATACTTTTTTTCATATTGTCATCCAACTTACTTATTACACTTTTTTTACAATTTACGAAAAGAAATCGTACTATTGAGTAAATACTGTACCAAAAAAATTACTGGTAAAGAAATAATCTTTATAAAATTTTCATTAAATATATACACGTCACAAAAAATATACAGCATAAAAGAACTCACTAACATACCAACACAACTCACAAAAGCATAAGAAACAAACCGTATAATCATACGGTCTTGTACTTTAAAGTTTATAATTGCATTAAGAAAAAAACCTACAATTGTTGCCAACGAAATAGAAATAATGTTTGATTTTATATCATTAACATTAAAGATATTAAAAAGAATAAGAAACACACCAAGATCCACGCTAGCTGCGATACAGCCAAAAGAAAAATACAAAATAATTTTTTTTTGTTTTTTTAAAAAAACATTTTTATCAAAAAAACAATCAATTGTCGTGTGAATTTTTTGCATTGCATTTATCAAAAATATTATAAACAAAGAACGGGCAAATTGATATCCTCCCACCTCCCTAAATACATCAAAATAAAAAAACCAGCAAAAATCAATTGTTTATGTGTTATTCAATCGATTATTAGCCGGTTTTGCCATTATGCTCCTTGCGCTTCGTAAGCAACCAATCATAGAACATGCTGTTCTTCTAAGCGCAGATCATCGCCTCTACTACAAAATTTTATATAAAAAAACTTTGAATACACTATTCCCAGCATCGACCTACTCTCCCTCAAAAAGGTACCATCGGCGCTGACAGGCTTAACTGCTGAGTTCGGGATGGAATCAGGTGGTTCACTGTCGCTAAAGACACTGGAAATACTATATTCAAAGTACATATCATATGTAGTTTATATCAGGAGAAAGATGTTTTAGTAAGCTCAAAACTTTTTCTTTTACAAATCAAGATGAATATTTTTGTAAAACTTCCATAACACAGAAATGTGTCACAAATATTCATCGACTATGTTTCTCTTAATTGCCAACTCAATTATAGACAAAGAAAATAAAAGAAAGAAATTATAGATACATTAGTATTCCTTGGCTTAGCACTTCACAATGCTTCCACCTGAAGGCTTCCCGCTTAGATGCTTTCAGCGGTTATCCACACCAAACATAGCTACTCGACACTGCCCTTGGCAGGACAGCCGATACACCAGAGGTCTGTTCTTTCCGGTCCTCTCGTACTAGGAAAGACATCCTTCAAGCACTCACGCCTACAGCAGATAGAGACCAACCTGTCTCACGACGGTTTGAACCCAGCTCGCGTACCTCTTTAATTGGCGAACAGCCAAACCCTTGGGACCTGCTCCAGCCCCAGGATGAGATGAGCCGACATCGAGGTGC
>PDWI01000122.1_pt1 | contig 106183 bp, 97 predicted proteins | sample 1430891 | NCBI WGS metagenome assembly PDWI01 (sample SAMN01162508, study PRJNA174530) | Oral metagenome, whole genome shotgun sequencing project. | biome: Marine environment; feature: Marine mammal; material: Swab sample of the gingival sulcus; isolation source: swab sample of gingival sulcus... | reverse complement strand
TATTAAGGAGGTAAGTATGAAAAAACTTATAGCAAGTGCACTTAGCGTAGCCTTGATAGTGATGATGATATTTTCATCAAGCATGGTGAGCTTTGCAGACCAAGTAGTTCCAGATGAAGAATTAAGAAAAGCGATAAATGAGAAACTAGGCAACAGCGATCTCACAGCTGACATACCAAAAACGCAATTAGCGACCCTTAAAGAGCTTAATGCTCCAAATTTAGGTATTCGCTCCTTAGAAGGGCTGCAGTATGCCACAGGATTAAAAGTGTTAAATTTATCTGACAATATAATCAGCGATGTATCACAACTTTCAGGGTTGAATAACATAGAAACCCTTAATTTATCTTACAATCAAATCGGTAATATATCTCATCTTTCAGGATTGACAAGTTTAAAATCTTTAGACTTAAAGAGTAACTTTATCACCAATATATCAGCACTTAAAGAGTTGAAAGCACTGACAAGCCTAAGCTTAAAAAAGAACGAAATCATCAGTATATCAGATTTGTCAGGTCTGACAAAGTTAATAGAGTTAGATTTGGGTAAAACCCAAATCAGTGATATATCATCACTTTCAGGATTAGAAAATTTAACGACCTTATCTTTATATGACAACAAAATCAACAATCTATCGATACTTAATAATTTGATAAAGTTAGAATCTTTAAACTTAGGGGCTAACCAGATAAGTGATATATCAATGCTTCAAGGCTTGACGAACCTAAAAGACTTGAATTTAGATTCCAACCAAATCAGTGATATATCCGACCTTGCAGGATTGACAAACTTAACATCTTTACATTTAGATTCCAACCAAATCAGTGATATATCAATACTTTCAAAGTTGATTAGTTTGAAAGAGTTATCGCTGAGGTCCAATAACATCAGTGATATATCAATATTTTCAAAGTTGACTAGTTTGGAAGAGTTATCGCTGAGGGCCAATCAAATCAGTGATATATCTGCACTTAAAGTATTGACGAAATTAAGATATTTAGATATAGAGGAAAACAAAATCAGCGATATCTCAGGGCTTTCAGCAACTAAAATTTATGCCGCAAATCAAACCGTAGAAGTCGAAGTGGAATCTCCGTTTGAAAGTATTATTGTAAATTATGACAGTTCAAAGCCACCACTCACTCCTAATGATTCGAACTCTACCGATAACGGTGACGGAACTTATACATTAAACGCCGAACCTGCTTCATTAAGTTGGAATTTTTCACAAGCTTCACCTGTAAGAGTATATTTTAGCGGTACTGTTACGGTTAAGCAGAAGGCACCGGAACCGGAGCCTGAACCTGAACCAGAGCCGGAATCGGAACCGACGCCGGAGCCTGAACCGACGCCAACGCCAACGCCAACCGCTTCAAGCGGTACGAGCGGTACACAGGGTTCAAGTGGCGGCTCGCCTCAAACGGGAGATAGTGGCGCCCCAGTATACATGCTCATGATGATTATATCTATTGCAGCACTTACGGCAGTATATAGGTATAAAGAATCTAAATAGCAAGTTGTATTAGGATTTAGATATAGACTATATAGAAAAGTATAAATATGAAATAAGGGAAAATCGCATGATTATGTCGTGCGATTTTCTAATATGATGTCAGATAAAACCAAGGTAAGCCAACAATAAACAAATAATTCGGCAAATTTGCTTGTAATGAAATCACATATAGGTATAATGTTAGTAAGTAGGGGATTGGAGAAAGTTACAGAGTACTTATTATTAAGGAGGTAAGTATGAAAAAACTGATAGCAAGTGCACTTAGCGTAGCCTTGATATTTATGATGATATTTTCATCAAGCATGGTGAGCTTTGCAGACGAGGTGGTAGTTCCCGACATGAATTTAAGAAAAGCTATAAATGAAAAACTAGGTAACAGTGATCTCACAGCTGACATAACAAAAACGCAGTTAGAAAGCCTTACAGGCAAACTTGATGCTCTCGGGATGGATATTGTATCTTTAGAAGGACTTCAGAATGCCACGGGATTAACAGAGATAGATTTATCTTATAACCAAATCAGCGATATATCACAACTTTCAGGGTTGGAAAATTTACAAGAATTGAGTTTATATAAAAACCAAATTAGCAATATATCACATCTTTCAGGGTTGAAAAATTTGCAAGTGTTGTCCTTAAGTACCAATAACATCAGTGATATATCACATCTTTCAGGGTTGAAAAATTTACAAGAATTGAGTTTACATGCCAACCAAATCAGCGATATATCCTACCTTTCAGGGTTAACAAATTTACAAGGATTGGACTTATCTGACAACCAAATAAGCAATATATCATACATTTCAGAGTTGAAAAATTTAGAAAGATTGGGCTTAAATGACAACCAAATCAGCGATATATCACATCTTTCAGGGTTGAAAAATTTACAAGAATTGAGATTATCTGTCAACCAAATCAGCGATATATCATACCTTTCAGGATTGACAAATTTAACCAGTTTACTCTTAGGGGTTAATCAAATCAGCGATATATCTTATCTTTCAGAGTTGAAAAATTTGCAAGTATTGGGCGTATCTGTCAACGCAATCAGCGATATATCTCATCTTTCAGGGTTAACAAATTTACAAGAATTGAGCTTGAATAAAAATCAGATCAGCGATATATCACCCCTTTCAGGGTTGAAAAATTTACAAGTCCTAGATCTAGATGCCAACGAAATCAGCGATATATCACCCCTTTCAGGATTGACAAATTTGAAACTTTTGTTCTTAGAGGAAAACCAAATCAGCGATATATCAGGGGTTTCGGCAAATGAAGTTTATGCCATGAATCAAATATTAGAAGTCTATGTAGAATTGCCGTTTGAAAGTATGATTGTCAATTATGACGGTTCAAAGTTGCCGCTTGCTCCTAATGATTTAAACTCTACCGATAATGGCGATGGAACTTATACATTAAACGTAGAACCGGCTTTGTTGAGTTGGAGTTTTTCACAAGTCGCAAATCCGAAAGTGAATTTTAGCGGTATGGTTACGGTTAAGCAAAAGGGAACGGAACCGGAGCCTGAACCTGAGCCAGAGCCGGAACCGGAACCTGAACCGGAGTCGGAACCTAAACCGGAGCCCACCCCTGAACCGGAACCAACACCGACGCCGACGCTAACTGCTTCGAGCGGTACACAGGGTTCAAGTGGCGGTTCGCCTCAAACGCGAGATAGTGGAGCCTCAGTATACGTGTTCGTGATGATTATATCTCTTGCATCGCTTACGGCAGTATATAGGTATAAAGAATCTAAATAACAAGTATTATCAGTTTTAAAATATAAACGATATAAATAAATCTAAATACGAAATAAGGGAAAATCGCGTGATTAAGTCGTGCGATTTTCTGCTTAAGTCTGAATAGGTTGCTTTATCTTAAATTACAATCTCGCATGATGATTAAATAAAATAGCTTTTATACCGTTATGGATTAAAAAAATAACACTAAAACAAGAAAATATGTGATATCATGTAATTCAATTAGTAAGCGAAGTTTATTCGCATGGAGTGTTGATTAAATATATGAATTCAGGGGAGAAGTGCAATGAAAAATAAGTGGGTATTGATACCGATACCGTTATACATCTATATATGGCTTGGTATAATATTTCTTTTTTTCTATAAATCGGAGCCTCCGGAAGATGCATACATGGCTGTATATGGATATGTGTTGTTGATGTGCGGTTTACTCGGGCTCGGTGCGGGAATCTTTTTAAACGTAGCTGTCGGCAAGCATGAGATGTATAGTGATTCGTCTTCTTTTGTGATTTTAAATGCCGTTATAAAAGTAATACAGGTGCCTGCATACGTGCTGATATTTATTTTGTCACTTTTAAGTTCCGTTGCAGGACCTTGGGCGATAGGCATATGGGCATTTTTATTTTTTATAGACGCGACGAGTATTGTTTTATCAGGTATATTTTCTATTGCCGCTATGCGTGGATTGATGATGGATTGTAGACTGAATAAGATAGAGACTATAGCGTACTCCTTTGCGTCGTTTATATTTTGCATAGACGTCATAGTAGCTGTTGTACTGGCGATAAAAACGTCTTCGACAAAGGCAAAAGATATTGAGCAATCCGAATGGATTTAATTAGATAAACTCATTTGACTTTATTAGGTCAAGATAATAAAATGTCTTGAAAAGAATGTAATTTGTACGAGGAGAATGCTTATGCGTAGAGAAAAGAATGAAATAAATAAAAGTGCTCCGAAAAAGAAGCTGCTGAATTACTTTGCAAGGCTTATAGGAATATTATTTTTACTGGGATCTGTTCTTTTTGTAGGTACTGCGTTTTTTGCCAATATAGTTTCATTTAAATATATAGCTATTCTTTGTGCGATAGTAGTGCTTTTATTGGTGCTTCTTTTGCCTCCGCTAATATCGTTTAAATTTAAAAAAGGCAGAAAGATAGCGGCTATTATTATATCTTTGATTCTTCTATCGCTTTATGCAGTATTAACTTGGTACGTTCTCGGTACACTTGGCTTTATAGACTCGATTACGAACAACGGTATGAGCGTTGAAGAAAAATATTATGTTGTAGTCAGAGATGATGATACCTATGCTGATATAGACGATATAGAGGGAGAAACAATATATTCGTTCGGTCAAGGTGACGACTTTGATGAAGCTCAAGGGAAACTCAAGGAAATAGTGGACGTAGATTTAGTTCAAGGTGAACAACTGATGCCGGCGGCAGATTCATTACTTGCAGGTGAACTTGAAGTTCTATTCATGCATGAGGACGATTTTCAATATATACTGTCGGGCGCACCAAATTTCGAAGACGATACTAAAATATTAAAAGTAATCAGCGTCTTTAAAAATCCTTTTAATGTCGCAAAACCTGTAAATGTATCGCAAGAATCCTTCAATATAATGATAACGGGAATAGATACGGAAGGGCCAATCAGTACAGATAGTCGTTCCGATGTGAATATGGTAATGACTGTAAATCCTAATACTCATAAAATACTTTTAACTTCAATTCCTCGTGATGCATATATTCAATATCCGGAAGAAGGAGACGGTGCTATTGCAGGCTACTATGATAAACTTACGCATTCAGGAATATATGGAGCCGATGAAACGATAGCCATAGTAGAGGATTTGCTCGATATAGATATAAACTACTATGTAAAAGTCAACTACACTACGGTAATCGTTTTGATAGATGAAATGGGGGGAATAGATGTAGAATCAGAATATGCGTTCTACGCATCTGATAATATACATTCTTATGTAGAAGGTATCAATCATTTGGACGGAGCTGCCGCGCTGATGTTCGCACGGGAGCGACAGTCATTCTCCGACGGAGATTTCCAAAGAAATAGAAATCAGCAAGCCGTACTTAAGGCTATTTTAGAAAAAGCAACATCGAGTACGACCATATTGCTCAATTACACGCAGATTCTCAACTCACTTGGGGATTACATTGAGATGAATATGACCGGAGATGAAATCAAAGAGCTAATGCGAGAGCAAACTGACGAAATGCCTTCGTGGACAATAGAAACTCAAAATATAACAGGCGAATGTGGAAGCGCAATGTGTTACGGCTTGGGCAATGAAGCTTCTGTAGTATTCTTGAATGATACAGAACTGGCTAACGCTAAATCCTATATAGAGACATTTATTGAAAACGGAGTGGAAGAGTAGACCGGATTGTAAGTGATAGGAAGGAATAGGAAGTCATAAGTTTAGGCAGTCGTAAAATGTAGCTTATGTGAAGTTAATTTGTACCCTTAATGAAGGCGGAAGTGTAGAACTATCAACACTTCTGCCTCTTTTATTTTTGGCGGTTCACCTCATTTTGCAATGAAGAGAGGTTTAGGGGAAATAAAAAAATATTAAAAAAATTTAAGATTAGGCTGTCTTTTTGTGAAGTTATTGTGTATAATATTACAAACGAGCAATAAGGCTCGCAGAAAAGGAGGGTTATTCTAAATGAAGGAAAAGAAACAACCAACAATCTTGCTGGCACTAATACCAATTGCTTTTTTGGTTATTAACTTGACTTTCGTCCTGTATACAGGATTGGAAGAAGCGCATATTCCGCTATTCATGTCAGCAATCTTCGCAGCTCTGTTTGGTATGTTTGTACTTAAGTACACATGGGCTGAATTAGAAGAAGGCATTATTGACGTAATTAAAATGTCAATGGGCGCAGTTATTATTCTTATGATTATCGGCATGGTCGTTGGTACCTGGGTTGCATCAGGTGTTGTACCTACAATGATTTATTATGGGTTAAAGATTATGTCTCCGAAAATCTTCTTGTTAGCAACACTCATCATCTGTTCTATAGTTTCACTGGCTACGGGTTCATCATGGACGACTGCAGCAACAGTAGGTATAGCTTTGATGGGCGTTGGTCAAGGATTAGGTTTTGCTCCTCCGGTTATTGCCGGTGCAGTTATTTCCGGTTCTTATTTTGGTGACAAAATGTCTCCGTTGTCAGATACGACGAACTTGGCACCTGCGGTATCAGGAGCAACTCTGTTCGGTCACATCAAGCACATGCTTTATACGACTACACCAAGTTACATCATAGCTTTGATCGTATTTGGTGTATTGAGTATGAAAGCAAACGGTAATGTAGACAGCGGTGCTGTAACGGAATTCCTTGCAGTATTAGATAGTACATTTACCATTACTCCGTTACTACTTCTTATTCCACTTATAACGATTACAGCTGTTATCATGAAGGTGCCTGCTATTCCTGGTCTCTTCGGTGGAGCTGTGCTCGGTGGCATTGGAATGTTCATGCAGAAGACTGCTGAAGGTGCTTCTTACACATTGGCTGATGTTTACAACGTAATGCAGAACGGAATCGCTTATGAGACTGAATCTCCATTCGTAAACGACTTGCTAAGCCGTGGTGGTATGCAGAGCATGATGTGGACTATTTCGCTGATTCTCTGTGCGCTTACCTTTGGTGGCGTAATGGAAAAAACGGGATTGTTAAAGGCTTTGGCTGCAGGAATCCTGAAGATATTCAAGGGTCGCGGTGGTCTTGTACTTTCAACGATTTTGACAGCTATAGTTATGAATATAATCGCTGGTGACCAGTATCTTGCTATAGTTATCCCAGGTCGTATGTATAAGCAATCTTACGATGAAATGGGATTACACCCTAAGAACTTGTCACGTACACTTGAAGATTCAGCTACGCTTACTTCACCACTCATACCATGGAACACATGCGGTGCTTACATGATGGGTGCGCTCGGTGTTGCACCATGGACATATGTTCCATATTGCGTACTTAACATTTGTAACCCAATTGTTTCGGCTATTTACGGTTACACCGGTTTCTCAATCAAATCAAACGAAGAAGATCTCGGTGATATGGTTCAAGTTAAGTAATTAAAGAGCTAAACTTTTTAAAGGGCCGTGTATGTACACGGCCTTTTTCACGGTAAATTTTCTTGCCGCAATGAGTCTTACAATCGTTGGATACATCGGAAGGTGGAGGCATGTGAGGCTAATATATAGTTGCAATCTATAGTGTGATTATAGATGATTACGGAGATATTTAAATCTTCGACAACATAGGAGAAATTATGTACGGTTATAACTTAAAAGCAAAATTGATTTCATTAGTAGTTTCATTTGCGCTCATCGCATTGACGATTTTTGTAGAAAAGTGGGGCATTAAAGTGCTGTTCTTTCTGGCAACGGTGTTGATGGTAAAAGATTTAATCATAATGCTGACCGCTAAATACTCGGTTACCCAAAACGGTTTACGTCTTCAGGATAAGTTTAGAGATCGTGAAGTAATAAGTTGGGACAAGTTGGAGTACATTACAATTACTAAGAAGAATAAAAAATGGGTTGCGTTAGTAATGCCGGAACAGATTCACTATTTAAAGCAGGATATTGAAGATAGAGAGGCTCTGTTGCATGATATCATAAAGAGAATCAAAGACAGTAGAACGATTGCAATACACGATGATATCAATGAACGCTTTAATTTAGGCCTGAACTTAGATGATGAGGGGCATATTATTCACAGCCATTAAGGTTAAAAATTAGTAATTTTAAAACCACACATACAGGTCGGACGAGTGATTTAGACTCACCGACTTTTTAGTTGTTTTTGCTTTTATTGACGATGTTGGGGTTACTCCCTATATAGTCAAGGACTTAGAGGCGGGCTTCAAGGCGGATATGGAAATAAAGTGTTTGACATTGACACTGCTATGATGTACACTTAATAGGCACATTTATGCTTAAGTATTCAGAGTCGAAAGTTTCGGCTCTGAATTTAGATAGAAAAATGAAAGGATAAAACGCTATGAGGGTTAAGGTAACACTGGCATGCACTGATTGCAAACAGAGAAATTACAATACCATTAAAAACAAGAAGAACAATCCCGATCGTATTGAACTTAACAAATACTGTAAGTTCTGCAAGAAGGAGACACTTCACAAGGAAACGAAATAGGAGGAAGCTATGGCAAGTAAGAATCAGCCGGCTTCTCAGTCAGCCAAAAAGAAAGGGCTGGGAGAATATTTTAAAGGAGTACGCAAGGAACTTAGCAAAGTCGTATGGCCTACTAAAAAGGAGTTAGGTGCATATATGGCTGTAGTTATAGCTACTTGTGCCGTTACAGCGCTCATATTGTGGTTAGTAGACGCCGGATTTTTAGCTGTAGTAAGCAAACTTATAGGAGTCAAACTAACATAGTTAGTCGAGTGCGATAGAAGGTAATTATAATGACGGAATCCATCAACAACAACACTCTATCTCCATTGGAGAAGGAGGGTTTGCGTGGCGACGGAAAAGCCAAGTGGTATGTGGTACACACGTATTCCGGTCACGAGAACAAAGTAAAAGTAAATATAGAAAAGATGGCTGAAAACCGAGGTATGCAGGATCTTATTTTAGATATTGTGGTACCTACTGAGGAAAGGATCGAGATTAAAGAGGGACAGCGTAAAGTTAAAACGAAAAAAATGTTCCCCGGTTACGTTATCGTCAAAATGATAGTAACGAATGAATCTTGGTATCTCGTCCGAAATACTCAAGGAGTAACAGGGTTTGTAGGCCACGGTTCAGATCCTATCCCGTTGACCGACGAGGAAATTACAAGAATGGGGATAGAAAAAATCTACATCGATCTGGACGTAGAAATTGGAGATACCGTAAGAGTTATCAGCGGGCCTTTCGAGAGCTTTATGGGTGAAGTTCTTGAAATAAGCAAGGAAAAGCAGATTTTAACGGTAAAGGTTTCTATGTTCGGAAGAGATACACCTGTTGAACTGGAGTTCGCACAGGTAGACAAGATACTGTAACTGTTTCAGCTACAGAGAAAGGAGAATGACATGGCAAAGAAAATAAGCGGATATATCAAACTTCAGATTCCCGCAGGAAAAGCAAATCCGGCACCACCTGTAGGTCCTGCTTTAGGACAGCACGGTGTGAATATCATGGATTTTTGTAAGCAGTTTAATGCTAAAACTCAAGATCAACCCGGAATGATAATTCCTGTAGTGATTACTGTTTATGCTGACAGATCGTTTACATTCATATGTAAGACACCACCTGCAGCCGTACTTTTGAAGAAAGCGGCAGGACTGGATTCAGCTTCCGGAGAACCTAATAAGACCAAGGTTGCAACTCTAACGAGAGCGCAGGCTGAAGAGATAGCTAAGATTAAGATGCCGGATTTAAATGCGGCAAGTCTTGAAGCTGCAACAGAAATGGTAAAAGGTACTGCAAGAAGCATGGGAATCGTTATTGAAGGTTAATTAGCTGGGAGGTCGAGAAGTTACGAAAGAAAATGTAACTTCGGCAATTATGCGGACCGTATGAACCAGAGAGGAGGAAAGTATGCCAAAGAGAGGCAAAACATACAAAGAAGCGGCAGCTAAGTTGGAAACGGCTAAGTTGTATGAGGTTTCTGAGGCGATGGAAAAAGTCGTTGAAACAGGACGTGCCAAATTTGACGAAACGGTCGAAGTTCACGTTAGACTTGGGGTAGACGGCAGACATGCCGATCAACAAGTCAGAGGTGCGTTAGTTCTTCCGCATGGAACGGGCAAAGAAGTGAAAGTGCTCGTATTTGCAAAAGGAACTAAGGTAGAAGAAGCAGAAAAAGCGGGTGCCGATTTTGTAGGCGGCGAAGAACTCGCAGAAAAAATTCAGAAAGAAAATTGGTTTGATTTCGATGTCGTAGTAGCGACACCTGATATGATGGGCGTTGTAGGTAAGCTTGGTCGTGTACTTGGACCTAAAGGGTTAATGCCTAATCCTAAATCAGGAACTGTAACTATGGATTTAGAAAAAGCTCTTGCAGAGATTAAAGCAGGTAAGGTAGAGTATCGTTTGGATAGACAAAACATCGTTCATACGATAATAGGGAAAAAGTCGTTTGGCGCTAAGAAGATTGAAGACAATTTCCGTGCTCTATTGGAAACGCTAATTAAAGCGAAGCCACCGACGGCAAAGGGACAATACTTAAAGAGTGTTACCGTTGCAACTACTATGGGACCTGGAGTGAAGGTTAATCCTGCAACTATAGGCTAAACGAGTGAATCAAAATTGAATATATCACTATTAAAGTGAGATATAACCGTAGACAGCGGGTGCGTATGAGCTTAATTTCCCGCCGAGGTACAATATATGGATATTGACCCTGTCTGCGTAAGCTACGGGGTTTTTAATTAAACCACGTAAGACGCATTCGCATTTGCCGTATCGTGTAAATGCAGAAAGGAGAGAATATGTCAGAAGCAGCAAAAAAAGTTAAACAAGTGACCATCGATGAAATTAAAGCAAAATTAGATGGAGCACAATCTGCAGTGTTAGTCGACTATATGGGAATTACGGTTGAACAGGCAGATATGATGAGAAGAAAGCTTAGAGAAGCAGAAGTTGATTATACCGTATACAAGAATACTCTTGTAAGGAGAGCTGTAGAAGGTACGGAATTCGAATCTTTATCAGAAATTCTAAAAGGTCCGAGCGCAATTGCAATCAGCAAAACCGATGCAACGGCGCCTGCGAGGGTAATCAACGGACTGACCAAAGATGTACAGCATCTTTCGTTGAAAGGCGGTATCGTAGAGGGAACGTTTTACGATCAGGCAGGTATAGAGCAAATTGCGAAAATACCTTCTCGTGAGGATCTCATCGCTAAGTTTATGGGCAGCATACAGTCGCCTGTATCTAAGTTAGTAAGAACATTCCAAGCTATCGCAGATGATAAGCAGGAATAATTTTGAAAAGTAACAAATGATTAAAAATAAAGGAGAATTGTAATGGATAAGGATAAAATCATTGAAGCCATAAAGAACATGAGTGTTCTGGAACTTAATGAACTCGTTAAAGCTTGTGAAGAAGAGTTTGGCGTATCGGCAGCAGCACCTGTTGCAGTAGCTGCAGGTGGAGCAGCTGCAGCAGAAGAAGAGCAGACTGAATTTGACGTAAACTTGGCTGAAGTTGGATCAGAAAAGATTAAAGTAATCAAGGCTGTAAGAGAAATCACAGGTCTTGGTCTAAAAGAAGCTAAAGCTCTTGTAGACGGAGCTCCAGGCGTAGTTAAGGAAGCCGTAGACAAGGCAGAAGCTGAAGCTATCAAGGCTAAACTCGAAGAGGTTGGAGCTAAGGTTGAACTTAAATAGTTAGGGCAATTAGCATAAACGGTTAAAGAGAAATTTCCTTATCAGGCAGTTTCTCTTTTTTTTTGTAGTTCCTTTTTTGATTTGCAGCTTTTTTGATTCATAGAGTAGTATATGCTAATCTATAGATCTCTTTTGGCTGTTAATTTTAGCCATTTATTGATATTAAACGTATTTTATGCAAAAAAGTGACAAAAAATATGCCACGAATGTCGATAAAAATGGTATAATAGTTAAGACTGTTATTGTTTAAACATTATTTAGGAGGTTAGAATGAAGGGTTTTGCAATGAAAAAAATTGGCGAAGTAGGTTGGGTTGAAAAGGAAAGACCGGCATGCGGGCCTTTAGACGCTATTCTTAAGCCGATTGCTATTGCACCTTGCACATCAGACGTTCATACCGTTTGGGAAGGCGCAGTAGGCGAAAGAACTGATATGATTTTAGGACATGAGTGCTGTGGAGAAGTTGTTGAAGTCGGCTCTTTAGTAAAAGACTTTAAAGTTGGTGATAGAGTTGTCGTTCCGGCAATTACACCTGATTGGAACTCACTTGAAGCACAGGCAGGATATTCAATGCATTCAGGCGGTATGCTTGCCGGTTGGAAGTTCTCAAACTTTAAGGACGGAGTATTTGGAGAATTTATCCACGTTAACGATATAGACGGAAACGTTGCACTGCTACCTGAAGGTATTACACCTGAAGAAGCTTGCATGCTATCTGATATGGTTCCTACAGGATTCCATGGTGCAGAACTTGCAGATGTTCAGTACGGTGATGAAGTACTCGTAGTTGGGATAGGTCCTGTAGGTCTTATGGCAGTTGCAGGTGCAAATCTCAGAGGAGCATCAAATATATATGCGGTAGGTACAAGACCTGTATGCGTAGAAGCAGCAAAATTCTACGGTGCTACTCATGCTATCAGCTATAAAGACGGCTCTATTTCAGATCAGGTTATGGAACTTACAGGCGGAAAAGGCGTAGACAAGATAATAATTGCAGGTGGTGGAGTAGATACATTTGCAGAAGTAATGCCTTGCCTAAAAGCAGGTGGTAAGATAGGTAACGTAAACTATCTCGGATCAGGCGACTATGTTAAGGTTCCAAGAGTTGAATGGGGCGTAGGAATGGGCCACAAACAGATTCAAGGTGGACTCATGCCTGGTGGAAGACTAAGAATGGAAAAATTAGCGAAGCTGGTAACTACCGGAAAACTCGATTTGTCCAAATTGATAACTCATAGATTTGACGGTTTTGAGCATATCGAAGAAGCTCTTATGCTCATGAAGGATAAGCCGGTTGATTTGATAAAGCCTGTAGTAACGGTTGAAAAATAAAACCGGTAATCAAGGATAAATATTAACATTGAAATGGCTCGTTCAGCGCGAGCCATTTAGTGTATTTTTAGATTGTGGAGGTAATATGAAAATACTTGTGGTTTCAGGGTTTTTAGGAGCAGGCAAAACTACTTTAATAGAAGATATAGTTAAAAAGACTACCGATGATATCGTAATCCTCGAAAATGAATATGGGGAAATCGGCATAGACGGAGATGTCCTCAAACAAGATGAGATGAACATATGGGAAATGACGGAGGGCTGTATATGTTGCTCGATGAAAGCGAATTTTGCTGCATCCGTATTAACCATCGCAAATACAGTTGATCCGGACATCTTGATAATAGAACCTACGGGAGTAGGTATGCTAAGTGCAATTATGGATAATATAGCAAAGGTTCAGTATGAGAGAATATCAGTTCTTGCCCCCGTAACGATTGTAGATCCGGAGTGTATAGAAACCTACATGAATGAGTACAGGGAAATCTTTGAGGATCAAATAAAAAATGCCGGGAAGGTAATCATATCAAAGGTTCAAGAGAGCGATAAGGAATCTGTCATCAAGGCTAAAAAGACAATAAATGAGCTTAACAATGATGCACAGATATGGGATATGCCTTATGGCGATATTTCGGATAAGGAGTGGCATACTATCTTATCAACGAAATGGAACGGCGATACATCTAAGGGTAATGATAATGTCGATATTGAAGTTGATAATATCAGTTTTTCTGGAATCGAATTTGATAGCCTGCAACGGTTTGAAGCGTATATGAATGCCATTATGAGCGGTAGATTCGGTGACGTAATTAGGGCAAAAGGATTTTTAAAGATAAATGATGTGTGGTCGAAGTTTGATATAGTGGGAAAGAAGTACGTATTGAAAAAGATACGTAAAATGGAGCAATCAAAAATAATTTTGCTCGGAAATCATTTAAACAAAGAGGAATTATCGATTCTATTTAATGAAAAAACAGTTTAAGCTCTTAAATAGCCTACGCTTAAAATGTAAATAACTTAAAAACGCTGTGTAGTTTTTGTGAAACTCTATTTGCAATGCCTTAGAGTGTTTGAAAAAAACCATGAACAATGATAGACTTATGTATTGCAAGTATATTGAGTTAATTTTGGAATAGGTAAGAGAAGAGCAAGGAATATGAATAAGAAAAAATACAAGGGAAAGCACTATGATGTACGCGAAGTAACTGATTTAAAAGATATAATTTTAAGCAGTTGTAAACTATACCCTGACAATGTTGCATTTTTACAAAAACAAAAACCGAGTGATCAATATCAGCCGATTAAATACTCAAAGGTGAAGTCCGATATGGATGCGCTTGGCACTAAATTTATCAGTTTAGGATTACAAGGGAGCAAAATAGCAGTTGTAGGAGATACGAGTTACTACTGGTTCCTCACATATTACGCAACTGTATCTGGTACGGGTGCAATAGTCCCGCTGGATAAAAATTTGACGTCTGAGGAGATGATCAACCTCATTCATAGAGCTGATGTAGACGCTGTGGTATTTTCCGCTCAATTAAAGAAAAAGATTAAACCGCTCTACGATGATTTAAGAAGCGTAAAGTATATGATTTCAATGGACGAAACGGTACATTGTGAAGATACGCTTTCGCTGTCTCAGCTCATAGAGGAGGGGCGAAATTTATTGCATGACGGAGATGAGACTTTCATAAATGCGGAAATAGATCCTGAACAAATGGCCGCACTTATATTCACTTCCGGGACGACGGGAATGTCAAAAGGTGTTATGCTCTCGCATAAGAATATCGCGACGAACGTTAGGGACGTTTCTAAGCTCGTCAGGCTTAAAGAGGGCGGAATAGTGTTATCGGTGCTACCTGTTCACCATACTTATGAGAACACAATTGACTGGGTAGTTTTCTATCAGGGTAAAACGGTAGCAATATGCGAAGGCATAAAATATATACTTAAGAATATGAATGAAGTTAAAGCGACTGCGCTTGTTGGCGTTCCGCTTCTATTTGAAAAGTTATTCAAAGGAATGCTCAAGCAGGCGAAAGAAAGGGGAGCTGAGGAAAAGATTAGAAAAGCCATACAGCTTTCCAGAAAGCTCAAGCTATATAATAATCACAGTGCTATAAGAAAACTTTTTAATCCTATACATAAAGCATTTGGTGGCTCAATGGAACTTTTCATAGCCGGAGGTGCCGCTATGGATCCTGAGATAACAGAGTCGTTTGAAGCTATGGGAATTACTACGATACAAGGGTACGGAATGACGGAGTATGCACCTATCATAGCGGTCAATCAAGACAGATACAGCATAGCAAGTTCAGTAGGAATGGCTATGCCTAACGCCGAAGTTAAAATCGCCGATATGAACGATGAAGGGGTAGGCGAAATAATTGTAAGAGGACCATCTGTTATGATGGGCTATTACGAGAATCGTGAAGCGACACGTGAGGTTATTCAGGACGGTTGGCTTCATACAGGAGATTTAGGGTATTTTGATGAAGAAGGATTTCTATATATAACAGGCAGAAAAAAGACAGTCATAGTTACAAAGGGCGGGAAAAATATATTCCCAGAAGAAATAGAAGCACTTCTTAAGGCGAGTGATTTCATAAAGGAAGCTCTCGTACACGGGGTTAGTGACAAAAATGTCGGAAATGTAATAGTCGCAGCTGAAATACAGCCTGATTATGATGTCGTCAAAAAAGAATTGGGGGATATAAGCGACAGTCAGCTATATCACTTCTTTAGAGGACATGTAGAAGAGGTAAATGCGAGAATGCCGGCATACAAGGCAATTAAAAGAGTAAACTTAAGAAAGGAAGATTTTGCTATGACAACCACCGGTAAGATTAAGCGATATGGCAACTTCACTGAAGGTCAAGAGGATATCGGAGGAGTGGATTTTCGAGAAATTAAAATGAGAGAACGTAAAGAAGCTGAGGCGTTCATAGATTCTATGAGAAATAGCGGCAACCATAGAATTCGATATACGCACGGTAGGGCTATTACGGATATAAAGGACATGTTTAATTCCAGCGTTGACTTATACAAGGATAACGTTGCTTTCAGACAAAAGTTTAAAAAGGGTCAGCCTTATACAGAAATAACGTATAAGCAGGCACAGGCGGACGTAAATGCTATAGGAACAGCCTTGATTAACAGAGGCTTCAAGGGTAAACGTATATCGATAATAGGCGATACGTATTATCAATGGGAAGCGTCATACTTGGCAGCCGTAGGTGGAGTAGGCGTGGTAGTTCCGCTTGACAAGGAGCTGTCTGCCGATGAACTGAAGCACATTATAAATGATGCCGGAGTCGAAGTCGTATTGTTCAGTAAACGTTTTGAGAAGATGTTTAAGGAGATGAAGAGTACAGGTGACACACAGCTTGAGCTACTTGTAAATCTCGATTCAAATATAGGAGAAAGCACGCAGGAAGTTACATCTTGGCGTGATTTGATAGAGGAAGGTAAACGTCAAGTATCAACGGGTGACAGGCAATTCATAGATGCCGAAATCATAGCTGATGAACTTGCAGTTATCCTTTACACGTCAGGTACAACGGGATTTTCAAAAGGAGTTATGCTCTCGAACAAGAACATAGCGGTAGATCTTATGGCTGCACCTACCCTACTCAATGTAGATCCGGAAGATATATTCTTCTCGGTTTTGCCTGTTCATCACACGTATGAGTGCACTTGTGCGTTTTTGATGCCGCTGTACAAAGGCGCTTCGATTGCATTTTGCGAGGGTCTTAAGTACATAGCTAAGAACCTTGAAGAAGTTAAACCGACGATGCTTTTAGGTGTTCCGGTGTTGCTTGAAACGCTATACAAAAAAATATGGAAAGCTGCTCGTGCGGACGGGAAAGATAAAAAACTCGAAAAATTGCTCAAAATCAACCGTACTACGAGAAAACTGGGACTGAACATCACTAAACCTTTTACAAAGGATATACTAAAAGTATTTGGCGGTAGAATGAGAATGTTAATCTCAGGCGGCGCCGCAATTGATCCTAAAATCTTGCAGTTCTTTAATGAAATAGGCATACAAGCTGTTCAAGGATACGGTCTAACCGAATGCTCTCCTATGACGGCATTAAATCCTGATGTAGAAAGCGATATGAAAAATACATCGGCAGGTCATATTTTACCGGGAATGCAGGTTAAGATATCGAATCCTGATAAGGACGGTATAGGCGAAATCTGCTTTAAGGGCGGAAACGTAATGCTCGGATATTACAACAATCCGCAAGCGACCGAAGAAGTCTTACGAGATGATTGGTTCTACACAGGGGATCTCGGATACTTGGACGAAGATGAATATATATTCATAACGGGAAGAAAGAAGAACATAATTATAACGGATAACGGTAAAAACGTATTCCCTGAAGAAATAGAGTATGTTCTGTCGAAAATACCATATATCTCGGAGTCTATGGTTTGGGGAGCGAGCGATAATAGCGGAGTCAACAACAGTACTATAGCGGCAACGGTGACTATAGACGAAGAGGAAGTCAACGAGGCGCTTGGAGAAAGTTATACGGATAAAGATGTGGAAGTATTACTTTGGAGTGAAATAGACAAAGTGAATGATGGGCTTCCATTGTTTAAGAAAGTCAAAAAACTGATTGTCAGAAAAAATGATTTTGAAAAGACTACAGGGAAGAAAATTAAACGCTTCGTCGAATCTAACAAGGGCTCTATGTAATTGGAGATTTCGAGGTAGCGGCAAGGCGCTAAAACTTGACAAAATGAACGTTTTACAGTATAATTTCCCGATGTATGGTGAGGGTTTCGAGCGATTTAATTGCCGACCTTGATGCATATAATTACGCAATAATGCGAAAGGAGTATTGATATATGCCTGAGGAAATTCTATTAACCAAAGAAGGGTATGAAAAATTAGTTAATGAAAGAGACGAACTCGTTTCAGTAAAAAGAAAAGAAATCTCAGAAAAACTAAAAGAAGCGAGAGAATTTGGGGATCTTTCCGAAAATGCAGAGTATGACGCCGCAAAGGAAGAGCAGGCTGAAGTAGAAGAGCGTATAATGAAGCTCGATCAAATGCTTAGAAATGCAAAGATTATAGATGACGGAAGAATCAGTACCAAGGCGGTAAATGTCGGCGTTAAAGTGGAGATTAAAAAAATTGACGATAAATCTAAGAAAGAGTATGTGATTGTCGGTTCCACAGAAGCAGATCCGTTTGCGACGCCTGCAAGAATTTCGAATGAGTCCGCCGTAGGAAAGGCTTTAATTGGTCGCAAGGTTGGAGAAAAAATTGAAATTCAGGTGCCTGCAGGAATTTTGAGATATGAAATAACGGCTATTAAAACATTTAAAAGTGGCGATAAGAAAAAATCTACCAAGTAACTATGTGAGCGCTTAATAATTCGTTATTAAGCGTGATTGTAGGAATATGAGCATATTTTCACGAAATATAAGAATGAAAAGTTAAAGCAGAGTAGAAAGTGAACAGGTGTTAAAAATGACCGGTAATAATAGCGATATAAATATGAATTCGTCCAAGGAAGAAATGGAACTTACTGAGGAAAAGTTAAATGAGCAACGTCAAATAAGGCGAGAAAAGCTAAAGAACTTGTGCGACGACGAACGCAATCCTTTTGTACAGGAAACATGGAATGTGACTGCACACAGCATGGATATAAAGGATAACTTTGATGCAATGGAAGAACAAGAGGTTTCCGTTGCAGGCAGAATTATGAGTAAACGCGTAATGGGAAAGGCTGCTTTTTTCGATTTGCAAGACAAGCAAGGGCGTATACAATGCTATGTTAAACGTGATGATATAGGAACCGATGAATACAAGTGGTTTAAAACTTACGATATAGGCGATATCGTCGGCTTAGTCGGCAAGGTTTTTAAGACGAAAAGTGGCGAGGTTTCAGTTCACGTTGACAGTTTAACTCTTTTGACAAAGTCGATTCAAGTCCTTCCGGACAAGTGGAGCGGTCTGAAAAATGCTGATTTGAGGTATCGCCAGCGCTATGTAGACTTAATTATGAATCCGGAAGTTAGAGAAGTTTTTTATAAGCGTGCAAAGATAGTTAAGACGATTAAGCGTGTTTTAGAGGACGATTACGACTTCCTTGAGGTCGATACACCTATTTTAACGACCATAGCAGGTGGCGCAAATGCAAGACCTTTCAATACGCATCACAATACGCTCAATATAGATATGAAACTCAGAATATCGAACGAACTCTACTTGAAGAGATTGATTGTAGGCGGTCTTGACAGAGTGTTTGAGATGGGTAAAATGTTCCGAAATGAGGGTATGGATAGAAATCATGATCCCGAATATACGAGCATGGAATGCTACATGGCTTACGGTAATATGGAAGATATGATGAACTTGACTGAACAACTCGTTTATCAATCTGCACTTGCCGTCAATGGAAGCCCTATAGTAACATATCAAGGCAAATCGTTTGATGTAACACCTCCTTGGCGCAAGCTCAAAATGGAAGATGCGGTAAAGGAAATCCTTGGAATAGACTTCTCGAAGATAGAAACTGACGAGGAAGCTCAAGCTGTTGCCGTTGAAAAAGGTATGGAGCCCGAAGAAGTCGATAAGATGACAAGGGGCAAGATAATTGCCGAAATGTTTGACGAGTTCTGCGAAGACGTTGAAGGATACCTCGATGGGCCTGTGTTCGTAGTAGGGCACCCTGTCGAAATATCGCCTCTTTCGAAGAGAGATGCAGAAGATCCGAGAATAACGAGAAGATTTGAAGCTTACATAAACGGTTGGGAAATCGCAAATGCGTTCTCCGAGTTAAACGATCCTATAGATCAATACGAAAGATTTGTGGTGCAGCAGGCACAGCTCGATTCCGGCGAAGATGACGAAGCTCATCCTATGGATATGGATTTTGTAAATGCACTCGAAATCGGTATGCCGCCGACCGGTGGACTTGGTGTCGGTGTAGATAGGGTTATCATGTTGCTTACAGATGCACCAAGCATACGTGACGTAATACTGTTCCCTACGATGAAGCCGCTCGACAAAAAAGGCTCGGGAAATGTGGCAACGAAGTCTGAGGAAGCGAAATGTGACGACAGTGTCAATAACAGCACGCATGAAGTTGCAGAGAAAATTGATTTCTCCAACGTGAAACTTGAACCGCTTTTTGAAGAAATGGTTGATTTCGATACATTCAGTAAGTCTGACTTCCGTGCCGTAAAGGTTAAGGATTGCGTAGCGGTACCAAAGAGCAAGAAGCTTCTTAAGTTCACGCTTGATGACGGAACGGGAACGGACAGAACTATATTGTCAGGAATACACTCTTTCTATGAACCGGAAGAGTTGATAGGCAAAACGCTTATAGCGATTACAAATCTGCCTCCAAGAGCAATGATGGGAATTGAGTCTTGCGGTATGCTGCTTTCAGCAGTAAATAACCTCAAGGATTCAGATGATGAAGAACTTCATCTAATTATGGTTGATAACCATATTCCGGCAGGTGCCAAGCTGTATTAATTTGATGTAATAACATCTCGTTTTGCAAGGCAAAATGAGATGTTATTCATTTTGATGAAGTTTAGAGAAAACAGCGATTTATATCAAACTTACATCATTTGATGCGGAGAACGATTTAGAGAAAAATAGAATAATCAGCAGAATGATGGAGCAGTCCTTCATGGGATTGCCCACTTTTTAGAAGAAATAGATAAATGAGCATTGAATTAGGAGTAAAAAGTAAATTGTGTGAGGAATGTTGCTCTGATAAAAATAGAATAACGCCATTACTAAATCCATTGGACTGTTTAGAAAACCACACTCAATATATTTGTGGAACTTGTGGTCGGTGCATTTGTATCGAACATGACCCAAACAGGGGACTGCAAAGGTGGAATTTTCCTTTTAAGTCGTTAGAAATTGCAAAATTATATTTACGAACCGCAGACTATACGACGAAAAGTGCGTGTGGTATTTATGAGATAGAGAATAGTAAAGGAAGATTGTCTTATAAAATCTTTGCAGGGGATGACAGGTTAAATCTATTTTTGAAAAAGAATAAAGACAAGAAATGCAGACAAATGGTGCCTCTGTTTATGGCTGGCAAATATAAAGAATATCTAAATACAGAAGTGCGGAAATTGACCTCGGAAGAAGTAAAACGATATATGAGTGAACGCTAAATGGCAGGTTTGGCGAATAATTTCCATTTGAGAGAGGAATAACCTTTATCAAATGAAGGTTTTAGGTTTTATTTCACATTTGGGGTGGAGCTGATATAACAGAATAACTATAGAGTATTGAGGATAGTTTTTAACTATCCTCTTATTGTCTTTTGTTCCAAAACAAATAAAAGTCCGTATATATTATAAATAAAATAATTTAATGTATCTTAGCGTGAACATGGCACGTAAATAATTGATATATCCCCATACTTTGGAAAGAGTAATATATGATAAAATAATGGTGTGCTGTTTGATTTGGATATAATGGCGGACTCAAGAGCATTTTATTTGATATAAATGCTGAGGACTTTAAGGAGAAAAACGTTAATTTAGAGGCTACTGAACTTATGAATAATAAAATGGATAACGAAATGGATAGCAATTTGTTGATTATTGATTCAAATAATATAAAAGCCCTTATTTATACAATAAGGGGAAAGCAAGTTATGCTGGATAGTGATTTAGCGAAGCTATATCAGGTTCAAACAAAAGTTTTAAATCAAGCTGTAAGAAGAAATACTAAAAGGTTTCCAGAGCTCTTTATGTTTAGATTAACAAATAATGAGATAAATTTGGTGAGGTCACAAAATGTGACCTCACCAGAAAACAAGTTGTTTAAAGGCCAAGAAGGTGGCCGAAGGTATTTGCCATACTGTTTTACAGAGCAAGGAATCGCAATGTTATCTGCTGTTTTAAAAAGTGAAGTTTCACAAAAGATATTCTTTGACGGTCAGATTTATGATGCCTTTACATTGCTTGTAGATATAGTACAAAAAGCTAAGAAGTCCATAGTCCTTATAGATAATTACGTAGGCATAGATACTTTAAATATTCTGGCTAAGCGAAATGACGGAGTAAAGATAACGATTTATACTACTGATAGTAGCAAATTGACACGAGAAGATGTAGATAAATTTAATAAGCAATACAAGAATTTAATAGTAAAGAAAATAGCTACTTTCCACGATAGGTTTATAATATTAGATGAAAATTATGGTTACTTAATAGGTTCATCTTTAAAAGATGCAGGAAATAAGAGCTTCGGCATAACAAGGATAGAAGATGATAGGAATATAAAGGATATTTTAGAAAGATTATAAAATAATGGTGCTGTTGTTATTGAATGTAGGATAACAAAATGAATAACGATTTGTTGATTATTGATTCCAATAAAATAAAAGACCTTATTTATACAATAAGGGGAAAGCAAGTTATGCTTGACTTTGAACTTGCGGAACTTTACGGTTATGAAACTAAAAATTTCAACAGGCAAGTCAAGAACAATATCGAGAAATTTGAAGGCGATGATTTTATGTTCCGAGTGACAGAAGAAGAAATGGCAGAACTTTCAAGGTGCAAAAAATTCACCTTGAATAGGGGAACTGGGAGAGGTAGTAATATTAAATATAATCCTTATGCATTCACAGAGCAAGGAATATATATGCTTATGACGGTTCTTAAAGGAGAGCTTGCGGTAAGACAAAGTAGGGCTTTAATTCGAACCTTCAAGAAAATGAAAGACTATATTTTAGAACATCAAGGTTTAATTGGGCAACGAGAGTTTTTACAACTTTCTATGCAGGTAACAAATAATGTTATTGAAACGCAAGATTTAAGGCGTGATTTAAGTGGGGTAGAAGAACAGGTAGCGGAAGTGGTGGACGCTTTAAGTAATGTTGTGCATAAATCCGAGCTGTCCGAGTTAATACTTAACCTTAGCAGCCCACAGCTAAAATATGGATTTTTATTGTTAAATGGGAAGCCAATCGAAGCAAACCTAGCCTATAAGAAGATTTATGGCTTGGCAAAAAAGAGTATTTATATTGTAGATAATTACATAGGTGTTAAAACATTGGTGCTTTTAAAGGAAATAGATCCGTCGATAGAAATAATTGTCTTTAGCGATAATAGAGGCAAAGGGCTTCATACTATTGAATATCAAGATTTTCACAGAGAATATCCTAAATTAAATATCAAGTTTCAAAAATCTGGAAAGGCGTTTCATGATAGGTATATTATCATTGATTGGAATACAGGAAATCAGAGAATGTACCATTGTGGAGCATCTTCAAAAGATGCGGGAGAAAGGATAACAACCGTATCAGAAATAGTGGACGGAATAGTTTATACGGATTTAATAAATAAACTTTTGAAAAATCCTAAATTAAAGTTAAAATAAGCGTGGAAGAATATTTTGAGAATTGATAAAAATATGTATTCAATATTTGACACAAGTGGGGGAATACAAGAATCTCATAGTAAAGAAAATAGCTACTTTCCACGACCGATTTATGATATTAGATGAAAATTATGGTTACTTAATAGGTTCATCATTAAAAGATGCATGAAATAAGAGTTTTGGAATAAATAAAATAGAAGATAAGAAAAATATATAGGAACTTTTAATGAGATTAAGATATGGCGTATGAATTTTCTTTGCATTTGTAAGGTCATGGCTAAATCATATAAAGGCTGGATATAGAACGCATTACATTGTATAATTATCAAAATATCTGTTTGTATAAGGAGACAAAATATGAAAAAATTGATAGCAGGATTAGTGATTGCTTTGATATTGGTTGCTATAGGAGTAGCCGGTGGGATATATATACAAAAGCAAGTAGGTACAGTCGCTGCGGAGGAAGTTCCGGAACTGAGTAGCCAGATGATATTTGACAAATTGAGCGAAAGCAGCGAACTGACAGTATCAAAATTATCGTATAACGGAGTTGTAGAGTTTCAAGAAGGCGAGATCCCATGGGTAACCCAGAAGTCATTTATAATGATGTATTATGCAGAGGTAACAGCCGGTATAGATTTATCAGCAGTAACGGTAGATTTGAGTGACACTAAAGTGACTGTCACGCTTCCCGAAGCACAAGTGCAATTTTATAAAATAGATTCTGAATCAATCAAGTTCTACGACCAATCAAGTTCTTTATTTAATCCTATAAGTAATGAGGATACTGTTGAAGCTATAAAGCTGGCAGAACAAAACTTAAATGAAAATGCCGATGTTGAAGAATTACTTAATTATACTAGGGAACGTTCAGAAATCGTAATTTATAATCTCTTATCAGACGTTATAGAAGATAGAACCATCGTAATCGGTTGGCAGTAGAAAATATAAAGCAATAGTTGAGCATATCAAAATACGTAAAGAATTAGATTCGCATATGGAGGAATAATATGACTATGAACGATGAGCTTGAGGTGCTTAGAGGAAATGAACTGTTCAAGTCGTTTGAACTCGGTGAGATAGAAGAACTTATAACGACAATGGACGCAAAAATATATAAGTATGAACGCAAGGAAATCATTGCACACGAAGGCGATAGATGCGATTCGCTGTACATTGTTTTAAGCGGGCAAGTTGACGTCGAAAAAATTTCGGAAGACGGCGAAAGCGTACTTATAAAAAAGGTTTCGCCTGCTCAATCGTTTGGCGAGATGGTTACGTTTTCAGATATAAGCGTTTGGCCGGCGACGGCAACGGCAGCTGTTGATGTTAGGGTATTAGAGCTTAAGGCTAACATGATAATCGAGAGAGGAAGTAAAGCTTTCATAAGTAATTTCCTGTCTCTGCTGTCAAATCGCGCTTTGTTCTTGAATAAAAAAATGTCATATATAGCATTAAAAAAGATTAGGTCAAGGGTATCTAAATATTTGCTCGATATATATAGTATTCAAAAAAATGAAAAGATTGTACTCGATATGAACAGAGATGAAATGGCGAATTTCTTATCGATTACACGCCCCTCGCTTTCAAGAGAATTATCGAATATGAGAAAAGAGAAGATTATAGATTTCAAAAAGAATACATTTAGAATACTGGATTATAAAAAACTGATAAAATTTTCAAGTATGTAACGATTGTTACATACTTTTTATATTGATACCACTAATATTATAAATATATGAATAAATAAATATAAATAGGAGAAAATTTTATGATAAATAAAACGTTGGCAGAAATTGCCGGTCAGTACGAGGGAGCAGTTGATTATTTCATGGCTATCGGTCTAATAAATGATGTGAAAGCGATGAACGTAGTAGGTGCTATGAAGCTCGGTGTTGCGCTAAAATCTAAAGGGCTTAATGAAGCGATTGTGATAGAAGCAATTGAGGGCATGGAGAAAAACGCAGATAAAGAGGAGAGCTATTCCGTAAGAGGAATTTTGCCTTGCCCTGTAAAGATGCCTCTGTTTGATGTTATAGAAAAGAGCATAAGCGAAGACGCGGATATTGAACTTAGAAGTGCATCGAGCGGGATAAGTTGGTTTAAGGATCAACATGAAGATATAGACTTGATGATAAGTGCGGGATTTGATTTTATATTCGATAAAAAAATCAGAGGGAAAGGCATTTACAAGGATTACTCATCTAAAGTTTATGCCAAAGGTCTGGAGGAAATGAAAGACCCGCAAGGAGAAGTAAATTTTATAGGCGCAGTACCTGCTATTATGGTAGTCAATACGGATTTGCTTGCAGGGAGAGAGATGCCTACTTCTTGGAAAGATATTTTGAAGGAGGAGTTTGCCAATGCAATTTCACTTCCTGTAGGGGATTTTGATTTGTTTTCTGCAATTCTTCTTTGCATAGATAAGATGTACGGAACAGAGGGTGTAATTAAACTTAGAAGAAGCATGACAAAGAATATGCACCCTTCTGAAATGGTTGCAAAAAAATCCGAGACTTGCATAAACATAATGCCGTACTTTTTCTCGCAAATGGTTAAATGGAATCTTGAAGTCGTATGGCCTGAAGAAGGTGCGATATCGTCGCCTATATTGATGATGGCCAAGCAAGAGGCTAACGAAAAACAGATGAAAGCAATAGAACTGTTTAATTCAAAGCGTGTCGGAGAAATTTTAAAGGGCGGAAGATTTCCGTCTACGCACCCGGAGGTTGATAACGAATTGCCCGGAAAAATGTTTTGGCTCGGCTGGGATTATATAGATAAAAATGATATGACGAAGAAGATAGAAGAAGTAAAGAAAGTATTTTATGGTGAGTAGAAGATGAATTTAGTGACCTTTTCAGGGCCTCCGTCGTCAGGTAAAACTTCTGTAATAATAAAGACGATACAGGCGCTTAAAGAAAGAAAAATTAAAGCGGGTGTCGTAAAATTCGATTGTCTTTACACAGATGATGATGAAAAATATGCAAAGCTTGACATACCTGTTCTCAAAGGGCTTTCAGGCTCACTTTGTCCCGACCACTATTTCGTAAGCAATATAGAAGAAGTGGTGCAATGGGGAACTAAGGAGAAGCTCGATTTACTGATAACGGAAAGCGCAGGTTTATGTAACAGATGTTCGCCGTATATAAAAGATGTCATGGCAATATGTGTTATTGACAATTTGAGCGGAATAAATACTCCTAAAAAAATAGGACCGCTACTGAAACTTGCCGATGTTGTGGCGATAACAAAGGCTGATATAGTTTCTCAAGCGGAACGTGAGGTATTTGAGTGGGGAGTAAGACGCGTGAACACAAAGGCAAAGATACTTCAAATTAACGGTTTGACAGGACAAGGGGCATATGAATTGAGCTCGCTTATAGATACCGAAAAAAGCGTAGATACTGTTGAAGGCAGTGAACTCAGGTTTCCGATGCCGAGTGCGCTTTGTTCGTATTGTTTAGGAGAAAAGAAAATAGGAGCCGAGTATCAGCTTGGCAATGTCAAAAAAATGGAATTGAGAAAAGAAGATGAAGAGTAGGCGTTTAAAAATTGAAATTGAAAAATTGCTTGAAGAATATCCTTTTGTGCAGATGTTTTTTGATGATAACGGTATAGATATAGCGCCTAATCAAAGCGCAAGTCAAATATTTGAGAATTTGACAGATGAAGAACTTGAAAAGCACGGTGGGGAAAGAGAAACTCTTGAAAAGAAATTTCTGGAGTATATAGATGTCGTTAGTGAAGCTCTTGGAATTGGGCAAAATCAAGTCGAGTATATAAGCATTTTAGCAGGATTTGATAAGAGTAGGGTGGCTGAAAATTTTAGTGAAATAAAATTGATGAAGGGCGACATTGTTTCAATCGTAGGCCCTACCGGCTCAGGGAAAAGCAGACTTTTAGCAGATATAGAGTGGTTGGCGGACAGAGATACTCCTACGAACAGAAAGATACTTATAAATGGAGAAACGCCTGTCAGAGAAATGCGGTTCAAAACGGGTGCTAAGCTCGTAGCGCAATTATCCCAGAATATGAACTTCGTAATGGATTTAACGGTTAAAGAGTTTATCGAGATACATGCGGCGAGCAGATTGATAGACGATATTGAAAAAATACAGCGAGATATAATCGAGCAGGCTAATATGCTCGCAGGAGAAAAGTTTGATCTCAACACACCGATTACTGCACTGAGCGGAGGGCAGTCAAGAGCGTTGATGATAGCTGATACTGCGATTTTATCAAAGAGCCCTATAGTTTTAATAGACGAAATTGAGAATGCAGGAATAGATAGGAAAAAGGCTCTCGATTTGTTAATAGGCGAGGGCAAAATCGTTTTGATTTCTACACACGATCCGATTTTATCCCTGATGAGCGATAAGCGATTGATAATTGAAAATGGCGGAATTAAAGATGTGATTGAAATAGATGACATCGAAAAGAAATCACTCGAGCGCTTGGTTGAACTCGATGATATACTTATGAATCAGCGCACAAAATTGAGAATGGGCGAGCGAATCATACTGTAAAACTTTGATTGTTATAAAAAATATTGTATGGAATAACCAATTATGAACTATTCGGCGTCCTCAAGAGCATCAAGACCTGCTTTTGCAAGCGGTTTGGAGTCTCCGTGCATTACGAATGCCATTGTTATAAAGGCTATTGCAACGAAAATTGTTGCATAAGGGAACAGCGTTCTCATGCCGAGCTTGTCCATAAGTAAACCGGATAAAATCGGTGTGGCAACTTGTGCCGCCATTGAAGCGGTATAATAATATCCCGTGTATTTGCCAACGTCGTTACCGCTACACATTTCTACTACCATTGGAAATGAATTTACGTTTATAGTAGCCCAAGCGATTCCGGCTAGAGCGAAAAATATGTTCATCAATAAAGTAGGGCTGTTTGCAGACATCATCATCGCACCGCCAAAGGCAACCGAGAGCATTATCACACCTGACATAATCGTCTTTTTTCTTCCGATTTTTGATGCGATGATTCCGACGGGCAGATAGGAAATTATAGCAGCCACCTGTGCTATCATGAGCGTCAAGTTGTAATCCTTTTGGAGAATAGTAGTTGCATAAACCGAATACTTCGAAGTTACGGCGTTATAACCCATAAACCAAAATACTATTGAAAGCAAGATGAATATTAGAGACTTTTTTTGTGCAGGCGTCAGCTTGCTGTTTGACAAATCATTTTTGCCCGTATCTTTTGTATTTGCACTTTCATCAATATGATATTTTGCACTTTCTTCATGCATTTCCCTGACAAAGAGGGGTTCCTTCACTGTAAACATAAATATTATAAGTGCTATTAGCATAAACGCAGCCACGGCACCGAAAAAGAAAGTATATTCCATCATTGAATTTTGAAGTCTACTTGTGCCGAATATAAAGCCGAGAACCAATACGATTATACCGCCTGCGGTTCCCATCAAATTTATTATGGCGTTTGCCTTTGAACGAAGAGGCTTTATGGTTACGTCAGGCATAAGCGCTACGGCAGGCGACCTGAATGTCGACATCGACACGAGTGATACGAGTAAAAGCAGTATGAATATTATCAACGTATACGGGGCAGAATGGGTAACGCTTTTTATGTATGATTGACGAGCGGGCACAACGAAGTTCGTGTATTCAGGATTTGTTATATCCTTTCCGTCTTCATCTGATATAACGCTCTGAATAGCAGAAAACTCGTTCTCTGTGTATACTTCAGATAGCGTAAAGCTGTCTCCGTCAGGAGTAATTAAAAGCGTATCTTTTTCTTGTTCATATATTTCGGTAAGAGATGATGTATCGTCTATGGACGATACGTTTGATATGTTTGAAAGTTGAACGCTGTCTACTACTGAAAGACCGATGAAGGCTATGACGGCAATGATTGTGCCAAAGAGTATAAACGGCGTACGTCTGCCCCTTGGACTTTTGCATCTATCAGAAATTGCACCAAATAGAGGAAGCAAGAACAGTGCAAGGACATTATCGAGTGCCATAATCAGCCCTGACCAAGTCTGTGACATTCCAAATTTATTAGTTAAAATCATAGGAATGGTGTTGTCGTATGCCTGCCAGAACATACATATAAGAAAAAAAGCAAATCCTACTAAAATCGTACGCTTATAATTTAACTTCATATAATTTCTCCCGTAAATTTCTCCTGTAAACTCTTTCAAAATTTGTGATATTTTCATATCGCTTATCTGCAATATGTTTTCAATCTAAACTCGCATTTTTCGCTGTATTAGTATACAATGATATTCTACAATAATTTAAGTATGTGAACAACAAAAAGTAATCTGAACAGAGGTGATTTAGTGGAATATGCTGTTGTATTATCAATTATACTGGTAACGGTCGGATTGAGTGGCGTTTTTTCTGTAATGCCGAATAAAAACGGGGCGAATAGGTTTAGGGCGTTGGGGGAAGAGTTTTTTGCACATCGCGGACTTCATTCAAAGGACAAAAAAATCCCCGAAAACTCGCTTGATGCGTTTTCGCTTGCGGTAGAGTCGGGATATGGAATTGAGCTTGACGTTCAGCTATCAAAGGACCATGAAGTCGTAGTCTTTCACGATGATGATTTAAAACGAATGTGTGGCATTGATAAAAAGGTGAATGAATTGACTTATGAGGAACTTTTATCGCTAAAGCTACTTGATTCCGAGTGTGTCATTCCGCATTTCAAAGATGTTCTCGATATTGTAACAGATAGAAGCGTATTGATAGTGGAACTTAAAACCGGAAGTAATAACGAAATGCTCTGTGAAAAGACACGAGCAATTCTGTCCGAGTATGAAGGCAAGTATTGTATAGAGAGCTTTGACCCTCGAATAGTAGGTTGGTTTAAAAAGAATGCCCCTGGAGTTGTGAGAGGTCAATTAGCCTGCCCTCCAAAATCTTATGGAACGGGCACATCAAAGCTGTCGGCTTTTCTTCTTGGAAATTGCCTTTTTAATTTTATATCGAGGCCGGATTTTATCGCGTATCAGCTTGCTAAGAAGCCTTTGTTAGTAAGATTGGCGCAATTACTCGGAGCTGCTAAGGTGAGTTGGACGAGTAGAAATGCAAACGATCGCACCGACGAAGCAGGAATCATATTTGAGTTTTATAAGGCGAGATAGCAATGGCTTTATGGCTATATCCCGTGTTTTTTAAGCTTTGAATAGAATACGCTCTTGGACATTTCCAATTCGCACATAGCTGCATTTTTATTGCCCATATGCTTCGCAAGTGTAGCTACTATTATTCTCTTTTCTTCTTCTTCAAGCTGGTGTTTCATAGTTAGAGAATGGGTGTGCCCGTTCAGCTTTAAGTGCTCAGAGTAAATTACGTTGGACTCGCAAAGGCTTACAGCGCGTTCGATAGTATTCTCAAGTTCACGTACATTGCCGGGCCAACTATATGAAATAAGTTTTTTAAGGGCTTCACCGGAAAATTGCTTTTCTTCCATTTGGTATTCCACGCATACGGATTTCAAAATTTGCGTTATTAGAAGATAAAGATCCTCAGTTCTTTCCCTGAGTGGCGGAATAGATATAGGAAAGACATTGATTCTATAAAACAAATCTTGCCTGAATTTCCCATTGGCTACGAGGGCTGAAAGGTCTGTATTCGTAGCGGTTATAACTCTCACATTTACCGTTATAGGTGTGGAAGAACCCACTTTATAAATCGTCTTATTTTGAAGTACGTGCAGAAGTTTAACTTGTATATTTAGAGGTAGCTCTCCTATTTCATCAAGGAATATGGTGCCTCCGTTAGCTGCTTCAAACAACCCCTGTTTGCCGTGTTTTAAAGCTCCTGTAAATGCTCCCGGCACGTAGCCGAACAACTCACTCTCAAATAGTGAAGGTGCTATAGCGTTGCAGTTCACTTCTACAAAAGGCGTATCAGGAGCTCCCATTTTATGGATTGCACGAGCCAGTGTGCTTTTGCCTGTTCCGCTTTCGCCGGTAATGATTACGTTATAATTGTTTTGCGATGCTTTATATGCCATATATTTTACTTCGCGCGCTTTTGCTCCGGTGCCCGAAAAGCATGTCAGTGCGTCTTCAGGATAATCGTATAAGCGGTCGCCGGATTCTTTGTTTTGCTTCTCTAATTTTTGTATGATTTCGTTACGACGCTCTATGAAGACGTCAAGATTACCTGCGTCCTGCATCAAGAGAAATGCTCCGTCTATTTTTTCGCTCGCTTTCCAAGGTAAAATGCTACAAAGTAAAGGTCTTTTATTTATGTAACAAAAGATGTTGTCTACTCCTTCTGACTTACCCTTCAATATGGTAAACAGTTCATCTGAAAATCGCGTCTTATCGAAGAATTTAAGATAGTGATGACCTGTAACCTGTATGTTGTTATCCTCTGCCGATTTCTGTAAAAAAGATTTTCCACGAAGTAATAATGCGATTTCCTCGTGGCGGGTACTGTAGCCCTTCATTTGAAAGAATTTAACAATTCCGGTTTTGCCGCATATTACTACCATATGTCCTACCGACTTATAGTAGTCCAATGCGTAATCGACATCATTTACGCTTATTGTTATTTTGCGCGATAGAGTATCTATGGTAGCGGATATGTTAAACCCGAAAAAGTTCGTTCGAATTGAGACGTTTCTATCGAGCGAATGTTCTCGCAAAAATTTATATTCAGGGGATATATCTGAACTCATATAGGAACCGACGGCGATGAGCGTATCACCTTTTGAGATTTTCTTATCGTGTATATTGATTGTTTTCAGATCTTCTACGGTTAAATTACCGTCATCTTCTCCGAGCATGTTGTCGGCTATGACTACTATGTCTCCTTGTTCAATTGTTCCGGAATTGTGACCAAAGGCTGAATTGATAGTTATTCCTGTTATATCTTTTGCGCTTTGGTTACACATGCGTATAATCCCATCGCTGCTTATATACAGCAAGCCGTGTTCGAGGTAATCTGCAAGATACTCTATGGTTTTCTCATTGAATGTGTTCATGATATTAACCTCCTTGGGAGTAAAAGCAAGTTTAAATAAATTATATCATATGATTTACGCTAAAACACCTCAATTTCGTATTTATTCCTAAAAACAAGTCGAGCTTTCCTAAAAACAGGAAGAGAGTGGCTTTTAATACGGATATTTAAAATAACACTAACCCAAAGCATGTCAAATGTAGCGTTTTAAGGCCTATATAAAAGTTGGCTCGATTTTTGCTTTATATTTATTCAAACGAGCAATTTAATACATTAAACTAACAAAGCAAACGGAGAACACATAGAAAGTATACATGCGGTGTATTGAAAACACATAGAGAGTATATAGCAAAGCGTATTGAAACACATAGAAAGCATACAGGCTGAGCATTGAAGGCATATAGAAAGGATATTTAATATGAAGTTTTGGAAAATGAACGGTGCAGGTAACGACTTTATTATAATCGATAATAGAGAATGTGAAATCTCGGAAAGTGAATTTTCATATGTTGCGAAAGTTTTATGTGAACGTCATCTTTCTATAGGGGCAGACGGTTTGATGATAATTGAGGCGCCTAAAGAGGGTGGCGATTGCAGGATGATATTCCTAAACTCCGACGGGTCGTACGGTGAAATGTGTGGAAACGGGGCAAGGTGTATCAGCAGGTACTGCTATGAAAGAAAGATATCAACGGGAAGTATCCAAACTATAGAGACGCATTCAGGTATAGTTAAAGGGTATAGACTCAATGAACAGTTATACAAAGTTCAACTGAACAACCCGAGTGAAATTTGGTTAGACAGGCTCGTTGAAATAAACGGTACAAAGTATGAGTACTCGTACGTTGAACTTGGAAAGCCGGGCATACCGCATGCGGTAGTACGTATGGATAATCTAAAGGATATTAAAGAAGCTGAGCTGTTTGATCTCGGTAGAGCATTCAGATACTGCTCAGACTTCCCAAAAGGTGCAAATGTCAATTTTTATGAAGTTATAGGTGAAGATTTAATCTATGAAAGAACATGGGAGAGGGGCGTTGAAGATTTTACATATGCGTGCGGCACGGGTACCGCATCTGTAGTTACGGTATTGACATTAAAAGGAGAAGTTTCAGGGGAAAATGTTGCGGTAGATATGCAAGGAGGGAGGCTGATTATAGATGTTATCATGTCAGATGACGTCATAGAAAAATTATATTTAACAGGCGAAACCAATGTTGTCGCTAAAGGTGAGATTACTGATGAAAATTTGATTATTTGAGGAGGTGTTATTCGATGAAAGCTAAAAGTGTAATGAAAAACTATCGTTTCCTTGCCATTATGCTGGGTGCAATGATTTTAGGAGGAATTGTAGGTTGGTTTGCTCCCGATTTTGCAGGTAAGATTAAACCTCTTGGCACGGTATTTATCAACATGATGTTCTGCGTTGTCGTGCCTATGGTATTTGCATCAATAGCCAATGCGGTTGCAAATATGCAAAGTAGAAAACGTGCCGGTAAAATAATGGGAACAACCGTATTGACATTTGTAGTGACGGGCGCTATAGCAGCAGTCATTATGTTCGTACTTATGAAGTTATTTCCGCCGGTACTTTCCGCTTGGAATGATATACCCGCCGAAGAAATGGGCGAGTATGCAACGGTAAGTGATATGATTGTAAATTTCTTTACCGCAAGTGATTTTGTAGGACTGCTAAGCCGTAGAGCTATGCTACCTCTTATTATTTTCTCGTTGTTATTCGGTTTTGCAACGAGCCTTGCAGGTGGTAAGGACACACAAGTTGCTAAATTTTTAAGCAGTCTAAGCGATGTAATGATGAAGTTCGTACAGCTCATAACGTATTATGCACCGGTGGCTTTTTTCGCTATCTTTGCAGGACTCGTTGCTGATTACGGCAGTGCGATTACAGAATCATACGGTAGAGCTATGCTCGTATATTATCCTTTGTGCTTTATCTATATTTTCACCGCGTTTCCTATTTTCGCGAGATTCGGAGGGGGGAAACACGGTATTAAGACGATGTTCAAACACATAGCAAGACCTGCTATAGTATCATTGGGAACCTGCTCGTCAGTTGCCACCATACCTACAAATCTTGAAGTAGCCAAAGAAACCGGAATTTCAAGTGATGTCAGCGAAATAGTCTTGCCTCTTGGTGCAACTATGCACATGGACGGTTCTTGTTTTTCGTGTGTTCTTAAAATTGCATTCGTATTCGGTGTATTTGGGCAGGAATTGACTTTTGCAAAGTTAATCCCGATCGTTTTGGTAGCTGTTCTGTCTTCTGTCGGAATGTCAGGTGTTCCTGGCGGAGGATATATAGGCGAGTATATAATATGTTCAATCTTCTTCCCTAATCAGATTGAACTCGCATTTCCAATACTCGTAGCTATTGGCAATTTGGTCGATCCGCCCGCTACCATGATAAACTCTGCAGGTGATTATGTTGTGTCATATATAGTTTCGAGATTTGCTGACGGTAAGGATTGGCTAAATAAGGTTATTACACAAAGGGAAGTTCAGAAAACAGAGGTTTAAAAAAGAAATACATGGAGGTGTCAAGTGATTTGCGACAATATCTCAGTTAAGGACGGGCATTTGTTCTTCGCGGGGCATGATACTAATGTGCTGGCAGGCGAATACGGGACCCCGTTATATGTAATGGATGAGTTGAGAATACGGCAGAATTGCCGAAAGTATAAGTCTGCCTACGAAAAACATTTCGGCAGAGGTTCAAAGCCGCTATATGCGAGTAAGGCAAACAGTTTTAAACGCATGTATGAAATAATGGCAGAAGAGGATATGGGAATTGATGTCGTTTCATCAGGCGAAATTTATACAGCGCTTAAGGCGGGATATAACCTGCAAAATGCTTATTTTCACAGCAACAATAAAACTGATAGAGATATAGCTTACGCTATGGAAAACGGCATAGGGTATTTTGTAGCTGACAATATCGAAGAAATAAAGGCTATTGAAAGAGAAGCAGAGGCAAGAGGAATTGTCCAAAACGTATTGCTCAGATTAACTCCGGGGATAGATCCGCATACTTATGAAGCGGTAGCAACGGGTAAGGTAGACAGCAAATTCGGCTCAGCTATAGAGACGGGGCAAGCCGATGAAATTACAAAGGCTACACTTGAGCAAAAGCACATAGCTCTTAAAGGGTTTCATTGCCACGTGGGCTCACAAGTATTTGGGGAAGATATATTTGAAAGAGCAGCTGTTATAATGCTTAAATTTATAGCTGAAATGAAAATCAAATATGATTTTGATACTGAACAGCTTGATTTAGGCGGAGGGTATGGAGTTAGATATACTGAGGACGATCCTGTACTCAATGTTGAGGATAAAGTTGAGCAAGTGGCAAATGTGATAAAACGAACTTGCGATGAATTCAATATATCTATGCCTAAAATCTACATGGAACCGGGAAGAAGCATAGCCGCCGATGCGGGTATGACCCTTTATACCGTCGGAACGGTCAAAAGGATAAAGGGGTATAAAAATTACGTTTCGATAGACGGCGGCATGACGGATAATCCTCGCTTTGCGCTGTATCAGGCGAAATATACGTGTCTGCTTGCTAATAAAATGGACGAAAAAGCCGAGCTTGAAGCCTCGCTCGTAGGTAGGTGCTGTGAAAGTGGCGATATCGTTCAGGAGCATGTACTTTTTCCAAAATCAGTTGGAAGAGGCGATATCGTAGCCGTATGCACGACCGGAGCGTATAATTATTCCATGGCATCGAATTATAATAGAGTACCGAGACCGCCTATAGTTATGATAAACTGTGACGGCGAGAAATATATTGCCGTAAAAAGAGAAACGGTAGAGGATCTATGCAGAAATGATGTTTAAATAATGGAGGTGATAGTATGCCGTTTGGAATCGATAAATTACACTTAGTCGATGAAACCCCACTGCAATATCTGCCCGAAATTTCGAAGCTTTTAGATATAGAATTGTATATAAAACGCGATGATATGACGCCGTGGGGAGCCGGAGGGAATAAGCTTAGAAAACTCGAATATTTAATCAAGGACGCTCTTGATAAAGGTGCGACTACTATATTGACCATAGGTGGAGCGCAGACAAATCACGGCAGGTTAACCGCCGCAGTTGCGACTAAATATGGAATGAAGTGCATAATCGCTGCAATTGATGATTATCCGGGAGAGGTATCCGCCAATATTTTGCTCGATAGAATTATGGGCGCTGAAGTTGTTCTCAAGCAATCTGACGGGCGAAGCGAATCGATTCAATTTGATGAGCTTTGCGCTGAAATCATCAAGGGTCGTGAGGCAAAGGGAGAAATTGTTTACTATATCCCTATGGGTGGCAGCAATGCTTTAGGAGCTCTCGGATATTATGACGCCGCTATAGAACTGGCTCGTCAGGCAAAGGAGAAAGGCTTAGAAGAAGCGAGAGTTATAAGTGCCGTGGGGTCGATGGGAACGTATCTCGGACTCTTGTTAGGATTAAAAAATGAGGGGGCACATCTTTCGTTGACCGGCATAGCAATATCGCCATTTGGAGAAACTAAGGAAAAGCGTATTGTTGAATATCTTTCGGAAGTCATAACACAATTTAATATAAATACCGCTTTAAATCGAGAAGATATGGATATCGAGAAAGGGTATACGAGAGGGGCGTATAATAATCCTGATTATAAAGTAAGAGAAGCTATTTATCTAATGGCTCGAAAAGAGGCTATACTTCTGGATCCTTGCTACACCGGTAAAGCGTTTGCCGGTCTAATCGACATGATAAAAGAGGGAAAGATAAAAAAAGGGGAAAATATAATTTTCATACATACAGGAGGACTACCGGGGTTATATACGAAACATCATAGAGTTGAATTTGAAAATGAGTTGCTCGACGGTGTTAAGGTCATGCTTTGATTAACTTGAGAGAATATATTATAATTTAACGTAATATATACATTGATTACGCAAATGAACTTCGTATTGATTGCGCAAATGAACTTCGCTATGATGATGAAAGGATAACGCTACGATGAAAAAATACTATATGCCGACTGAGATTTTTGAAGATGATAATGTCGTATCTAAAAAGGCCGAAATTTTTAGAAACTTAGGGCAGAAGGCGTTGATAGTAACTGGGAAGCATTCTGCTCAAAAGTGCGGAGCACTCAACGATGTAACCGTTGCTCTAAAAAGCTGTGGAATTGAGTACAAAGTTTTCGATGAAGTAATTGAAAATCCACCGATTGAACTTACGGTTAAGGGCGCAGTATTAGGTGAAGGCGTAGATTTCATAATAGGAATAGGTGGCGGATCTCCGATTGATACGGCGAAGGGGGTTGCAGTTCTTTTAAAGCATGGTACGGAGGATTATTGGGAAAAATTGTTCGGCGAGTCCAACTATGATGCGTTACCTGTAGTGGCGATACCGACAACTTGCGGTACGGGTACCGAGGTTACGCCGTTTGCAGTATTTACGAGCGTTGAGCTAAAGACCAAATTAAGCATGAGGCGCCGTGTATTTCCTACTTATGCGCTGATTGATGCAAAGTACTTTATGACTATGCCGAAGGCAGTTAGAAATAGTACTATTATAGACGCTTTCAGTCATGCCGTTGAAAGCTATATAAGTGTTAAATCGAATCCTTATTCAGAACTGTATGCACTTGAGGCGATAGAAATATTCGGAAAACATAGAGAAGCCTTATTTCAGGGCGAAATCGCAGGCGACGTATTACTTGATTTTATTCACGCTTCAACTTATGCAGGTGTGGCAATAGCACAAGCAGGCACGTCATTGCCTCATGCACTGGGCTATCCCGTAACTTATCGCTTTGCGGTCCCGCACGGTGTTGCAAATGCAATGTTCATGAGCGAGTACTTTAAAATAAGTCCTACCCATAGGGTGGGTAAAATACTTGAAAAGGCGGGCTTTTCCGATCTTGCAGATTTTACAAATTACATAGATAGAGTTATCAATAGTGTTGTGGGAAAAGTTAAAGCCACTGAGCAAGACATTGAATACTATGCCGAAGTTACGATGAAAAGCAAAGAAAAATTAAAAGTGCATCCGTCTCTTATAAGCTATAGTGATGTTATAAACATATATAACAAATCTCTAAATAAGTAGGACGTATAGTAAGATATAAAAATTCGGTAATATAGTGATTTCATGAGGAACTTGAAAAGTTGTAGGAAACAACTTTCCGGTTCCTCTTGCTTTAAACGGTATTTCACGTTAGAATTAAAAATATAGTTTGTTATATGATGCCAAGCCGTAACGGCGGGTTAAATAATGCAGATGAGCTTTCAAGCAGCTCAATATTTTTTAATGATAGGTTAGCGTAAACTAATGAAAATAAGCCATAGGTATTTGTTTTTAGGCATATATATTTTATACAGGAGATTTTAAATTATGAAATTAAAGAGAACGATATATTTAATTTTGGGATGCATATGTTTAGGGCTCGGATGTTTAGGGATTGCACTTCCTATACTTCCAACCGTACCCTTCTTTCTTGCTACGGTATTTTTCTTTTCGCAAAGTTCCAAGAAGTTACACGATTGGTTTGTAGGAACTAAAATATATAAGAAGAACCTCGAAAGTTTTGTTAAACAGCGTGGTATGACGGTTGGTGCTAAAGCCAGAGTGACATTGAGCATTACCGTAGTTATGGGTGTTGCATTTATCTTTATGAGCAAGGTGCCGATTGCAAGAATAATACTGGCTGTCGTCTGGATATGCCATATCTTATACTTCTTGTTACGAGTTAAAACCATACCTAAAGAAAGCATTTCACAAAAAGAAGTCAGCGGTGAAAAAGCTAAAGCTGAAACCGAGGCAAGTTATGATAAAATCGAAAAACTTACCGAAGAAAGCAAATCGGAGATGACTTCCGAAAATCGGGAAGCTCCGGTTGAAGCTATTGAGCCTTAAACTATTGACATTATAAAATCGTAAAGCGAAGCAGTGTTTAAAAAAGTTATTGACATATGACAGAATGAGCGTATAATTATAATTGACATATGTCGGTAAAGGAGAAGCGTTATGCCCAGACCACAGCGATGCAGAAAAATTTGTACATATCCGGAGTATTGGAGTTTTATTCCCGAGGGAGAAGAGACTGAAGATACTATCTTTTTATCTCTTGACGAATATGAAGCTATTCGATTGATTGATTATGAGGGTATGACTCATGAAGAGTGCAGCGTGAATATGGAAGTGGCGAGAACGACAGTGACCGGTATATACGAAAATGCTCGTAAAAAACTTGCAAAGGTTATTGTAGAGGGGAAACAACTGCTGATTTCAGGCGGAAGATATGAGCTCAGCGAAAATGCTTATATTATACCGCAGGTAATCAAAGAGAAAGGAAACGATTGTATGAGAATAGCGGTAACTTATGAAAATGAAATGGTGTTCCAACACTTTGGACACTCTAAACAATTTAAAATTTACGATGTTGAGAATGATGACGTCGTTAATAGTGAAGTAATAGAAACAGAAGGCAGAGGACATGGTTCCCTCGCAGGGTTCCTTGGGGCTGCTCAAGTAGATACCTTGATATGTGGAGGAATAGGAGCAGGAGCACAGTCGGCACTGAAGGAAGTTGGTATAGACCTTTTTGCATGTGTTTCGGGCAATGCTGATGAAGCAGTTGATGCATTATTACAGGGAACTCTTAAGTATGAGAAAAATGCTACTTGCAGTCACCATGAACATGAGGACGGAACTGCTCAAGGATGTCACAGCCACGGCGAAAAAGGCGTTCACCGTTGCAAGCACAGTAAATACAACGAAGATTAAAATATATTAGAATTACTATGTATGCAGAAGTAGATCTTAGCAGATTGACCTTCTGCATATTTTTTTATATCATTTAAGTTACATATGACTTGTGACCTTTTTAGAAAAAACGTGAGTATATAGATAAAGGATCTAAATGTAATCAGTTTGAGAGGAGGTAATCAGGTGGAAGATGCCCGAATAGTCGATTTATATCTTCAAAGAAATGAAGATGCAATCCGCCAAACTAAGTTAAAGTACAATTCTTACTGCAATGCAATTGCGTACGGTATATTGAACAGCTCCGAGGAAGCCGAGGAGTGTGTTAATGATGCTTATTTAGGTGTTTGGAACGCTATTCCACCACACAGACCCAAGCTCTTATCCGCTTTTATCGGGAAGATTACGAGGCGAATTTCACTGAACAGGTGGAGATCGAATAACGCAAAAAAACGCGGGCAAGGTAACGTATCCGTTTCTGTAGACGAACTTGAGGAATGCATACCGTCAGGGTTTTCCATAGATGAAAAACTTGAAGCGGAAGAAATAGCATATGTGCTCAATTCATTTTTAGACGGGATAGCTAAAGAAGAACGCAATGTCTTTATTTGTAGGTACTGGTATTTTGACTCTATCAATGAGATTGCAAATAGATTCGGATTCGGAGAAAGCAAAGTTAAAATGATGCTGAAGAGATCCAGGGATAAGCTTACTCAACGTTTAAGAGAGGAGGATATAGTCATATGAAAAGCGATAAATTACAAGATGCAATTGGAGAAATAAAGGGAGAATACGTAGCCGAAGCACATGGTACAGGCAAAGAGAAGAAACAGAAAGCGACTAAGGTTCCGTTTAAGAAAAAATGGATTGCTATAGGCACTTTAGCGGCGTGCTTTGTCATAGCAGGTGTAGTTCTTATTCCAAATATCGATTATTTGAAAGGCATTGCATTGAATACGAGCAGTGAAGAAGGGTATGACTCAGAGGGTTATGTCGAGGATATCAACAGGGGGACATACAGTGAGATGGGCAGTGCAAGCTCTGAGGGAGAAAGCGAGATGGCTAAATCGTCCACCTTGGATGATACAGTCTCCACCTTTGAAAATAATACGTTAGATGGCGAACTTGCAGATGAACCTGTTATTATAGATGATATAGATCCTGAGGCACTTGTCCTTACGGCAGGGGAGTGGAACGATAATGATAATTGGCCGTTTTTTACAAATTTGGTAAATTCGGAGCTGATAAACTTTCCGTCGTTTGGATTGGATCCTCGATATCGCATTAAAGTTACAGTGGTCGACGGTAGTGATAATCCATTGAAATCCCAGAATGTAAAATTGTTTGCGTCAGACGGGACAATGCTTTGGGAAGCTAAAACCGATAAAAACGGCATAGCATACTTATTTAGACGAGAAGGAGAATCTGCTGCTTATGTTGAGGTTAACAGTGTTAGAAGTGAGCTTACGAGTATTGTAGATGACCCGGATAACTCGCAGGGAGATCCCGTAATGGAACAGAGCGATGATATCGTAGTTGTAGCTGAAAAGTCAGCGTCAAGCTACAACGGTTTACAGGTTATGTTCATAATAGATACGACCGGTTCTATGGGCGATGAGCTTGCGTATCTTCAATGTGACTTTTCATCGATAGCGAAGGAAGTGGCGTCGAGCGACGTAACGTATTCAGTAAATTTTTACAGAGATGAGGGAGATGAATACGTAACGAAGACTAACAGCTTTACTTCCGATGCAGAATCAGTGCAAAGTACGATAGATGCGGAATATGCGGCAGGCGGTAATGACGAACCGGAAGCAGTAGCACAAATTCTTGATGAGTGCATAACTTCAAACGACGAATGGCAGGAAGATGCAAATAAACTGATTTTTATGGTTTTCGATGCTCCGCCTCACTTGGGGACTGAGGACGTGTTAGTAAAAGCGATTCAAAGTGCCGCAGCAAAAGGAATAAGGATAGTGCCCGTAATAGCGTCTTCATCTACAAGAGATACGGAACTTTTCGGAAGAGCTATGGCAATATGTACGGGCGGAAGTTATGTGTTCTTAACTGATGATTCGGGAGTTGGGAATGAACACATGGAGCCTATAATAGGAGACTATGAAGTAGAACTTTTGCACGATATAATAGTCAGAATCATCAACGAAGAAAAATAGCATAATATAATTGCATATTTTGGATTTAGTTGAACCTTTCGACACTTGTGGGGAAAGTCCAACTGACACATTATTAGAGGATAAATTATTAGAGGATAGCTTAAAACTGTCCTCTAATTTTACAGGTAATTATTTTATTGAATTTATATCTCAAATTCTTGTATGGAATATTTTTTATACTTGTGCTGTGATTGCATTTGATTTTCAAAATAGCATTTAGCTTAAAATCTCAGTGGGATATTATTGTTTATTTTGCGACTTGCTTACATACTCCTGTATTGCCTTGCAAACATATTCAGCCGTTCCGGAACCGAATCTGTCTATGTTAGTTTTAAATTCCGGATTTTCAGTATATCCATAGCCGATACCTGAAAAAGCGTCTATTGAACAATCAAAATAGTACTCACAAATAAATTTATGCAAAGTTTTTGCGAGCTCAATATTGTCTTTTGATGAAGGCTTTAGCCCCTTTTCCATATTTACTACAAAGGCAGTAAGAATTGAATTGAGCTTTTCGGTAGATTCTTCTTCTTTCCCTTCGTGCCTTTCTCTTGCTTCTTCAATCATATCTTTTCCATATTTATCGATTGCAAGTTGTTCGTATTTTTTGCTATCTTGGTAAGTAAATCCCTTAAATCTTTCTCTCGTTGACATAGTAATTTTCCTTTCTTCGTAATCAATGGTTTTCTGTAATGTGTTTATCAACGTTAAGAGTTTTTCTTTTTTATTTTGCATTAAAATTAACTGCCTCTTCAAGTGAGTGATTAGCTCAATCTCGTTTTTTGCCAATAATGATTTAATCTGTTTTAGCGAAAACCCTAAGTGTTTGTAAAATAATATGGTTTGCAAATATGCCATATCATCTTCACTATAGTATCGATAACCGTTACCGGATTTTTTTGGAGATAATAAACCAATCTCATCATAATGGTGCAATGTGCGCACTGATACACCACTAATTTCACTTGCTTTTTTTATCATGTACATGTACGTACCTCCTAACAATTTACATTTTAAACTATTACGTTACGTTATAGTCAATGGCGTTTTTAAATTTTCTATTGTATAAAATTTATTAGTCGCGTATACAACTTAAATACATAGTCGTCAAGGGTGTTAACTTTATTATATTCTGGACGGTAGAAATTATTTGTGTTTTAATATCGTTTTGTGTTTTAATATCGTTATGCAAGAATTTTTTCAAAAGATAGAAGTGAACAACGAATATTTGCAAATTCTAATCATAGTTGCTGCTTTAACAGTGCTAATAACTGTAGTTGTACTGATTGCAAAGCCAAGCGCTCGCAAGAAAAATCGTAAGCTAAGGCGGAGACTAAATTCCAATGTGCCTATAAGGAGCGATTTATTTGAGAGTAGATGGATAGTTTCAGATGATGCAAGAAATACAGATGCGAAAAAGTGCTCGGGTTTTAAATATATAGATACCTCCGGTTGCTATATAATTACTGTCTATGAGGCAGAACTTAAGAATCCGGCGGACTACTATCGTTATGATGAGGTATACATAGGGCAGTCGCTTAAGATATGCCAAAGAGTACATTCCCATTTCAGTGGACGTGGTAGCGGCAATATCTACGCTGATATAAGAGAGGGTTTATTTGTCTATGTAAAATTCATACCTTGCCCGCCCGAAAATATGAATGAGTTGGAAAAGAAACTGATCGATGAGTTTCAAGCTACCGAATCATATAATATTACGCGTGGGGGCGGAGCAAATAGACCGAATTAGAAAGTTATGATATACTAACTTACAGCTATGTGGTTACACATAGAATGATCAAACACTGTATTAGAATACAGGTGATTCAACGGCACAGATATGTGGTATCGATATGTGGCACCGAAATTTATGATATAATGTATGGCATATATGAAGTGTATGGAGATATATATGGTAAAAAAAGACGAATTTAATATATTGATGAAAGATATTTTGGAAGACGAAAAATCGCTTAGAATGAAAAGGTTTATACAGCACGGTAAAATAACTACGTACGATCATTGTCACAGGGTGGCGAGATTAAGCTACACGATGAGTGAAAAACTGAAGATTAAATGCGATAAACGAAGATTGGTCAGGGGTGCATTTTTGCACGACTACTTTCTTTACGATTGGCATAAGTGGAAAGGTAAACTGCATGGCTTTTCACATGCGAAAGCAGCTGCAAAGAACGCAAGACGTGATTTTGGCGTAAATGAAGATGAAGCGCACATAATTGAAAGTCATATGTGGCCGCTAAATCTATTTAGCATACCTCGCTCAAGAGAAGCGTGGCTCGTTTGTTTGGCTGATAAGATTTGTTCATTGCATGAAACTTTTGCATTAAGATAACAATTGATTAAGTATGAAAAAGTGAGGAGCTGACATGGTAACCCAAGAGATGAAAAATAAATATGCTAAACTGCTCGTTAGAAAGGGCGTCAATATCCAAGAGGGACAGCCACTTTCGATTCGTGCAAACGTAAGAGATGCTGAATTTGTAAGACTTTGTGTTAAAGAAGCGTATGAAGCGGGGGCATCATATGTTGAGGTGAATTGGAGTGACGATATAATAAACAAATTGGACTATGAGAATCAGACGCTTGAAGAATTAAAAACGATACCTCAGTGGATTTACGACAAAATGAAATACGGACAGGATAGAGGGATTTGTTATCTGACACTTTCATCAAGTAAACCCGGTTTGTTGAAAGATGTAGATCCGGAAAAAATAAATGCACATCAAAGTGCATATTCTACGAAGATAAAAGACCTGCGTCACTATACTATGGCAAGTGAGGGACAGTGGTGTATTGCAGGGCTTCCGTCTGTTGAATGGGCTAAGGTTGTATTCCCTGAATTGAGCGATGATGAAGCTTTTGATAAGCTTGAATCTGCTATATTCTCAGTTTCGCGAGTGACAAGAGACAATGACCCGATGGCAGACTGGGAAGAACACGATGAGAAGCTGGAAGGGTATGCGAGAAAACTAAATGAAAATGATTTTAAGGAGTTGCGTTTTACGAATGATTTGGGCACGGACTTAACGGTTTCCCTTGTGGAAAATCACATTTGGGGTGGAGGACGTGCAAAGACTCCTAAGGGAATTGCCTTTGATGCAAATATCCCTACTGAAGAAGTATTTTGCATGCCTAAGCGAGACGAAGTGAACGGAATAGTTTATGCTTCCAAACCACTTGCCTATAACGGGAAAGTTATAGACGGCTTTTGGTTTAAATTTAAAGACGGGGAAGTTGTAGAGTTTGCCGCCGAAAAGGAACAGGAAACTTTGAGGCAATTGCTTGAATTTGACGACGGTGCTAAGCGACTTGGAGAAGTAGCGCTCGTGCCGTATGATTCTCCTGTATCTAATACCAATATGCTGTTTTTTGATACGCTATATGATGAAAATGCTGCGTGCCACTTGGCACTTGGAGCTTCATACCCCGAAAATCTAAAGGGAGCAATCGATATGAGCGAAGAGGAAATGGAGCTACATGGTGCAAACCAATCTATGCAGCATGAAGATTTTATGTTCGGAACTAAGGATATGCACATAGACGGAATATGTAAAGACGGAACCGTTGTTCCTATATTCCGGGAAGGCAATTTCGTTTTATAGCAAATTAAGATCTTGTGAGAACTAAATTTTGATGAATATAATTCGATAAATATAATTTGATGAGTATAAATTGTATATAAATATCTACTACAATTGACTACAGACTAATTGTAGTTAAATGTTAATTATAATTACATACTAATGATATCGTTTACTACTACCGACGCTATTATCAAGCCGGCTGTTGATGGAACGAAAGAGATTGAAGCTGTATGCTCGCCCGAATGAACTATAGGTTGTTCCGGCGAGTAAACTACTTTTAGGGAACTTATTTGGCGTTTTCTAAGTTCGCGCCTCATAATTTTAGATAGAGGGTCCATTTGTGTATTGTAAATGTCAGTTACTTGTAGCTGAGTTGGATCAAGTCGATTGCCACACCCCATAGAAGAAATTATTGGCGTGTTTGCGTTCTTTGAACGTTCTATGATATCAATCTTGGCTTTAACCGTATCTATAGCATCTACTATGTAGTCCCATTCTGAGAAATCGAAGTTACTTGACATGTTAGGTAAATAGAAAAGGTTGAATTTCTTAACCTCTGTATGAGGGGATATGTCTTTTATTCGCGCCTCAAATAAGTCAACCTTGGGCTGCCCAATCGTATGACTTGTAGCGATTATTTGCCTGTTTATGTTGCTTTCGCTTACCGTATCATTATCGACGATTCCTATCGTATGTATACCGCATCGTGCGAGCGCTTCTATTGTAAATCCGCCGACACCACCTGCACCGAATATGAGAATTTTAGATCCCCGCAACTTTTTAGAGGCGTTCTCTCCTAAAAGCAATTCTGTTCTTAAAAATCTTGATTCCATTTGAATTTTCCCCCGTTAACTTTCTGCCGCAAACGAAAATACGATTCCCACACAGGCTGAAATTGCTATAAATACGACAGGGTGAAGTTTATTCGTATATTTAAATATTTTCATAAAGAAAAAGAGTATTATGGCTAAAATGATAGCTTTTAAGTTTATGGAAGTATACTCAGAGGCGCTTGACAAAAATGTCATGCGTGAAACGAGTATTCCGGCAGATGTTATCAAGCCTAAAGAAGCCGGTCTTATACCATAAAATAATCCGTCCGTATATTGGCTTTGACGAGTTCTGTGAAGTAAAGAAGTTATTATAATTACGAGAATCACACCGGGGGTTATAACCCCTAAAGTTGCAGCTATAGAGCCTCCGATACCTGCAACTTGAAACCCTACGAATGTCGCCATGTTAATTCCTATTGGACCCGGCGTAGATTCGGAAACAGCAAGCATATCGGCAAGCTGTTGATGCGTAAACCAACCCGTCTCATCAGCCAAGTCGTATAGAAACGGGAGAGTTGCCATGCCTCCGCCTACGGCAAATGCTCCAATCTTTAAAAATTCGATAAAAAGGCGTACTAAAATCATTCATTCTCCTCCTCATCTTCGCTGGAATACTCTTGTGAACGCCTTCTTATTTTTGCACGAATAACAGTTATTATAAGTCCTGTAAGTGAAGCGTAAATAACGAATATTATAGGTGAAATATTTAGTGTAATAGATGAAATTACTACGAGGATAAATATTATAAAAGCTATTATATCGCTGATTGCAGCTCTAAAGAGACTTAATACCGCATTGAAGATAAGTACGCATACGCATACTCGAATTCCGGCAAACGCATTTGCAACAATCGGTTCGTCTGCAAATGTTGTAAGAAGTGCTGCTATGGTTGTGATTATAAAAAGTGCAGGAGTAATGGTGCCGATAGCGCCGAATATGGCACCCTTTATACCGGATTGTTTATGTCCGATGAATGCTAAAGTGTTTGTCATTATAAGCCCTGGAAGACACTGTGCAAGTGCGTATAAATCCAAGATTTCCGATTGTGTATGCCAACCTCGGATATCCACCATTTCGCGTTCGAGAATAGGGAGCATGGCGTAACCTCCACCGAATGTTAAAGCGCCTATTTTCAGTGCGCTAATGTATATTTTTAACAGTTCTCTAAAAGTTTTTTTCATGGATAGAGTATATCATATGTGGTATAATTGGGTAAAGTTATAACTTGCTGATGAAAGTGAGGAACGTATGAAAACTATGACTATTTTACAACTTTCGTTGTCCGGAGCAGCACTTTGTTTAGGAACGGCGGCACTTGCACTTACTATAGTTTCTATTACAAAAGAGAAATAAGAGATAAAGAGAAATATACGATTCAAGTATGGTTTTGGTGAAGTATCACCTTGCCTGCTTATTCTAAAATAATTCGCTGAGGAGTATTTACAGGAGCAATATATGTTACAAGAAGAAACGATACCTTTCGTGCCTTGGGATATGATAGGCAATTTTATGATTGATTCATTTATGGCAGTTGGAGTTCCTAAAGACGACGCAAAAATATGCGCTGATGTCTTAATGGAAAGTGATAAGCGAGGAATCGAAAGTCACGGCTGTAATAGATTTAAGCCAATATACATAGACAGAATAAACGCCGGAATTCAAAATCCCATAACGGAATACGAGGTGCTCAAAGATACTCCGACAACGTTGGTGGTCGATGCGCACGACGGAATGGGAATGGTCGCTTCGCATAGAGCTATGACTAATATTATAGAAAAAGCAAAAAAATACGGCATGGCAATGGCGGCCATACGAAACTCGACGCATTACGGAATTGCAGGGTATTGGACTTCTATGGCAACCAATCAGGGACTCATAGGTATAACCGGTACTAACGCAAGACCTTCCATTGCACCTACGTTTGGCGTCGAAAATATGCTCGGTACCAATCCATTGACGGTAGGCTTGCCTACAGATGAAGACTTTCCGTTTTGCTTGGATTGTGCAACCTCTATAACGCAGAGGGGGAAGATAGAGTACTTTGCACGCAAAGGAGAGGATACCCCCGCCGGAATGGTAATAGGCAATGACGGTTGTGCGATGACGGATAGCGAGCAAATTCTTTTGGATTTGACAAAGGGAAAGGCTGCGCTCGCTCCGCTTGGAGGTATAGGTGAAGAACTTGCCGGATATAAGGGGTACGGATATGCCACAATAGTTGAAATACTTTCGGCGGCACTACAAAGCGGTTCATTTTTAAAAGCCCTCACAGGAATGGGAGAAAATGGGCAGAAGAAGCCGTATAGACTTGGGCATTTCTTTATGGTTATAGATCCTGACTTCTTTATGGGTAAAGAAGCATTTAAAAAGACTGCAGGCGATATCCTAAGGGATATCAGAAATTCAAAAAAAGCGCCAGGACAAGAACGTATTTATACCGCCGGAGAAAAAGAACATATCGCAAGAGTTTTTCGTCAGGATAAAGGCGTTCCGGTAGGCGAAGCCGTGCAAAAAGAGCTTATGGAAATAAGGGATATGTATAATTTGGATTATAAGTTCCCGTTTGAGTAATCGATTAGGAATTTAATAAGGGTTAAATGCAAAATCCTCACTTTCTGTGAGGATTTTGATATTGATATTATTATTAAGAAAGAACATTCAAAAGAAACACTGCTTAATATTTATCTTTTGACACGTCAATTATACAAGGGAAATGTGGTGATTTTGTCAAGGAATTTTATTGCTATTGTGCAATTGCTGTGGTAGATTCTACTTTTTTCTTGCAAAAAGTGATTTGGCTATGCTATAATCGTCTCCGATGCAACAAAAGTGATCCGTTAGCTCAGCTGGGAGAGCGTCTGGGTGACAACCAGAAGGTCATTGGTTCAAGTCCAATACGGGTCACCATTTTTATACGTTAAATAAGGTAATAATTCCCATATATAGTAAATATTTCTTGACGGGGGAAGAGTCAAGTGATATTCTGTTAATGTCGATAAGTATCTGAAACGGATAGTTGGATATTTTTCAAAATTATGTGTAGTAATGTAATGTAAAGGCTATTAAAGAGAAATGACGGAAATTATCAAAGGAGTTAATCCGGAGTAGTAATATAGTGTAAAGGCTATTAAAGGCGACACGAAAGTGTCGTCTTTTTTATATAAATATATTTGAGAAAGGAGAAGAAAAAGGATACAGGTTATTGGAAAAGGAGAGAAAATTTATGAATGAAAGAATTAGAAAGGATATTTGTAGGGTTTTAATAATAACCTTAGCTCTGATTTTAGCACTCAATAATGTGACGTATGTCAGTGCTGACGGTGATGACCCCACGCAGATAACAATTACAAGAATAGGTGACGTTTACGAATATGGATATGACAGCAACCCTGTAAGCGGATACAATCAATCAGCTCACTTTTCGTCAAGTATAGGTGCCGGAATAGCTTTTTGCGGGTGTGCGGCGATACCGTCGCCGATATCGAGTGCAGGAGAGAGCTTCACCTATAACAATCCTTCTGTAGTAAACGACGAAAACATAAGAAAAGTCTTATACTATGGTTGGAAAGGGCCTGAACAGTGGAGCGGATTTAAGGAGTATGGCGAGTATTACAGATACAATTTTTTATCGCAGGTTGGGGTGAAGACAAATGAGGAAGCGTGCGGAGTTTGTGTTACGAGTATGGTATTGTCTGATGCTTACGGTGCGGTTAATTATTCATATGATATGGCGGGCAAGGAGCCGTTTGTGGATTTTATAGCTTCAAAACCGAATGCACCTAAGTCGTTTAGAGTATATATGTGCCCTTCGCCTAACGGGCACGGTGTGGCACAAGATATGTTTACGTGGGATTATATGCCATTCGGAAAGGTCAGTGTAAAAAAGCAAAATTTAAGTAACTCTGATTTAGTCAAACAACTGCCGAATATATACTCTTTAAAAGGAGCAGAGTATACGGTTTTTGGAGCAGACAAACGGGAAGTTGGAAAGCTCGTGACTGATGATAAGGGGAACACTCAGGAACTTGAGCTGGAGGAAGGTACGTATACGATTGTAGAGAGCAAAGCTCCGCCCGGCTATGACCTCGATCAAAATGAGTATGAGGTAAATATTAAAGGAGGAGAAACCTTATCTATAGAATCATTTGATGAACCTAAGACGGTAGTGCCGGAAGTTTTTATACAAAAGATTGCAGCTGAAGACAATGTGAATAAGAAACTATCTTTGGAGAATGCAAAATTCCAAGTTAAATACTATGAAACGCTTGACGATATAGAAGGAAAAGGCGGTTTTAAAAAATGGATTTTCAGAAGCGATGCAGAGGGCTTGGTTAAGCTTACGGGAGACTATTTCATTGATGGAGACGAACTTTTTAAGGACGATAACGGAAATGCTGTGTTGCCTATCGGAACGTATGAATTTGAGGAGATAGAAGCGCCCAAAGGGTTTGCATTGAGCGAAGATGTAATAGTTATGAAGCTTGAGCCGGATAAAAATACGGCAGAGATAACGTATAATGCTCCCGTGTTTGTAGAAAAAGAGCAGACGGTTAACATTCTGATACAAAAGGTTGATAGTGAGACAGGTCTTACAGTTCCACAGGGGTTAGGCAGTTTTGAAGGTGCTGAATTCAGTGTAGAAAGGGTAGATGAGATGGAAGCTCAAAACGAGATATTGCCGGGTTCGCCCTTTACAACTGATATGAACGGCAGAATACAGCTCACCGGACTGAGGGCAGGAACGTATATAATCCGGGAGACAAAAGCTCCAAGCGGCTATGTGATAAATGATGAGGCGAAATCGGTAGTTGCAAGAATAAGCGAGAAAAATACTGCCTATTTCGATTATACGGTTAAGGTTGAAGAATCTCCGATAACGCTTGAGGTTTTCAAGTTGTGTTACGATTTAGGGGGCAATGTTATTCCCTTAAGCGGAGCGGAACTCTGTTTAATAGACGAAGAAGGGAATACGGTTGATAAGTGGGTTTCGACATCTGAGGCACACTCGATTAAAGGCATTCCATACGGAAAGTACTATATACGCGAGATTAGTGCTCCTGAAGGGTTTTTAAGATTAAATGATGACATTCCTATAGAAGTTCTTGAAACGGACGAAGTTCAATCAATTGAAGTCATCAATGAAAGAACCCCTGAGATTACTACTACAGCTGTATTTGACAACGGCCTTAAAGCAACGTTATTTAACGAGCAAATTGTGGCGATTGATTCTGTTGAGATGACAAATTTAACGTCAGGAAATACGTATGAACTAAAGGGCAGAATTGTTAACCGATTCGATTCTACCGAAGTGTTTTCAGAAAGCACGATTTCGTTCGTACCGGAAGGCTCATCACAGAAAGCCGAAATGAAATTTGAAATTGAAGAGGGTGAGGTTAAAGGTAAAACAGTAGTTGCAGTACAAGAACTTTATAGAAACGGGGAATTAGTTGCGGTGCATGATAATTTATTTGATGAAGCGCAGACTTTATATATTCCACGTATAGAAACGATAGCTGTCGACGGCAAAGATGAAGATAAACAAATTTTAAATATGGGAACGGCTACTATAGTTGACACCATAGATTATGAGGGGCTTGTGCCCGGATTAGAATATATTGTTAGAACTACAATGTTCGACCGAGATACAGGAGCTGCACTCGTAGATAGAAATGGCGATAAAATAGTGGGTAACGTGAATTTTAAAACGGAACTGAGCAGTGGCGTGATAGAAGTTCCTATTGAAGTAGATGCTGATTTAAATTCCGGAAAGACTATAGTTTTGTTCGAGGAAATCTTAATCGGTGATGAGGTTGTTGCTGAACATAAAGATATATACGATGAAGCTCAGACTGTAAGAGTTACCGAGGTTAAGACAAAAGCACAAGCTGAAAACGGACAACCGTATATCCATGAAGAAGGCATACAGGTTATTACGGATATCGTGGAGTATGAGAATTTGATAGAAGGTAAAACTCATACTGTAAGAGCAACATTATCAGATGAAAATGGTAAATTGCTAAGAGATGAAAAAGGTAATATAGTAAGTGAAGAACTCGATTTCGTTCCCGAAAAATCAAGTGGTGAAGTTACTGTTAGAATTATGGTAAATAGCGATTTAATTGAGGGTAATAAAGTCGTCGTGTTTGAGGAAATAATGGAAGATGACGAAATTGTAGCTGTGCATAAAGATATACGAGCAAAATCTCAGACGTTATTAAAGGTGACATTAAGCAGCATAGCAACTGTTAATGGAAAGAAGAGCAGTGTTGCAAATGAAGAGACAAAGTTGACCGATATAGTCAAGTACGATGGTCTTGAAGCGGGACGAAAGTACCTAATTGAAACACAAATAGTTAAAGTAGACGATCAGCAAATAGTTAAAAGTGAAAAGACAAATTTTATTGCAAATGGCACTTCTTCTCAAACTGAGGTAAGTACGACGATAGACACGAGTGAATTGGCTGATGCCGAATTGGTTGTATATGAAACCATATACGCTTATGATGATGATGGCGTTGCGTTTAAAATAGCTGAGCATAAGGACTTGAAGGACGCAACCCAGACGGTCAAAATCAAGGAACGTGAAACGGTTAAGACCGGAGATTTCAATAGTAGTATTACATATATGTATTCCGCGTTAATTTCGCTGTTTACTCTAATGGTAGCGATTATCTACAAGAAGAAGTTTCGAGTTAAGGATTAGAGCGTAGTTTTTAGTGTAAATGAGATGTTTCGATTTATAGCCTACAAAATCGGTTATGCAAAATAGGTTATTTTGAAAAAACGTTGCATTTTCTTAATCTGTGATATATAATACTTCTGCTGCTTACTTAAGTGGTAAGACGAGCGTAGGTGGAAAATATGCTGGTCAGCTAAGTTTTTTAGTAAGGTCGAAACAGTTGTATGAACAACCGAGTAGACACAATCGAAACAGTTTTGCGTGTAGCGAAACCGAGTAGGTGGAAAGGAAGTACAATGAAATCATTTATTGCAAAGCCGTCTGACATTGAACGTAAATGGTACGTAGTCGATGCAGAAGGCAAAACACTTGGAAGACTTGCAACAGAAGTTGCCATGACTCTGAGAGGAAAGAAGAAGCCGATATACACACCTCACATGGATTGTGGTGACTATGTAGTCGTCATCAATGCAGAGAAGGTAGAAGTTACCGGCAAAAAAAGAAAAGAAAAGATTTACAAGAGACATACCGGATATCCGGGTGGACTGCGTGAGGTGACTTTTGAAAAGTTACAGGCAAAGAAGCCGGAAGAAATTATCAGACATGCGATTAAAGGTATGTTGCCAAAAGGCAGACTTGGAAGACAGATGTTTAAGAAGTTAAAAGTTTATGCAGGACCTGAGCACAACCACGCTGCTCAAAAACCTGAAACGTTCGAAATTTAGGGAAGGGAGGAATAGAACATGGCAAAAATGCAATATCTTGGCACAGGCAGAAGAAAATCATCAGTAGCTAGAGTTAGATTGATTCCCGGAACCGGAAAGATTACTATAAACAAGAGAAGTTTGGACGACTTCTTCGGCATGGATATAGTTAAGAGAGAAATCACAAGACCTTTTACAGTTGCAAACTGTGAAGGAAAGTTTGATGTAATCGCAACGGTTAAAGGTGGCGGGTTCACAGGACAGGCAGGAGCGCTTAGACATGGAATCTCAAGAGCTTTGTGTGTAGCCGACAAGGAAGAATACAGAGCACCGCTTAAGGCCGCAGGATTCTTAACACGTGATCCGAGAATGAAAGAAAGAAAGAAATACGGACTCAAAAAAGCGAGAAGAGCATCTCAGTTCTCAAAGAGATAGGGATATTCACGCACGACTTCAAAGGCAACCATACGGTTGCCTTTTTAAATGACCACTTATCGTTATCTTTCGACCGTTCATAGATATTAAAGGACAGCAATTGAAAAATTTGATATAGTTGCTATGGGAGGAGGGCTGAAAGTGAAAGTCAAATTTGATATAAACGAAGCGTATGACGAACAGGAAATTATAATAAAATCAAATAAAATGACAGATGAAATTAAAAGTATAGTGGACTTTTTAGATAGTGGCGGTAACAATAAAAATAAGAGCATTACGGGCACGGTAAATGATAAGATCGTTTTATTTGATATAGAAGAGATTTATAGAATCTATGCTGAAAAGGGAAAGGTATTTGCTAAAACTACAAGGGGTAAGTGCGAACTTAAGTTAAGACTATATGAAGTTGAGGAGAAGGTGACCGGGTCTGATTTTGTTAGAATAAGTAAATCAGAGATAATCAATCTCAAGAAAGTTGCATATTTTGAAACGAGCCTTACCGGAACGATAGAAGTGGTATTTGCTAATAAAGAAAACACTTTCGTCTCAAGGCGATACATTAAATCTCTTAAAGAAAGGTTGGGTCTTTAAAATGAAAATAAGAGAAACTATTGGAAGAATATTAGCAGGAGGACTGCTTGGGATAGGAATAGGATACAGTATAGCCGTCGTGTTTTCGAGTATATACGGAGAGTTTTCACCGGCTCCGCCACAGTTGATAGAACAGGTGGGGTCACTTAAAGCGGCACAACTTCTACTCATGTATTCCGCCCTTATAGGTATGGTATTTGCGGGAATGCAGTTTGTATGGGAAAAGGAAAACTGGAGCTTGTTTAAAAGCACAGTCATCTACTTCACCGTGAATTTGGCATCTATGTCGTTTGCAGGATATCAATTGTATTGGTTCCCTCATATCCTTTCAGGATATATATCATACATCATAATATATGTCGTCGTGTTTACAATAATGTGGTTCATCTTTTACATGAAAGCCAAAAAAGAAGTTGCCGCCATGAATGAAAAAATAAATAAAAATACTAACGTAGACAATCCTACTGATTAACGCAAAAGTAAATTAGCCCTGCACTATCTTTTTAATATATTAAAAAGAACGAGAACTTCAAAATCGCTTAAGGTTGTGCGGGGCTTTCTATCTTGCTTTTTATAAATGCCAGCAGGTCGGCATAAGAGTCAAATGATGGCATATCGCTATGACTTTGTCTTAGTAATTCTGCGGATTTAAAAAGTACACCTATAGAAGCTGCTTGCAGCATAGGGATATCATTAAAACTGTCTCCTACTGCAATCACATCAAAACCAATCTTTGAAAGCCCCGTGACGGTTTCCTTTTTAGACCCGTTAGGACGCATTTGATAATCTACGATGAAGTCGTTATCGTCTATGCTCAAACTATGGCAAAATAACGTAGGCATTTCAAGCTTTTTTAGAATTGGGGGCATGAACTCCATAAATGTATCACTCACTATTATGATAGGCATGGTTGAGCGTATTGCGTTAATAAAATCTACAGCGCCGTCGAACGCCTTCATGTCTTCTATGAGCTTTAATATATCGGACATCTTAATATTGTTCTCATGTAAAATCTTGATTCGACTTTTCATGAGTAAATCATAGTCGGGTTCATCTCGTGTGGTTTTAAATAGTGACGGAAGATTGAACTTTTTCCCCGCTTCGATCCATATTTCAGGAATTAACACGCTCTCTAAATCGATACAAACTAAATACATATTGACCTCCTTACCTTGTATTAAATATATTAACCGATTTTACAATTATGGTCAATTTAAACTCGCATAAATGATTCTCGGGAAGAAGGTAAAAGGGATTTTTCAAATAATGTGTATTTTGTTGCGGATTTTTATGAAAATTTTTCAAAAAACAGTTGTTTATTATCTGAATGATGTGGTAATATTATTATAGAGTTAGCGAAATCTAACTCTATAATAATGGATATGAGTTAGCAGAAACTAATAAAAAGTAAATTAGACAATTATAAAGTGGTTGGTAATTTAGGAGGACCGTACAAACCATGCTTGAAAAAATGATAGTCGAACATTGTGCACCGACTTTAGCAGGGCTTAAGATGGCAGGTGTTTTTGGATATAAAATTGAAAATGAACTTGAATTTAAGAAAAGTATATTGTCGGTCAATGAGATATTGAATGGGAAGGGTGTTTTTGTAGACGTGATAAATCGCGACAGCGATAGGGTGTTGGTATACGTTTACAGAAAACAAAAACTAAATAATTATTTAAATAGCAAAGAAGTTAAAGATTTTTTGCACAATTACGGGTATGACGAAATGGACATAGATGTTTGCTTGAGGACGCTTAAGGCAAGGGTTTCGGAGTGTGGTAGCTTTCCACATGAAATAGGCATTTTTTTAGGGTATCCACTCGATGATGTGCAAGGGTTCATACAACACAGAGGTTGTAATTACAAGATGTGTGGAATCTGGAAAGTTTATGGAGATGTCATATCGGCAAGTAAAAAGTTTGATCTATACCGCAAATGTAAAAGAGCGTATAACGTTCAGTTATCTAGCGGAAAAGATATATCACAGCTTACGGTATTTGCGTAATGCAAATGAAAGGAGATAAGAAGAATGAAGAAAGTTGCAGTGGTTTTTTGGAGTGGCACAGGAAATACGGAAATGATGGCAAACGCAGTTTTGGACGGTGCTAAAAGTGCAGGAACTGAAGCTGATTTATTGGGACCGGCTGATTTTAATTCCGGAAAAATTGATGAATACTCAGCTATAGCATTCGGGTGTCCGTCTATGGGAGCAGAAGAACTTGAAGAAACAGAGTTTGAACCTATGTTTGCAGAATGTGAAGCTAAGCTTGGTGCAAAAAAAATAGCTTTATTCGGATCTTATGGTTGGGGAACCGGAGAGTGGATGGAAACTTGGACAGATCGTTGCAAGGAATCCGGTGCCGAAATCGTAGCTGATGCTATTATTTGTCAAGAGACTCCTGATGATGATGTGCTTGATGATTGTCGTGGATTAGGAAGTATGCTTGCCGGATTTGAGGCTTAATCAAAGCACGAGAAAAGGTAGGAGATTTAATAATGAGTGTAGTAATAGTCGGTGGCAATGAATGTATGGAATGCCGATATAAACAGATATGTAAGAAATATGGTCATAAAGCGAAAGTATTCACGAAGGAAAAGGGAATGCTTGCAAGAAAGCTTGGAACTCCGGATCTTATGATACTGTTTACGAAGACAGTATCGCATAAAATGGCTATGAGCGCATTAGCTGAGGCTAAGAAAAACAATGTTAAGATTGAAAGAGTAAGTTCGAGCAGTGCTTGTGCCCTGAACAATCTTTTAAGTCAGTATTAACTGAACTGAAAAAGGCGTAATAACTAATTAGACAAAAGGGGAAGTAGAGAAAGCTATTTCCCTTTTTTATGGTTCTGTATGTATAGGTATTCTGTTATATTAGTTCCACCCCAACATTTGACATAGAACCCGTATATGCCTATACCCCTAAACCCCACAGAAATGGGTTATAATAAATTTTTATATATTCATAAGAGTTGTTGCTTGAAGGCGATAAGACTTGCGACCTGAACTCTTTAGATAGAAAGCAAAAATAGAGCTTCATAGATGCATTTTATATGTAGCAGGATAGTAGTAACTCATAAGACTCATAACCTTAAGATGGTGGTTCGATTCCCTCCTCTGTAATCGACATCATATCGTTAAAAGGAGGTTCTGCTATTGGAAAAGATTGAGCAGACGGTGTCAAGTTGTAGTGTATTGACAACACCTCCTTGTTGTAATACAATGTAATACAATAAGGAGGTGTTTATTATGACTATATCTTTAAGACTAAATAAAGACGACACTATGCTTTTTAAAAAATATGCTAAAATGCACGGAATTACTGTGTCTGAATTAGTAAGACGTTCTGTTATCGAGCGTATTGAGGACGAATACGATTTAAAGGCTTATGAAAAAGCAGTGGCAGAATATAAAGCTAATCCTATAACTTATACTCTTGATGAAGTTGAGAAAGAATTAGGTTTATGATGAATTTTAGAGTTGTTTTTTCAGAAGAAGCCTTAAAACAAATTAAAAAATTAGATAAATATACAGCGTCATTGATTACCGGTTGGTTAAGAAAAAATATAGAGGGTTGTTCAGACCCAAGACAACACGGAAAAGGACTTACAGCTAATAGACGAGGTCAATGGCGATATAGAGTTGGTGATTATCGAATAATTGCAAAAATACAAGATGATAAAATTATTGTCTTGGTTCTTGAAATAGGACATAGAAAAAATGTTTATTGATTTTTAATTATGGTGTAAATATGTAGCGATTAATTAAAAGGTATAGAGACTATAAACCTATGCTATTGTGTTTGGAGTGGAGACTGAAACCTCACATCTATTGCATGTTATACTGTGAAAAAATATAAGGAGAATGGTGGTGTATATCATTCTCTTGAGATAATGAAAGAATTAGAAAGGGTTTTGCTATTAGCAGATTTGTATAAAACTAAATACTTAAAGGTGGGGTAGAGAATATAAAATCTCTCTTTGAAAAACAACAAAAATTAAATACGTTAAGCATGAGAGAAGTATAAAAAGAAAACCACTTCTTTTTTTCGTGCTTCTTAATATATTTTGTCCAGTATTTGTCCAGTGAAAAATGATAATTTAGGGTGTTTAGGGCGAAATTATACGACTTTTACATGATTTCCTGCAAAAGAAAAATCCCTTAAAACGTTGTGTTATCAAGGGATTTTCTGCTGGTGCGAGATCAGGGGTTCGAACCCTGGACACCCTGATTAAGAGTCAGGTGCTCTGCCAGCTGAGCTAATCTCGCACAAATAAAACCGAATTTGAACTTTCGTACTGACATATCGTAACATACGGAGGTTTTGTTGTCAATCGCAAAATAATACCCGAACGGTGTCCGGTTATTGTCCAATTGTTGTCCAGCTGTTGTAGAACTTTTGCCTGAAAAATCTACAAATAGAATACAGTACGCAAGTTAATTTTACAATTGACAATCTACAGCAATGACGTTATCCTTATTATAGCGACGTGGTCGCTTATAGATAATTGCATAGCAAACTATCTTTGAGGCAGGTGAGATTCCTGACCGGTGGTTAAAGTCCACAACCCATTAGGCTGATCTGGTGAAATTCCAGAACCGACGGTGTTTCTTCTACAGAATACATGAATACAATACGATATTTGTATATGAATAGAAGTATAGTCCGGATGAGAAAAGATGGAAGAATTCGATATACTGCAAAACGTTTTAGGCGAGTTATCTGATTACTCCATCAGAAGATTAGACTCGGCTATTTTTATGCCGAAATATTTACCAATCAATTGGAGGAGTTTATGACAGATAATAGAAAGCGTGGCAAGTTTACCACGAAAAACATGGTATTAGTTGCGGTATTTGCAGGAGTGAGTTTAGTTTTAATGTTGCTTGAGTTTCCTTTGCCGTTTGCACCGGCATTCTTAAAATTTGATTTGGCTGATTTACCGGCGACATTAGCTACCTTTATGCTCGGACCCGTTCATGGTATTATGGTATGTGTAGTAAAACTATTGTTGAAATTGATAGTTAAAGGCACGGAAACGGCTTTTGTCGGAGAATTCGCCAATTTGATGGCTTCTGCGATGTATATACTGCCTGCGGCTCTGATATATAGATTTAAAAAGGGAAAGGTTGGAGCGGCGATTGCACTCGGTTCTGCGACGGTAATAGTCAGTATCGGCGCCTGCATAATGAATATGTTCATAATGTTTCCCGTATATTCTTCCCTTTATGGAATCCCTATGGACGCTATAATCGGTATGGGAACGGCGATCAATTCAAGTGTAAACGATTTATTCACGTTGATAATATTTACAGTTTTACCGTTTAATTTATTCAAGTATACTATAGTATCTATAATAACGTTTTTCATGTATAAGAAGCTGAAGCACGTGTTCTTTAAGGATAAAGCTAAACAATGACTGCTAAAAGATGACTGAAGAAGATACCCAAACGATAAATAGCGCGGTTTAAAATTTACTTAACCTGGTACTCAATAAATTTATACGTTATGATTCAGTATAATAATAAGGGGGAAGCATGAAGATAAATAGTCGAAGATGTAAGATAGGCAAATTTACCGATAGGATAACGTACGGGATTGAACTTGTCATATCAGCAATAATAATAGTTACCGCTATTACCTTACTATACAATATAATAAGCTACCAAATATTAAAAGGTCACATCTGGGACATGGGAGCTGAAACCTTTAGAATCTTGTTGGGTCAGCTTCTCAATATAACGGTAGGAATCGAATTTGTAAAATTGCTTATCAAGCAGAGAATTACAGAGCTGATTGAGGTCGTCTTGCTCGTAATAACGAGACAAATTGTAGTTCAGCACTTAACGGTACTCCAGATGTTAATGGGTGTTGTAGCGATAGGTGTACTGTTTATGATACGCAAATATCTGTTGCTTGAGCTTGAACGCAAAAGTGAAGAAACCAAAGGAACCTTATAGTAGTGATGCGATGAAATTATTCATATCCTCAGTAGCTTGAAATGATATTCTGGCAAAATCTTTTTTGCCGCCTCCGCGACCATGAAACTGATTTGCGGTATTCTTTATAAGTTGACCGCAGTTAATATTGTCGGAGAAGAGCAACACGATTCTTTTTTCTTCCTGAACGAGTAGTAGAAGTTTTGGCATCTTACCATTTAGGGACTGTCCCAATCGAATGAGATCGTCAACGGAAAGGGACTCATATCTGCTTGATATGGATTTTCCTGTGGCAAGTTTTTCTGATAGGCGTTTGGTTTCATCTTTGATTATGATTTCAGAAAGTCGTTTTAATCTCTCGACGGTAATGTGATGTTTGTAGAGTTTAGCATCATATTTTTCGATTAAACCTTCGGACCCTGATGAAAGCTTATTTTCAAGCTTACTCAATACGGATAACCGTTTTTGATATGAAACGAGAGCCCTTCGCCCTGCATCAAAGTATACTCTTGTCATGTCTTTGTTTTTTTCTAATTTATATATTTTTATCAGTCCGACTTCACCACTTCGTGCGGGATGAGTTCCACAACAAGCGACTGCATCGGCTCGATTATTGTCATCTCCTATGGTGATAATGCTTATATCAGAAGCGATAGTTACCGGTTTACGCAGTCCTGTTACCTCTATATCATCCTTTGACTCGTAGTGTAACCGATGAACGGGTAAATTTTCCCAGACCTTTTGGTTAGCTAAAAGCTCTGCATTCATAGCCATATCCCATGTTATATAGTTATTTTCGTTTAAAGAATCAATGCTTATATCAATGGTCATATAATCCTCGCCCATATGAAACCCGCGATTCGCGCCGTTGAACAGTTTAAAGAATGCGCCCGAAAGTATATGCTCCGCGCAGTGCCTTTGCATATTATCAAATCTATGCTCCCAATTTATCTTGAGCGGCACTTTATCGCCCTCTTTAAAATTTACTTCCGGAGTATCGATAGTATGTATTATTATATCGTTTATATCCGTTATGTCTTCGCCACCTGAATTTGAAAATATTTTTTCAATGTGATGTTTTTTGTCGGATACGTTTAACACATCGAAACCTGCGATGGTTCCCTTATCACATGGCTGACCTCCGCCGGTAGGGAAGAAAATGGTGCGATCGAGAATTACATGTGTAGTAGAATCGTCGGAAAAATAAGCTAAAACTTCCGCAAAAGTTTCTTTTAAATAAACATCTTTTTGATATAATCTGAGCGTTTTCATAATTCCCCCTGAGTGCGAACAAGTCTTTATTCTTTTAGCATTAAAATCTGTTGAAAACTACGTATTGACAAAATTAAAAATGCATATACACGTTGATATTACAAACAATTTTTAAAAATAGTTATCCACATGGAAACGTGGATAAAATTGTATACAATCTTGCCGAAATATGTGGAAAAGTTGCCTAACATTGATATCGTGGCGATTTGATGCTGTTGAAAACAATTCTAAATCTTTGCGAACACGAGTTGACATAAAACAAAAGGCAAATCGGCAATGTCAATAATCGGTTTCTTCGAGAAAATCCAAAAATTCCATAAACGTATAGAATTCGCTATCTAAAAATAATCCGATTATTTGTTCGTGCGTCTTAAAGTCGGAAATGCTTTCAAGCATAGGTTTATCTTTTGATTTGTTTTTCAATTTGACATTTTTCGGGTTGCCTTGGTCTGATAATCCAGCAAAAATGAGATAGGATCCGAAAGATGTCATGAGTGAGTCCGAACTTGATATTACCAATTCCCCCGATTTTAATATGGAAACGATGAACATCACATCATCATTCACGCGATATTCCTCATTTTGCAAATAGTCATTTTGGTCATGGAAAATGAATAATATAGTCCCCTTGGCATCGTCCATTTGCGACATAGGCATTTGCTTTTTTTCGAAAATATCTATTATCATCTTCTTTGAGCAGTGATACTCGTATACGGAGATGAACTCCGGACGTTTTATACTCAAGTACGCTTCCCACAGCGAAATTTCCTGTTTGGCATTAACTTTGAAAGAAGCAACTCGATTATCCTGTACCGTTAATTGGGATTTAACCTCGAATAAATGCTCGTCATTAGTGAGGATAGAGCGTGCGTGGTATAAATCCGAGCCAAGCGATAGTTTGTTGTAGCTCAGTTCATTTTCTAAAAATGATTCTGCCGATTTAAGCACAGAATCTCGAATACAATCGCTACATAAATAAGAAGCCCCTTCGCCATCGCCCGAAAATATGCGCATTAAAAAGTAATGCGACAGTTCAAATTCGCTCATGCGCTTAGGATTTTTGCATATCTTTTGCATGAGGGTTAGCTTGTCTTTTTCAGAAAAGTTTTCAGATGCACGCCAATTAAAGTATTCTTTGAATAATGATATTGGAGCAGGGTGTCGTATATTGTTGGCATCGTTATAGCGAATGCGTTCTATGATTAAGTAATATGCTTCTTTTTTCAGTATTTTTCTCCACTTGCACGCCAATGCCCCAAATTCCTTATTCCGTATCTCCTTGATTTCTTGCATATTGTTTGACTTAGTATCGAGGTAATCGTGGAATCCGTCTCCTTCATAATCGAGATAAAAGAATCTGTGTATGTGTTTACCTTTAAGCTCATGTTCAACGTGAACGACTACAACGCCCAAAAGACGCGTATCCGTAGCCCAAGCGGAAACAAATTTAAATTTTTCATTTACGCTTTTTAAGGATTTACTTGCCCTGTTTTTCTTAGCATGCTTGATAGCTGACCCATTTGATTTTTTGCCCACTGATTCATCGGAGGGTGGAACGATATGAAGATGCGAAATTTTATTATTATCCATATGATTCAAACTCCTTACTAATGGGTAGCATAGTAAATGTAACATAAAATAATTGCTATCCATATTTATACAAATATGATAGAATGCTCGACGTAATTGTGTGTTACACGTATTCGCCGAGAATGGTTATATTATAATATTAAACTGAATCCTTATCAAGAGAGGCAGAGGGAATAGGCCCTGAGATGCCCGGCAACCTATACGAAGATAGCGGTATAAGGTGCTACATCCTACAGAAGATTTTCTGAAAGATGAGGAATGATACAAAACATCAAACCTTTTCATTCAGAACATGAAGAGGTTTTTTGTTATCAGAGAGGGCTGTGATTACGATGGTTTATAATCATGCGTGATAAGAGATGTTGGATAATAAGAGATGATAGATACAGAAAGGAATGAAAAGATGAAAAAATTATTTACCTCAGAGTCGGTTACGGAAGGTCATCCGGATAAACTATGCGATCAAATAAGTGACGCAATATTGGATAACATACTGGAACAAGATGAAAATGGTAGAGTTGCTTGTGAGACGACTACCACGACGGGATACGCAATGGTTATGGGTGAAATAAGTACGACCAGCTATGTTGATATACCGGAAATCGTTCGAGGTGTAATTAACGAAATAGGATACGATAAGAGCGAGTATGGATTTGACGGCAATACTTGCGCTGTCTTATCCGCAATAGATGAGCAGTCAAAGGATATAGCTTTGGGTGTAGATAAGGCGCTTGAGGCTAAGCAAAATAATTCGAATGATTTAAGAGCACAAGTAGGGGCAGGCGACCAGGGAATGATGTTTGGATATGCGTGTGATGAAACGCCGGAACTTATGCCGCTACCAATATCCATGGCTCATAAGTTGTCCATGAGGCTTGCAGAGGTCAGAAAAAATGGAACTATACCGTATTTAAGACCTGACGGCAAGAGCCAAGTGACGGTTGAATACGATGAAGATAAGGTCAAAAGGATAGATACTATATTGATATCTACACAGCACAATCCTGAAATTTCTCACGATGAGATAGAAAAGGACGTAATAGAAAAAGTTATAAAAGAAGTAGTTCCGAGTGAATTGATTGATGAACAAACGAAATACATTGTGAATCCTACGGGTAGATTCGTAATAGGAGGACCACACGGTGATTCCGGATTGACTGGGCGAAAAATTATAGTCGATACGTACGGCGGATATTCAAGGCATGGTGGTGGAGCTTTTTCAGGTAAGGATCCTACAAAGGTCGACCGTTCGGCAGCTTATGCCGCAAGGTACGCCGCGAAAAATGTCGTTGCCGCCGGGGTGGCTTCAAGATGTGAGATACAGCTTGCATATGCCATAGGAGTCGCAAAACCGGTATCGATTATGGTAGATACATTTGGAACCGGTAAGGTAAGCGATGATAAGCTTGCAAAGATAGTGGAAGAACATTTTGATTTTAGACCGGCTGCTATAATCGAAGACCTTAAGCTGAAAAGACCTATATATCGTAAGTTAGCGGCATATGGTCATTTCGGAAGAACGGATATAGATGTCACATGGGAACATACGGATAGAGCAGATTCTCTTAAAGAAGCGGTAGAAAAGTTAATTTAAAAGCCTCAAAGCACGCATGCTTTAAGGCTTGAAAAGTACGGTAAAGTTAGTCAAAGGTGTTTATGATTTAATTCATCTTATATACTGCTTTACCGTCTATTATTGTCATGAATACTCTATATTCAAGCGATAGAGGGTCATTATCCCAGATTACGATGTCTGCGTCCTTGCCTTCCTCTATGCTACCGACGCGTTCATCTATCTCACCTATTTGAGCCGGGTTTATAGTTATGGCTTCAAGTGCTTCCTGACGAGTCATGCCGGATTTTACTGCGAGTCCTGCAAAGATAGGCAATTCGTATTGGTTAAATACGGGGTGATCCGTCATAATCGCGACCTTAACGCCTTTGTGACATAAGATTGCTGCCGTTTCAAAAGTTTTATTCTTCAGTTCAAGTTTACTCTTAAACCCGAAACTTGGTCCTATGACGGCAGGGAATCCGGAATCCACGATTTCATCAGCGACGAGATGACCGTCCGTGCAGTGGTCAAGCGTAAGGCGTAAGTCGTATTCCTTAGCGATTCTTATAGCTGTTAATATGTCGTCTGCCCTGTGAGCATGCACCTTGAATGGCAATTCTTTCTTTATAACGGGAATAAGAGCCTCGTATTTGCGATTATGTGGCGTAAGTGGGCTACCGTCTTGGAGAGCAGTTGCTTTTCTATTCATATAATCGATAGTGGCTTCCAATGAATCGCGCATTATGCTCGCGATTGCCATTCGTGTCATTGGACTTTTGTCGTTCTTTCCGTAACATCTCTTTGGGTTTTCGCCGAAAGCACACTTCATGGCTACGGGATCTTTTACTTTCATATCGTCGACACAGTGACCGTAGGTTTTAAGTGCGAAGAATTGTCCTCCAATTACATTGGCGCTGCCCGGACCCGTTACCACGGTTGTTACTCCATGTTTATATGCCTCTTCAAATGCGGGATCCAAAGGATATGCTCCGTCTATAGCGCGCATTTGCGGAGTGACCGGGTCGGTTATCTCATTTCCGTCTGAACCTTCAAACCCGGTAGATTCCTCCCACATGCCTATGTGCGAATGTACATCGACGAACCCCGGCAGAATCATCCTCCCTTCGGCATCTATTACGTCGGCTGATTCGGGAATTTCGATATCATCTCCAACTGATAATATCTTGCCGTTTTCGATCAAAATCGTGCCTGCGTTGTATTCCTTACATGCCATAGTCTTGATGTTGCCGTTTATTATAGCTGTAATATTGTTGTTATCTATCATTTCCCCTTTTCCTTTCGATAAATTTTTGTGCAAAGTATTCAATTAACAGTATTAAATTCAGAGTTAATCGTACCATAATATTGCGTGCGGTAAAAGGTCTTTACAGCATTGACGTTATAGTATATGATTAAACCTATCTATGTAAGGAGAATTTATAATGAATATTGCTATTATTGGATTAGGAAAACTTGGAACGAAAGTATGCGATGCATTGATCCGTGGAGACTATGGAATCACTATAGTTGATACTGATGCGGAGTTGCTCGACAGGCTTTCACAACAATTAGACGTCATGCCTATCAACGAAGATGCAAGAGATATAAGTGTCTTGAAATCCATAGGCATTGAGCATTTTGATCACGTAATCGTTACGACGGGTAGCGATGAGAGCAATTTAACGATAGGTGCTCTTGCAAAGGAATTGGGAGCCAAAAATGTCATAGCAAGAGTTAGAGACCCGGAATATATGAAGCATTTTCCGTTTATAAGAAAATCGTTCAATATAGACTATATAGTCAATCCGGATTTGGCAATCACCAATGAGATTTATAAATATCTCGTCGAAAAATACACGCTGAGTAACGGTGTTTTCACGAGCCGAGAAATCTCTTTGATAGAGTTCAAGGCTAATAAGAAAAAAGAGCTTGTAGGGCTTAAGATGCCTGAGGTAAATAAAATCCTTCCGAATATGCTTATTGCGGCTATTTCAAGAAACGGTAAGGTGATAATCCCTCATGGTGCTGATGAGATAATGGAGAGCGATTCAATTTACGTCGTCGGAGAAAAGAACTCGATAATGGAATTGAATGAAAAAGTTCACGTAAAAGGCAAGTACACGGATATACAAAAGGTAATGATAATCGGCGGAGGTAAGACCGGTTACTACTTAGCAGAGAGATTAGCCGACTTTGGCGCTTCTGTAAAACTCGTAGAGAGCAATAAGGAAAGGTGCCAGTATATATCGACGAGAATCAACAACGTAATGGTTTTGCAAGGTGACGGTACCGACATGGCTATGTTGGCGGAAGAGAATATAGATGAAATGGATGCTTTTGTTACCGCAACGGGATACGATGAGCAGAATTTGTTATTGGCATTATCTGCAAAGCAAAGGGGAATAGAAGACGTCATATCCAAGGTGAGCCGTGAAAGATATCTCGGGGTTATAGAGAACATGGGCGTAGATATGGTATTAAACCCGCTCGATATAACTGCAGGAAATATATTCGGTATGATTCAGGGGGAAAAGAAGGTGATTTCTTCTATGCTGGTTCAAGGTCAAGCCGAAATTATAGAAGTAATAGCCCAAAAAGGTATGTCCATATGCAAGGGCACTTTAAACGATCTTCAACTGCCTGACGGTATATTGATTGCTGCAATATATAGAGGTGGGGAAGTAATAATCCCTCACGGTAAGACGAGGATGATGGACGGTGATAGAATATTACTGTTCAGTTTATTGAACGATATACCGGAGCTCGATAAGTTACTTAAAGTAACTCAGTAAGCTTATAGTTATGGTAAAAAACAGATAATATGTTTAAAGATAGTGGAAAATACGCGATAATTAAAATGATGGGAGTGATATTGACCGTAATAAGTCTTTGTTTCATTCCGACTATAATAGTTGCTCTTATATACGGCGAATATCATGAGGCCGTAGTTTTTACTGCAACTATGATTCCGTGCGTTACGATAGGATTGCTCCTTATAAAGTACTTGAAGCCGGCAAAGTTAAAGCTTAAGCAAAGAGACGGATACGTATTAGCTACAATGATATGGCTTGTAAGCTCCATTGTAGGAGCCATACCTATGGTCGTATCAGGAGCGATTGCTAATCCCATAGAAGCCTTTTTTGAACTTTGTTCAGGGTTTTCTACAACAGGAGCTACTATATTAACGGATATTGAGGCGCAGCCTAACTCCGTTTTATTTTGGCGTTCATTTACGCATTGGCTTGGTGGAATGGGTATAATAGTACTCGTTACTGCACTGCTTCCTTCTATAGGAATAGGCGGGCAAATTGTTGCGAGTGCAGAAGCTCCGGGCCCGACTATGACAAAGTTGACTGCGAGATTTTCAGATACGGCAAAACGACTATACCAGATGTATATAGCCTTTACCGTCATTGAAATCGTACTTCTTCTGCTTGGGGGAATGAACCTTCTCGATTCGCTGATTCATACGTTCGGAACGGTTGCGACCGGGGGGTTTTCCAACTACAATGACGGAGTGGGTCATTTTACAAGTCCGTATATACAGTGGGTAATAATATTATTCATGCTCCTGTGCGGAGTGAATTTCAATCTGTATTTTTTAATCCTCAAGAGGAGGGTAAAGGATTTCTTTGCCGATGAGGAACTTAGACTTTATTTAGGAATCATATTTTCATTTATCGCTCTTTCGACTCTGTTCTTATTTTTGCAGGGTGGGTATAGTGATTTTGAAAAAGCGTTGAGAGATTCCTCATTTCATATCTTGGCTCAAACTACAACTACAGGTTTTGCTACGGCTGACTTTGACGTTTGGCCTACATTTATCAAAGGTATGATTTTGATATGCATGATAACCGGCGCATCTTCGTCATCAACCGGAGGCGGTGTTAAGATGATTAGGATATTGACCGGTATCAAGTTTGTCAGACGAGCTTTATTTTTAAAACTACATCCGAATAGAGTTATAAATCTAACCGTAAATAATCGTGCTGTTCAAAGCAATGTAGTCACAAACATAATAAACTTTATATTCTTGTACATAGCTGTCTTGTTTGTGGGCACGGTCCTCGTTTCGGTCGACGGATTTGATATAGTTACCAATTTCAGTGCTGTGTTATCTTGTCTGAGCAATGTAGGACCTGGATTCAACTTGGTAGGGCCGACTATGAATTTCAGCATATTTTCGAACTTTTCCAAGTTCATTTTAGCTATATTGATGTTAGCGGGAAGGCTTGAACTTTATACGTTTTTTATGATAATGTCATCTCGCTATTGGAATAGTAATAAAGCATAGGAGGCGTCTTGTGAACTTTAACCATAAACTTATCTTACGCATAATATCTATCGCCTTGCTCGCTGAAAGTGTTGCAATGATTGCGCCTTTGGCTTTGTCCTTGTATGACGGTGATTTTAATCAGAGCAACGGTTTTATAATATCTATAATAATATTAGCGGCTATAGGAATAGCAGGGTTTGTCGCAACGAAAAGACACAGGATAAGCATAAAAGTCAGGGAGAGTTTCTTTATAGTCCTCTTGGGCTGGGTTGCGGTTATTTTCGGAAGCACCATGCCTTATTTGTTTGCGGGCAAGGGGTATTTATTTGTCGATTCACTCTTCGAAGCGACGGCTTCATGGACTACGACCGCTGCATGGGTGATACCGGTTGACGACATGGCTCGCTCACTCGTATTGTGGAAAGCGGTTTCCTCATGGCTTGGCGGAATGGGAGTTATACTTCTCGTGGCAGTCCTGGTATCTGAAATGGGAATAACGGGGCAGAAACTTGCGTTTCTTGAAATCCCCGGACCTGATTTTGGCAAGGACTCTTCGAGGATGTCGGATATATTAAAGCGTATATACGTAATATACGTATCGATTTCAGTAGTAGAGGTTGTATTGCTTATGGTCGGCGGTGTACCGCTGTTTGAGGCCGTTATAAATACCATGCGAACGATAAGCACGGCAGGCATTATAGATTATGGCAGATTTTCAAAGCTATATTTAACGCCGTATACAATGGCGGTTTTATCGGTATTTTCTTTAATAGGTGCTATGAATTTCGTAGTATATATAAAGGCTTTCAAGAGAGAGTTTCGTGAAGCTGTTCGCGATTATGAACTTAGAGCTTACTTGATGATTGTGGCCGTATCGATAGCTATCGTGTCAGGCTCAATTTGGATTTCTGACGGTGATTATTTAGGCATTGCAGGGGCATTGATGAAAGGTGCGTCAACTACGGTTTCATATGCAACGACTACGGGTACACCTATGGTTGATGTAAACGCGTTGCCAAGTATAGCACAGTCCGTGCTGCTTATACTCATGATAATAGGAGGCGCTTCTGCATCTACGGCGGGGGGACTTAAGGTGATTCGATTTGTTGTGTTTTTAAAACTCATCGTTAGAGGCATGTATAAGAGAGTACACCCTAACGGAGTCAAGGCGGTCATGCTTAAAGATATAGCCGTTTCAGCGCAGAATGTAACTTTGATATCGGCATCTATACTCATATTCATGGCTATTTATCTCGTGTCGACTGTCGTTTTATCAATTGAAAATTTAGACACGATAACCACATTCAGTGCACCGATTGCACTTCTAACGAATTCGGGAATAGGCTTTTCAAAAATTGCCACATCGGATTTCGGTATTTTCTCTTGGTGGGGTAAAATTTATTGTTCTACGCTCATGCTCTTGGGAAGACTGGAAATTTATCCATTGATCATGATATTTTCACGTTCATTTTGGAACTCTGACAAGGTATCGTAAGATTGTTATTTTGCGTTCACATAACGCCTATTTTGTTGTATAATAAAGTATATAAAACGCATAGGAAGTTATGAATTGAGGTGCATCATGAAGAAATTATTGACGATAAGTAGGCAGTATGGCAGTGGTGGCCGCAAGATAGGCAAACTCGTAGCGGAGAAACTTAACATTCCGTTTTATGATAAGGAAATAATTGATCTTGCAGTAAAGCAGAGCGGTCTTTCACGCGAGATAATCGAGACGGCGGAACTTAGGGCAAAGAGCAGTCTGTCGTATAGCTTTGCGTCGGCTATGACCTTCGGTGAGGGCTTTATCGCTGAGCCGATTTCCATAAATGAGAAGATGTTTATAGCGCAGTTTGACGTAATAAGGCAGATAGGCGAAACGAGCGAAGGCGTTATAATAGGAAGATGTGCGGATTATATATTACGTGGAATTCCGGGCGTTACTAACGTGTTCATTCATGGCGAACTTGATGCAAGAATGAAGCGCTGTACAGAAGTTTATGGAGATGACCCCGAAGATGTTGAGAATAAAGTTCGTGACTACGATAAGGCTCGTGCAAATTATTATAACTACCATACTTCACAAAAGTGGGGCTTATGCGACAACTACAATCTATCAATCAACAGCACTTATATAGACGAAGAGCACGCATCTGATTTGATAGTAAATTATGTAAATACGAGATTATACTTATAGTTTAGGAGGTAATCATGCATAGACGTATTAAAAAAGCAAAGAAAATATGCCTGAAAGGGCAAAATACATCCGCTGCCGTTAAAGTCGCACTTGCGATTTTAGGAGTCGGAGTTATGGCAGGAACGACGCTTGTCATAGTAATGGATAGAGTTATGAAGAAGATCTTTGTCAACGAAGATTGGCCTGAGGATGACTGGTCAAGCGACGGCTGGGCTGACGAGGACCTTGAAGGTTAAACGGTAAAAATTAAGTTTATCAATGGCAAAGAAATCATATATGTTGTATGTGGTTTCTATGTCTTTTTATGGGAGGAATATATGAAATATTACATTACTACACCGATATATTATCCGAGTTCAAATTTGCATATAGGGCATACGTATTCGACTGTTATGGCAGATGCTATGGCAAGGTTCAAACGACTTCAGGGATATGATGTAAGGTTTTTAACGGGAACCGATGAGCACGGTCAAAAAATGCAAAAGAAAGCGGCAGAAAATGAAGTGACACCGCAGGAATTTGTAGATGGTGTCGTTGCCGGGATAAAGGATCTGTGGAGTACAATGGAAATCTCATATGATGACTTTATAAGAACTACGGAAGAACGCCATGTAAAGCGCGTGCAATCCATATTTCTTAAAATGTATGAAAAAGGAGATATTTACAAAGGAGTATACGAGGGGAAATACTGTACGGATTGTGAGGCATTTTGGAGTGACGGTCAGTTGGAACACGGCAATTGCCCGGACTGCGGCAGAACGGTAGAAGCTGCGGAGGAAGAAGCTTACTTCTTTAAACTTTCAAAGTATGGCGATAAACTCCTTGAGTACTATGAAAAAAATCCTGAATTCGTACAACCGGAAAGTCGTAAGAACGAAATGATTTCATTTATAAAACAAGGTCTTGAAGATTTGTGTATATCGAGGACTAGTTTTGATTGGGGGATAAAGCTTCCGATAGATGAAAAACACGTTATATACGTTTGGATTGACGCGCTATCGAATTATATAACAGCACTTGGATATCCTGAGAATAGAGAACTTTACGATAAATACTGGCCTGCTGACGTTCATTTGGTGGGCAAGGAGATAGTTAGATTTCATACTATAATTTGGCCTGCTATATTGATGTCTATCGATGAACCGCTACCTAAGCAGATTTTAGGGCACGGTTGGTTGCTGATTGACGGTGGAAAGATGAGCAAATCAAAAGGCAACGTTGTAGATCCTGTAAAGCTGATCGAAAGATACGGGGTAGATGCTCTTAAGTATTTCCTTCTGAGAGAGTATACGTTTGGACAGGACGGAGTTTACACCAATGAGGTTATGCTTCGCAGAATGAATTTTGATCTCGCTAACGATCTTGGGAACCTTGTATCGCGTACGGTATCGATGATTGAAAAATACTGTGACGGAGTAATACCGGAAGCGAAGACAAAAGATGAAATAGATGAAGAACTTGAAACGATAGCGCTTAAAGTTGCAGAAAAGACTGCACTGCAAATGGATAAATTCGCCTTCAATATGGCGCTTGAGGAAATATGGACGCTCGTCAGACGATCTAACAAGTACGTCGATGAAAAGATGCCGTGGGTATTGGCGAAAGATGAATCGAAAAAGGACGAGCTCGATACGTGTATGCATCACCTTGCGGAGTCGCTTAGAATAATATCGATTGCAATATATCCTTTCATGCATGCGACGTCAGAAAAGTTGAGAGAACAGATAGGGCAGACGCAAGATGTGAAATGGGAAGATGCTTACAGATTCGATATGGTGTCCGGCTCTAAGGTTAAAAAAGGAGACGTGCTATTTCCTCGCCTTGACATAGACAAGGAAATAGAGGAGTTGAGCAAGATTAAGTAGCTCGACTTAAACGCATATTGAGGAAATCGGAGGTAAAATGTTTTTTGATTCACATGCGCATATAAATGATGCCGAAGATATTCAAGATAGGCTCACCCTTGCGAAAGAAATAGAAGAAAGCGGCAAGCTCTCGTTCGTTGCGGACATAGGATACGACCTTGAGTCGTCAAAGCGTGCTGCAGAAGACGCCGGACTTTTTAGTTGGTGTGTCGCCGCGGTAGGAGTGCACCCGCACGATGCAAATACTATGGACGATGATATCTATGAACAAATAAAAAGATTGACTTACAAAAAGAGAGTTTGTGCCATAGGGGAGATAGGCTTGGATTACCATTACATGAATTCCGATAAGGATAGTCAAAGATATTGGTTCAGGAAGCAGATAGCATTGGCAAACGAATTAAAAATGCCGATAGTTGTACATTCGAGAGATGCGGATAGGGAAACTATGGATATCCTAATCGAAGAGGGTGCTTTTTCAAGTGAACGTGCAAGTATGTTTAACAGGAGAGTATTGGCGGACGGCAAAGAGGCAAATGATCCTCACGTAGTCATTCACTGCTTTTCGGGGAGCAAAGAGCTGGCAAGGGAATATACGAAGTTGGGTGCGACTATAGGGATATGCGGACCTGTGACCTACAAGAATAATAAGAAGACAGTGGGCGTCGTAAAGGAAATCCCTTTGGAATACATAATGGTTGAGACTGATTCTCCGTATCTTACTCCGGTTCCGAAGCGAGGCAAACGCAATAAACCGATGTACGTTCAATACACGGTTGAAAAAATTGCTGAAATAAAGGGTGTAGACGTTGAAACGGTAACTAAAGTTACGCGTGAAAATGCAAGAAGATTCTATGGGATATAAATCTGAAGAAGTTAAAAAGGACGTTATAGAGTCCGTAATCAATACCGTCGAGCAGAATCTGCTTCGTTATGAAGAAACATTATCGGCAGGTGGAATTGTTTTAGGTCTATCCGGAGGACCTGATTCCACGTGCCTTTTTGATGTTTTGCTTACGCTTGGACGCAAAATGAATTTTTCCGTCCATCCTGTACATATCAATCATGGGTTGAGAGGGGATAATGCTGATGAAGACGAGCTGTATTGCCAAATGATATGTGACTCTAACGGTCTTGATTTGCGAACCTTAAAGATAGATTGTGCAGCCCTCGCCTCCGCAAGCGGAAGGACGGTTGAAGAACAGGGGAGGATTGAACGGTATGGAATGTTTTCCAAGGTTGCAGATGAAGTCGGAGCAAGTATAATCGCGGTAGCTCACAATGCAGACGATGTTTCGGAAACCGTTTTAATAAGAATGATTAGAGGTACGGGTATCAGAGGTTTATCCGGAATCCCAAGTGAACGAGATGATGATGCCGGGCACTTGATCGTAAGACCTATGATAAATTTACTCCGTACACAAATAGATGATTATTGTGAACAGAAGAACCTGAATCCTCGTGTGGATGAAACTAACTTTAAGACTACGTATACGAGGAATAAGGTTAGGCTTGAACTAATGCCGGAGCTCGAAAAGTACAATCCAAAAGTTGGTGAGGCACTCAGAAGGTTGGCTGAAAGCGCTAAAATCAGCCAAGAGTATATAGACTCTGTTGCTGAGGACGAATTCTTGAACGTCAGGGTAGACCGTGGCAATGATGAAGGTGTGCTTTTGGATAGAAATAAGTTGATATGCCTTCATGAAGCGATTCGCCATAGAATATTCGAATTAGCACTTATAGAACTCGGGGTATATGATGACATGACGAGCTCGAACTTCAAAGCTTGTGAACGTACCGTCTTATTCGGGGGACCGTCCGCGAGCATAGATCTTCCAAACAACATCTTTCTGTCAAATGTTTACGGCAATGTATTGTTGGGTAAACGAAGCTTTGGGGATAACTTTGATTCGTTAGAACTCAAGGTGAACTCTATGACTTTAAGGGAGTACGAAGCATATAAGCCGAGCAAGATTTCAGGCGTTTTTGATGAAGATAAATTGAATGAGTATTTTAACAGTGTTTCAAGATATGATGTAAAACTTCGAGGAAGACGCTCAGGCGATGTATTGAAGAAGCGAGTAGGCACTTCAAAGGTACAGGACATGTTGGTGGATATGAAGGTACCTAAACTGTTAAGAGATGAAGTTATGGTGGTGGCAATCGGAAGCGATGTTATGATGATGATTCCGACACCTAAAATTGCCGAATTATCATCGCTCAAGAAGGTTAAGTATTCCGAAATTGCAAGGGTTTCCCAAACTACAAAAAATGTAGTATGTATTGAACTGATTCAAGGCATATGATAAAATATAACGGTTATCTTGATTAACGATTACGATTTTAAAATATATTATTTATGAAGATTAAGGTGTAGAAACAGGAGGTTTGTCAGATTGAAAAGATTTGCACGAAATATCACCGTATATATATTGATTTTAGGGCTAATATTCGCTGCGGCACTATACATAAATAAGGATGCCAAAGTAGAACGCACAAAGGTTAAATATTCAGAGTTTGTAGCCGAATTAAGGTCGGAAAATATAACAGAAGTCAATATTACCGATACCAAGATTACCGGGTTATTAAATTCAAGCACTGAAGATAAGAAGAAATATATATATACTTATGCACCGTACATTACGGAAATAAATTATCTTGAGGAAACATATATATATCCTCAAATGGAAGAAGGCAAGCTGAAACTTGAGACTAATGATCCGAACAGCGCTTTAGGCATGATTCTTTCATTTTTGCCGAATGTAATTATGATAGGGGCATTGATATTTTTAGCTTATATGATGTTGAACCAAGGCGGGAACGGAAAAGCCTTTGCATTCGGCAAGAGCAAGGCGAGACTATATAAAGGCGACGGAAAGAAGATTACGTTTGCCGAAGTTGCAGGATTAAAGGAAGAAAAGGAAGAACTGACGGAAATAGTCGATTTCTTAAGAGATCCACGAAAATACAATGACCTCGGGGCAAGGATTCCGAAAGGCGTTCTTTTAGTAGGCCCTCCGGGAACCGGAAAAACGTACGTGTCGAGAGCTACTGCAGGGGAAGCAAACGTTCCTTTTTATACCATAAGCGGATCTGATTTCGTTGAAATGTTCGTAGGCGTCGGTGCTTCAAGAGTCCGTGACCTATTTGAACAAGCAAAGAAAACCGCTCCGTGCATAGTTTTTATAGATGAAATAGATGCAGTGGGAAGAAAGAGAGGGGCAGGTCTCGGTGGCGGAAACGACGAGAGAGAGCAGACGCTCAACCAACTGCTCGTAGAAATGGACGGATTCGGCGAGAATTCGGGCATAATAATAATGGCTGCAACGAATAGACCTGACGTGCTTGATCCGGCGCTTCTTAGACCGGGACGTTTCGATAGACAAATAGTCATAGGAATACCTGACGTATTAGGCAGAGAGGCTATAATAAAAGTCCATTCCAAGAATAAGCCGTTATCGAGCGAAGTTGCACCTGCGATAATTGCCAGAAGAACTCCTGGATTTACACCGGCAGACCTTGAAAACTTATTAAACGAAGCGGCACTAATAACTGCAAGACGTAATGGCCGCAAGATAAGAATGGCTGAAATAGAGGAAGCTACAACTAAAGTTATGGCGGGACCTGCGAAGAAGAGCAGAATTATAAGCGAAGAAGAAAGAAAACTCACAGCGTATCACGAGGCAGGACATGCGATAGTTATGCGCACTTTGCCGGGTTCTGATCCTGTTCATCAGATTACAATAGTACCTCGTGGATATGCGGGGGGATTTACCATGCAACTTCCGGAGAAAGATAAAGTATACGATACGAAAAACGGAATGCTTAATTCGATAAGACATTTACTTGGAGGACGTGTCGCAGAGCTATTAACTCTCGATGACATAAGCACCGGTGCGAGCAATGACATTCAGCGTGCGACAGATGTAGCAAGAGATATGGTTACGAGATACGGATTTTCAGATAAACTTGGACCTGTAAACTATGCAAGCAGTCAAGAAGTATTTTTGGGCAACGACTTTTCTTCTAAAAAAGCGTATTCGGAAGCCGTACAGGCTGAAATAGACCACGAGATTAGAAGAATCATAGATCAATCTTTTGAAGATACGAGAGCTATCATTTCTGAAAATATGGACAGGTTGACGAGAGTAGCGGAGGCACTACTTGCCGTCGAAACGCTCGACGGTACGCAGTTCGAAGATTTGTATACGGGAAAGAAGACCGCGGAAGATATCGAACGTGAAGTCATGGAAAAAGAGAGAGAAATCGAGCTCGTCAATAAAGAGGAAGCTGCAGAATCCGAACGGTTGAGAAGAGAAGAAGAAGAGAGGCTCATGGCTGAACTTGCAAAATTCGATACCGACTATATGAACGAAGATGACAATGGCGAGGCCGGCGGACAAAGTAAACCTCGTATGAAGTCCGGGAATAAATACGTACCGAAAGGCTACGAACCGAGATTCCCTGAGGCACGTGAATCTGAAGAAGAATCTGACGAGGTCGCTGACGAAAAAGACAGTGAAAGTGAAGACGATAATAAAAAAAGTTAATATAAAAGAAAGAAATGCGACGGTTAAGAGAAAGTTGTCGTAACGGTGGTAACTATGAAAATTACCGTAAAAGATTGCCTGAGTTTAGACATATTTAAAGATGCTATCGTAGCAGCAGGCAAACGCAATTTAGACAATATCGTAAAAAGTGTATCTGTGCTTGATGCGGATAGTGTTAAGACGGCATTGAACCGCGAAGGTGTAAGAGACAGGGTTTTATTTACGTCGTTCACGTACAGAAAAGAAGATGTTGAGTTAAAGAGTTCTGTTTTAAAGGCGCTGGCAGGTAAAGGCGTCGCTGCAGTATTTGTATTTCATACTGACGTAATTACCAATGAGTTGTATGGACAGTCTATCAAAAATGCAGAGGCTATGGGTATGCCGCTCGTATTTTTGCCTAACGGCTCAAATGCACAATACGCACAGGCGATTGAGCAGATTATGAATAAACTGCTCGTTGGAGATAACATAAAGAATAATTTAATAAATAATACGATATACCATATTCTTGACTTTGAAAAGCACAGCAATTTTGAATCAGCACTTAGGGAAGCAGCTATCAATAATGACTTTCAAGTGGTTTTAATCTCAAAGGATTTCAACCCCATACTCGTGGTTGAAACGAGGCATAAAGCCACGATTTCAGATGCGATTAGATTGATAAAGCAAAAGGGTAGCATCGATGAAATTGTAGGCAATTCGAGTTCTGAGATAGAAGGTGTAGCTGCTTATTGGAAGATGATAGACGTCCAAGGCAAACGGTACTTTTTACTCATAGTCGATAATGAAGATGCGTATGCGTCTGTCGATATGATGAAATTGGCAGAAATAATAGAACTTGCAGCAGGCATGTGGAGATATACTCCCGTAAGCGATAAAAAAACGGAATTTGTAAAGGCTTTAGTGCGTGGCAATAAGAGCTTGGCATACACTATAAGAGATGAAATAAATATGCAGGGCAATCAACTTGTAAGCGCCTTTTACATTAAGGGTATATCTGCCAATAAAGTTGCACAAATCTTAGATGACTTCGAAAAACGTTGTAAGTGCGAAGTTATGAGTATTTCAGACGGCGATGAGACGCATGGTGTAGTAAGGCAAACCTCAGATGATGTCGATGGATTAAACATTATAGATAGCAAAAATGATTGCATAAAATTATATGAAGGGCTTAAAGAAATTTCAAAGTCAGTAAGGATATTTCACGTGACGGGTGGCAACGGTGTAGAGGGATTAGCTGATGCATTTAGGCTAATAAGCGAGACGTGGGCGTTCGTGGGGAGCGTATTTCCTTTCAAGAGACTTTTCTCAAAATATGAATTGGCACTCGTTTCAAATTGCATAATGATTCAAGTTCAAGGCGGACACATAAAGAAAAATTATACGTCATTGCTCGATGTATTTGAACGTGAAATTGGAGCAAATAAAGCGAAACAGCTTCAAGATACGCTTGAAACATTCGTGTTAGATGCGGGAATGAAAATAGGCAAGACATCAGAAATTATAGGAATTCACAACAATACTGTTCAATATAGATTAAAACGCATTAACGAAATATTAAATACGGAAATAACGGGGAACAGGGTTATTCCGGGATTAACCATAGCGCTTGCGATAAGAAGGCTTGAAAGAGTCATAGAATAAACGGGAGATAAAATGTTATTAGCTTTTGATGTGGGAAACAGCAATACGGTGATAGGTGTATTTGAGGGTTCGGAACTTATTATTAACTGGCGTATAGACACGAATACCCGTAAAAGTGCAGATGAGTACGGAATGTTGATAAATCAACTCTTTGCGTATGAAAATCTAAATATGAAAGATATCGATGATATGATTATTTCTACCGTCGTGCCTTCAGTTTTGTTTACGCTTCAACACATGGCTATAAAGTACGTAGGTAAAAAGGCGATTGTCGTTGAAAGTGGTGTCAAAACGGGATTGATTGTAAAATACGATAATCCAAAGGCGGTAGGTGCCGATAGAATAGTAAATGCGGTCGCAGCACATAATAAATACGAAGGTTCGATTATCATCATTGATCTTGGAACGGCTACAACGTTTTGTGCGGTCACTTCTAAGGGCGAGTATCTCGGAGGAACGATAGCGCCCGGAATCAAAATTTCGTCTGATGCACTGTTTGAAAAAACCTCAAAATTACCTAAGATAGAACTTGAAAACCCGGGCAAGACGATATGTAAGAACACGATAGAAAGTATGCAATCAGGGCTTATCTATGGTCATATGGGACTCGTGGAACATGTGGTAGCCAAGATGAAAAAAGAACTTACCGCATACTCGAAAGACGACAAAGTTACTGTAATCGCTACGGGAGGGCTGTCAGAGATGATAAACGAGGGTGTAGACTGTATAGACCACGTGGATAAGCTATTGACACTTGAAGGGCTTAAGATTATTTATGACAAGAATAAAAAGAATATTTCCGATCAAAGTTTGCAAGACTGTAATGATAGGGAACGTAGATTGTATACAGTAGAAGGGAATAAGCGTGAATCGGCACAGTGAAATAGGCAATATAACGCTTAAAAATCCATTCATACTGGCCCCTATGGCAGGGTATACCGATGCCGTATATAGAAAAATTTGTAGCAGCATGGGCGCAAGTCTAACAGTAGCAGAGATGATAAGCGCAAAGGGATTATGCTATGGAGATACAAAGTCTCTGAAACTTGCCGAGATTTTAAACCCTAATGATTTAACGGCACTTCAGATATTCGGCTCAGATCCTGATATAATGGCAAGAGCTGCACAAAAGTTAGAACATTTGGGGAATCAACTTCTTGATATCAATATGGGTTGCCCGGTTCCAAAGGTAGTGAAGAATGGAGACGGTTCTGCCTTACTAAGAAATCCGGAGCTGATTTATAAAATAGTTAAAGCCGTTTCTTCCGCTACGGATAAGCCGGTGACGGTTAAGATTCGCATCGGCATAGACGGAGCGAGTGAAGATGCTCACATAGCTGCCGCACAGGCCATCGAAAGCGGAGGTGCGAGGGCAATAGCTGTTCACGGAAGAACGCGAGAGCAGTATTATAGCGGAGAAACCGATATATCGGCAATAGCCGATGTGAAGAATAACGTAGAAATACCGGTTATAGGCAATGGAGATATAAAAACGTGGCACGACGCTAAAAACATGATTGAAAAAACGAAATGTGATTTCATCATGATAGGGCGCGGTGCACTTGGGAATCCTTGGATATTCGAAAATATAATTGCAGAATGGAGAGGAGAGCAGACAAAAGAGCCTGTGACTCTTGAGCAGAGGAAAGAAATGATCATAAGACACTTCCTCAGTCTAAAGGAGCTTAAGGGCGAGTACGTTGCAGTCAGAGAGATGAGAAAGTTTGTGGCGAGGTATCTCAAAGGGATAGCCGGGAGTGCCGCAATACGTGCAAATGTGAATTCGGTGACAAATGGAACTGAATTTTGCGAACTGATAAGAAGTAGTATTTGACGAAGGAGGTAAATACATGAGCAAGAAAGTTACAGAAAAAGTGACGTGGGTAGGCAAGATAGATTGGGATTTAAGAACATTCCATGGAGATGAATTATCGACGTTTTTCGGCTCGTCATACAACTCGTATTTAATAAGAGATGAAAAGACGGTTTTAGTAGATACCGTATGGGGACCATACGACAGGGAATTCGTGTCAAGGCTAAAGGAAGAAGTTGACCTTAAAGATATAGACTATATAGTTATGAATCACAATGAAAGCGATCACAGTGGAGCACTACCGCAACTCATGAGAGAGATTCCGGAGACTCCTATATACTGTACGAAAAAAGGTGAGGCGATAATTAGAGGCCTATATCATCAGGATTGGAATTTTGTCAATGTCAAGACCGGTGATGAACTGAATATAGGCGAAAGCACGCTTAAGTTTATAGAAGCATCCATGTTGCATTGGCCTGATACCATGTTTACATATATGACGGGCGACAACATATTGTTTAGTAACGATGCGTTTGGACAACATTATGCGAGCGAGAGTTTATTCGATGATAGTGAAGATATGTGCAAGGTATTTGCAGAGGCAGAAAAATATTATGCAAATATACTGTTACCGTTCAGCATGCTCGTAAAGAAGAAAATCAATGAGATAATTGCTATGGAGATACCTCTTGATTTAATCTGCACAAGTCATGGCATAATATGGAGATCGAAGGAAAACATAGCTAAGATTATAGAATTATACTTGAAATGGGCGGATAAATACGAAGAGAATCAGGTTACTATATTATATGACACGATGTGGCAATCGACGCGAAACATGGCAAACGCTATATGCGAAGGTTTGCTTGATGTTAAGCCTGATCTTAACGTTAAACTCTTAAATGTATCGCAGACGGATAAGAACGATATAATCGTGGAAGTCTTTAAATCTAAAGCTATACTCGTAGGGTCGCCGACCATAAATAATGGATATTCATACGCAATCGCCGGGGTTCTGGAGATGATAAAAGGTATGAAACCGAAAGGTAAGAAAGCCGCAGCCTTTGGAAGTTATGGTTGGAGCGGTGAAGCTACGAAGCTTATAACGGCACATCTTGAAGAGGCAGGGTTTGAAATGGTATTGGAAGGTAGAAGAAGCCAATGGAACCCAAAGGAAAATGAAATAGATGAGTTGAGACAGTATGGCAGGGATCTTGCGTCTGCACTGTAAGTATTTGATATATAATCACGCTCCACGTCTTAATAGGCGCTGGAGCGTAGTTGTATAGATTAAGGTAAAGGAGAACCGGCTTTTATGGAAACGAGAAGTGAGCGTTATGCTAAGAGATTATCAAAACTTATACAGGTTGAAACCGTATCTGTAGAGGGTGTTAAGAACTATGAAAAATTTAAGGTATTCCATGAAACTATAAAGCAGATGTTCGGGAATTTATTCAGCAAAGTAGATGTGGAAGATTTCGAGGGAAGTTTGATTTTTCGCTGGAAAGGGAAAACCGATAAAGCACCGATTTTATTGATGAGCCACCATGATGTAGTTGAGGCAACGGGTCCATGGACTCATGAACCGTTTTCAGGAGATATAGATGACGGAAAGGTTTGGGGAAGAGGAACTCTCGATACTAAAGGAAGTCTTTGGGCGATGCTTGAAGCTGCTGATGAACTGATAGCGGAAGGATTTGTGCCTGATAGAGATATCTGGTTTGAAACTGCTTGTACGGAAGAAACTGACGGCTCCGGAGCTGATGCCATAACTCAGGAGCTTAAAAAAAGAGGTATAGAGTTTGAGTTCGTACTCGATGAAGGCGGAATGATGTTGTACGACCCTATCGGTGGAGCTGACGGAACCTTTGCCATGATAGGTGTTGCAGAGAAGGGATTTACCGATTTGAAATTTACAGCACGTTCAAACGGAGGACATGCTTCAACTCCACCTAAAGATACTCCGCTCGTAAGACTTGGCAAGTTTATGGCGGAAGTTGATAAAGGCGATATGTTTACAGCAGAGGTTTCTCCTGTACTCGTCGAAATGTTTAAACGACTTGCACCAAAAATGAAAGGTGCACAAAAATTTATATTTAAAAATGCCGATAAATTGAAATGGCTTTTGTGTAAAGTAATGCCCAAGACATCTTCATCAGGAAACGCTTTACTTAAGACAACAGTTGCTTTTACCATGAGTTCAGGCTCACAGGGGCATAATGTTTTGCCACAGGAAGCATTTGTAATTGCCAATGTCAGGTATTCGCATCATCAAGGCGAAGAAGGCAGCGTATCCAAGTTGAGAGAAATTGCCGCCAAATACGATATAGAGGTAGAAGTGCTTGAAGCGGGGTTTTCCTCGCACGTTACAGATTACAAAAGCTATGGGTTTACGCTCGTAGAGAAGGCAGTCGGAAATGTGTTTGGCGATGTCACTCCTGCGCCTTATATAATGACAGGGGCAAGTGACAGCAGATTTTTCAGCAGGGTAAGCGACAGTTGCATAAGATTCGCTCCGTTTACGATAAGCCACGAACAGATGAACTCGATACACGGCGTAGATGAAAACGTAGATGTTTCTACACTTGAAGGAGCCGTAGATTTCTACAGGTATATAATACGTGAAGTATAAAATAGATTAAGACGATTGTAGGTGATAAAGTGGATAAAATTAAAAAAGATAAGCATATTGACAGGGATGCACATGAGAGTATTGAGAACCGAGGATTAAATATAAGTAAGCGTTCGTTCATTACTGCAATTGTAGTTATATTTTTGCTTATGATTTTGACATATGCTCTTACATTTATCATTCCAAGTGGAGAGTACTTTCGAACGACAGATGCTTCCGGTAATATTATAATCGATACGAAATCGGGATTTTTTGAGGTTGAAGCGGGCATAAGTTTTTGGAAATGGATACTTTCTCCAATCCTTGTATTAGGGGCGACAGGGTCAGCCTCTTTGATAGCTGTAATAGTATTTTTACTCGTAATCGGAGCGGTCTTTAACAGCCTTGAAAAGTGTGGAATGATGAGATATATGCTGGACAAGATAACGGTGCGTTTTGCAAATCAAAGATTCAAACTTATGGCTGTAATCGTATTGTTTTTCATGGGAATCGGCTCGTTTATCGGTTCGTTTGAAGAATGTGTACCGCTCGTGCCTATAGTCGTTGCTCTTGCTGTAAGCTTAGGCTGGGATCCTATAACAGGAATGGCTATGAGTGTGCTGGCTACAGGTTGCGGATTTGCGGCAGGAGTCAGTAACCCGTTTACCATAGGCGTAGCACAACGGCTTGCAGGAGTACCCGTATTTTCAGGAATGTCATTAAGGTTAGTCGCTTTTATACTTATATATTTACTATTGATGCTTTTTATAACGAGGCATGCCAAAAAGATAGATCGCAATATAAAAATCGAAAAGGATGATTTCGTTCAAAATGGTAAGATGGATAGAGCTCTCATATCATTTGCTACAATTTTAGGGATAGGAATGGGCGTAATATTATTATCCGGCTTTGTTGAGGTTATACAGAGCTATACCATGATAATAGTTGCTCTTATGTTCCTGATAGCAGGTATTACTTCTACATTGGTATCCGGAATGAAATTAAAAGAGCTGTTCAAGACATTTTTATCAGGGTTAATAAATATATTGCCTGCGGTTTTGATGATCCTTATGGCAGCTTCGATAAAATATACGCTTGAGGAAGCTAAGATACTCGATACCATATTGCACTATGCAGTTTTGACAGCAGCTAATATGCCGAGATGGTCGGTTATACTTTTCATTTACTTCATAGTTCTCGTAATGAATTTCTTTATATCGTCAGGATCGGCAAAAGCATTTCTGCTTATACCGTTAATTGTTCCGATTGCACAGGTATTTGGTATATCGGCACAGTTGAGCATACTGGCATATGCCTTCGGTGACGGATTTTCAAACGTTTTCTATCCGACGAATGCAGTTCTTTTGATATCTCTGGGATTGGCAGGAGTAAGCTATGGTCAGTGGGCGAAATGGAGCATAAAATTTCACGCATTAAACTTACTGCTCACGAGTGGATTGCTCCTTTTAGGACTGGCAGTAGGATACTAAGACGGTAATTTATAATCTCCCGATGAAATTTTGCCTTTCTTTCGTAAAATCTTATCGAGAGTCAAGGCAACTATGATAGGAATTAAAAGTTGTACCGTTATAACGCCTGTTATTGAGTTGGAGTTAAGCCCCATATCTGTAAAGGTTCCTATTTGACCGACGAATCCCGAAGTTCCCATTCCCGCTCCGAGCGCATTATTCGTCATTTTGAATATTACAGTGCTTACAGGACCTGCTATGGCACCTGCAACGGTTGGAGGCAATAGTATCCAAGGATTCTTGACGATATTAGGTATTTGCAGCATAGATGTGCCTATGCCTTGAGAAACCAACCCTCCTATGCCGTTATCTCTAAAGCTTATCACGGCAAATCCAACCATCTGGGCGGCACAGCCTGCAGTTGCAGCGCCGGCGGCGAGACCTGATAAGTCGAGCATTATACAAAGAGCGGCACTTGATATAGGTGCGGTTAAAGCCAAACCGACGATGGTTGCAATTATGACGCCAAATAGTAAAGGTTGCAACTCTGTAGCATACATGATTACTTGACCTAAACCGGTCATGAGCTTATCTATGGCAGGTGCGATTGCGATGGCAGCAAGAGAACCGGTCAAAAGCGTTATAGTAGGAGTGACGATGATATCGACCTTTGTTTCCTTTGATACTGCTTTTCCAAATTCAGCACCTATTGCAGTCGCTAAAAATGCGCCGGCGGGGCCTCCTAATGTTGCCCCGAGCATTCCCGTAACGGCACTTGAAAACATTACCAAAGGGGGTGCTTTGAGACCCAAAGCTATAGCTATTCCGACCGATGCCCCCATGAATGACATCGCCTTGGTCCCGGTTTCTATTATAAATTGCGCTATGTGATTATCGCCAAAAAAAATTATGTACTGTTGTCCTGCAGTTTTAAGTATCAGCCCTACTAATAGTGAGGCGAAAAGCCCGAGCGCCATGGCAGATAATGCGTCCTGCAAATAGCGTTTAGGGGAAATTACGATATCTTTTTTTTCTAAAAAAAGTCTCAACTTGTTAATTGCGCTGTATTTGTTGTTATTTGTACTCATGACTATCCTTTTATTCCTATAAATTACGTATTATCATGTAACCGAAATTCTACTATATGCAGATTTGAATGTCAATCAATGTTAATTTACAATCATTGCAGTAATTGCAGTCATTCAAAGCATTCGTATTCCTATCGATTGTGAATTAGTTGAACACATTGTTTAATTTTTTATTACATTATTGCCTCGGTAATTGACGAATCGCACTACAACTGCGATAATTGACCTGAATGATACGATGAAATAAAACATATAATCAATTGAGAAATAAATGGAAAGAAGGAGTTTATGAGCAAGAAGTATAAAGTGATTATAGCGTGCGTTGTTATTTTACTTTTATTGGCAGCAGGCGGATGGTATATACTTAAGAACTTCGGAAATTCAGAAGAAGGTACCGAAGTATATATGCAGAAAGTATCGATGTTGACCGGAGATTTCGGCTTGATTAGCGATAGGTATTCAGGAGTGGTCGAGTCCCAACAAACGATCGATTTTAAAAGATCGGGCGATAGAGAAATAAATGAGATATACGTCAAAGAGGGAGATGTCGTAACAAAGGGAACGGCATTATTCAAGTATGACGTAAGCAAAGCGGAAACTGATATAGCAAATGCTAATCTTGATATAGAAGGTCTAAATAACGACATAAGTGTTTTACAATCGTCAGGTGGAGGAATAGATGCAGAACTGCAGATAAGCCAAAAGCAAATTGAAATAAGGCAAATTCAAGAGCAGATAAATAGATGGCAATTGGAACTTAACGATGCGGTTGTTACATCTACGATTGACGGTGTTATAAAGAGCGTAAGCGACGGTACTCAAACGGATTCCATGGGAAATGAAAAACCGATAGTCGTGGTAATGGAAACCGGAGATTTCAGGGTTAAGGGTAAAATTAGCGAGCAGTCCATATCCATGATTACGACAGGTCAGCCTGTCATAGTGCGCTCCCGAATTGATGAGTCGCAGATTTGGAGAGGCACGATAAGTAAAATAGAGGCTGAACCCGTAGCTGAACAAGATAAGATGATGGATATGTATGAGGATATGGAAGGCTCAGGTTCATCGTCATATCCGTTTTATATAACGCTTGAATCCACTGAAGGACTAATGCTCGGGCAACACGTCTTTATTGAAATGGATTTCGGGCAAGGAGAAATAAAAGAGGGTATATGGATCGATCAGGGATTTGTCTTAGAAAACGAGGATGGGACGCATTATGTATGGTCAGAAAACAACGGGAAACTCATAAAGAAAGATGTCGAAATCGGAGAGTTTGATGAGGAAATGTGGACTGTCGAAATAGTAAGCGGCCTTTCAAAAGATGATTTGATAGCGTGGCCTGATGAAACGCTTGAAGAGGGCATGGACACGATTAACATATTGGAAATGGAGTAATCATATGATACGACTGGAAGGTATATTTAAGCAGTACGGAGATGAAGAGTTAGTCGTCGAGGCGCTAAAAGATATAAATTTAAAAATTGATGAAGGCGAGTATGTTGCTATAATGGGACCGAGCGGTTCCGGGAAATCTACACTTATGAATATTTTGGGGTGCTTAGATAGAGCAAGCAGCGGCAAATATATTTTAGACGGCGACGATGTATCCGTACTTAAAGATAAAGAACTATCGGCGCTTAGATTGAAGAAGGTGGGTTTTGTATTTCAGACCTTTCAATTGCTACCTCAGGAAACGGCACTTAACAACGTCGCACTTCCACTCGTATATGGAGGTATGAGCAAGGAACAGCGTCTTAAGAAAGCTGCCGAATCTCTTGAAAGAGTTGGGCTGTCTGACAGGTGTGATTTTTTTCCGAATCAACTTTCAGGCGGTCAAAAACAGCGCGTTGCAATTGCAAGGGCAATGATAAACGAACCGCGAATATTACTAGCTGACGAGCCTACAGGAGCGCTCGATCAGAACAGCGGTGAGCAGATAATGAGGCTGTTTGGTGAACTCAATTCAGAAGGGGTAACGGTTATAATGATAACGCACGATTCGCACGTAGCTTCTCATGCGAGAAGAATAGTCAATATTGTCGACGGCAAGTTGATTGAGGGCAATGCCATGTCTTATGATACAGAAGGGGGTATCTCCTATGAAAAGTAAGAATGCAAAGGTGTTTAAGACCGCGATAATCATTTGCGTTATTTTTGCACTTCTAATAGGCGGAGTTTTTGCATTTAAAAAAGTTAAAGATGCATCAAAGGTTGTATACGCCTTTCCCGTCAGTATGATGGACGTAGGGTTTATGGAGGACCCGACATCTATGGAAGGTATAGTATATGAAGCTGACAGTCAGGTGATACAACCTGCAAGTACACAGATAGTTACTGAGGTGTACGTTGAAGTCGGGCAGGAGGTTAAGGCAGGCGATAAGCTTTTGTCGTACGATATGACCGCTCAATCACTGACGCTAAGATTAAAGGAATTGATATTGGAAAAATCGAAGCATGACTTAGCTGTTGCAGGAGATGAACTCGTTGTTTTGCAAAATACGGTGCCTATACCGGAAGTGATGCCGGTGGTTCCTGACCCTGAACCTGAACCTGAAAAGGAAGAATATCCTGCACCGGGTACGCCGGCTAAGGAAGGCGATGCATGGAACGCATTAACCGCAGAGAGCGTAAATGAATACACTGTAATCTCTATGGACACTAATCCTCAACCAGATATTGAGGGAGCTGAAACAAATCCATATACGTATCTCGTCACGGAAGATGCTAAGATATACGGCTCCTTTTTAAATGCACTCAGGGAAAAATCGGGAGCGTATGCGTCTATTGAAATTAGAGCGGGTAACGATATTGACGGCGAGCTTATCGCTAAGTGGCTGATAAGCACGAGCTCGATAGAATTTCAAGAAGAGGAAAACAGGTTTTGGTTCGTTAGAACACATAAAAGTGTAGACGACGTAAGTACAACAGAGCCCGAACCGGAACCGGAACCGGAACCGGAGATTCCTGTTCAACCTGAGGGACCTACAGCAGCGGAACTCGCGGAAGCAATTACTTTAAAACGGCAAGAAATAAGGGAATTAGACCTTGGGGTAAGGCGCGCTGAGCTCGATCTTGTATCCATGCAAAACGAAATGAAAGACGGCATAGTTTATGCAAAAAGAGATGGTGTAGTAACTGTAGTGTCAGACCCGCAAAATCCACCTAATGACGGAAGCCCGTTTTTGAGGGTAGATGCAGGAGCAGGAGTGTACATACAAGGTCATGTATCGGAATTACTGCTTGAAACGGTAAAAGTAGGGCAACCTATAGTAGCTACGAGCTGGTCTGACGGTAGCGTTTATATGGGAGAAATATATTCCATAGACGATTACCCTATTGAAGGACAATACTATGCACCCGGGAACCCGAATGTTTCATTTTATGGATTTTTAGCGTATTTTGAGGAAGCTGAAGGGATAAACCCGAACGAATATCTTAATCTCAATATTGAGCAAACGTTCAACATGGATTCTATATTTTTGGAAAAAGCATTCGTTAGAAATGACGCAAAAGGCAATTATGTAATGAAAGAAGTGAATGGACTGCTTGAGAAACAATATGTTGATTGCGGTAAAATTTACTACGGGCAAATAATAGAAATAACAGGTGGCTTGAGTTATGATGATTACATAGCTTTTCCGTATGGAGACGGCAGTCGCGAGGGTGTTAAGGTTGAGAAAAGTGACGATATGGAGGAACTGTGGTTATGATAGAAAATATTAAATTGTCTTTTAGAGGAATCGTTTCTCACAAACTTCGCTCCCTGCTGACCATGCTCGGAATAATAATAGGTATAGCCGCGATAATAGCCATAGTTTCAACCATACAGGGAACGAATGAGCAAATTGAAAAGAATCTAATAGGTTCAGGAGTCAACAATATTGAAATAAGATTAACGCAAGGTGATTGGGAGTATGATTTCAGCATGGGGATTCCTGAAAATCTCCCTGTTGTAAGTGACAGTCAACTTGAGAGATTGTCTGATATTGAAAATGCAACAAGTGTTTCTCTTTACAGAAAACGCCAGGAGTATGAGGGAGTATTTCATGGGAACGAAGCTTTAAACGGTGGGTACGTATATGGAATCGATACATCGTACTTTGAGACAAAAGGAATGATAGTACAAAAAGGAAGAGCGATAACGGACAAAGACATCGCAAATTATTCGAAAGTGTGCGTGCTGGATACAGATAGCGAGGCGGCTCTTTTTCATGGAAAGAGTGCGATAGGTATGACTGTAGAAATCAAAGGGGAACCTTTTGTTGTCGTAGGGGTAGTATTAGAGAAAGATAATTTTGAACCTGAAATCAAAACGATCGATGAATATTACACTTATTATGCAGAGGAAGGAAGCTGTATATATATACCTACAAGCGTTTGGCCGTTAATATATCAGTATGATGAACCTCAAAATGCCGTTATAAGAGCAAGGCGAACGGAAGATATGACAGCCATAGGGAAGGCTGCAGAAGATATTTTGAATGAATCTGTAGTAAATGAAAATATATGCAAATACAGGGCACAAGACCTTGTCAAGAGAGCGCGTGATCTTCAACAACTTAGCAGAAGTACAAATATGATGTTGCTTTGGATTGCAGGAATATCGCTACTGGTTGGTGGAATAGGGGTCATGAATATAATGCTCGTATCTGTAACAGAACGTACTAGCGAGATAGGACTAAAAAAAGCTATCGGAGCGCCTAAAAGGGCTATATTATTTCAGTTTTTAACGGAAGCTGTTGTCCTCACCTCTATGGGCGGTATTTTAGGCATCATAATAGGTATAATACTATCACAGGTCATATCTAAGATAAATGAAATCCCCGTTGCAATAAGTTGGGTGTCTGTGGTATTGGCGGTAGGATTTTCAATGGTAATAGGTGTAGTGTTCGGATTATTGCCTTCGCATAAAGCTTCAAATTTAGACCCGATAGAAGCATTGAGGCATGAGTAAGTACGCATATGAGGATTGCGGATAAATGGCTACTATTGTATAATTGGTATTGTAAAATGGATGTTTAATAGTAAGTACTTAATAAAGAAGATAAAGGAGATTTATTAAATGAAAGAGAAGATTAACGCAGCATTGGAACAGATTAGACCTATACTTCAAAGAGATGGTGGGAATATAGAATTCGTAGAACTGACGGAGGATAACGTAGTGCGCGTAAGGTTGATGGGACATTGTGCAGGTTGTCCGGGTGCAAGAATGACGCTAAGCAATGTTGTTGAGCAAGTACTCAAGGCTGAGTTTCCGGAGATTAAGGGCGTAGAAGCGGTAGACTAAGAGATGAAAGACTATATATCGATTATCGAGGATAATATGGACGAAGAAGTCCGCTTTTTGCAAGAACTGATAAAGATAAACAGCGAGGGTGCTGAATCGGTTACTGCTCCAAACGGTGATGTTTATCCATTTGGAGAGGGAGTTCAAAGAGCGTATGAGTTCGTAATGAAAGAAGCTGAAAGGATGGGCTTTAAAACGCGTAATTTCGATAATTATGGAGGTGACATAGAGTACCATGCAGTAAGCGACTCGGAAGACAAAAGTGAACGTAAAACCGTAGGAATTTTAGGTCATCTCGATGTAGTGCCGGCGGGCGATGGTTGGAGTGTTCCAGCTTATAGCGCAACGCTTAAGGACGGCTATATGTATGGACGTGGAACGACTGATGATAAAGGACCTACGGTCGCTGCATTGTTTGCGATTAAAGCCTTAAAGGAAGCAGGTTTTGAACCTGCAAATAATGTAAGGCTCATACTTGGATTAGATGAAGAGACCAACTGGTATGGCATGGATTACTACATGAAAAAGGCTGGAATGCCTGATTACGGCTTCACCCCCGATGCGGACTTTCCGGTGGTATACGCGGAGAAAGGTATTATCGTATTTGATATAGTAAAAAAGATAAATCAAAAGAATGTGAAGGGGCTTCAGCTCAGGAAGCTCGAAGGCGGAAGCGCAAGCAATATGGTTGCGGAGAATGCAAAGGCAATTGTCAATTCGCAAGAAAATGAGGCGTACATCAAGATCAAAGAACAGGCAACTCAATGTGACTTGCCGATAAAGGTTAGAAATGTAGGAAAAAGCATAGAGATTTCTGCGCAAGGCAAATCAGCGCATGCGGCTCACCCGGATGCAGGTAAGAATGCTATTTCAATATTGATGACGTTTCTCTCCAATCTTAATTTTGCGAACGATGAAGTCAATGATTTCATAGCGTTTTACAACGAACACATAGGAATGGATGTATTTGGAGAACGAATGGGGTGCGAAGTTAGAGACGACGATTCCGGAAGACTCACATTAAATGTCGGATTAGTTTCGTTTGATAAAAAAGCGCTATCGTTAACCGTTAATATAAGATATCCGGTTACGTTCGATGCCGATTACGTTTACGATAGAGTAATTGAAATAACGGATAAGTACGGTATGGGTATTGTAAAGGGCAAAGATCAGGCGCCGATATATTTCCCAAAGGACAGTAACATGATTAAAACTTTCATGGATGTATATCAGAAGTTTACGGGAGATCTTAAAAGTGAGCCTATATCAATAGGTGGAGGAACGTACGCGCGTGCCATGAAAAATTGTGTAGGATTTGGAGCTATGTTTCCGGGAGACCCTGACTTGATGCACCAGAAAGACGAGTGCATATCGATTAAAAATTTAGAAGTAGCGACCAAAATATATGCTGAGGCGATAATGAAGATCACAAGGGAAGGTTTTGAGCTTTGATAAAACGAGAACTTTTGATGAGCAGCGAAAGCGATGCGGAAAAGTTCGCTATCGGTCTTGCAAGTGAGCTAAATGGCGGTGACGTAATAGCTCTCGTTGGAGACCTTGGAACAGGAAAGACAACACTCACAAAATATATAGCGAAGGGGCTTGGAGTCAAAGAAATGATAACGAGCCCTACTTTTACTATTGTAAGCGAATATTATTCAGGTAGGATTCCGCTATTTCATTTTGATGTATATAGGTTAACAAGCTCGGAAGATGTATTCGAAACAGGGATAGAAGAATATTTTTTTGCAAACGGCGTATGCGTAATTGAATGGGCTGACATGGTTATAGATATACTGCCTAAAGATACTAAGTTTATTTTTTTAGAATATGGTCAAAAAAACGAAGAAAGAATTTATAAATGCACATTTTAGGAATAGAAACGACGGGGGTAAGAGGCTCCGTTGCAATAATAGATGATAGTCTCAAAACGGATATCGTGTATATGAGCGATTCGATGATGCACTTGAGCGAACTTACTCACAGTGTAAATATTTTACTCCAAAAGTATTCACTATCGCCATCAGAGCTTGATGCAATTGCGGTATCATCAGGTCCGGGCTCATTTACAGGTATACGGATAGGTATATCAACGGCAAGGGCTATGGGACAGGCTTTAGGGGTGCCGTTGGTTAGCGTTCCTTCGCTCGATATGTTTAAGCAAAGATGCGAAGATAATAAAAAAGTCGCTGTAATATTTAATGCGAGACGAGGACAAGTCTATGCAGCGATTTTTGATGTCGGAGGGAAGCAAATCCTTAAGCCGGGAGCATACATGTTAGACGATGTTTTAAAAGAAGCTGAGGGCGTTAAAGACATCGTATGGTTCGGCGATGGTGTTGACGCATACTCCGATGAACTTGCCGGCAGGGAAATAGCCGATATAGATATGAGGTATCCTTCGGCGGACATGGTATGCAGATATGCGGTAGAAAAGTATAAAAAGGCTAAGACTTTGCGCTATGATGAGCTAATGCCGGATTATATGAGAATGGCGGAAGCTGAGCAAAGGTTTCGTGACGGAAGCCTTGAAGCGCGTCGAAAAGCGAAAATGGCAAGGTTTAAGATATGAGTGAATTGATAGTAAGAAAAGCAACTGAAAACGATGTTGAGGGAATTTTAAAAATAGAGCAGTTATCGTTTGAGAAACCTTGGACCAAAGAGATGATACAGTATGATTTGGCTGAAAACCAGGCTTGTACATATATAGTGGCAGAATTTAATGGCGAGATAATAGGATTTGTAGGCTTTATGTCGATAGTCGATACGTCTGAAATAACTAATGTTGCGGTCAATCCTTTAATGCGCAGGCAACATATAGCCACGATACTTATAGACACGTTAATTCAATCAACGGAAGATGCAGGAATCAAAAGATGGATATTAGAGGTGAGAAAGAACAATGCAAGCGCCAGACGGTTGTATGAGAATCATGGCTTTATTGTAGACTCAATCAGGCAAGATTATTACGATAACCCGAAAGAAGACGCTGTTTTGATGAGCAGGACATTGTAGGAGAATAGCCATGAAGGACGGACAATTTATTACGCTTGCGATAGAATCAAGTTGTGATGAAAGCGCTGCCGCCGTACTGAGCGACGGCAGATTTGTAATGTCAAATATCATAAGCTCTCAAATTGATATACATGAAAAATTCGGAGGCGTAGTACCCGAAGTTGCATCACGTCATCATTTGGTCGATATCAACCGCGTAATCGATGAGGCGATTAGCGAAGCCGGAATTGAATGGCGGGATATCGATTTAATAGGTGTAACAAACGGTCCCGGCCTCGTTGGCTCGCTTGTGATAGGAGTTGCGACTGCAAAGGCGCTAAGTTTGTCATTGGATAAGCCAATAGTCGCGGTCAATCACATGCACGGTCATATAAGCAGCAATTTTATAACTTATCCCGAGCTTGAACCGCCATTCATAAGCCTCGTTGTATCAGGGGGTCATACGAATATAATAGAAGTAAACGGATATACTGACTTCAAAGTTTTGGGAGCTACGCGTGATGATGCGGTTGGAGAAGCATACGATAAAGTTGCAAGGGTGATAGGGCTCGGGTATCCGGGCGGACCGAAGATAGATAAGCTGGCATTAAAAGGAGATAAATCGGCGATTGAGTTTAAACGAGTGTATCTCGATAAAGATGGCTTTGATTTCAGTTTCAGCGGTGTTAAAACCGGAGTTATAAATTACGTACATCGGCAAAAGCAGAAGGGAAATGAAATAAATACCGCAGATGTAAGCGCGAGCTTTCAGGAATCTGTCGTTGAGGTTTTGGTAGAAAAGTCAGTCAGAGCGGTAAAAGTATCAGGCTTGGATAAGCTCGTTTTAGCCGGAGGCGTAGCCGCAAACAGTAGGCTTAGACAGCTAATTACACAAAGGTGCAAGGAAGAAAAAATTAAGCTATATCTTCCCGCAATAAATTTGTGTACTGATAATGCAGCTATGATAGGTGTTGCTGCGTATTATAAGTACAAGAGTCAAGGTGCTGACGACTTGACGTTCGATGTGCATAGTAGAATGGATTTTTAATTATATTAACAAGCGATTTTTGTAAGTTCTTGTTAAGGGTTTTATAGTTGGAGGAGAATATGGTGGTGCTGTCCGCTTCCAATATATCTAAAAGTTACGGTACTGATGTTATATTGGACGATATATCGTTTCATATCAATTCAGGCGATAAGGTAGGAATAATAGGCTCTAACGGAGCAGGGAAGACTACGCTTATGAATATCCTTGCCGGTAGAACTACTGCCGATAGCGGCGAGTTTTTCGTTGCGCGTGATAATGAAATAGGATATTTGCGACAGAGGGATTCATTTTGTCCCGAAGATACCGTAATTGAGACGGTAGAGGCAGTATTTTCCAATCTGATTAAAATGGAAAAAGAAATTGAGCTGCTCACCTCTCAAATAGCAGAAAGCCACGCAGATAAACACGATGAGCTCTGGCAACGACTTAATTCTTTGCAACATAATTTTGAACGTGCCGGCGGTTATAAGTATAGGAGTGAGATGATGGGTGTTCTCTCCAGCATGTCGTTTGGTGCGGATTACTATGAAAGAAAGACGGATACTCTGTCAGGAGGCGAACTGACGAGATTAGCTCTTGCATGCATACTGCTCAGAAAGCCTAAGATATTGTTTTTAGATGAGCCTACGAATCATTTGGATATAGGTGCTCTCAAATGGCTTGAGCAGTATTTGAAAGCATATAGCTCAACTCTGGTCATAGTATCACATGACCGGTATTTTTTAGATGAAGTTGTCGACAGGATATTTGAAATTTCAAATCACAAGCTGAGCACGTATTACGGCAATTATACTCAATATATTGAAAAGAAAAAGGCGATGATTGCCTCAAGGCAAAAAGCATATAAACAGCAGCAGGAGGAAATAAAGAGGCAAGAGGAGTTAATTCGCATATATAAGCAAAGAGGAACCGAAAAGTTGGCTAAACGTGCAAAGTCACGTGAAAAACTACTTGGGAAGATAGATGTACTCGATAACCCCGAAGAACACAAGAAGGTCATGAACATAAAGTTTGGTGAAGATGTAAAAAGTGGCAATGATGTAATCTCAGGATACGCTCTAAGTGCTTCATTCGAATCCGATAAGGCGTTGTTTCAAAATGTAGATTTCGATATTAAAAGGGGAGAAACGATTTGTATCGTAGGGGCTAACGGTATTGGAAAGACAACTCTTTTAAAGATTATAGCGGGAATTATACCACCTCGCTCGGGGGTCATCAACAGGGGGTTCAACGTAGAGTTCGGATATTACGACCAGGGACAAAAGTTGCTCGATGACTCGCTAACTGTAATGGAACAGATACACGGGGAATATAGGACGTTTACAAATTCTGAAATAAGAAGTATTCTCGGCAGATTTCTTTTTACCGGTGATACCGTATTTCGTGAGGTGGGTTCTCTTTCCGGTGGAGAAAAAGCAAGACTGGCACTTCTAAAGTTGATGATGAGTGGCGCAAATGTACTCTTGCTCGACGAGCCGACTAACCATCTTGATATTGAGTCAAAGGAAGCTTTTGAAGCTGCTTTATCGGAGTATTCCGGAACTGTTATAACGGTTACGCACGACAGATATTTTTTAAAGAAAATGGCTGATAGAATCTTTGAATTGAATAAGGGCGGCGTCACAAATTACTTAGGTGGATATGAGTATTACATGGAAAAGAAAAACAGTATACGTTCCACAAAAGAGTATTTAAGCGCAAAAACTCCGAGCCCATCATCTTTAAAAAATAATAGTAATTTACATAGGGAACAGCAGAAAAAGGTAGAGGCTGAAACGAGAAGAAATAAGAGGGAAAAGAAGCATTTGGAAGCTCAGATAGAAGCTCTTGAAATAAATGTTTCGGAAATAGAGGATAAGATGTGTGACACTAATATATCTACAGATTATGAAGCGATGACCGAACTTTCCAATGAACTGCATGAGCTCAAGGAAAAGCTGGAAAATGCCTATGAAAGTTGGCTTGAACTCGACACTTTATAACGAACGAACAAGCTGGTAAGGAATACGACTTCATGGTTGGAAATGAATTTTATAATAAAGTTTAATAACTAACCCTCAAACCCCTTGAAATATAAGGATATTTGCAAGAGTATAAGTTGAATTTACTACCAATTTACTACTTTTGTGGAAAGAGCCTTGATGTGCTGTAAAAACTCTTGCAGATAGAGATGTTTTCCCACAGATAGCACAAGGTATAAAGAAAGTGCAAAATTAAATAGGAAATCGTAAAAGCGGTAATCTTTAGTTTCTGTTAAAGGAAACATAAGAACACCGCTTTTTTCATGTCCATGTTACGAAGTAGAAGTAAACAAGGGCTTGATTGAAATACAAGGCTTTCAGAGGGCGGTTTTGAGAAAGTAAGGGCAATATACATTTTCTTTCAAAATCGCCCTTTTACTGCGTAACAAATAAAAAACGAAAGGAGTATCAGCAGGGAAGTTTTCAGAGTAGAGAAAAACGAAGGCTATACCGTCATGAACAATCATCATCTGCGAAACAAAGAACTGACACTAAAGGCAAAGGGCTTACTTTAACAGATGCTTTCGCTCCCGGAGAACTGGGACTATATCCTTGCCGGACTTTCCCATATAAACAAAGAAAGAATCGATGCCATACGTACTGCCGTCTGGGAGCTTGAAAAAGCGGGATATGTCAAAAGGACGCAAGGCAGGGATGAGAAAGGAAAAATGACAGCCATTACCTATACCATTTATGAACAGCCACAAAATCCAATGCAATTAAATAAGATATACAAAAAACTGATCTATCAAAAAAAGAAGAAATAAATAAAGATGGATTAAATACCGATTCCATTCCTATCATTTCCCCTGACCCCTCTTCTTTGCGTGAGCAGAATCCCTTGCCGGAAAAGAAGGGAACGGAACAGAAAGACGGATACAAAATCCATGAGGAACTTATCAAGGACAATATCGAGTATGAACACCTCCTAAACGAAAAAAACTTGACTGCATAAAAATCGATCATGCCTCAGGTAATCCCGTATAAGTCATTCATAAAAGCCATAATTTGCAAGGATGTTTCCCTTATTGTATGTTTAGCTGTAGGTTTTTTGTTTGTTTAGCTGTAGGTTTTTTGTTTATTGCCATATAATATAACAAATGCTATAATGTCTGCAATGAGATGAGATTATAGAATTCTGTACTTATTGTCAAGCGAATAAGAATTAGGGTTAAGCCAAGAGCAGTTAGCTCGTGAACTCGGTATCTGTTTTTCAACAATAAATCGCTGTGAAAATGGGAAATCGCGCCCTAGCCAAATGGCGAAAGAGTTTTTTTGTGGCTTTTGCAAAGATAAAAACATAGATATTAATTTTTACATGAAAGGAGAGGTATGAATGATAAGTCTTACACGCAATGATATAAATAACATTGCTGTTGAAGATGAATGGAATTTTAGCGAAGATACTGAGTTACTCATGCACACAATTCATGCTTATCCTGCAAAATTCCCAGCATTTATTGCTAAAAAAGCATTTGACTATGCCGAGCAAGAAGGTGTCAATGTTAAAAAGGTTGCAGATGTTTTCTGCGGATGTGGGACAGTAGCATTAGAAGCAAAACTCCATAGCAAAGAGTTTTGGGGGTGCGACATCAACCCGGTTGCAACATTAATTGCTAAAACTAAAAGCGCAGCATATAACATTGATATTGTAACCAGCTATTACGAAAGAATTAAGGCAACTTATGAGGCTATGGAACTCAATAAAATAATATATGAAGAAGCTAATGAACGTCTAAAATACTGGTTTACAGAAAACAGTTTTATTGATTTGATGAGATTAAAACAGTCAATTGAATTCGTTGTCCCAGAAGGTGAATATCAAGATGCCTTTCTTTGCCTCTTTTCATCTATTCTCAAGGCATCATCAAAATGGCTAACAAAATCAATAAAACCACAAGTTGATCCCAACAAGAAAGAGGTTGTTGTTTGGAATGTTTTCAAGCAACACTTTGATAAATTCTCAAAGGCAATAATTCAGATTAATTCGCGTATCTTTAAGTCAGCGAATATTAAGATAAAAAATGAAAATTTTTTGGATTTCGAAGATTTTCCCAAAGTAGACTTAATCATTTCTAGTCCACCATATGTAACATCATATGAATATGCTGACTTGCACCAACTTTCTACTTTGTGGCTACAATATACTTCTGATTATCGCGACCTCAGAAAAGGTTCAATCGGTAGCATGTATAACAGCGAGGGATTTAAGATTGACTTGAACTCGTTGAATTCTGTTGGCCAGCAAATCGTGCAAGCTTTATTGGTAGATTGTAAAGCTACAGCAAAAGTACGCTCGGTGGCTAGATATTACATAGATATTCAACATGCTATTCATAATTGTGCCGATATGCTAAGCAATGGGGGAATGGCATTTTTCGTGGTAGGAGATACTGAATATAAAGGCGTGAAAATTAAAAACTCAGAGCACCTTGTTCAATGTCTCAAAAACGAAAGATTCAAAGACATAAAGGCAGCGAAGCGAAGAATATCCAATAAATTGCTTACTCCGTATCGTGATGAGTCTGGCAGATTTTCTTCTGATAAAACCAAACGTACAATTTATCACGAGGAATTCATTATTAGTGGAAGGATGTGGCACCAATGAATGAAACATTAACAATTAGACCATACGCTCGACTTATCACTATGCTTGGGGACCAATTAATAAAAAACGAATTAATTGCACTAGTAGAATTAATAAAAAATTCTTATGATGCTGATGCCTCATGGGTTAAAGTAAGCTTTATTGATTTTACCCCGGACTACTCATTGACTTCCACCTCAAAGATTATCATAGAGGATGACGGATGTGGCATGGACGCAGATATACTTAAGAAGCATTGGCTCAACCCGGCTACACCCGACAAATTAAGGAGAAAGGCAATTAACGCCAAAACCGAAAAAGGTCGTATTCTGCAAGGAGAAAAGGGAATCGGCAGATTTGCAATCTTCAAGCTAGGGAAAACAATTAAAATAACAACTAGAAGACAAAGACAGGATGACGAGGGTCATTTGATCGATGAAGGTGAAGACGTCGAAAATACTCTTGTGTATGATTTTTCAAAATATGACGACAATTTTTTGAAGGAGAATGGACAGGACAAGGACCTTTTCCTTGAAAACCTACAAGTGGAATTTTCACAAGCCCCGCCTAAAACCATTGTTCCCAAAGATATTATCCTCGGGACAACTAAGCGTAAGCGGAAACCATATGGAACAATTATTGAAATAAGCAATCTTAAAACAAAATGGACCGATTTACGTGTTGCTCGTGTTCAGAAAGAAGTTGGTAAATTACAACCAATTTTCTCTCAAGACACTTATGGCGACTTTGGTGTGTGGATATACAAAGACCATCAACTTCACGAATCTCAAGACAGATATAAAGAACAGCTTAAGGATTGTCTTGAAAAAAAGTCTGTTTTCAAGGTTACTGACGGACGCTATTCTTCTGTGGATAATATCATTAGTTTTAATATCAATGGTCAAAACATCCACCTCAGTTTTAAAGATCCGGATATAAGTGGTCTAAAACAATTTGAAAAATTCAATACACCGGAATATAGAACGGAATGTGGTAGCTTTCGCTTTGAATTCTATATTTTCGACTTTAATGTAGATTCTGAAAATCCTTCAAAGTATTTTTTGGATAGCGACGACAAAAAAATAATACGTGAGCATAGAGTCTATCTTTATCGCGACGGCCTACGAGTGATGCCCTATGGTGACCCAGAAGACGATTGGTTACGGATTGATATTGCAAGAGGTACAATTAGAGCTGACGAGTTTTTGAGCAATGACCAAGTTGTGGGATGTATTTATATATCTCAAGCAGAGAATCCCAAACTGATTGACAAAACAAATCGTGAAGGGCTGATCGAAGATGGTCGAGCTCTTGATGATTTCATTACCGTATTGCAGCTAATTTTGAAGTACTTACGTAAGAAACCGTTTGCGCAATACTTAATTGATAAGCAGCGAAAAAAGGATATTGACAGAATAAAGCGTGGGAGACCTGCAGAATTAATTGAATCAGCAAAGAATCAATACGCTGATGACCAAAAGATTTTGTCATTTTTAAAGTCCTTCGAGAGCAGTTACACAAAAGAAAAGAAAGTCCTTAAGGATCGAATCAATAAAACAGAAAACCTTGCTGCTGTTGGTCTGTCGATCGAAACGGCATCTCACGATGTTATGCTCTTTATTCGCAAGACGTTAGAAAATCAAGATTCTTTGATTCGCGATTTAATGTCAGGAAGCGAAATAGATAGAGATGAATTACTAACGCGCTTGACGCTCATCCGTGGAAACCTATCTATGGTAGAGACTCAGATGAAAGATGTTCAGCTACTTTTCCCTTCAACTAAATCTAGGACAAAGAATATTAACGTCAAAGAAATTATCGACAAAGTAAACGGGCTATATAAACGAGCTTTTACCGATAATAAGATTCTTGTTGAATTTGATGTTACGGAGCAGCCATTAATTGTTAAGACAACAGATGCAGTTCTGTTGCAAGTATTCATTAACCTATTTGATAATTCATTATATTGGCTGAAAACAGTAAGTATAGAGCGTCGTATTAAAATTTCGATTGATGGAAACAAGCAGCGCCTTATTTTTTCCGATAATGGACCAGGAATAAAAGATGACGATGTAAACTATGTTTTTGAAGCCTTTTATTCTGGAAAAGGAGAAGAAGGCAGGGGGCTTGGTCTTTATATTGCTAGACAGTTACTGGATAGATATGATTATTCAATTGACTTGGCAGAATTTTCTAGGGATAAAGTTTTAAGCGGCGCTAACTTTGTACTAGAATTTATAAAGGAGGTCTAAAAGCATGGATGTAGGAAAGCTTTTTCAAGGGATTGCTGTTATCTTCGATGATGAACTCAGCAATCCAACATCAACTATATCTAAAATAAAAGAGTTCATCCAAAACAAACACATTCCTGTCGCGGTATATAACGAAATGCCGCGACAGGAAATAATACCATCGTTGTCAAATGCCTCATTTGTGATACTGGATTGGGATTATACAAACAGTGAATTGAGTATTAGGGGTGAGGAACGTTTGTTGGTCCCAACCGAACTCAAAAATAAGCAGGATGAGGATTTAATCAAATTTATCGAAAAGCTTTTGCATAGTGTGTTTATTCCTGTATTCATTTTTACATCAAAATTCGTGGATAGTATCAAAACAACTTTGCGTGAAGCTAATTTGTGGTATGACGACAAGGATAATCGAATCTTTATTAAGCAGAAAAACGATATTAGTTCGGAAGATCAGCTCTTTGATGCTATTGAAGAGTGGCTTAAAGCGATGCCTTCAGTATATGTTCTAAAGGAATGGGAAAAGAACATATCAAAAAGCAAAGATGCAATGTTTCTAGAACTATACGGGTATTCGCCTAACTGGGCGAAGATTATTTGGAACATGCTTAAAGAAGATACCGTAGAAAACAATCGTGAATTTGGAGAATTCATAACGAGAAATCTGAACAACCGAATTGGACCATACGTATTTGATGAAGACATCATAGAGGTGCAAAGAGATATTCCTCCAGAAGAATTGAGAAAAGTTGTAGAAGGTGAGCGTTATCTCGTTTATAATGAACAACCTAAACAAGCATACACAGGAGATTTGTTTAAAGATGGTAAGAAGTACTACTTAAATATACGTGCTCAGTGCGATCTTTCACGTATGGACAAACGCGGCGAGTATAAACCTCTACTATACTGTATTGAAGGAAAGAAAATACGGTATAAAGATATTGTAACGGGTGATATTAGAATGACGACAGCAGAAACCTTGATCTTTGGACCAGACAAGGAATTTTCTTTAAAAAAAATGAGCGAGATATGCAAAAATGATGAGGAACTTCAAAATTTTAATAAAAACTTCAAAAAGCATCGGGACAGCATTTTTTTTAGGAAGGGTACCTTTTTGGAAAGGAATGATAAGGTAATAGTAGTATGTGTTGCCGACGAACAAGCTTTGCAGTTCAGTTTGGATATAAGTATAAAAGAATTTAATGACGAAAAAAGTAAACGCATTGGGAGAATTCTCCCACCATATATAACACGTATTCAGCAGAAATGCGCCCAGAATATGGTTCGTGAGGGCGTGATGCCTGTGCCAAAAGAACTGTTTATGAGTTTTGAAGATTAAACACTATATTCACGGGGGCAGGATGAAAAAACTGCCCATTTTAATGTCCTATTATACTCTCCTTTCAGATTAAATGACAGCGTAAAAACAGAAGTGCTTTTTTTCATTGTGTTTTTAATAGGCTTAATCTTTGTAACCGCCATATCTCTTTTAATGCTCCTTTGATTTCCTCTATATCTTCCTGATATATATTTCCCGTTGCATTGGCTCTCCTTGCAATTTGATTGATGTTGACACCGATTTTTTGCAGCTCCGCCGTCATTTTCTTTATATCACTGTGATCTACTTGAATAATATATTCATCTATCTCCATTTTCCGAAGGTACGCTTCCATATTGCTTGTAGGCACCTTTTTCATCTTTTCTTATATCAAAGTGCGTTCTTCTTCCGTCACACGAAATTTAATCTGCATATTTCTTTTTCTATTTTCCATCGGCAAACTTCCTTTCCGTTTTCATAGAGGGTTTGGAACATTTCCCAACAAGCAAAATCTCTATCACCGGAACTACGGAAAATAGAGATTTTTTACGGAAAGGGGACCCTTTTCCTATGCTTGCTATGCCACTTATCCCTTAACAATTACAACAACGTAAATTCACGTTTTGCCAAAGACTTCAAATAAAAAACGCTACAAATTCCTGTAAGTGTAGCTCTTATTTCGCAACAGCTATTTAGAAATTCTCAAAAAAATATGCGCAGGCACTCTCAAAGAAAATAGTAGGATGATTATATGAAAGAGATTTGAAGTACATTATAATAAAAGTGATAAGTTTTTCTATTGTAATGGTTAGAAAGATTATAAAAATGCTTTTATAAGACTTGGGAAAAAACAGGTACCTTGAGGAAATAAAAAAGTGAGCATGTGAAAACAAGGCGGTATTAAAAAAAGGGGGGTATCGCCGTGTTTATTTTGTTATTCCAATATCGTACTAAAAGAAGTTTTTTCTAATCAATGTATTTTTATGTGCCTTTGTAGATGAACAGTTAAACAATATCAATACAACAATGTTTTTATGTCTGTTCCCAGCTGTTTTATTCAGTCGGGATTTTTTGTGTTCGCAAAAACTTTTTTTAATATTCGCTTTTCTTTGGCAGTTTTCAATCCCTCGGTGTTGAGGGTTTGCGAAGGGGAAATTTCTACCCGTTTTCGCGGCTGCGAAAGGAGGTAAATCCCGTGAATGAACCTGAACGGACTGAGTGGCAGATACGCTGAGCATTTAACGGCTTCTGTAAGCGGACACTGAAAAATGAAAGTATCGATGCACGTCAAGATCTTCAAAAAAGGCAGGAGCATGAAATTAACTTTTCCGACCTGACACCGAAAGAGGAAAACCAGCTTTATACCTGCGAAAATTTCTTTGCAGAGAACGGTGAAGCACAAACCTTTTTGCTAGGCGGGAAAGAAATAAGTGCAAAGCTAATCGCTGACGCAATTCACAGCTTGCCGGAAGAAAAACGCAGAGCTGTACTGCTCTACTACTTCTTCGATATGACCGATGCGGAAATCGCAGAACCCTATGAAATCCCAAGAAGCACAGTGAAGTACCGGCAAACCAGCTCATTTAAGCTATTAAGACGCTATTTGGAGGAACACGCTTATGACTACCCCAGCTGGTAAAACAGGGAACGATGAACGCGGACTGTTACCTT
>PDWI01000466.1_pt1 | contig 106335 bp, 104 predicted proteins | sample 1430891 | NCBI WGS metagenome assembly PDWI01 (sample SAMN01162508, study PRJNA174530) | Oral metagenome, whole genome shotgun sequencing project. | biome: Marine environment; feature: Marine mammal; material: Swab sample of the gingival sulcus; isolation source: swab sample of gingival sulcus... | reverse complement strand
AAATCGCCTCCCCGCGCATTTTGGTGGTGGAATTAAACAACAACCTGAACGCTTTGGTCTCCCCACTGAACTTCACCCCAACCACATTCGACGCCGAAACCGGCCCGTCCGGGGTGTCAATATGCAACGTCATCTTCTGCCGCCACGACCCGGTGCGCGGAATAAACTGGTCCCAGATGAACCAGACCAACAGCCCGGCAAGAATGAGAAGAAGATAACGGTTCATGCGGTTGGCTCCTGTGGTGTTCAGAGCCACAAAAGCACAATCCCGCCCGCCGCGCTATGGCGGATCGCATCAGACAGACAAATCCGGGAAAGGATGGCTGGGGTGGTAGGATTCGAACCTACGATACACGGTACCAAAAACCGCTGCCTTACCACTTGGCTACACCCCAACGGTGCGGGTTTTCCTAATCAAAGCCGGGCGGCGCTGCAACCCCAAAAACGTGCGAAATTGCGCAAAAATTCTCCGGGACGCGCGCGCTTTCGGATCATTCCTCCGCTGCGGCGGCGTTGAGCAGATCCTCGCCTTCGCCGGTGGCGCGTTCGTCGTCCACCATGCGCATGATTTCCAACTCGTCATGCACCCCGGTTTCCATCGCGGCGCTTGCGGTTTTCCGCGCGGGTTTCTTCTCGGGTTTGGCGGTCGAGTTGATCACGCGGTAGGTCGGTTCCGGCATGGAAATGCCCGCCGCATCAAAAGCGTCCAGCACCAGCCGGATCGCCTCGGACTTGGCGCCCAGCCGCCCGGTTTTGCGCTGGTCGATCCAGCCGACAAAACGGATGCCAACCGCGCTGTCCCCCGGCTCGGTGATCCAGCTCGACACGGCGGGTTTGTCCAGCACGAAAGGCAGCGCGGCGATGGTTTCTTCGCCAAGGCGACGCGCGGCGGCGAGGTCGGTGCCATAGGCCACGCCCAACTCAAAGCCAAACCGGCGCTCGGGGTTGCGCGAATAATTCACCACCCGGCTTTTGAACACGGTGGAATTCGGGATGCGGATATGGTTGCCGTCAAAGCTCAACAGGATGGTGGCGCGGCTGGTCAGGCGGATGACATTGCCCTCGTCACCGCCGATTTCAACCGCATCGTTTGGCCGGAAGGGTTGGCGGATCGACAACAGCACCGAGGCGATGAAATTCTCCACCGTGTCGCGCACCGCAAAACCGATGGCGAGACCGATGATCCCCGCCGCGCCCAGCACGGTCGACAACAGCGCCGTTGCACCAAGGATGTCGAGCGCCACCACAACCCCCGCCAACATGCCCATCAGGCGGATCACCATGCGGTAAATGTCGGCGATGAAGGCGTTGGGCGCCAGGCGGTCCCAGGGCTGGCGCAGACGGGCGAGGAAAAAGCCGAACCAGACCATGAGGAAGGCAGCGAGCAGCGCGATGGCGGCCAGCGGCAGGTAAGCCACGCCCTGTTTGACCCGCGACACAAGTCTTTCCAGCACCGGGGCCAGCCGGTCGGTGACAGAGGCGGACAGGGCCACCTCGTTCTCGATGGCCACAACGCCCTCAACCCGCGAAACCAGCCCGTCCAGCTCCTCGAGCTTGTCCGCAAACAGGATGGTGCCACGCAGGGAAACCACGCCTTCGGACACGGCGACGGTCACGTCCTCATAGCCCTTCAACTCGCCGAGGATGTCGCGGATGGTCACGGCAATCGCCGCATCCTTTTCCGCCTGTTCGACCACCGTGGTCGGATCGGCGGTAATCGTGCCCTCTTGCGCAAAAGCCGTAAGCGGCGCGCAGGTCAGGGTGAGGATGAGCAGGATGCGGGAAAGAATGGCCATTGGATACCTCAAGTTATCTGGATCGGCGCGGATTTGGCGATGGTGTCAAGCGCGGCGAGAGTCTGGATCAGGGCGGGCATGTCGGAGAGGCGGATCATGTTGGGGCCGTCCGAGGGGGCTGCGTCCGGGTCCGGGTGGGTCTCGAGGAAGATGCCCGCCACGCCCACCGCCGCCGCCGCGCGCGCCAGCACCGGGGCCATGCGCCGGTCGCCGCCCGAAGCCGCGCCCTGCCCCCCCGGCGCCTGCACCGCGTGCGTCGCGTCCATCACCACCGGGTAGCCCAGCCCGGCCATGATTGGCAGCGCGCGCATATCGGCGACCAGCGTGTTATAGCCAAAGGACGCGCCGCGTTCGGTCAGCAGGATGTTGTCGTTGCCGGAGCCAGACACTTTCTGCGCCACCGCCGCCATGTCCCACGGCGCGAGGAACTGGCCCTTTTTCACATTCACCACGGCGCCGGTCTTTGCCGCCGCGACCAAAAGGTCGGTCTGGCGGCACAGGAAGGCGGGGATTTGCAACACATCCGCCACTTGTGCCACCGGCGCGGCCTGTTCGGGGGCGTGAATATCGGTCAGCACCGGCAGGCCGCTCCGCGCCTTGACCTGCGCCAGCATTTCCAGCCCCGCCTCAAGGCCCGGTCCGCGTTTGCCGTCAAGCGAGGTGCGGTTAGCTTTGTCGAAACTGGCCTTGAAAATCAGGCCGATCCCGGCGGCATCGCAAGCGGCGGCGAGGCTGTCGGCAATGCGCAGCGCATGGTCCAGCCCCTCAAGCTGACACGGCCCGGCGATCAGCGCCAGCGGCAGGTCGTTGCCCAGCGTAACCGGCCCGACCGCAACCTGCCGTCCCATCAGCTCGAAACCTGTTCGCGCAGGATCGACGCGGTGAGCGAGACCATCAGGTAAATGCCGGAGAAGATCAGGAAAGCAAGAATCGTATTCTCGAAGGCGCGCGGATAGGTCGGCTCGTCCGGCGCGACGGGGGTCACGCCAGGTTCGAGAAACCGCGTCTGTTTGTTAGCCTCGATACGCGCCACCTCCAACTGCTGCAACGCCTGTTGCATCAGCGCGGTGCGGGTCGCCAGATTGGTCTCCGCGATGCGCAACTGCCCCGAAACCGAGGCCAGCGAATTGCCCGAACTGCCCCCGGCCACCGTCAGTTTCGAGCGCAGGTCCGCGATCAGCGCTTCCAGGCGGCGAATATCCCCGCGCACCCCCTCAACCCGTGCCTGATTGGGCCGGGCATTGTCCAGAAGCTGTTGTAATTGCAGGTTTTTCTGTTGAAGCTGGGTCTCCAGCCCGCTGATCTGCCCCATCACGGCGGCGGCGTCGGAAGTCGCGTCGAACACGCCCATTTCCTGTTGCAGACGCAGCACCTCATTCTGCGCGGCCAGCATGGCCTGTTCCGCTTCTTCATAGCTCTCGCGCGCCCCGGCCATCTGATCTTCACGCAACCGCTGGGTCAGGTCTATGACCCGCTCCTCGGCGTAACGAATCAACGCATTGGAAAAAGCGGCGGAGGTCTCGGGATCGGCGGCGACCACTTCCATCTTGATGATGCCTTCGGTCGGATCAAAGCCGATTTTTACCCGGTCTTTGTAAACCGCATAGGCCCGTTCATTGGTCGCGTCCGGGTCAAGCCGTTGCAGCGGGTCGATCTCTAGGTTCTGGAAATGCGCCTTGAAGCCCAGATCACCGTCGAGGCGCAGCATGGCGTCGCGCGAGGACAGGTAACTCTGAACGGTGATGGAATCCTGAACGGTGGCCAGCGCCGAGCCAGCGAACAAACTGGCCGCGCCAGACGCACCTCCGCCTGCCGTTTTAATGACGAACTCGGATTTGGTCGCATACATCGGCGTGGCGATGGCGTAATAATAATAGCCCGCGATCAGGGTCGGCAGCAGCACCAGACAGGCCAGACGCAAGAACAGCATCGCCATTTTGCGACGGCGACGATGCGCGATGTCCTGTTGAATTTCCATCACCGAACGGGCGCGCGCGGCGGCGTCCATCACATCGGTCGAAGGCAGGTTCGGCTGTTCGGTCTTGACCTGTGGCAGTTGAATCTTGCCCAGCGGCTTGCCTTCTCCGCCGCCCGGTGCCTGCCCTGCGCCGGAAGAGGCCAGCTCCATCATGGCCTTGTGGCGGAACGGGTCGATGCCGCGGGCGCGCAACTGCCGCACCGCGTCGAAATCGGACACCGCGTTGATGCCGTTGCGCTGCGCCACCCGGCGCGCCATGCGCAACTGCCGCCCCGTCAGCCCCTCCTGCCGGATCGCCGCGATTTCAGCGTCTTCTCCGGCGGGGCTTGCGGGTTTGCGCCCGGCGGTGTTGACCCCCTCCGGCGGGAACCCGTCCTCATGCCCGGCCATGGCCAGCTCTTCCATCGGGTTGAGCCGACGCGGCTGTTGCGGCGGCTGCGGCGCAGGCGCCTCGCCCCCCGCTTTACCAGACGGCGCTGCGGCACCGGAGCGGCGGATACGGAATTTCTTAGCCCTGGGTTTGGTAGTCATAGAGCTGTTTCGCTTCTTCCAGAGTATCAAAAAAGTGCATTTGGCCGTCTTTCAGGACCGCCGCAGAACTGGCGAATTTTTCAAGCGTGCGGGTTTGGTGCGACACGATCACCACAGTGGCATTTTCCAACCGTTCCTTCAACACATCCCCCGCCTTGCGATTGAACTCCGCATCGGTCGTATGCGGCATCCCCTCGTCAATAAGGTATATGTCAAATTCCAGCGCCAGCAACAACGAGAAGGTAAAGCGCGATTTCATACCGGAGGAATAGGTGCCGACGGGGAAGTCGTAATACTCCTCAAGGCCGCAGAGCCAGCGGGTGAAGGCCTCGATATAATCCGGGTCCAACCCGTAAAGCCGGGCAACATAGCGCGCGTTTTCCTTGGCGGAGAGTTTCGGGATCACCCCGCCCATGAAGCCCAGCGGAAAGGACACCCGACAGGCGCGCACCACCTCGCCCTCATCAGGTTTTTCCAGCCCGCACATCATGTTGATGATCGTCGTCTTACCCGACCCGTTCGGCGCCAGAATGCCCAGCGACTTGCCAATATCGACGCGAAACGACGCCCGGTCCAAAATGACCTTGCGCTGTTTTCCGGTCCAAAAGGACTTCGAGACATTGCGAAATTCTAACATCTGCCGCCGTTCTGTCGTTTCCTGACACGCTTATACACGCTGTTCGTTAGCAATAGGTTACTATCCTATTTAGAGCAGAAATCGCTAAATCTGAATCAAAACTCTCTGCCTCTCCATCAGCATCCTGCTGATTTCGAACGCGAATTTTGATGCTCTATGTTGCAGAGTAAACCGATTTCGCTCTAGGCAGCAATATGGGCAAAAAACCCCCGCAAGACAACGCCATGCGGGGGTTTTAAGCAAAATACAGCGGATTTTCCGGGAAATTGCCGACCGATTCGCGACAATCCCCGGAAATGCTCCCGTGCCTTACCGGGCGCTTTAGCCGTTCTGTTTCTCCACGCGGAACAGTTTGCCCGCGACGATGGAAATCGCAACTGCGCCGAAGCTGAACAGCGCGCCCATCTTGGCGGCGTCCTGAACCGGGCCGGCCTCGAAGGCCACGGAGGCCACGAAGAGCGACACGGTGAAGCCGATGGCGGCGACACAGCCGACAACAACGAGGTCGACGATGCGCATCCCTGCGGGCAGGCCGAGCTTGAGCGGACGCGCCGCGATCCAGCCCATGAGGAAGATGCCCACCGGCTTACCGATCAGCAGACCCGCCAGCACCAGCCAGGTCGGCGCGCCGATGGCACCAAATTCCACACCCGCATTGGCCAGACCAAACAGGAACAGAATGACTTCCACCGGATGCTTGATAGCGTGTTCCATCACGTTCAGCAGGTCTTTCAGGTGCCCTTCCGCTTCCGCGAAGATGCCGAAAGCGCGGTCGGCATGCGGGATCGCCAGCACGACGGGCAGCAGGCCCAGCGCCGGGTGCAGACCGGACTGCACGAAGCCATACCAGCTGATCAGACCCGCGATGGCATAGGGGAACCAGCTCAGACGCTTGCGCACCATGGTCGACATCGGACGGTCCGGCTTGCCGCGGTCCATGCGGCGCGGGATGTAGTTGAACAGCAGGTAAACCAGCAGCGCCGCACCGAAGGAGACCAGCAGCCATTCGGGAGCCAGTTCGCCGGACGGGTAGAAGATGGCGAGGATGATCAGGCCCGCCGCGTCGTCGGCAATCGCCAGAAGCAGCAGGAAGCGCACCGCCGGGTGGCCCGCGCCGAAGACGATCCGGCCGACGAGGTAGGAAAACGCGATGTCGGTTGCGGTCGGGATGGCCCAGCCGCGCGACACGGCGTCAAAGGTCGACGAGCCAAGGAAATAGGCAATGACGAGGTAAACGGTGATCGGGCCGAGCATCCCGCCCGCCGTCGCCACCAGCGGGGTCGCCGCTTTTTTGCCGCGCAGGCTGCCGTTCTTCAGGATCACGGCTTCCCAGACTTCCTTACCGGCCATGGCAAAGAACAGGGCCATCAGGGCGTCGTTGATCAGGTAATGCACCGTAACGACCTTATGCACGTCGCCATATTCGAAATGCGCCGCGCCTTCGCCGTAAGCATGGGCCCAGTGGTGGATGGTCACGCCGATCCAGTCGTTGAACCACAGCGGATATTCCACGAAGTGGTGATAGCCATGCGGATTGGTGTTGGCCCAGATCAGGGCGAGTATCGCGCCCACGATCAGGAGGATCGAGTAAGTGGTAATAAAGTTCCAGACGCGATACATTGCGGTCCCCGTCAAAAGTTGCGTTCGCGCCCCCCTTAATCAGTTCAGCCGCCCGCTTCAATAGCTTGGCGGCGATAAGTTCGGATTCTGTGTTCAATTGTATGCAATGGGGCCGAAAATACCCGCCTCGCCCCCTTGCCACCGGCGGCGCGGGGCAATACGGGCTGGGGCAACCCTGCCTGTTGGAGAGATTTGATGAGTGATGAAACCCGACTCGATCTGACCCACCGCGCGATGGAAGCGCGACCCGAGGACGATGCGGCGCGGATGCAGTTTTACCAGCAAATCGCCGATAGCGAGTTGATCGTGTTGTTGCGCACTGAGCCAGCGGATGAGGACAGCCTCGACCCGGAACTGCTCGACATGGGTGAGGCGGGGCAATTCCTGCTGGCCTTCGACGAGGAAGAGCGCCTCGCCGCTTTTGCCAAAGAACACGGGCAGGCGGAACTGCCCTATGCGGCGCTGCCCGGTCGGGTGGTGGCGCAGATGCTGGCGGGACAGGGCGTCGGACTGGCGGTGAACCTCGGCGTCGCCCCGTCCTCGGCGCTGGTCCCGGCGGAGGCGATGGGCTGGCTGGTGGCGGCGCTGGGGGCGGAAACCCAAAACGCAGAGGCGCGCATCACCGGCGTTTCGGCCCCGGTCTCGCCGCCCGAAAGCCTGCTCGCCGCCCTGTCGGAAAAGCTGTCACGCGCCGGCGGGCTGGCCTCGCACGCCCTCCTGCTCAACGCCAGCTACAGCGACGGGCACGTCAGCAAACTGCTCGCCTTCATCGACCCCCTGCCCGGCGCCGAAGCCGCGCTGGCGCAAGCCGCCAATGAAGCGCTGGTGTTTTCCGGCGCCGATGGGCTGGAAATGGACGTGGCCTTTTTCGCCGCAGGCGACCCGATCACGCGCGCCCTGGAAACCCACGGCGCCCGCTTCGACCTGCCCCTGCCACAAGAACCCGAACCCGCAAAACCCAAAGCCCCCGGCATGGACCCGACCAAACCGCCGATTATTCGGTAGACCAAACAAAAACCGCCGCGCGAATCCGGCGCGGCGGTCGTTGTTGGCGAAACCATCTTAACAGGGCCGATCAGTCGTCTTTGACCGCAAATCCTCTCATCCAACCGTAGTACGGTTCCACCCCATCTTCGGTTATCGTCAAATCTCCGGTCGTGTAGCCTTCGATAGTAGCTTGTTCAGCTTCCCCTTTAGTAAATAATACATTGCCCTGGCCGTCGATCACGACGGATTTGCCATCATTGTTCAGCGTCCCGGAAACATCTATAGCAAAAAAGCCAGGCGCGATGCCCCCGCTAAACCTAAGCTCCCCCTCAACCGGCGTATCAAACGCCGCAATCATCGCCTCGCGCTCCGCGGCGGTCATTCCACTCGTGTCACCATAAGCCATGGCTTGCCACCATTTATCACGGTCATTTCCGGTCCATGCAACATCAAAACCTCCGGCGTGAAACCCCGAAAGGCGCCCTTCCACATCGCCCCCCGCGGCCGTAAAGTTGGCCGTCATATTCATTTCCCCGATCATCGCCACGGCATTAGGGTCATCCGTGGTCGAAGCGGAATCCGAATACGCAATCCCAACCCCGCCGGAATAAGTCGCCTGCCCGCTTGTCGGCAGGACAAGCGGATCGGCAGGTATGCTTGCAGCTTTGGCAAGAACCTCTTCCCGCATTTCCACCAACTCGTCCGGCGACAGTCTGTGCAACGGGTCGGGCGGCGGGTTGGTTGAGGCGCACGAGGCGCACGAGGCGCACGAGGCGCACGAGGCGCACGAGGCGCACGAGGCGCACGAGGCGCACGAGGCGCACGAGGCGCACGAGGCTACGTTAGGTAACCGATCTTAAAAAGCAAGTAAAAAACGCCCCTACCCCTCCCGGTAGAACCAAATCTCAAACGCCCCTTTGCCCTCGGGAAAAGCGACCGAATGGTGTTCCTGCGGGGCGAAGGCGGCGATGTCGCCTTCCTCCTAAGCTCTCAGGATATTCAAGGACTTGTGGGTCTGGCACCTGTTAGCAGACCCCGAAGGAACACCCTACCCGACAGAGTGGAAAATACAGCCGAACTCGTCTTGCATTCTTTGATGTATCTCCTCAAAGCGCGCCTCTTCCTGCGCCAATGCGGCGTCCAGTTCGGCCTCGCGTTCGGGGGAGAGCGGCCCCTTGGCGATGATCGGCGCCGCGACGATGGTTTTGCGCCGATTGGCGTCGCGCAGCTCCGGTTCAAAAAACGCATGGGCGGCGCGTGCATTGAGTTCGGTCTGCTGCGGAGTCACGGCGGGGTAGCACTGGTAGGTTAAAGAGCCCTGACCGTCTACCGCCGGAAAGGTAAACTCCGCCATCTCGGAGGGCCACAGCAAAACCACGCCGACAGCCCCCGCCGCCAGCGCCCCAAGGCCCAATACCGCGATACCCGGCTGCCGTTTCATCACGTCCTCCTCACATGCAGGAGCGCGTCAGGCATGGCCCCACGCAGCGGGGCCGCGCCTTACTTCCCTTCCAGCGCGTCCAGCCGTGCCTTCAGCGCCTCGTTCTCCTCGCGGGCTTTCTGCGCCATGGCGCGCACGGCGTCGAACTCTTCGCGGGTAATGAAATCCCCGTCGGCGAGCCAGCGGTCCATCCAGCCTTTCATCGCCGTTTCCGCCTCTGTCTTCGCCCCCTGTGCCACGCCCATCGCGTTGGCAAACAGGTTGCTCACATCGTCAAATACATTGCCCGGACCAGCCATGTGGAATCTCCTCAAATTGTCTGCGACCTATATGGCGGCTCTGGCACGCTTAAACAAGAGGCCCCGAAACAAGAGGGATGGTTGACATCCGCGCTGCGGCGGCTACCCATAGCCCCATGATAGCCGCCATCCCCTTCCCCGACATCTCGCCCATGGTTTTCTCCGTGCAACTCGGCCCGTTCGACCTCGGCCTGCGCTGGTATGCGTTGGGCTATATCGCGGGCATCTTCGCAGGCTGGGCGCTGATCCGGGCGGCGATTTCGCGTCCCGCGCTCTGGCCGGGCGACGCGCCGATGAACAAAGCGCAGCTCGAAGTGCTGGTCACATGGATGGCGCTGGGGATCATCCTCGGCGGGCGGCTGGGCTTTGTGCTGTTTTACCAACCGGGCTATTACCTGAGCCACCCGGTGGATATCCTCAAAGTGTGGCAGGGCGGTATGTCGTTTCACGGCGGGTTCGCGGGCGTGGTGCTTGCGGCGCTGGCCTTTTGCCGCAAACACGGGGTTTCAGCGTGGCACATGGCGGACCTGCTGGCCCTCGCCGCGCCGCCCGGCATCCTGATGGTGCGCATCACCAACTTCATCAATGCCGAGCTTTGGGGCCGCCCGACCGACGTGCCCTGGGGCGTGATCTTCCCCGACGTGGCGGCACAGACCTGCCCCGGCTTCGCCCCTCCCTGCGCCCGCCACCCGTCGCAACTTTATGAAGCCGGGCTGGAAGGGCTGCTCCTCGGCGCGCTGATCCTGATCCTTGCCTTTGGCCTGCGCGCCACCCGCCGCCCCGGCCTGCTGGCGGGCACCTTCTTTCTGGGCTACGGTCTGGCACGGTTCATCGTCGAATTCTTCCGCAACCCCGACGCGCAGTTCATCAGCGAGACCAATCCCGACGGGCATGTTTTCGCGGGCATGACCATGGGCCAGTTGCTTTCGACCCCGATGATCGCGGCGGGGCTGATCTTCCTGTTCCTCGCCCTGCGCCGCAGCAAGGGGCGCGCCGTATGAGCCTTGAAATCCTGACCGACGCCGCGCTGGAAGGCGTGCAACACGGCTTTTTCACCCGCAAAGGCGGCGCGTCCTCCGGCATCTATCAGGGCCTGAATTGCGGTCGGGCTTCGCATGACCAACGGGACGCGGTCGAGACCAACCGGGCACGGGCCGCCGCCGCCATGAGCGTCGCACCCGATCATTTGATCACCGCTGAACAGGTGCATTCCAGTGCGGTGTTGACCCTCAACGCCCCCCTGCCCCAGCCGCTGCCGGAAGTGGACGCGCTGGTCAGCAACACGCCGGGCCTCGCCCTTGCCGTGCTGACCGCCGATTGCCAGCCGGTGCTGCTGGCGGACCGCAAAGCCGGGGTGATCGGCGCGGCCCATGCGGGCTGGAAAGGCGCGGCGGGCGGTATTTTGGAAAACACTGTCGACGCGATGGAAAGGCTCGGCGCCACCCGGCCCAACATTGTCGCCATCATCGGCCCCTGTATCAGCCAGAAGCATTACGAGGTCGGACCGGAATTTGCACAAAATTTCCTGTGCGAAAACCCCGACGACGCGCGGTTTTTCAGCACAGAATTCGGCCCCCGCCCGCATTTCGACCTGCCCGGCTACGGGCTGCACCGCCTGAAACGCGCGGGCATTGGCCATGCAAGCTGGACCGGGCATTGCACCTATGCCGACCCGGAGCGCTTCTACTCCTTCCGCCGCACCACCCACCAAGGCGAAACCGATTACGGCCGCCTGATCGCCGCCATCCGGCTGTAAAGCCACCCCCCAAAAGCCCGGCAGATTTCACATCCGCGCCGCAAACCTGCCCGATTCACCTGCCAAAACAAGCTTAACAAAAGCTGAAAAAGCACAATCGAGGCAGATTATGACCAAACGCAAACAACCCCGCTGGATGAAATCCGCCATCAAAACCGCTGGTTCCGACCTGCCGGACCTGCCGTTCAGCCGCAAGCTGCGCGCCGCCAAACGGGCCGCGCAGGGCAACAAGGCAGCTTAAGCCTCCGCGCTCGCCCGCGCTTCCAGAACGTCAAACGGCACGCCCGGTTCGTCCTTGGCGCAGCGGATGACCAGCGAGGTTTTGACCGAGGCTACGTTTTCCGCTGAGGTCAGGTCGTTGGTCAGGAAGCGCTGAAAAGTGGACAGGTCCGGGGCGACGCATTTGAGGATGAAATCCACCTCGCCGTTCAGCATGTGGCACTCGCGCACCAGGGACCAGTCGCGGCATTTTTCCTCAAAGGCCGACAGGTCGCTCTCCGCCTGACTGACCAGCCCGACCATGGCGAAAACCTGCACCTCAAAGCCCAGCGACCGCGCTTCGACATCGGCGTGATAGCCGCGAATATAGCCCGCCTCTTCCAGCGTGCGCACCCGACGCAGACAGGGCGGCGCGGAAATGCCGACCCGTTTCGCCAGTTCGACATTGGTCATGCGCCCATCCGCCTGCAATTCGGCGAGAATCATCCGGTCAATCGGGTCAAGTTTAGCAGCGGCCATGCGGTATCCTATCGGGCGTCCTTCGCAATATTGCGCAGAACTTACCCCGACCCGCGCGGCTGCGCAATAATCTTTCGCATTTGCGCAATATTATTTCTGCGCCCACCCGTAATCACGAGACCTTTGCGCGCCGGGCCAATCGGCCTATATCGGAGGCAACAGCGAATGGAAAGGACACTCCAATGTCTGACACACGTCACAGCAAAGTTTTGATTATCGGCTCCGGCCCGGCGGGCTATACCGCCGCAATTTACGCCAGCCGCGCCATGTTGGAGCCGGTTCTGGTGCAGGGGATGGAGCCGGGCGGGCAGTTGACCACCACCACCGACGTGGAAAACTACCCCGGCTTCACCGAGGTTCAGGGCCCGGAACTGATGATGAAAATGGAAGAACATGCCCGCGCCATGGGCACCGAGATCATCACCGACGTCATCACCAGCCTCGACCTCTCCGAACGCCCCTTCAAGGCCAGTGGCGACAGCGGTGCGCTTTATACGGCGGACGCGGTAATCCTCGCCACCGGCGCGCGGGCCAAATGGCTCGGCCTGCCCTCAGAAGAGGCGTTCAAGGGCTTCGGGGTTTCCGCCTGCGCGACCTGCGACGGCTTTTTCTATCGCGGGCAGGAAATCATCGTCGTTGGCGGGGGCAATACTGCGGTGGAGGAAGCCCTGTTCCTCACCAACTTCGCCTCGAAAGTGACCCTGATTCACCGCCGCGACGAATTGCGGGCGGAAAAAATTCTCATCGACCGGCTGGAGAAAAACGAGAAAATCGTGCCGCTCTGGGACCACACGGTCGAGGAAATCGTCGGCACCGAAGAGCCCAAAGGCGTGACCGGCGTGCGCGCCAAACACGTCAAAACCGGCGAGATCACCCTTGTGCCCGCAACCGGCGTCTTCATCGCCATCGGCCACGCGCCCGCCAACGAATTGGTGAAAGACACGCTGGAAACCCATATGGGCGGTTATGTCGTGACCAAACCGGACTCAACCGCCACCTCCATCCCCGGCGTCTTCGCCGCGGGCGACCTGACGGACCACAAATACCGACAGGCCGTCACCTCCGCCGGCATGGGCTGCATGGCGGCGCTGGAAGCGGAACATTTCCTCGCCGAGCAGGAATGAGCCAACCCAACATCTCAAACGGGGCGCTTCCGGCGCTCCGTTTACCTTATTTTCCTCAAAAACCCCGCCCACGCCGCTAAAGCGTGCTATTTCTGCCCTATTTGCCGCTCAAATCCCCAAAGTGAACAAGAGACCTTGGCCAGAACGCCATTTTGTGCAATGCGTTCACGCGTGAACAGATTACGAGTTGCCCATGCCACCCGAGGCGAAACAGATCACCGATGAAGAGGAACAGCTCTTCCGCCTGCTGCGCCAGCTTGACAGCGCGCCGGAGGCCTCGCAGCGCGCCATCGCGGCGGCCATCGGCATCTCGCTCGGGCGGCTCAACGCGCTCCTGCGCCGCGCCGCCGAGGCCGGGCTGATCACCATCAGCGCCCGCGACGGCCCCGACAAACGCCAGCGCTACGCCTATTCGATCACCGCCCGCGGCGGCGCGGAAAAATCCCGCCTGACCGATCTCTTTCTCGCCCGTAAACTTGCCGAATACGACGCCTTGCACGCGGAACTCACCGGCACCCAAAGCGGCCTCGTCCCGCTCAAAAACAGGACCAACCTTATGGAAAACAACCTCACCCCGATCCCGGAACTCTATGTCTCATATGACAGCGCGCAGAAACTGAAAGTCGAGGCGGCCAACCTGACCAGCCACGACCTGACCCCGCGCCAGATCTGCGACCTCGAACTCCTGATGAACGGCGGCTTCAACCCGCTCAAGGGCTTTCTGACGGAAGCGGATTACAACGGCGTGGTGGAGAATATGCGGCTGGCGGATGGGTCGCTCTGGCCCATGCCGATCACGCTGGACGTGTCCGAGGACTTCGCCGCGTCGATCGAGCTGGGGCAGGATATCGCCCTGCGCGACCAGGAAGGCGTCATCCTCGCGACCATGACCGTGACCGACCGCTGGGAGCCCAACAAGGCGCGCGAGGCTCAGAAGGTTTTCGGCGTCGACGATCAGGCCCATCCGGCGGTGGATTACCTGCACAACAAGGCAGGCAAAATCTATCTCGGCGGGCCAGTGACCGGCATCCAGCAGCCGGTGCATTACGATTTCCGCGCCCGCCGCGACACGCCCAACGAGCTGCGCGCCTATTTCCGCAAGCTGGGCTGGCGCAAGGTCGTCGCGTTTCAGACCCGCAACCCGCTGCACCGCGCGCATCAGGAACTGACCTTCCGCGCCGCCCGCGAAGCGCAGGCCAACCTGCTCATTCACCCGGTTGTCGGCATGACCAAGCCGGGCGATGTTGATCACTTCACCCGCGTGCGCTGCTATGAGGCGGTGCTGGACAAATACCCCGCCGCGACGACCACCATGTCGCTGCTCAACCTCGCCATGCGCATGGCCGGTCCGCGCGAGGCGGTCTGGCACGGGCTGATCCGCAAGAACCACGGCTGCACCCATTTCATCGTCGGTCGCGACCATGCCGGGCCGGGCAAAAACTCCGCCGGCGAAGACTTTTACGGCCCCTATGACGCGCAGGATCTGTTCCGGCAGTATCAGGACGAAATCGGCATCGAGATGGTCGATTTCAAACACATGGTCTATGTGCAGGAACGTGCGCAATACGAACCCAACGACGAGATCGCCGACCGCGATCAGGTCACCATCCTCAACATCTCCGGCACCGAACTGCGCCGCCGCTTGTCGGAAGGGCTGGAAATCCCGGACTGGTTCTCCTTCCCGGAAGTGGTCGAAGAACTGCGCCGCACCCGGCCCGCGCGCTCAAAACAGGGCTTCACCGTGTTCTTCACCGGCTTCTCCGGCTCCGGCAAATCCACCATCGCCAACGCGCTGATGGTCAAGCTGATGGAGATGGGCGGGCGTCCGGTCACGCTGCTCGACGGCGATATCGTGCGCAAAAACCTCTCCTCGGAACTGGGCTTTTCCAAGGAACACCGCGACCTCAACATCAAACGCATCGGCTATGTCGCCTCGGAAATCACCAAGAACGGCGGCATCGCCCTGTGCGCCCCCATCGCGCCCTACGCCGCCACCCGACGCCATGTGCGTCAGGAGATCGAGCAATACGGCGCCTTCGTCGAAGTGCATGTCGCAACCTCGATCGAGGAATGCGAACGGCGCGACCGCAAGGGGCTGTATAAACTGGCACGCGAGGGCAAGATCGCGGAATTCACCGGCATTTCCGACCCATACGACGTGCCGGAAAACCCGGAACTGCGGGTTGAGACCGAGAATGTCGACGTGGACAATTGCGCCCATCAGGTGCTACTGAAACTGGAAAGCATGGGGTTGATCTCCAGCACTTTCTGACACGAAACGCCCCGCGTCACCCACGCGGGGCGTCCCTGACCCGGACCCGCCAATGCCCTCCCCCCGCCTCGACATCCAACCGCGTCTTGAGCGGGCCGACCTGAAAAGCTGGGGCTACCGCGCGCCGGAAAGCGACACGCTGGTCATCTCCTTTTCCGGCATCGGCAAGAACCCCAACGCTGCGCCGCCCATCGAATTTGCCAATACCGCAACGCAGAACGGCACCCATAACGCGCTCTTTATCTCCGATCCGAACCGCACCTGGCTCAACGGCGACGGGCTGATCGAGCGCATCACGAACGAGGCCCGCCGCTGCATCGCCGAATGCAAGGCGCGCCGCGTGGTCACGGTCGGGCACTCGATGGGCGGGTTCAGCGCGCTGGTTCTGGCGGATTTCCTGCCGGTCGACGCGGTGCTGGCCCTCGCGCCGCAACTCTCGGTGCATCCGGACATTGTGCCCGACGAACACCGCTGGCCGGAATGGCGCGAGAAAATCACCCGCTTTCGCGTCCGTTGCGCCGCCGATCACCTGCGCGACGGGCCGCAATATACCGTCCTCTTCGGGCGCCACGGCCGCGAAGCCCCGCAGCGCGACCCCTTCCCGCACCGCGACAACCTGCGCCTCTATATCCTGCCGCGCACGCACCATAACGTGCCGCAACGGCTGAAAGACCTTGGCATTCTGACGGATAGCTTTAAGTTTGCCATCGCAGGCCGTCCGCGCAAGCTGCGCCTGCTGTTGAAAAACCGTGCCGCCGCCACCCTGCGCCCCAACCCTGAACCATAAGCCATGCCCGACAAGACCCCGACCACAACCCTGATCACCACCGCCAAAAACGAGGCGCCCTATATCTGGGAATGGGTCGCCTATCACCGGCTGATCGGTTTCAACAACATCATCATGTTTCAAAACGATTCTGATGATGGCACGCATGAGATCATGCACTCGCTCGCGAAACACGACTTTATTACCTACAAATACAACAGAGCGCCGCGGGGCAAACATCAGGTCAAGGCCTATTGGCGCGGGGCGGCGCAACCGGAATATCAGGCGTCGGATTGGGCAATGGCGCTGGATATGGACGAGTTTCTGGTGGTGCGCACCGGGGACGGCACGGTGCAATCGCTGATCGCCGCCCTGCCCGACGACGCCGATTGCGCCTTTATCTGCTGGAAACGCTTCGGCTCCAGCCACACTTACGGCATCGAACCGGGTCTCGTCACCGAACGCTTCGTCATGAGTGAGCATGACTACTGGATCGTGAACCGCCCCATCCCGTTCAAATCCCTGTTCAAACGCGAGCGCTTCGTCCGCCCCGGCATCCATAAACCCATGCTGATCCCTTACGACCCGAACCCGCCGGTTTACGTTAACGGCTCAGGTCTGCACACCGACGCGTTCGAATTGCGCAACTTCCAATGCACCGACCCTAACGAACGCAGCCTCGCGCAGATCAACCATTATATCACCCGCGATCCGCAAAGCTTCGTGCTGAAATCCTTCAAGGGCAGCGCGCATCAGGCCAACCGCGCCATTGATCAGGACTATTGGAAAAAGCGCAACAAGAACCAGATGATCGACCGGCGCATCCAACGCTTTGGGTCCGCCTTGCACGCGGAAATGGACGCAATGAACGTAAAAACCAACGGTGCGCTGCGCAAGATGACGCAACAAGCGGTCAAGACCCACCACGACCGCTTCGAAGAGGTGATGCAACACCCGGAAATGCGCGCGCTTTACGCGTTTTGCAGCAGCCATCCGGGATAGGCCATGCTGGTCATCGCCCTGACCTCAATCCCGCCGCGTTTCCCGGCCCTGCCGAAGGTTTTCGCGGCACTGGCACGACAGGGGGCAGACAGGTTGGCGCTGACGATCCCGCGCAGCTACCGCCGCTTCGCCCCCGCGCCGCTGCCAGAACTGCCCGGGGTCGAGGTGATCCGCACCGAAACCGACCTCGGCCCGGCAGGTAAGCTCCTCGCCCCGGCCCGCGCGTACCCGCAGGCCGACATTCTTTATTGCGACGACGACTGGCATTACGCGGATGGCTGGGCCGACGCGCTGCGCATGGCCTACAGACCGGGCAGCGTCGCCGCCGCCGCGCTCTGGCCCATCGCGCGGCTGAAACGCCGAGGATTGCCGGTGGTGCAGGGCTTCGCCGGGGCGATCGTGCCGGGGGAGATTGCCGCACGCATCCCGACGCCTGCTGGCCCGGCATGGTGGGCGGACGATCTCTGGCTATCAGGCCATTTCTGGGCCGCAGGCCTGACACCCGCCCCCGCCACAGAGGCCCGTGCCCTGGCGACGCCACTGCCCTCCCCCGGCGCGTTACAAGACACCGCACGGGCGCAAGACAACCGCACCACCGCCGCACAAATTCATGCAAAGCTGCGGATCTGGCCCGAAGCGTCGCCTTAAAGTCGGTTAATCTCGATTTTCTGCAACACCTGCTCCGGCTCGATCTTTTCCAGATCAATATGCAGCAATCCGTTTTCCGTCGCCGCGCCCAGCACCTCGACCCCTTCCGCCAGCACGAAACTCTTCTGGAACTGGCGCTCCGCAATGCCGCGATGCAGGAAAACCCGCCCGTCTTCGCGCTCGGACACCTTACCGCGCACCAGAAGCCTGCGGTTCTCCACCGTGATCGACAGATCTTCATCGGCAAAGCCCGCCACCGCGAGGGTGATGCGATAAGCGTGCTCGCTCACCTGCTCGATATTGAACGGCGGATAGCCCTCCGTACCGGATTTTTCCGCCTGTTCCAGCATCCGCTCCAACTGGTCAAACCCAAGCATGAACGGGTGTGATCCGAGTGTCATTTTGGCCATCGACATGTCCTTTCAATAAGCGACGTGAAGGGGTCCGCGCCGGGCACCCCTGAACCTGGGCAAGATATGGGGACGCGTGGGGCGGTTCGCAAGTCGATGGGCTTGGAGTGGCGGCGGAAATTGGTTAGGTTGGCGGCAAATCAGCCAGAAGGGCCAACCATGTCCAATGCCGAAGAGATGAAATCCGAAGACGTTTTGCGGGTCGAGATCGAAGTGCTGCGGCGCGAGCATCGCGATCTGGACGAGGCGATTGCTGCGTTGCAGGAAGCAGCGCGCGCCGATGCGCTGACGCTGAAGCGGCTGAAGAAACAGAAGCTGGCGCTGAAGGACAAGATTGCGCGGCTCGAAGACAAGATTTTCCCGGATATTATCGCCTGAAACGCCGGAAGGGGCGCGGGCAGAGGAGGACGCAATGACGCAAGTCAAGGTTGGGATCATCATGGGAAGTCAGTCCGACTGGCCGACCATGCGCGAGGCGGCGGGCATTCTCGACGAATTGGGCGTGGCCTATGAAACCAAGATCGTTTCGGCGCACCGCACCCCGGACCGGCTCTGGGAGTATGGCCGTGCGGCGGCGGGCAAGGGCTTGAAGGCGATCATCGCCGGCGCGGGCGGGGCGGCACATTTGCCGGGCATGATGGCGTCGAAAACCCGCGTGCCGGTGATCGGGGTGCCGGTGCAGACCCGCGCGCTGTCCGGTGTTGATAGCCTGTATTCCATCGTGCAGATGCCCAAGGGTTTTCCGGTCGCGACCATGGCGATCGGTGCGGCGGGGGCGGCCAATGCGGGGCTGATGGCGGCGGCCATTCTGGCCAACGAAGATGCGGAACTTGCCGCGCGGCTCGATGCCTGGCGCGCGGCGCTTTCCGCCTCGATCCCGGATGAGCCGAGCGATGACTGAACCGCTGCAAACCGGCGCCGTGATCGGCATTCTGGGCGGCGGGCAATTGGGCCGGATGCTCTCCGTTGCCGCCAGCCGCCTTGGGCTGGCCACGCATATTTTCGAGCCGGGCGCCAACCCACCCGCCGCCGATGTCGCCGCCGCCGTGACCACTGCCGATTACAGCGACCACGCCGCGCTCGAAAGTTTCGCCCGCTCGGTCGATGTCATCACCTATGAGTTTGAAAATATCCCCGCCGAGGCGCTGGATGTGCTGGAAGCGCTGCGCCCGGTGCGGCCCGGTCGCGAGGCGCTGCGCATCTCGCAGGACCGCATCATCGAGAAACGGTTTCTCAACGATCTGGGCCTGAAAACCGCGCCTTTCGCGGCGGTGAACAGTGCCGAAGACCTGACCCGCGCGGCGGCGGAAATTGGCATTCCTTCGATCCTGAAGACCTGCCGGTTTGGCTATGACGGCAAAGGGCAGGCGCGGCTGTCGGCGGGGGCGGATCTGGCGCAGATCTGGGACGCGATGGCGGGAGCGCCCTCGGTGCTGGAAGGTTTTATCGCCTTTGAGCGGGAAATTTCGGTCATCGCGGCGCGGGGGCTGGACGGGTCGTTTCGCGCCTTTGAGCCGGGAGAAAACGTGCATCGCGACGGGATTTTGCACCGCACCACCCTGCCCGCTAATATCCCAGACGCGCTGGCGGAACGCGCGGTGACTGCCGCGCATAAGGTGTTGGACACGCTCGATTATGTCGGTGTGATGGGGGTTGAGTTTTTCGTTTCCGGCGAAGAATTGCTGGTGAACGAAATCGCCCCGCGTGTGCATAATTCCGGTCACTGGACGCAAAACGGCTGCGCGGTGGACCAGTTTGAACAACATATCCGCGCGGTGGCGGGCTGGCCGCTGGCCGATCCGGTGCGTCACGCGGATGTGGTGATGGAAAACCTGATTGGCGACGACGTGCTGTGCGCACCGCAAATTGCGCAGGAACCGGGCGCAGCGCTGCATCTATACGGCAAAGCCGAGGTCAAAGCGGGTCGTAAGATGGGGCATGTAAACCGGGTGACGCGGCGAAGTTAACCTTCCGTGTCCGTGATATACCCCATCTCCTGCGCCAGCCGTTCGGGAACGTCGGCCATGGTGATCGTGTGATCGAATCTTCCGTGGCGCAGAAATTCCAGCACCTGCACCAGCACCAGCGGATTCACCGTGATGAAGGTATGGGTCGTCGGCAGGACGATATGGTCAGTCATGCCTTCGAGCCGGGTGCTTTCGACCGAGACTTTGCCATCGTCTTCCCCGTCGATCAGCGCGGAAAAGACCGGGGCGATGGAGAGATTGCCGGCGATGATACCCAGCTCATAAGACGGCGCGCCGGCGTTCTGGGCAGTCGATCCCGCATCCGTACTCAGTTCCATGCCCGCAGGACCGTTCAGCAATTCGAACACCGGCACGTCGCCCCACATATACTCGCCGAACGTGTCAACAAGTTCACTGCCGTGATTTGGCGGGGCCAGCATCACCACGCGCCCCATATTGGCCGGGCGATCCTGCGAAAGATACATCCGCGTCAGGATGCCGCCCATTGAATGGGTAACAAAATGGGTCTTGCGCGGGGCGCAGGCGGCTACGGCGGGAGGCACCGCCTGTTTGACCAATGCGGCAATGTCGGCCTCGCGCGACGGATAGCCCACGTTAACCACTTTATACCCCGCCCCCTTGAGTGCCTCTTCGAAAATCACGAAAGAAGCGGGCGTGCGGGCAAGGCCGTGCAGCATGATAATGCACTCACCGGCCAGAGCGGGGGCAGGTGCGAGCAGGAAGATCAGCAAGGCGATTCGACGTAACATGGGGCCACAATAGTCTCAAAAAGTTAACACTTCGATAAGCGCGACCGGAGCCGCGCCCATCGGGGGATTATGCGCTCAGACGCGGGGTGGCAAAGCGGGTCACCAACGCCCCGGCGCCAAGGAAGAACACCACCATGGAGAAGAGCCAGCCGAGCCACGGAACAAAGCCGAGCAAAGTTACCAACGCCGCCCCCGAAAGCGCGGCCAGCGCCCGGTCGGTGTTGTTCTCCGGCATCCCGCGCCCCGCCGCATCGACCGCCCAGACGCCCAGCGTATAGGTTCCGATCAGGTAGCCCAAGACGCCCAGCGCCACCGCGCCCAGAATGACGAACGGGATCAGAATAATGCCAATGCCGGTCATGGTGAGGAAAACCACCGAACCGATGAGGGCAGACAGGCCGATCAGCCCCATGAATCCGGTGCGCATCGGGTTATCCAAAGCGCGTTCGCGCATCGTCATCATCCAGTTCGGCGCCAAAGCAGCGAGGATGAAAATCAACAGCGCAGTAATGACTATACCACTGACAAAGCTCATGAATTTCCGAACCGGGCTGGGCTTTCGGTGAGCTGGGACATCCGCCACCGTCTCAAAATCACGAGCTTTATGAAACTCGACCGTATCCGCAACCCGCTCAGGCACATCAAGGCTTTCCGGGTCGTCATGGTAGAGGTGCAACACGCCTTCAACGCGAGCGTTTTTGCCCCAATCCATTTCGTCGCCAGACAGCGCCAGATCGCCGGAAATCACCCCGTCTAGGGCAATAAACTCAGCTCCGATAACCGCAGAACCGGCCACCGGGGCATCAAGCGCAATATCACCGGCCCCAATACGAACATTGCCGGAAACCGGCTCCGAAATGCGGACGTTTTGCCCCATCGCCGTTACCGAGCCCGCCACGGGACCATCCAGCTCGATCGTCTGACCCGCCGCATAAACATCGCCGCCAATCCGGCCCTCAACGCCAATGATACGACCGACCATATGAGCGCTGCCCGCAAGGTCCGCGTCGACACTGATCCGGTTGCCGGTTGCGAACAAATCGCCCGCCATGTCGTTGGTGAGTTTGACGGAATTACCCGCCAGATAGGCATCGCCGCCAAACAGCCAGGTTGCGCTGTCATCGGCGACGGCCGGAGCGGCGGAAACGGCGAGCGCCAATGCGGCGGGCAAGATTTTTCGGAACATGCGTTATCCCCTGATGGAATGTTATCAAGGTTCACATAGACGCTCTCGAAGCGAGTTTAAAGCGGGGCGGTGGGTTTTTATGAGCTATAAGCGAAAAACGGCCCCCAATAATGGGAGCCGTTATTATTTATGGCGCTTTTCCGCTCTAGCAAATGTCTGAATAACATTCGCCTGTCGGGTGCGCGCTTCGCTACGCGAAGCGCTTACATCATGCCCATGCCGCCCATGTCGGGCATGCCGCCGCCTGCCGGAGCCGCGCCAGCCGGTTCGGGCTTGTCGGCAACCATGGCTTCGGTGGTGATCAGCAGACCGGCCACGGAAGCAGCGTCTTCCAGCGCGGTGCGGGCCACTTTGGCCGGGTCAATGACGCCAAACGCGAACATGTCGCCATATTCTTCCGTCTGGGCGTTGAAGCCGAAGGCCGGGTCGTCGCTCTCGCGCACCTTGCCCGCAACCACGGCGCCGTCGACGCCCGCGTTTTCCGCGATCTGGCGCAGCGGATGCTCGACTGCGCGACGCACGATGGCGATACCAGCGTTCTGATCGGCATTCTCGCCTTCCAGACCATCCAGCACCTTCGCCGCCTGCACCAGAGCCACGCCGCCACCAACGATGACGCCTTCCTGAACCGCCGCACGGGTCGCGTTCAGCGCATCGTCGACACGGTCCTTGCGCTCTTTCACTTCCACTTCGGTCATGCCGCCAACCTTGATCACGGCCACGCCGCCGGCCAGTTTCGCCACGCGCTCCTGAAGCTTCTCACGGTCGTAATCGGACGTGGTTTCTTCGATCTGCTGACGGATCTGCGCCACGCGGGCTTCGATCTCGGCCTTGTCGCCGGAACCGTCGACGATGGTGGTCTCTTCCTTGGAGATGGTGATCTTCTTGGCGGTGCCGAGCATGTCCATGGTGACGTTCTCGAGCTTCATGCCAAGATCTTCGGACACAACCTGACCGCCGGTCAGAATGGCGATGTCCTGCAACATGGCCTTACGACGATCGCCAAAGCCCGGTGCTTTCACCGCAGCAATCTTCAGACCACCGCGCAGCTTGTTAACCACGAGGGTCGCCAGCGCTTCGCCTTCCACGTCCTCGGCAACGATCAGCAGCGGCTTCTGGCTCTGAATCACCTGCTCGAGCAGCGGAACCATGGCTTGCAGGGAAGAGAGTTTCTTCTCGTGCAGCAGCACCATGCAGTCTTCCATCTCCGCCAGCATCTTGTCGGCGTTGGTGACGAAATACGGCGACAGGTAGCCGCGGTCGAACTGCATCCCTTCAACCACAACGGTCTCGGTTTCCAGACCCTTGTTCTCTTCGACGGTGATCACACCTTCGTTGCCAACCTTCTGCATCGCGTCGGCGATCTGACGGCCGATCTCGGCTTCGCCGTTGGCGGAAATGGTGCCAACCTGCGCAACTTCATCGCTGTCTTTCACTTCGCGGGCCATGTCCTTGATCGAGGCCACCAGCTTTTCGGTCGCCAGATCAATGCCGCGCTTGAGGTCCATCGGGTTCATGCCAGCGGCAACCGACTTCATGCCCTCGGCAACAATGCCCTGAGCCAGAACGGTCGCGGTGGTGGTGCCGTCGCCAGCCTCATCGTTGGTGCGGGAAGCAACTTCCTTCACCATCTGCGCGCCCATGTTCTCGAACTTGTCTTCCAGCTCGATTTCCTTGGCAACGGAAACCCCGTCCTTGGTGATGCGCGGCGCGCCGAACGACTTGTCCAGCACAACATTGCGGCCTTTCGGGCCGAGGGTCACTTTCACCGCGTTTGCGAGGATGTTCACACCCTTGAGCATCGCATTGCGGGCTTCGGTCTCGAACTTTACGTCCTTAGCCATCTTGCGTATTCCTTATTCTTAATTCTGGGGACAATCAGGCAATGATGCCCATGATGTCGGATTCTTTCATGATCAGCAGCTCTTCCCCGTCGAGGGTGATTTCGGTGCCGGACCATTTGCCGAACAGGATCTTGTCGCCGGCTTTCACATCCATCGGGATGCGATCGCCATCTTCGTCACGCGCCCCGGCGCCAACGGCCACAACCACGCCCTCGGCGGGCTTTTCCTTGGCGCTGTCCGGGATAATCAGACCACCGGCGGTTTTCTCTTCGCTTTCCACGCGGCGAACGACCACGCGGTCGTGCAGAGGGGTAAAGGCCATGTTCAGGCTCCTTAACTATGTTGCTTCCCTTTGGCACTCACCTGTCGCGAGTGCTAACGGCGCATAGGTAAGGACGCCCCGCCGCACTGTCAACGCGCGGCGGCAAAATTCTTTTGTCACGGTTTACAACTGGTTTCCCCTACTCTTCCAACAGATCCTCATAGCGGGCATCGGTCAGGGTCTTGAGGAAGGCGACCAGCGCGTCAATACGCTTGTCATCGAGCGCCGGGCCGTGGGTCAGCTCTTCCATCGCCAGCGTGCCGGGGATTTCCGGCGGACGGAACGGCTCGCCGGTTTCCGGGTTGATCTGCCGCGCCTCGGAGCGTGAGTTATACTTGTTGTAGAACAGGATCACCGTGCGCAAATCCTCGAACACACCATTATGCATATACGGCCCGGTAACAGCGACGTTGCGCAGGGTCGGCACCTTGAATTGCCCCAGCGTCGCCGGGTCGCCCTCCACCGCCGGGTTCTGCCACAGGCCACGGTCGATCTGGGTCACGCCATTGACCTCGCGCAGCGCCGTATTCTCCGGCACGCCGATATTGTGATATTCGTAATTGGCGAAAGTCTCGTCCGGCGCGAGCGCGGAGCGGCGCAGCTGGTGGCAAAGGTTGCAATTTGTAAACTGTTCGGAGAAAAACAGCAGCCTGCCCAGCTCTTCTTGTTTGGTTAGTTCAATTTCGCCACGCAGCGCCCGGTCGTAACGGCTGTCGAAAGGCGAGAAGAACGAGGTGCGCTCAAAGGCGGCGATGGCCTCGGTCATGGCGCGGTAAGCGGCGTCCACATCGTCAAAAATCTCCGCCCCATAAAGCGCCTCGAAAGCGGCGATATAGTCCGGGTTCTCGCGGATGCGCTCCACCACGCTGGCCTTGTCCGGCATTCCCATTTCCACCGGATTGAGCGGCGGACCGCCCGCCTGCCCTTCCAGGTCCGGCTCGCGCCCGTCAAGAAACTGCCCGCCGATCCACTCGCCCTCCTCGGTGCGGTGGAACCGCGGGGTCTGGTTGGCATAGCTCGCCGTCGGCGCGTTGCGGTCGCCGATGCTGACCCCGTCATCGCCCAGCGACGCCATCCTGCCCGCCGCCGATTCCCGCGCATCCGCAAAACCAGCTTCCGGCGTGTGACAGGTCGCGCAGGACTGTGTGCGGTTCTTCGACAGGTTCACATCGAAAAACAACTGCTCGCCAAGGGTTTCCAGCGAGTTGAGATCAATCTCCACCCCGTTTTCCGAAGCCAGCGCGCCCCCGGCGCTGAGGACCAAAGCAAGTGCAGAATAGTGCAGGAATTTCATAATATACCCTCCTGAATTCGGCCCGAGTCTAACACGCCCCGCCGCTTTCACCTTGAGACAAGTCAAGCAAACGGCCCTCGGGCGACAAATCATAAATCCCGGTGGCGACTTTCTGAAACCAGCCGGAATGATTGTCGCGCATCATGGTCGTGGCCCGCGCCACCCCGGTCGCCCGCGCCACCACTGCCCCCTTCGACGCCCCATGCACCGCCAGATAGGCCACCAGTTTCAACCCATCCTGCCGATACGCCGTCACCACCGGCCCGCGCGCCCCGCCGGTATTCGGATCCCCCGCGCGCCGGGAAAACTCGCCCAACAGCCGTTCCCGACGCAGCTTCGACGGGCGCGGACGGAAGGGCAGCGGGTCGGCATGGACTTGCACAAATCCATCATTTAAGCGCACCGAAAGCACCCCAAGACCCAATCTCTTGCACAATCCGATATTTCCCCTGAAAGCGCGCCACCCCGCCCGGCCCTCCCAGCGCGGCACCGCAACATAGACCATCTCCGTCACCTTCTGCCGCGCCACAGCCTGTTGCAACAGCGTCAGCGAAAAGCCGGTCTTCAGCTCAACCACCGCAATCAGATCACCCGAAACCCCAACCACATCCGCCGACGCCACTTCTGCCTTGACCTCAAATCCCGCCGCCTCAAGATGCGCCTTCACCGGACCATACAGCTCTGTTTCCGCGATTTTACCCATGCCCCCTGATAGCGGGTTTGCCCGCCGTTAAACAGAGGCGATAACAAAGGATGACAAGCGACGGTGCGGCGCTTAAAAGGGGCCGGAACTTAGCTAACATGGACAGCAACATGACCACACTCGTATTTGGCCACAAATCCCCCGACACCGACTCTACCGGCTCGGCGTTGATCTGGGAATGGTTCCTGAAGCAGCAAGGCGTGGACGCCAAGGCCGTCCTGCTGGGCCAGCCCAACACCGAAGCGGCCTTTGTGCTGAAACGCTGGGGCTTTGAGGTGCCGGAGATCATCGAAGACGTGGCGGACGACCAGCCCTGCGTCATCGTCGATACCAACAACCCGGCCGAACTGCCCGCCAATATCAACGGCGCCGATCTGCGTGCCATTATCGACCATCACAAGCTGGTGGGCGGGCTGGAAACCAAAGGGCCGATCGACATCACCATCCGCCCCGTCGCCTGCACCGCGACCATCCTCTATGACCTGATGGGCGACAAGGCCGCCACCATGCCCGACGACATCAAGGCGCTGGCCCTGTCCTGCATCCTCTCGGACACGCTGGAATTCCGCTCCCCGACCACCACGGACCGCGACCGCGACGTCGTCGCCATCCTCGCGCGCGAGCTGGGCGTGTCGGTGCCGGATTACGCGGAAGAAATGTTCGCCGCCAAATCCGATGTTTCCGCCTTCTCCGACGCCGAATTGCTGCGCATGGACTCGAAGGAATACGCGGTTGAGGGCACCAAGTTCCGGGTCTCGGTGCTGGAAACCACCGCGCCGAAAATCGTGCTGGACCGCAAAGCGTCGCTGATGGACAGCATGACCGGCGTGGCGGAAGCGGACGGGGTCGATCAGGTATTGCTCTTCGTGGTGGACATCCTGAATGAAGAAGCGACCCTGCTGGTGCCGAACGATCTGGTGAAAACCGTGGCGGAAAAGAGCTTCAACGCCAAGGTTGAAGGCGACGCGGTGGTCCTGCCGGGCATCGTCAGCCGCAAAAAGCAGATCATCCCGAATTTGAAAGTGTGAGCCACTTTTCGCAAGCGGGGCGCGCGTGTCGCCCCGCTTTTGCGCTTTACCGCACCGGAGCGCTGGTCTTGTAGCCACCCGCAATCAGGTCGCGCATCCCGCCATCCACCGACAGGATCGGATTGTCGATCATCTCCGACAGGATTTGCGCCGCACGCCCGGAGCGGTTGCCGGTGCGACAGATCAGGACCAGCTTTTTATCGCCCAACTGGCCGCGAATATCCTCTAGGAAGACATCAGGATAGGTAAACGTCACCAGTTCCGCCTCCGGGATCACCCCGGTATCGACCCATTCCGGCGCCGTGCGAATATCGACCAGCAACGCATCCGGCGCGCGCATTTCCGCCAGCGTCGCCTCCCGGTGTTCAAACGGCACCCCGTCCGCCTCGTTCAGCACGAAAGCAAAGAACGACACGACCCCAATCGCGATTGCTGTCACCGCAGCGAACATCCATTTCAACATGAGCTTCCCCTTTCGTCGCCTCCATAAAAGATCGCTGCACCATTTCCAAGCGACAGATGCGCGCGGGGTGACACGGCAGCGCGCAGAGGATAAAGACGGGAAAACGCGAAGGAAGGCCCATGACCCGGATCATCGAAAAACTGGCGGATGTCAGCGCCAATTACGACTTGCTGCTGTGCGACCTCTGGGGCTGCGTGCATGATGGTATCCGGCCCTTCCCGGACGCGGTCGCCGCGCTGCAACACTATCGCGCCGGGGGAGGGACGGTGGTTCTCGTGACCAACGCCCCGCGCCACCGCACCGCCGTTGCCGCGCAACTCGACAAGATGGGGTTGCCGCGCGACACATGGGATCTGCTCGTGACCTCCGGCGATTCGGCCCGCGCAGCCATGTTCACCGGCGCGGTAGGCGAAAAGGTCTATTTCATGGGCCAGCCGCATGATGAGAGCTTTTTCGACCCGATGGAAGTGATCGACAATCCCGTTGCCATCACCCGCGTGCCGCTATCCGAGGCCGAAGGCATCGTCTGCTGCGGCCCACTCAACCCGCGCGCGCCGGTGGAAGACAGCCGCCCCGACCTGCTTTTCGCCAAGCAAAAGGGGCTGAAACTGCTCTGCGCCAACCCCGATCTGATGGTTGACCGCGGCGAGGCGCGCGAATGGTGCGCGGGCGCGGTGGCGGCGGAATATACCAAAATGGGCGGCGAAAGCCTGTATTTCGGCAAGCCGCACCCGCCGATCTATGACCTCGCCCGCCGCCTTCTCGCCGCTCAGGGCAAGGATTTTGACCCGGCACGCACGCTGGCCCTCGGCGACGGGATTCATACCGACATTGCCGGCGCCATCGGCGAGGACATCGACAGCCTGTTCATCACCGGCGGGCTGGCGCGGGCCGAAACCGGCACGAAAATACAGCCCGACCCGGATTTGTTGCGCGCGTTTACCGAAAATCAACAAATTGTTCCTACATTGGTCATCGGGATGCTGCGATAGCAAAAGAATCGCTTGTAATTGCTGCACCTGCGAAGTAACTATGTTTTCTGTTCGGCGCCTTATGCGCCACATTATTACTCGGACCATTGCTCGGAGGCCCCATGCTGGACGGCACACAACGCGGAACGATTTATCTCGAAGACCTGGAAGTGGGCATGACCCGCTCCCTGACCAAAGTCGTGACCGACGACGATATTCAGATGTTTTCCGATGTCTCCACCGACCGCAACCCGGTGCATCTGGATGAGGAATACGCCAAGGGCACCCTGTTCAAAGGCCGCATCGCGCATGGGATGCTGACCGCCGGGCTGATCTCCGCCGTCATTGGCGAGCAACTCCCCGGCCACGGCACCATCTATATGACCCAGAATCTGACCTTCATCGCCCCGGTGCGCCCCGGTGCGGAAGTGCGCGCCGATGTAACCGTGCTGGAAATCAATGCCGCGAAACGGCGGGTCAAACTGAAAACCGAATGCCATGTCGGGCATACGCTGGTGCTGACCGGCGAGGCGACCGTGCTGGCCCCAACCCGCACAAGGTAGCCTACCCCCTTGCGCCACAGCCCCCGCGCCGTTAAGCCCCAGCCATGCGCATCACACGAGATTACCAATTTGCCCAGCCTCAGGATCGCGGCGCCGTCGCGGCGATCGGCAATTTTGACGGGGTGCATCGCGGGCATCAATATGTCCTCGACATCGCCCGCGAAAAGGCCGCTGAACTGAACGCACCGCTGGGCGTGATGACTTTTGAGCCGCATCCGCGACAATATTTCGCGCCCAAATCCGCGCCTTTCCGTCTGATGAATGCCGCCGCGCGAGCGGGTCGGCTGGAAAGCCTCGGAGTGAAAAACCTCTATGAACTGTCCTTCAACGACACGCTGTCGGCCCTTTCCGCCGAGGACTTCGCCCGCAAGGTGATCCACGACGGGCTGGGCCTGAAACATGTCATCGTCGGCGCCGATTTCCGCTTCGCCCGCGACCGCGAGGGCAGCGCGGAAATGCTGGTCGAACTCGGAAAACGCCTCGGATTTGGCGTCACCATCGCCCCGCTGATGGCCGATCTGGGCGAGGAAATCAGTTCGACCGCCATCCGCCGCGCCCTGAGCGACGGCCGCCCGACCGACGCGGCCCGGATGCTGGGGCATTTGCACCGCATCGAAGGCGAAGTGGTGCGCGGCGACCAGCGCGGCCGCGACCTGGGCTTCCCGACCGCCAATCTCAATATCGCCGGGATTCACCCGCCCAAATTCGGCGTTTACGCGGTCAAGGTCGCGATCCTGACCGGATCTTTCGCGGGCGAATATGGCGGCGCGGCCTCGCTCGGCACCCGTCCGATGTTTGGCGAAAACCTGCCCAATCTTGAAAGCTATATCTTTGATTTTAAAGGCGATATTTACGGCGAACACATTTCGGTCGGCCTGTTGGAATACCTGCGTCCGGAACAAAAATTCGACAGTATCGACGCCCTGATCGCGCAGATGGGCGCCGATTGCGACCGCGCCCGCGCGCTTCTGGCCTGAGCCGTGCCGGCCCATCGCGACCAGTTCTGGACTCTGCCGCTCTCGGAACTGACCCCCGGCGAATGGGAAGCGCTCTGCGATGGCTGCGGCAAATGTTGCCTGAACAAGCTCGAAGACGCCGATACCGGCGAGGTGCATTTCACCCGCATTTCCTGCAAACTGCTCGACACCGACACCTGCCGCTGCACCAAATACGAAACGCGGCTGCAATACGTTCCCGAATGCGTCGTTCTCAGCCCGAAATCCCTGCCGGATGTGGCCTATTTCATGCCCGCCTCCTGCGCCTACCGGCTGCGGCACGAAGATAAACCGCTTCCCGACTGGCACCCGCTGCGAACCGGCGATACAAACAGCACAAGGGCCGCCGGGGCTTCGGTGGCGGGCTGGGCGATTTCCGAGGAAACCGTCGACGAGGACGACTGGGAGTTTTACCTGATCGAGGAGGAAACCTGATGTTTTTTGGCTCCGACAATACCGGCCCGGTGCATCCACAGATCATGGCGGCGATGGCGCGGGTCAATGAGAAAAATTCGGTGCCGTATGGAGGTGATCCGTTCACTACCGAAGTGGTGCAAAGCCTGCGCGATCTGTTCGAGGCACCGGATGCGGCGGTGCATTTGGTCGCGACCGGGACGGCGGCAAATTCCCTTTGCCTTTCAACCCTTTGCAACCCATATGACGCTATTTTCTGTTCTGACGCCGCCCATATCAGGCAGGACGAATGCAACGCGCCGGAGTTTTTCACCGGCGGGGCGAAACTGGCGACGATTGCCACGCCGGACGGCAAGCTCACGCCCAAAACCCTACGGCAGCGTATTGATGGAGAGGAAACCCGCGGCGTGCATGGGCCGCAGCGCGGGCCGGTCTCGCTAACCAACGTGACCGAATGCGGCACGGTTTACACGCCGGCAGAAATTCAGGCGCTCGCGGGCGTGGCGAAAGACTACAACCTGCCAGTGCATCTCGACGGCGCCCGCTTCGCCAATGCGCTGGTCGCCACCGGAGCCAGTCCGGCGGAAATGTCGTGGCGCGCGGGCATCGACGCGCTGTCCTTCGGGGCGACCAAGAACGGCGCGATGGGGGTTGAGGCGGTGATCTTTTTCGACCCGAAACATAGCTGGGAATTCGAGCTGCGGCGCAAGCGCGGGGCGCATCTGCTATCCAAACACCGCTACCTCGCGGCGCAAATGCTGGGCTATCTCGAGGGCGGGTTGTGGCTCGATCTGGCCAAACGCGCGAATGCAACCAACGCCCGGCTGGCAACGGGCCTCGCCGCCCTGCCCCATGCCGAACTGGTCTGGCGCGCCGAGGCCAATATGAGTTTCGCCAAATTCCCCCGCTGGGCGCATGAAAAACTGCACCGCGCGGGCGCGCAATACTACGTCTGGGAGGGAGCGCTGGCGGGTGACGACCCGGAGGAAATGCTCACCGCGCGCATGGTCTGCGACTGGTCCGGCACGGAAGACATGGTGGAGGACTTCCTCGCGCTGATCCGCTAAGCCCTTAAAAACGCTTCGATTTCCATCGCAATCGCGCGCGGATGCGTCAGCGGTCCCATATGCCCCGCACCGCCGATAATCTTGCGCTGCGCCTGCGGGATATGAGCGCAAAAATAGGCGATTACCGCGCCAAACATCGCGGGCGAGCGGCTGCCGTGCAGGAATTGCACCGGCATGTTCAGCCCTGCGAGCCGCGCCGGATTGGCCAGATCGGCAACCTCGCCCATCACCACCGGCCCTTCGTCGGCGATGACGTGAATGCGACGCGCCATCGCCGCGCGGATCGGCTCCGGCAAGGCGGCCCAGGGCGCTTCCGGCATGATGGCGTCGTTGAACAACCGGGCCGCCTCGGCCTCGTCGCCCGCCTCGATCAACTGCTGAAAGCGCCCCATCGTGCCAAAGAAGGCCTGCGGCTCGGGGCGTTCCTTGATCGCCCCAAACAGCACCGGCTCGTACAGAGTCAGGCTGCGGACCTTTTCCGGCATTTTCAGCGCCAGCCCGAGGGCTACCGTCGCGCCGAAGGAATGGGCAATCACGTCCGCCTGCCCGTCAATCAACGCCCCCGCCATATCGACGCTTTGCTCAAAGAGGGCCAGCGCATCGCCCCCCTGCCAGCGCGGCGCACGGCCATGCGAAGGACGGTCGAACGCGGTCATGGTCAACTGCTCCAGAAGCTCGGCCTGCACCCCGGTCCAGTCCTTCGCATTGCCCATCGACGCATGCAAAAACAGCGCCGCGCGCGGACCCGCACCATAGCGAATTACCCGCGTGTCATAGCCCGCAACCTTCTCCAGCCCTGCCGTATCTGCCAAAACCGGCCCCTTCCCTGCATTTTCCTTGCCCCAGCGGCGCAAGAGTTGTGGCTTTGAACCTAACCGGGTGTTAAGCGGTGTCAACAAGCGCCACGTCGCGATTCTGTTACAATCCAGACCTAGCCCAGGGAGTGCTGCCATGCCCGCCTCTGTTCAGGAACCGAAACTCATCTCCGGCAACGCCAATTTGCCCTTAGCGGAAGGGATCGCCCAGCGAATGCGGGTGCATCGCGGGCGGCCGGTCTCGCTGGTGGATGCGCGGGTTGAGCGCTTCAACGATTCGGAAGTGTTCGTCGAGATCCACGAAAACGTGCGCGGCGAGGATATGTTCATCATCCAGTCGACCTCGAACCCGGCAAACGACACGCTGATGGAACTCTTGATCATCGCCGACACCCTGCGCCGCTCTTCCGCCAACCGCATCACCGCCGTGATCCCCTATTTCGGCTATGCCCGGCAGGACCGCCGCACCAAGGCGCGCACGCCGATTTCCGCCAAGCTGGTTGCCAACATGATCGCGCAATCCGGCGTGGAGCGGGTTTTGACCATGGACCTGCACGCGGCGCAGATTCAGGGCTTTTTCGACATGCCGGTGGACAACCTTTATGCCTCGCCGATCTTCGCCCTCGACGTGAAACACAATTTCAAGGATTGTCTGGACGAAGTGATGGTGGTCTCCCCGGATGTGGGCGGGGTCGCGCGGGCGCGCGAATTGGCCAAACGCATCGGCGCACCGCTCTCCATCGTCGACAAACGGCGTGAGAAGCCGGGGGAAGTTGCGGAAATGACCGTGATCGGCAACGTGTCCGGCAAGCGCTGCATCATCGTTGACGATATTTGCGACACCGCAGGAACCCTGTGCAAAGCCGCTGAAGTGCTGATGGAAAACGGCGCGCAGGAAGTGCATTCCTATATCACACACGGCGTCATGTCCGGCCCGGCGGTGGAGCGGGTGCAAAATTCGGTGATGAAATCGCTGGTGCTGACGGATTCGATCCAGCCGACGGAGCCGGTGCTGAACGCCGACAATATCCGCATCGTGCCGACCGCGCCGATGTTCGCGCAGGCGATCCTCAACATCTGGGGCGGCACCTCGGTTTCCTCGCTATTCGACCACGCCGCGCTGGAGCCGCTTTACGATAAATATTACTCCTGACGCCAGACGGGCGGGGCGCGGGGTTAATCCACGTCCCAATCGTCCTCATTTGGCACCTCGCCCAAGGCCATCCAGTCCGCCCGCACCCGCGCCACCCGCGTGTCGCCCCAGGTGCGGAACACGATCTGAAAGCCGGTGCGGGTGATCTTGTCGGCGGAAATGTCGATGCGCTGGTTGGTGGACCCGTCCACGTCCCACATCGAAATCCCCACCTGCACCATCGGCACCGCAAAGAACGGCTCGCGAAAGCGGATCGCCTCGCGAAACTCGCGCTCCCCCTCGCCGGTCCACATCAGGCCATCGTGCTGAAAATCGGAAAACAGCACATGACTGCCCTGATCAATGCCCAGCCGGTGCGTCAGAAATCGCCGCATGGTTCGCGCCCTCAACTTCGTCTTTGCGCAAATCTGCCCGACCGCGCGACAGGTTGCAACCTGTGCCTATTTCAGACGCCTGCTCAGCTGGTAAAAAAACGGCAACAGCGCCAGCATGACGAGACCAGCGGCGAAAAACGGCGCGCCGGGCCAGTAAAGCGGCGCGTCCTCGGCGCTGACAAAAGCAAAGAAGGGCGGGAAAACCAGCGGCGCGACGATCCCGGCAACCGAGCCGAGCGAGGAAATCACACCCTGCAACACGCCCTGCCGCGCATCGTCCACCATATTGGCCATTGCCGCGCTCAGGTTCGGCGGCACCATATCCGCAAACCACGCCAGCGGCATCAAGGCAAAGGCGAGCCAGCCCCAAGGCGCAAGGCCAAACCCTACCAGCGCCAGCGCCGAGCAACTCGCACCGATCATCAACGTGCGCCCTTCCCCCAGATACTGAATGAACAGGCGCAAAAGCACGCCCTGTGTCAGCGCAATGCCGATGCCATAGGCGGCAAAGCTGGTACCGATCATGGCCGCCGACCAGCCAAAGGCGGCCCGGCCCCAGAAGGACCAGAGCGTCGGGTAAACCATGTTGAGCAGTTCAAGGGCAAAGAGCAGCATCAACGGCAGGGCGAGGCCCGGCAGGCGGAAGGCGTCCGTCAGCGCCGCGAAGGGGTTGAAATCGCGTTGTGTCATACGCCGGCGCCGTTCTGCGGGCAGGCTTTCGGGCAAAAAGACCAGCGCGCCGAGGAAATTCGCCGCCGCCATTGCCGCCGCGAAGTAAAACGGTAGCGCGAGGTCGATGGCCGACAGCACCCCGCCTATGGCCGGTCCGGCAACAAATCCCGCGCCAAACGCCGCACCAATGAGGCCGAAATTCGCGGCGCGCTGTTCCTTGGGCGAGACATCGGCGAGATAGGCGGTTGCGGTGATAAAGGTCGAGCCGGCAATGCCGCCGATCAACCGGACCAAAACGAGGAGCCAATAAGAGGTCGTCAGCGCCATGACGAGGTAATCCGCCGTGAGAACCAGCAGCGCGACCAGCAGCACCGGGCGGCGCCCGATCGCGTCCGAAATCCCGCCAACAATCGGACCGAAAAGGAACTGCGCCCCGGCATAGGTCACCATCAGCAACCCGGCCCACATCGCCCCGTCCGACACGCCTGCCGCCCCGACCCGCACCATCAGGTCCGGCATCATCGGATAAATCAACCCGATGCCTAACGCATTCATGAAAATGATCAGCAGGACAAAAAACATGGGGCCGCGTTTTGCGGACCAGCGGGAGATCACATTGTTCAACATGCCCCGCAGTAGCCCCGCAACCGCCTGCAAACAAGCCATTTGTTGATCTTACGCAAAGCGCCGGGGCGCGGGATTTGGCAGCGTGGGGGAAACAGAACAGGATTAAGGAGGATTCTCATGCGCTGCGTTACCATTCTCGGCCCGTCCAATGCGGGTAAATCGACCCTGACCGACGCGCTGGTCGCGCTCGAAGGCAAGCCCGGCAGGGTGTTCGACGTGCCCGGCGTGGCCCGGATGCTGAATTTCGACTTCATGGGCGAGGACTGGGCGGCGATTGACGTTGCGGGCGGGGCGGAAAACCTCGCGCCGGTCGGGGCGGCGCTGGCGGCGTCCGATGCGGCTGTGCTAGTCGTGCCCGCCGATGCGGAGGCCGCCGTTCTGGCCGCGCCGTATCTGCGCATGATCGAAGCCGCCGCCCTGCCCTGCCTGATTTTCATCAACAAGGTGGACGCGGCGGGGAGCCGGATGTCGGAGGTGATTTCCGCGCTGCAAACCTATTCGCGCCACCATATCGTGCTGCGCGAAGTGCCGATCCGGGAGGGCTCGGAGATTGTCGGCGTGGTGGACCTCGTATCGGAACGGGCGTGGAAATTCGAGGAGGGCGGACATTCGACCCTGATCGAAATGCCCGCCAGCGCGCAGGAACGCGAAGCAGAAGCACGCGCCGAGATGCTGGAAAGCTATGCCGATTTTGACGACCACCTGCTGGAAGAAATCATTGAAGATAAAGCGGTTGCGGCGGGCGAGGTCTATGACGTTGCCGCCAAGACCCTGGCCCATCACGACCTGATCCCCGCCTTCCTCGGTTCGGCGACCGGGCAAAACGGCATCACCCGGCTGATGAAATCCCTGCGCCACGAAGCGCCCGATGTCTCCGTCGCCGCCGACCGACTCGGGGCCGATGTGCTGGCCGTCGGGGTGTTGGGCGATATTCGCAAACATCTGGGCAAGGTCGTCGTGCTGCGCGACATGCGCGGACAGGTTGCAGCGGGGCAGAGCCTTGGCGGGGCCAATATCGGCGGGCTGACCGCGCTGGACGCGCGCACGCAGTTAGACGGGCTGAAGCCGGGCGAGATCGGGCTGGCGGTCAAATCCGATCACCTGTCGGCGGGCGAGGCGATCCTTGCGGACGCGCATCAGCGTTTGCCGGACTGGGCGCAGCCGCATGAAAGCACCTATGCCCGCGTGGTGACGCCGGTGCATGAGAAGGACGACACGCGGCTGGCCTCCGCGCTGGAACGGCTGGCGGAGGTCGATCCGGCGCTTACGCTGTCGCAGGACGCGGCCACGGGCAACCCGGTCGTCGCCAGCCACGGGGTTGGCCATATGCGGCGGGTGATGGAGAAGCTCGGGGCCGATTTCGGGGTCGAGGCGGAAGAAACCGCGCCGCCCCCCGCCCTGTGCGAAACCGCCAAACGCGGCACCGAGGTGCATCACCGCCACCGCAAGCAATCGGGCGGCGCAGGGCAATTTGCCGATGTGGTGATGACCTTCACACCGCTGGGCCGCGGCGAGGGCTTTGCCTTTACCGAAACTGTCAAGGGCGGCGCGGTGCCGAAGAATTACATCCCGTCGGTTGAAGCCGGGGCGCGCGAGGCGTTGAACAAGGGGCCGCAGGGCTTCCCGGTGGTCGACATCGCCATTGAGCTGACCGACGGCAAGAGCCACTCGGTCGACAGCTCCGACTACGCCTTCCGCATGGCGGGCGCCGCGGCGACCCGCGAGGCGCTGGCGGAAGTCGGCACCGTATTGTTGCAGGAAATCCAGAAAATCCGCATCTCCCTACCGTCGATCTATTCCGGCGCCATGGTGCCGGTGATTTCGGGCATGAAAGGGCAGGTTCTGGGCTTTGAAGCGGACCCGGAAGCGGCGGGCTGGGACGTGTTCGAAGCGCATCTGCCGGTGACGCAGGTCGGCGGGCTGTTCGCCGCCCTCGCCTCGACCACACGCGGCACGGCGCGCTTCACTTCCGCGTTCGATCACTATCAGGAGGCGCGGCGCGAAGAGCTTGCGGACCTGCTGTAAGCATCTGAAAGCAAATGGAAACGCCGCCTTTCTGGGCGGCGTTTTTTTTGGGGCGAAATCGTTTTAACCTGCAATATAGAGCATCAAAATTCCCGTTCGAAATCAGCAGGATGCTGAAGGAGAGGCAGAGAATTTTGATTCAGATTTAACGATTTCTGCTCTAACCCAGAAAAGAAAAACCCCCCGCGCCGTCAGCGCAGGGGGTTTAATCTTGTTTCTCAACCGCTCACGCGAAAAAGCTATCAGTTCCCTTTCAGGCCCAGTTCCGCCGCTACCGCAGCCAGATCGCTTGCCTGTTTGGCCAGCATATCCAGCTTTTCGTTGGTGGCGTTGTCGGTCGCGCTGGCGGCGGTGGTGATCAGCTTGTCGATGACCTCTTGCGTCACCTCCGCCACCGGCAGGGCATGTTCGGCGAGGATCGAGGTGGTTTCCGGGGAAATTTCCGCGAAACCGCCCGTGACCACATATTCCGCATCGCCTTCCGGGCCGGACACGCGCACGATACCGGGACGGATCGTGGTGATGGTCGGCGCGTGGTTCGGCATGGCGGTCATGTCGCCATCGGCACCGGGGATCTGCACGGTGCTGGCTTTCACCGAGGTCAGAAGACGCTCGGGCGAAACCAGTTCGAATTGCATCACATCAGCCATATCGGCCTCCTATTGGGCGAGGTCGAAACCATCGCCGGGGTGCAAATGGCCCCCCAAAGCGGGGGGCCGAAGCTCATCAAGCGGCAGCTTCCGCAGCCATCTTCTCGGCCTTGGCGATCACCTCGTCGATGCCGCCGACCATGTAGAAGGCGCCTTCCGGCAGATGGTCGTATTCGCCAGCCACAACCGCCTTGAAGGAAGCGATGGTGTCTTCGAGCGGCACCTGCACACCGTCGGAGCCGGTGAACACTTTCGCCACGTCGAAGGGCTGCGACAGGAAGCGCTCGATCTTACGGGCGCGGGCCACGGTCAGCTTGTCCTCTTCCGACAGTTCGTCCATGCCGAGAATGGCGATGATGTCCTGCAGCGACTTGTAGCGCTGGAGGATTTCCTGAACGTCGGTCGCGACCTTGTAATGCTCCTCACCAATGACCAGCGGGTCCAGCAGACGCGAGGTCGAGCCGAGCGGGTCCACCGCCGGGTAAATGCCCTTTTCCGAGATCGCACGGTCGAGAACCGTGGTCGCGTCGAGGTGGGCGAAGGAGGTTGCCGGAGCTGGGTCGGTAAGGTCGTCCGCGGGCACGTAAACGGCCTGCACGGAGGTAATCGAACCGGATTTGGTCGAGGAGATCCGCTCCTGCATGGCGCCCATATCGGTGGCCAGCGTCGGCTGATAGCCCACAGCGGAGGGGATCCGGCCGAGAAGCGCGGACACCTCGGAACCGGCCTGCGTGAAGCGGAAGATGTTGTCCACGAAGAACAGCACGTCGGAGCCGGTATCGTCGCGGAACTGTTCCGCCAGCGTCAGACCGGACAGCGCAACGCGCATACGCGCACCGGGCGGCTCGTTCATCTGGCCGTAAACCAGCGAAATTTTCGACTGTTCAAGGTTGTCCGGCACGATAACGCCGGATTCGATCATCTCGTGGTAAAGGTCGTTGCCCTCACGGGTCCGCTCCCCAACACCAGCGAACACGGACACACCGGAATGCACCTTCGCGATGTTGTTGATCAGCTCCATGATCAAAACCGTCTTGCCCACGCCGGCGCCGCCGAACAGGCCGATTTTACCGCCCTTGGTGTAGGGGGCCAGCAGGTCGATGACCTTGATGCCGGTGGTAAGAATTTCGGTCTCGGTGGACTGTTCGTCAAATGCCGGAGCGTCGCCGTGGATCGGGCGGGCTTCCTTGGAAGCGATCGGCCCTTTTTCGTCGACCGGCTCACCAACCACGTTGATGATGCGGCCCAGCGTTGCGTTGCCCACCGGCACCGCGATCGGCGCGCCGGTATCGGTCACGTCCTGACCGCGCACCAGACCCTCGGTCGCGTCCATCGCGATGGTCCGAACGGTGTTTTCACCCAGATGCTGCGCCACTTCCAGCACCAGGTTATGACCATTGTTGTCCGTGTTAAGGGCGTTCAGAATTTCGGGGAGATGATCCTCGAACTGAACGTCCACAACGGCGCCAATCACCTGCGTGATTTTGCCCTTTGCGTTTGCCATTGTTGTTTCTCCGATTCCTTAGAGCGCTTCGGCGCCCGAAATGATTTCGATAAGCTCGTTGGTGATCACAGCCTGACGCGAGCGGTTGAACTCGATGGTCAGCTTGTCGATCATTTCGCCAGCGTTGCGGGTTGCGTTGTCCATGGCGGACATCCGCGCGCCCTGCTCCGATGCAGCGTTTTCCAAAAGCGCCGAGAAGATCGCGGTCGCCACGCCCGAGGGCAGCAGCGTTGCCAGGATCTCGTCCTCTGACGGTTCGTAGTCGTAAACCACGCCCGCAGACGCCGCTTCCGCCTCGCCTTCCTCGGCGGGGAAATCCGCCGGGATCACCTGACGCTCGGTCGGGATCTGGCTGATCACGCTCTGGAACACGTTGTAGAAGATGGTCGCCACGTCGAACTCGCCCGCGTCAAAGCGGTTGAGCAGGTCGGTCGCGATCTCCTGCGCGTTGTCATAGCTCAGGTTGCGCACGCCGGACAGGTCCACGTGATCGACGAACAGGTGTTCGTAATCGCGCTTGAGCTGCTCGCGGCCCTTCTTGCCGACGGTGAGAATTTTCACCGTCTTGCCAGCGACCAGCAAGTCTTCGATCTTGGCGCGCGCCATGCGCACGATCGAGGAGTTGAAGCCGCCGCACAGGCCGCGTTCCGCCGTCATCACCACCACGAGCTGCACCTGGTCGGAGCCGGTGCCGCGCAGCAGTTTCGGCGCGTTTTCCGCACCAGCCGCCGCACGGGCCAGACCGCCAAGCACGCCGTTGAAGCGCTCCGAATAGGGCCGGGACGCTTCCGCCGCTTCCTGGGCGCGGCGCAGTTTTGCGGCCGCGACCATTTGCATGGCTTTGGTGATCTTCCGCGTCGACTTGACGCTTTCGATCCGATTTTTCAGGTCCTTAAGATTGGCCATCGCCAGTCTCCTCTCAGATCATCACCTTACGCGAAGCCCGCTGCGAAAGCGTCGAGCGCGGCGCGAACCTTGTCTTCCAGTTCGCCTTTAACCTTGCGGTCGTTGTTGGTGATGTCGTCGAGCAGGTCCGTCGCGTTGGTGCGCAGGTGGTTCAACAGGCCCTTCTCGAAGCGGCCAACGTCCTTGACGTCGATCTTGTCGAGATAGCCGTTGGTGCCCGCGAAGATGATGCAGACGATTTCCGCGTTGGTCAGCGGCGAATACTGTGCCTGCTTCATCAGTTCGGTCAGACGGGCGCCACGGTTCAGGAGCTGCTGGGTCGCGGCGTCGAGGTCGGAGCCAAACTGCGCGAAGGCGGCCATCTCACCGACAGGCCGGTGTTCACCGCCGGGCGGATGCCCTGATAGAACAGCTCGGTTTCGAGGAAGATCTGACCGTCGGTGATCGAGATCACGTTGGTCGGAATAAAGGCCGACACGTCGCCGCCCTGGGTTTCGATGATCGGCAGCGCGGTCAGCGAGCCGGAACCGAAATCTTCGTTCAGCTTCGCGGAACGCTCCAGCAGGCGGGAGTGCAGGTAGAACACGTCGCCCGGATAGGCTTCACGCCCCGGCGGACGGCGCAGAAGCAGCGACATCTGACGGTAGGACACGGCCTGCTTCGACAGGTCATCATAGATGATCAACGCGTGACGGCCATTGTCGCGGAAATGCTCGGCCATGGCGGTCGCGGCGTAAGGAGCGAGGAACTGCATCGGCGCCGGGTCGGACGCGGTTGCGGCCACGACGATCGTGTAATCAATCGCGCCGCTTTCTTCCAGCTTCTTAACCAGCTGCGCCACGGTGGAACGCTTCTGGCCCACAGCGACGTAGATGCAGTAAAGCTTCTTGCTCTCATCGTCGCCAGCGGCTTCGTTGTAGCTCTTCTGGTTCAGGATGGTGTCGAGCGCCACGGCGGTTTTACCCGTCTGACGGTCGCCAATGATCAGCTCACGCTGGCCCCGGCCAATCGGGATCATCGCGTCCACCGACTTCAGGCCGGTCGCCATCGGCTCATGCACCGACTTACGCGGAATGATGCCCGGCGCTTTCACGTCCGCAACGAGGCGGTTCTTGGTCTCGATCGGGCCTTTGCCGTCGATCGGATTGCCCAGACCGTCCACAACGCGGCCGAGCAACTCGTCGCCCGCCGGCACGTCCACGATGGAATTGGTGCGCTTGACCGTGTCGCCTTCTTTAATGTCGCGGTCGGAACCGAAGATAACCACACCGACATTGTCGGCTTCCAGGTTCAGCGCCATCCCGCGGATGCCACCGTTGAATTCAACCATCTCACCGGCCTGAACATTGTCCAGACCATATACGCGCGCAATACCGTCACCGACGGAAAGCACACGACCAACTTCAGCCACTTCGGCTTCCTGACCAAAGTTTTTGATCTGGTCCTTCAGGATCGCAGAGATTTCTGCTGCTTGGATACCCATTATCCGACCTCTTTCATGGAATTCTGCAGTGCATTCAGGCGCGAAGCGATTGAGCTATCAATCATTTTCGAACCCACTTTAACGACGAGGCCGCCGATGAGGCTGTCATCGACGGCGACATTGATCTTTACATCCTTGCCAATGCTGGCTTTCAGCGCCTTGGCGAGTTTGTCCTGCTGCGTCTTGGTCATCGCCTTGGCGGCGGTCACTTCCGCAGTTACCTCACCCTTGTCCTGTGCAATCGCGGTGCGCAGCGCGGAAATCAGCTGCGGCAGGACAAAGAGGCGGCGCTTGCCCGCCATGACGCCCAGCGCGCCGGAGACCTCTTTGGTGAGTTTCATTTTTGTGCCCAGCGCAGCAATAGCGTCTGTGGCTTCTTCGCGCGTGTAAATCGGCGAAGTGATGAGAGCGGCAAATTCCGCGCTACCTGCAAGAGCAGCTTCCAGAGCGTCGAGATCATTACCGACCGCGTCCAGATTACCCCCCTCTTTGGCCAGTTCGAAAACCGCCGTTGCGTAGCGCTGCGCGATGCCAGTTGAAATCGAAGCGTCCGACACGTCCACCCTTTCGATGTCTTTGCCCCAAGCCTTTCGCGACCGGGGCGGCCCAATAGAAAGCACGCGAGCGCGCACCATCTGAAATCGACGTGGGTCTAGCAGGTGAAGCACGATCCCGCAACCGCGTTGAACAGGTTTTGCGCCAACATTCGTTGGTAAAGGTGCCGGTAGCCGCCCCAATGCCGCCGCCGGACCCTTCCCTATGGGCAAGAAATAAAGGGGCAGGAATGGTAGCCGGCATTTTGAACGCTGCGTCACGGTGCGGGGTTTCCTGGCCCGGATTGTCTGTGCCTGTTTGGGGGCGAGGCTTCCTCAGCGCGCCTGGCGTAAGAATTCGCAACAATTCACCCAGTCTTTTCGTCGGAAATCCTCGAATCGCGGTCGCGCGAAATCCGGGCGCAGGCAGGCCGTTCAGGGCACGGTTTTCGGGGTCGGCAGCGGCTGCGCCTCGCCGGTCAGCCCTTCCAACACAGAGAGCGGTTTGCGCACCCGTTGCGCCAGTCCCGGCCGCACAGGTTTCGGGATTTGTTTCGTCGCCTCAACCATCAGCACCCCCCCGGCTGCAATCCACGGGATACGCCCCCCCATCCGCTCCCAGGCCGGTCCGGTCTTGAGCCAGAAACGGCGCGCAGAGGGCGGCTGGAACAGCACGGCGCGGTGGTGTTCGATGGAAAACCCGTGCAGACGAAGCTGGGTTTCGAGTTGGCCCAGCGTATAGGGGCGACCAAAGCCGAACGGCGTCGCATCCGAGCGCGACCACAGCCCCGCCCGGTTCGGCACGATGAACAGAACCCGCCCACCGGGACCAAGCACCCGGTAGGTCTCGTCAAGAATAGCCGAGGGGTTATCCGAGGTTTCCAGCCCGTGCATCATCACCAGCCGGTCCACCATCCCCGTATCCAGCGGCCAGAGCGCCTCCTCGCACAGCACCGAGACATTCTGCATCCCCGGTGGCCAGTGCATGACCCCCTGCGGCGCCGGCATCAGCCCAATGACCCGGCGCGCCTCCTTGAGATAGGGGCGCAACAGCGGCACCGCGAAACCATAGCCCACCACGCTCTGCGCCTGCGCCCCCGGCCAACGCTCCAACACCGCCCCGCGCACGACCCGCTGCACCGCGCGCCCAAGCTGGGAACGATAGTAAAAACCCTTGAGATCCTGAACGTCTAAATGCATGGCCCTACCCTACCCCAACGCCCGCCAATGACCAGCCCTATTGCAACTTCGCGCCCACAAAGGCAAAGTCAGAGCGAAAGGGAGACCCCCATGACCTTGGAACTCATCACCATCCCCTGCCTCGCGGATAATTACGCTTTCCTGCTGCACGCCGAAAGCGGCGAAACCGCGCTGATTGACGCGCCGGAAGCGGGGCCGATCCTCGCGGAACTGGACGCCCGTGGCTGGTCGCTGACACATCTGTTTCTGACCCACCACCATTGGGACCATATCGACGGCGTGCCCGGCATTCTGGAGCATCACCAGCCCAAGGTCATCGGCGCCGCCCGCGATGCACACCGCCTCCCCGCCCTGACCGAAGCCCTCGCCCCCGGCGACACGACCGATTTTGCGGGCCACCGGGTCGAGGTGATGGAAGCACATGGCCACACCACCGGCCACATCGCCTTTCACATCCCCGACGCCCGCATGGCCTTCACCGGCGACAGCCTGATGGCGCTGGGTTGTGGGCGGCTGTTTGAGGGTAGCCCCGCCGATATGTGGCAAAGCCTTTCCGGCTTCAAAGCCCTGCCCGCCGATACGCTGATCTGTTCCGGGCACGAATATACCGAGGCCAACGGCCGCTTCGCCGTCACGATTGAGCCGGACAACGCCGCCCTCGCGCAGCGCAACGCCGAAACCGCCCGCGCCCGGCAACAAGGCAAGGCCACCGTGCCCTCGCTGCTGTCCACCGAACTGGCCACCAACCCCTTCCTGCGCGCCGATCTCCCCGAGGTCAAAACCGCCCTCGGCATGGAAAATGCCCCCGATGAGAAAGTTTTTGCCGAAATTCGCGCTCGCAAGGACCGTTTTTAAGGGAATCTTAAGAAAAAGGCGCCATGAAGCGGAAATAATTGCCATGAACGCTTGAAGCTGCGGGAAAGAAAACCGAACATTAAGCATGAGGGGCGGTGTTGTGAACATGCCCGACGATACGAGGAGTGCAGAACGTGCCATCTTTTTCCAATTCGCTGGAACAGGCCATCCATGCCGCTTTGGCCAACGCCAATGCGCGCGGTCACGAGCTGGCAACGCTGGAGCATCTGCTGCTGGCGCTGCTGGAAGACCCGGATGCGAGCCGGGTGCTGCGGGCCTGTGCCGTCGATCTGGCCGAACTGCGCAGCACGCTGATCTCCTTCATTGAGGAAGACCTCTCCTCGCTGGAAACCAATGTCGAAGGGTCCGAAGCGGTGCCGACGGCAGCGTTTCAGCGGGTGATCCAACGCGCGGCGATCCATGTGCAAAGCTCCGGGCGCTCGGAAGTGACCGGCGCCAATGTGCTGGTAGCCATCTTCGCCGAACGCGAAAGCACCGCCGTCTATTTCCTGCAAGAACAGGACATGACGCGCTACGACGCGGTGAATTTCATCGCCCACGGCGTTGCCAAAGACCCGGCTTTCGGCGAGAGCCGCCCGGTGCAGGGCGCCAACGAGTTTGAAGAAGCCTTCGCGGGCGAAGAAGCGACGGAAGAAGTCAAGGAAACCGCGCTCGACAAGTATTGCGTCGACCTCAACGCCAAGGCCGCCGCCGGCAATATCGACCCGCTGATCGGCCGGGATGCCGAGGTCGAACGCTGCATTCAGGTGCTGTGCCGCCGCCGCAAGAACAACCCCCTGCTGGTCGGCGATCCCGGCGTTGGCAAAACCGCCATTGCCGAGGGGCTGGCCCGGCGTATCACTTCCGGCGAAACTCCGAAAATCCTTTCCGAAACCATCGTTTACTCCCTCGACATGGGCGCGCTTCTGGCCGGAACCCGCTATCGCGGCGACTTTGAAGAGCGGCTGAAAGCGGTGATGAGCGAGTTGGAAGAACACCCCGACGCGGTGCTGTTCATCGACGAGATTCACACGGTGATCGGCGCCGGAGCAACCTCTGGCGGCGCGATGGATGCCTCCAACCTGCTCAAACCCGCCCTGCAAGGCGGCAAACTGCGCTGCATGGGGTCAACAACCTATAAAGAATTCCGCCAGCATTTCGAAAAAGACCGCGCCCTGTCGCGCCGTTTTCAGAAAATCGACGTCAACGAACCGACGGTCGAAGACACGGTGCAAATTCTCAAGGGCATCAAATCCTATTTCGAAGAGCATCACGACATCGAATATACCGATGACGCCATCGAAGCCGCGGTCGAACTCTCCGCCCGCTATATCAACGACCGCAAACTCCCCGACAAGGCGATCGACGTGATCGACGAAGCGGGCGCGGCGCAGCATCTGCTGGACGAAGACGCCCGCATCGCGCGCATCGACACGGAACAGATCGAAGCGGTTGTGGCCAAAATCGCCCGTATCCCGCCAAAGAACGTGACCAAAGACGACGCCGAAGTGCTGCGCGATCTGGAACGCTCCCTGAAACGGGTGGTCTTCGGACAGGACGCGGCGATCGAAGCCCTGTCCTCCGCCATCAAACTGGCCCGCGCGGGCCTGCGCGAACCGGAAAAACCCATCGGCAATTACCTGTTCGCCGGGCCGACCGGGGTCGGCAAAACCGAGGTCGCGCGTCAACTGGCCGACAATCTCGGCGTCGAACTTCTGCGCTTCGATATGTCCGAATATATGGAAAAACACGCCGTTTCCCGCCTGATCGGCGCGCCTCCGGGCTATGTCGGCTTCGATCAGGGCGGCCTGCTGACCGATGGCGTCGACCAGCACCCGCATTGCGTGCTGCTGCTCGACGAAATCGAAAAGGCCCATCCGGATGTCTATAACATCCTGTTGCAGGTCATGGATAACGGCGAGCTGACGGACCATAATGGCCGCAAGGTAAACTTCCGCAATGTCGTGCTGATCATGACCTCGAACGCAGGCGCATCGGAACAAGCCAAAGAAGCGGTCGGCTTTGGCCGCGACCGCCGCGAGGGCGAAGATACCGCCGCCATCGAGCGCACCTTCACCCCCGAATTCCGCAACCGCCTCGACGCGGTGATCAGCTTCGCGCCGCTTGGCAAGGAAGTGATCCTGCAAGTGGTCGAGAAGTTCGTCCTGCAACTGGAAGCGCAACTGATGGATCGCGGCGTGTCCATCGAGCTAACCCGCGAAGCCGCCGAATGGCTCGCCGCCAAGGGCTACGATTCGCGCATGGGCGCCCGCCCGCTCGGTCGCGTCATTCAGGAACACATCAAAAAGCCGCTGGCGGAAGAATTGCTGTTCGGCAAACTGGCCAATGGCGGGCTGGTCAAGGTCGGCATGAAAGACGGCGCCCTTGATCTGATCATCGAGGAACCGGCGAAAAAGAAAATCGCACCGAAGAAAAAACCGCCCCTGCTCACCGCTGATTGATGCGCCTCATCGCCGCCCTCTTCGCGTTCATCGCACTAACCCTCCCGGCGCTGGCCCGCGAGTTCAGGATCAGCTTCCCCGTGGACTGCACCCTCGGGGAAGATTGCTTTTTCCTGCAGAATGTCGACGCGGACCCCGGCCCCGGCGCAGCGGATTTCACTTGTAATCCAAATAGTTACGACGGGCACAAAGGCACCGACATCGCCCTGACCAGCTTCAGCGCCATGGCACAAAACATCCCCGTTCTGGCCGTCGCGCCGGGCAAAGTCACCGCCACCCGAGATGGCATGCCGGACCGCGCCTCAACCCCCGAAACCCTCGCCGACATCGAAGGCAAAGAATGCGGCAACGGCGTGATGATCGACCACGGCGGCGGCTGGACCTCACAATACTGCCACCTGAAATCCGGCTCCGTTGCCGTGCAACGCGGCCAACGGGTGCCGATGGGTGCAATGCTCGGGGCGATCGGCCTGTCCGGCAAAACCCAGTTCCCCCATCTGCACCTTGTCCTGCGCAAAAACAACGCCGTCATCGACCCGTTCGACGCCGAAGGCGTCACCGCTTGCGGCACGGCTGGCGAACCAACCGCTCTCTGGCTCACCCCAATTGAATATGCCCCAACCGGCATTGTCTCCGCTGGCCTCGCCCTCGGCCCGGTCACGCACCAAGACGCCAAAGCCGGAATCCCGCCGCAGCAATCCATCCCGGAAAACGCCCCCGCCCTCGTCGGCTGGGCCCTGTTGCATAACCCCTATCCCGGCGACCTCCTGACCATCGAAATCCGCACACCCGCCGGAAAAGTCTCAAGAAATCAAATCGAAATCGAGAAAAAACAGGTGCTTAGAACCGTTTTCGCCGGCAAAAAGCTTCGCGCCAATATCAGCGGCCCGGTTCACCTGAGCATCGCACTGAGCCGAAACGGCGCAGAAATCGAGAGCTTCGAGGCCGACTTCCCGGTCACCCCGGAGTAAATCACCGCTCCGTCAGCTTCAGCTCAATCCGCCGGTTCGCCGCATTCGCCGCCGCGCTGTTACCCGCCGCCACCGGCTGATACTCGCCAAACCCGGTTGCCGCCAACCGCTCGGGCGCAAACCCCAACTCGTCGATCATATAGCGCACCACCGAAAGCGCCCGCTCCTGGCTCAGTTCCCAGTTATCCGCAAATGCCGCGCCGGGACGCAACTTGGTCGCATCCGTATGCCCATCAACACGCACGATCCAATCAACCTCCGGCGGCATCTCATCCGCCACCTCGCTCAACAAAGCCGCCACCCGCGCGATCTGCGCCTTGCCCGCCTCGGACAACTCAACTTCGCCCAATGCAAACAACACTTCCGAGCTAAAGACAAAACGGTCGCCAACGATTTTCACCCCCTCGCGACCATCCAGCACCTGCCGAACTTTACCAAAGAAATCAGAGCGATAGCTGGCAAGCTGCTTCGCTTCTTCCTCGAGCCGCCGCCGCTCCGCCGCCTCCAGCGCCGCCCGTTTACGCTCTTCCGCCGCCACCTGCGCCAGAGCCGCGTTCAACTTCGACCCCAACAGCTCAATCTGCACCTGCGCTTGAGCATCGCGCGCTTCGCTTTCATCCAAAATCGCCCGTAACGCGCCCAACTGCGCCCGCAGCGCAGCCACTTGCTCGTTCAACAGCGCCACCTTGCGCGCCGCCTCCGCCGATAACGCTTTTTCATCGCTGAGTGCCGTATTCGCCGCCGCCAGCAAGGCCGCCTTGGCCTCCGCTTCCGACAAGGCCGCCGCCGTGCCCTGCTCCGCCGCCAGCTTCGCTGCCAACGCCGCCGCCAACTGCGCCCGCAATTCGTCTTCGCTGCCCGCCACAGTGCGCAGCTGTTCCGCCTCAAGCAAAGCCTGCGCCAGCTTCTCGTCCAATCCCTGCTTTGCCGCTTCCGCCGCCGCTAACAAGGTTAACGTATCCTCCGCCTCCTTGCGCGACGCCTCCAGCGCCAAAGTCATCGCCGTCAACTCATCCTGCGCATTGGCCAACCGCTCCCGCAAAGCCTGCGCCGCCGCAATTTCCGCCAACCGCGCCGCTTCCTCCGCAGAGAGGTTCTCTTCAACCTCCGCCAACCGCGCGCGCAACGCTTCCGCTGCCGCCAGTTCTTCCAGCCGCTTGGCCTCTTCCGCCGACAACGCCGCTTCCAACGCCAAAACCCGCTCCGACAGACCGGAAGCCGCATTTTCGCCCGCATCCAACCGCGCCAACGCCGCCGCCAAGGACGTATCACGTTCCGCAACCTGCGCTTCCAGATCGGCAATCAGCGCCTGCAAGGCCTCGCGCTGCGCCGCCGCCAGCCGCGCCGCCTCAACCTGCGCATCCATCTCGTCGCGCGCCTGTGCCAAAGCGAGATTCAACGCCTCCGCCTGCGTGATCAACCGGGCCTCCGCCGCTTCCAACTCCTCGACCCGCGCCGACAAAACCGCGCCCTCGCCGCGCGCCGCATCGCGTTCGGCCAACAGCGTCGCAACCTGTGCCTCAAACGCGGTGATCTTGGCGGATTGTGATGCGATTTCGGCCTCGCGGCCCTCAAGATCCGCCTGCAAGGTCGCAATCAAGGCCGACTGCGCCGCCGCCTCTGCGTTCGCCTCGTCCAGCGTGGTGCGCAGCAGACCCAATTCCACCCCCATTTCGGCGTTCGTTTCCTCCGCCAAGCCCAACGCCGAGGCCAGTTCCGCCACTTGCGCCGACAATTCTTCCAACTCGTGTTCTTGCCCGGAAATGGTCTCGGACAACACGAATTGCACCACCATGAAAATGGTTAACACAAACATCAACACCAACAGCAGGCCGGTCATCGCATCGACAAATCCCGGCCAGATCGAGCCAGACATGGTACGGGAATTGCGCCGCAACTGGGCCATTACGCCTCTCCGGCGCCGTGACGCAGCAGGTGGTTCAGCCGTGCCAATTCGTCTTTCAACTCGGACATGCCTTCTTGTCGACTGGCGGAAACTTCTTCAAGGATTCGCAGCAGATGCACGTCCATCGAGCGCAAACGGGCCTGCGTTTCGGCATTCGATCCGTCCACGCCGCGCCCCTGCACCGCCTCGATCAACCGCTCCTGCCCCTCTGCCATGCGGATGATATGCGGCGTCGAAACGCCCTCCTCATGGATTTGCCGCGCCAGACGATCCACCGCATCCGCCAAGGTGCCCAACCGCTCGTCAACCATGGCGCGGCTAACATCGGATTGGGTAAACATCTGCGTCAGGCTCTCCATCTGCTCGGCCATATGCGCGAGATACGCGGCGGCGCCGCGCGGATCGACCTGCCCGTCCTCGCCGGTGGCAAAGCCCAGCCGGGTGATCGAGGACAGCCATTCCTCTAACTCGCGGTAAAAGCGGTTCTGCGCGTGCGTGGCGAAAAGCTCGACCAGCCCCACGATCAGCGACCCGGCGAGACCCAAAAGCGAGGACGAAAACGCCGTGCCCATACCGGAAAGCTGCGCCTCCAGCCCAGTCATCAGGCGATTGAACACCGCAACGCCTTCTTCACCTTCGCTCGGCGCGAGGGAGCGGATGGTGTCGACCACAGCGGGAACCGTGGTGGCCAACCCGTAAAACGTGCCCAAAAGTCCAAGGAAAATCAAGGTGTTGGTGATGTAGCGGGTGATCTCGCGCTGCTCGTCGATCCGCATGGCAACACTGTCCAGGATCGAGCGCGACGAGCTGGCCCCGATCTGCATCGACACGCCGCGTTCGCGCATCAGTTCCGCCAGCGAAGCTAACAAACGCGGCGCGGCGCGGGTCTCGGAAATGTCCTCCCCGCGGGCAAAACGCGCAATCCAACGCACCGAATTGACGATCTGCGCGACTTGCCACAGCGCGGCATACAGCCCGATGGCGAAGACAAAGAGGATGGCGCCGTTGAGATACAAATTGGCGCGGATTACCGGCAGGATCGCTGGCAGCACCATCCAAATCCCCGCCGCGACCAGCCCCAGCGCAATCGCGATCAGCAAAATCTGCCGCACCGGCTGCGCAAAATAGGGCTGCGCCACCGCTTTTGAAACATTCCCCAGCCCCTCGACAGGCCCGCCTACCGGCTGTTCCATGACCGCCTCTTGCCTTGTTTCTTTGCCCAGACGATAGGCGGTTTGCCCCGTCCTGCCAAGCGGTTTACGCCGCCCCGCGCCCGCGTTAAGAGAAGAATACACAATTAAAGAGATTGCCATGCCCCGATTTACCCGCCGTTTCGTCAAGTTTCTCATCGCCGCCGCGCTGCTTTGGAGCCTCGTCTGGTTCATCGCCGCGCAGGGCACCAATTTCGTGATCGACAAATGGCTGGACGCGCGCCGGGCGGAGAACTGGGCCGCGAGCTATACCGATCTGACGACCCGCGGTTATCCCTTCCGGCTCGACACCACCGTCACCGATCTCGAACTGAGCGACCCGGCAACGCAGGTGGCCCTGTCGTCCGAGCGCCTCGACCTTTTGTCAAAGTTCTACATGCCGCATCACCGGACCGCCTCTTTCTCGGGCCCGCTATTGCTCGCTTCGCCAAAAGGCACGGTGATCATCGAAGCGGAACAACTGACGTCCTCCATGAAAATGTCGCTGGAAAACGGCTTTCCACTCACCGATTCAACGACAGAGATCACCGATGCGATCATCTCCGGCAGCGGCTGGCGCATGGGGCTGGCGTCCGGGCTGGTCGCGATGCGCGCCAATTCCATCGTGACGGAAGAGAACGTTTTCGACCAGCACGTCGCCCTAAATTCGTTGCAACTGGGCGACGGGATGCTGACCGATCTGCGCCAGTCCGGCGGATTGCCGACCGTGATCAAAAGCGCCGTGATCGACCTGCAAAGCCGCTACGACCGCCCCTTCGACCTGCGCACACTTGAGGAGCGCCGCCCGCAGCCGATCTGGATCAACCTGCGCAAGGTAGCGCTGGAATGGGGCGAATTGCGGTTTGACATCCGCGGCTATCTCGATGTGGACCAGCGCGGGCAGCCGACCGGATCGCTGGACCTGACCCTGACGCAATGGCGCGCCGCGCTTGATCTGGCGGTCGCGACCGGGGCGATCCCGATGGAATACCTGACCGTTGCGCAACAGGCGCTGGAACTGATTGCCATGGCCTCCGACGACCCCAACACGCTGGAAACCCGCGTGACTTTTGAGGATGGTCGCATCTATCTCGGCCCCTTCCCCATCGGCGACGCCCCAGACCTGCGGGTGCCGTAAACGCCTAACGACAGTAAGAGCCGGAACGATAGCGCGCCGTGTCGAAGTGGAAATGGTCGCGGTGAGCGGCGTTGGCGCGCGGGCCAAGCACGGTCCCGAACGGGCCGCAAGCGCCTTTGTGCATCAATTTCAGTATCTTGCCGTAAGTGCCGCTGTTCCAGTGCTTCAGCACGGTGAAGGTTTCGCCGTTGCGCATGGTGAAGCCGGTAATGTCAATCGCGCGGCCCTTGCCGTGTTCGGAAATGCGGTTGCTGCGGGTGCCGATGCGCTTGCGGCAATTATACGACACAACGACGTTGATCCGCGCCAGCCCGCCGCCGGTGCGCCCAACCGTCGGGATCGCGATCTTGCGCGTCCAGAATTCCAGCGCCTTGGCCGTGGTGCAATCCACCGTCGCTGCCTGGGACAGCCGAACCCCCGCCACCTCGGTGATCCTGACCGGGTTGGTAACGCCGCATCCGGGCAGGGTTCCGGGGATCGAGGCGAGGTTCTGCCCCTTGATCGACGCCACGCCACAGACCGACCCGCCCGGCGAAGGCGCGATGACAGCGGGGGTGCGCGGCAGGGTAGTCGGGCGCCGTTCCGGGCGCGGCGAGCGCAAAACCGCCAGCGGCGAACCGCCGGGAACCTCCATCGCACGTCGCTGCCCCGCCGCGCCGATGCTTTCCATGAAGGCGGTGATCGGGTCGACAAAACCGCGCGGCTCCGGGGTAGAAGGTTGCGTGGTGGGTTCTGGGGCGGGTGCCGCTGACACAGCCGGGCGCATTGGTGGCCGGGCCACCACGCGCGGCGCGAGGTTCGAAACCGCCGCCGGTACCGCCGCCCCCGGACGCACAGGCGGGCGCGGCGCTTCCTGCGGCGCTTGTGCCAAGGCCGGGTAAGCCAGCAACGCGAGGGCTATCATCACGCGGAGTTTCATACGCCCTCCGCCGCGTCGGAATGCTCTAAGCTGCGGCCAAAATCCGGTTCCGCCGTATCCTGCCCCGCCTCGATAATGCCGCGCCGGATCGCGCGGGTGCGGGTGAAATAGTCAAACAATTCGTCCCCGTCGCCCGTGCGAATGGCCCGTTGCAGGGCGAACAATTCCTCGGTGAACCGGCCCAGAATTTCCAGCGTCGCCTGCTTGTTGTTCAAGAACACGTCGCGCCACATGGTCGGGTCCGAAGCCGCGATACGGGTAAAATCGCGAAAACCGGCGGCGGAATACTTGATCACCTCGCTGTCGGTCACGCGGCCAAGATCGTCGGCCACGCCAACCATGGTATAGGCGATCAGGTGCGGCGTGTGGCTGGTCACGGCCAGCACCAGATCGTGATGCTCCGGGTCCATCTCCTCGACCTTCGCGCCCATCCCGAGCCACAGCGCCCGCAGGCGATCCACCGCCCCCCGCTCGCTGCCCGCCGTCGGCACGATCAGGCAATAGCGGTTGTCAAACAGCGTGGCAAAACCCGCGCGCGGACCGGAATGTTCGGTGCCCGCCAAGGGGTGCGCCGGGACGAAATGCACATGCTCCGGCATATGCGGGCCGACCGTGTCGATCACCGCCTGTTTCACCGAGCCAACATCGGTGACGGTCGCGCCCGGTTTCAGATGCGGGCCGATTTCGCGGGCCACCGCCCCCATCGCGCCGACCGGCACCGCAAGAACCACAAGATCCGCGTCCCGCACCGCCTCCGCCGCCGTATCAACCACGCGGTCGCAAAGCTGAATTTCGCGGGCAATGGCACGGCTTTCGGCGGAACGCGCCGTGCCGACGATCTCGCCCGCCAAGCCGCCGCGCCGCATCGCATGCGCCATAGAACCGGCAATAAGGCCAAGGCCGATCAGGGCCACGCGCGGGTAAATTTCCTCATGCGCCATCGCCGTTCCCTCCCTTGAACGCGCCCACCAGATGCGCCACCCGGCGGCAGGATGCTTCGTCACCCACCGTAATCCGCAGACAATGCGGCAAGCCGTATCCCGCGACCTTACGCACGATAAAACCCTGCTCTTTCAGGTGGTTATCCACCGCATTGGCCTCCGCCGCATCGGCGAAACGGGCGAGGATAAAGTTGGCGCAGGACGTGTCTGAGGGGACGCCATGTTCCGCCAGCCCTTCCGCCAGCAGCGCGCGCAGGCGGGCGTTGTCCGCCCGACACCGCGCGACCCAATCCTGATCGCGCATCGCGGCTTCCGCCGTGGCCAGTTGCGAAGCCGAGAGGTTGAACGGGTTGCGAATGCGGTTCAGCACGTCGATGATCTCGCGCGAAGCATAAGCCCAGCCGACCCGCAGCGCGCCGAGGCCGTAGATCTTCGAGAAGGTGCGGGTCATCACCACGTTGGGAAAGCGGTTGACCAGCGCGGCGCCGCCATCGAACCCCTCGACATATTCCGCATAAGCGCCGTCCAGCACGAGGATTGCCTGTTCCGGCAACCCCTCGGCCAGCCGGGACAACTCGCGCGCGCCGACCATGGTGCCGGTCGGGTTGGCCGGGTTGGCAATGAAAACGACGCGGGTCTTGTCGGTCACGGCGGCGAGGATCGCGTCCACGTCCACCACCCGCTCGCGTTCCGCCACCACAACCGGCGTCGCCCCCGCCCCGTGTGCCACGATCGGATACATGGAAAAGCCGTGTTCGGTGCAGATCACCTCGTCGCCCGGCCCGGCATAGGCCCGCGTCAGGTTGATCAGGATTTCGTCCGACCCCGCGCCGCAGACGATGCGCTCCGGGTCCAGCCCATGCACCTCGCCAATCGCCGCGCGCAAATCCTCATGCCCGGTGCCGGGATAGCGGGCCAGCTCACGCCCGGCGCGCGCATAGGCTTCGCGCGCCGCATCGGACGTGCCGAACGGGTTTTCGTTGGCCGATAATTTCACCACATTGGCCACCCCCTCCACGGAGGCACCGCCGGATTGATACAATTCGATTTCCAGAATGCCGGGCCGCGGCGTTGGTCCACCAGACATGATCTTCCCCCTTAACTCCTTGGGTTTAGCCCGCACCGCACCATCGGGCCAGCGCGAAGACGGGCAAAGCCGGTTTCGGGCACATTTCCCCGCCATGCGCCCCCTTTGCGCAACACTTATAGCCGGCACGAAAAAGGGCCGCCCGAACGGACGGCCCTTCCAATCCTATCGCACCGAATTAATTCTGTGCGTAGTATTCGATGACGAGGTTCGGCTCCATGATCACCGGGTAAGGCACATCGGACAGGCCCGGACGGCGCACGAAGGTAGCCTTCATCTTGGAGTGGTCGGCGTCGATGTAATCCGGCACGTCACGCTCGGCGAGTTGCACGGCTTCCAGCAGAACAGCGAGTTGCTTGGACTTGTCGCGCACCTCGATCACGTCGCCTTCCTTCACGCGGTAGGACGGGATATTGACGCGCTTGCCGTTCACGGTCACATGGCCGTGGTTAACGAACTGACGGGCAGCGAAAACGGTCGGCACGAACTTGGCGCGATACACCACCGCGTCCAGACGGCTTTCCAGCAGACCAATCAGGTTTTCACCCGTATCGCCCTTCACCCGCTCGGCCTCGCCGAAGATGCGGCGGAACTGCTTTTCGGTCAGGTCGCCGTAATAGCCCTTGAGCTTCTGCTTGGCGCGCAGCTGAAGACCGAAGTCGGACAGCTTGCCTTTGCGGCGCTGGCCGTGCTGGCCGGGGCCGTATTCGCGGCGGTTAACCGGGGATTTCGGACGGCCCCAGATGTTTTCGCCCATACGGCGGTCAATTTTGTACTTGGCAGCGGTGCGTTTGGTCACAGCTGATCTCCTTATAAGAGGCGCGCCGGGGCGTGCCGGTTGATAAGGGCGTTGTCCTCTTGCCTTTACAGCATGACAGGCATCCCCTTGCGGGGGCCACCAACACCAATGAAGCTGCGCTTATAGAGACCCGCAGGGGTGAGTCAACGGCAAAAACCCTAAAATTAAAGCTATCCCAGCAAAAGCGCCGCCTCGCCGCGGTTTACTACACGCCGTGCTGCGTCGAACGGCAGCGCGGGGGCCGTCCGCAGTTCCGGGCAAAGCTGGTAGATCTCTTCGCGACCCTGCGCCTCAACCCCCGCCAGTGCCGCATCCGTCGGCTGAAAACTCTCGGTTTCCAGCCCATTGGCGAAAACGATCTCATGGCGCGGCAGCAGCAAATGCACATAGGTCACTTCGCACAGCTTATGGTCGCGCAGAATACGCCCGTCATCCACCAGATCGCGCGCCGAAACCAGCACCTCATCACTGCCAAACAGCGCCTGCGCCCGCGCGCCCTGAACCAACATGCGATGGTTCGGTGACACGACAAGATCCTCGTCCGGCCGGTCCACGCCCAGCGCCCCCGCCTTGAGCCGAATAGGCCGCAGCTCCGGCGTCGCATAGAGCCGTGCGCCGGAAAAACGCCGCGCGCCGGTCCACATCACTTCCTGCACGCCGTTATCCTTGGTCTGCACCCGGTCGCCTGCGCGAATATCACGCGCCAGCTTATCGCCCGCCTCGGTGCGAATGCGAGTCTCGGGTGTGAAACAAATCACCCCGGTCGCTTCCTGCGTATCGCGCCGCAAATTGCCCCGCGCCAGATCGGCGCGCACCACCCAAAGCTCCACGCCGCGTGGCGGCACCCTGCCCGCAAATAGCAGAAACTCACGCCCGTCGGACATATCCAGAACGCTGGCGCGATAGGCCCGGTAGCCATCCGTCAGCACAAAACCGCGCCCGCCCTCAAACCTATCGTCCTCGCCATCCTCGCGCCGCGCGATAAGGGGAAGGCCAAGCATCCGCCCCGCCTTCTGCGCCACCCGCGCGCGAAACTGCGCTTCCTCTGCCGGAACGCCCAATTGCAATACCTCGCCCGGCCCATCGACCCGGATCGCGGCGCCAAGACGCACCCAAACCGACCCGACCCCCAGCGTTCGCACCGGGGCGCCAGCCACATCGTCGGTCGCCGTTCCTTCCACGGGAAGCACAAACGTGCCCGTAAGCTCCGTTCGCATACCTGTATACCTGCCATTTTTCTTCTTTATTGACCGAAAGGTAACACAGGTGATTCGGCTTGAAAAGAGGGCGTCAGAAGTGGAACTGCACCTGCAACGCCCCGACAAGCTGGCCCTCCGGCTGGGCGGTAAACTCACGGCCAAGCCAGGTCAGACCGTAGAACACACCCGCCTTTTCGCCCTGATAATGCAGGCCCGCGCGCAGGCGATAGCGCAACGGGGTCAGGGCATAGCCATCGGAAGCGGGCAGATAAGCGGAGTGAAACACCTTGGCCACATCGCCACCAAGGAGGAAGGATAAGCCGGTCTGCGGCACGTCTTCCAGCGTCTGATACAGAACCCCGGTGGTCTCGTCGCGCACCAGAATGCCGGTGGTGAAATTCGAGCCGATAAGCAGATCGGCCCCGGCGCGTAGATAGGTCTCGTCGCCCGCCCGTCCTTGCAGGAAGGGGCGCAAAACGGCGTTGCCGATGGGGAACGGCTTGGCGATTTCGAAAGCCAGCGTCGGGTAAATCGCGTTGGGTATCTGATTGGCCAAGGTGCCCGCACCAGGCGCTTCCATGCCGATCAGATCATGCACCGCGCTCTGAAACCGCCCCAGCCCGGTCATCGGCCCAACCGCCACAAACTCGGACCCCACCGTATATTCAAACCCGTCGCGGGCAAAATGGCTATACGCCCCGAAAGACAGCATCCCCGCATACCGGCGATCCCAGACGGCGGGGCTCACGAGGTTGGACGGGGCCATGATCCGGTTGGCGAAGCGGTATTCCATCAGCACACCGTATTGCCCCGGCCGACTTTGCATCCCCTCCGGGCCGCGCATCACGCTGATCGTATGAGCGCCGGTGCGCCAGCGATCCTGACCATCCCCCATGGCGTCGTTCACAAACAACCGCCCAACCCCCAGCGTCGTGCGCTCCTGCGCCATTACGGGGAAAGAAAACGCCACCAAAGCGGCCAAAACACACAAACCAAATCGAAACATGCCCAACCCTGATCATTCCCAAGTCGCGAAAAGTTACAGCCCCACCTGCGATTCGTCGCGCCTGATTCTCGCAACAATGCGTTTCCAATCATCGCCGCCAACTTGTCCTCCGGCAAGGAACCGGCCTATGGTCCGGCGGGGGTGGATAAAATGGCACAACATGTGAACCTGATCAAACTCTGCGTCGGCTGTGAGAGCGTCGAGAGTCTGGATGCGTGGCAGAAAATGCGCGGCGCGGATTATGCTGACGGGCGCTCACGCCATATCACCCGCATGTGGCCCAAACGCGAGGCGGAGCTTTTGGCGGGCGGGTCGCTTTACTGGATCATCAAGGGGCAGGTCGCGGCGCGGCAGCGGATCATGGGGCTGGAAGAAGTGATCGGCGCGGATGGCATTCGGCGCTGTGGCATCGTGCTGGAGCGCAAACTGGTGCGCGTCGTCGCCGCCCCGCGCCGCGCCTTTCAGGGCTGGCGCTACCTCAGCGCCGAGGACGCCCCCGCCGATCTGCCCGGCCGTGCGGGGGAGGTGGACCTGCCGCCGGAACTCTCCGCCGCGCTGGCGGATATTGGTATTTTATAGGGCGTAGACCCATACCCCCTGCACCACTGGTTTGTCAGATTTTTGCTCTGACTATGAGCGGCACCGCAGGAATAGTGGGGCTATTTCAAGGGGTCGCGAAGACGCTCAGGGCAAAAATCTGGCAAATCGAAGACGTCAAATCCGCTTCACCTCAGCGGCTTGACGCGCTTGAAAATAGGCCCACTATGTCCGGCGCGCGCCAAACCGCTGATCTTTCGCGGATTTGGCGCCAGTGGCGCAGGGGGTATGGGTCTACGCCCCTACCGACTACGCGCCCGATGCACATGCGCCGATTGCACGAGGCCAAAGCCGATCATCAGCACCAGCATGGCCGAGCCGCCAAACGAGACCAGCGGCAACGGCACGCCGACGACCGGCGCCATGCCCATCACCATCGACATATTCACCGCAAAGAGCAGGAAAAACACCACCACCACGCCGAGCGTCACCAGCGAGCCGAAGCGGTCGGTATTGCGCAGCGCCGAGATCACGCAGGTCGCCATGATCAGGAAATAGGCGATGAGCAACGAGGTCGCGCCAACAAAGCCGAACTCCTCCGCCAACGCGGTGAAAATGAAGTCGGTCTGCTTCTCCGGCAAAAAGTTCAACCGGCTCTGCGTGCCCTGCATAAAGCCCCGCCCGGTCCAGCCGCCGGAGCCAAGCGCGATCTTCGATTGCGTGATGTGATAGGCCGATCCGAGCGGGTCAAGCGAGGGGTCGAGGAAAGTATCAATGCGGCGATATTGGTAATCCTTCAGCAGTTGATACGGCGTGCCGCGGGTCAGGAAAACCGCCACCACAGCCCCCACCCCCGCGCTCAGAACCGCCGCGAAATACCACAGGCTGACCCCCGCCAGAAACATCACCGCCCCGCCGCCCAGCGCCAGCAACAGCGCCGTGCCAAGGTCCGGCTGGCGCAGCACCAGAAAGGCGGGCAACAGGATCAGCACGACCGGCACCAACACCCAGAGCGGATGCGAAACCTTCTTCACATCGAGCCAGTCATAATAAGCCGCCAACACCATCACCAGCGTGAGTTTCACCAGTTCCGAGGGCTGCAAGCGGATGAAACCAAGGTTGATCCAGCGCTGCGCCCCCATGTTGGTTTCGCCAATAAACGGCACCGCCACCAACAGCGCCAGCGAGAGGGCGAAAAGCAGCGCGGCCATGTTGCGCCAGAACCAGATCGGCACCAGCCCGATGAAAAACATCAGTCCCAGCCCCATGCCGAACCGCTCCACCATCGGCTGCGACCAACGGGAAAAATCCCCGCCCGCAACGGAATAGAGCATCAAAAAGCCCGCGCAGGCGACCGCCGTAATCAGCGCGACCAGAACCCAGTTGAAATAGAGGATTTTGGTCGGGCCGGAAGGGGTCCATTTCTGATGATACTCAAGATAACTCATGCCTCGCTGCGCCCCTCCTCCGCCGAGAAATCGCGCAATTCCAGCCCGTTGAAACGGCTGCGGATGGTGCCGCGCTGCGCCGCCGGATAGGCCGAAAGCGGGGGCACACCGTCATAGGCCGCCGCCAGCAAAATGTCGCGCGCAATCGGGGCCGCTGCGGTCGAACCGCCGCCACCATGCTCCACCACCACCGACACCACCACCTCCGGCGCCTCCGCCGGCGCATAAGCCACGAACAGCGCATGGTCGCGCCGCCCCCAAGGCAAATCCTCGTTGCGCGTCACCCCGGCGGCGCGCTCGGCGGCGGTGATGTTGCGCACCTGACTGGTGCCCGTCTTGCCCGCCATGGTCCATTCCTTGGCCGCCACCCGCGAGGAACGCGCCGTGCCCCGCCGCCCGTTCACCACGCTGAACATGCCCTGCCGCACCGATTGCAACGCTGCTTCCGAAATGTCGAGCGGGCCGGTCTGCACCGGGGTTTCCACCCCATCCACCGCCCGCACCAAGCGCGGCAAAACCGCCTTTCCGGTGGCGATCCGCGCCGTCATCACCGCCAGTTGCACCGGCGTCGCCAGCACGAAGCCCTGCCCAATCGCCGCGTTCAGACTGTCGCCCACAACCCAATCCGCGCCCCGCGTTTCGCGCTTCCACGCCTTGGTCGGCATCAGCCCCCCGGACACGCCCGAAAGCGGCAGATCATAGCGCTCGCCCAGCCCCAGCTTGCGCGCCATGGCAGAGATGCGCTCAATGCCGACAATCTGCGCCAGTTCGTAATAATACACGTCGCAACTCTCGGTCAGCGAACGCTGAAGATTAACCTTGCCATGCCCGCCCCGGCTCCAGCAGTGAACCCGGCGATTATGCACTTCGATGAAGCCCCGGCAGGTAAAGGTGTCCTCCGGCGTGATCAGCCCCGCCTCCAGCCCCGCCAGCGCCGTGACCATCTTGAAGGTCGAGCCGGGCGGATAGGCGCCGCCGACCGCCTTGTTGGGCAGAGGGCGGTAGGGGTTTTCCAGCAAGGCACTGTAATCCTTGGAAGAAATCCCGCGCACGAATTTATTCGGATCGTAACTCGGCGCCGAAGCCAGCGCCAGAATATCGCCGTTGCGCGCATCCATCACCACCGCCGCCGCGCTCTCTCCGGCAAGACGCGCCTCGGCGAAATTCTGCAATTTATGGCTCACGGTCAGTTGTACCGGCGCGCCGGAAACCGGCTCCTCGCGGCCCAACTCGCGCATCTCGCGCCCGACCGCGTTCACCTCAACCCGCTTGATCCCCGCCGAGCCGCGCAAACGGCGCTCCAGCTTGGCCTCCACCCCGGTCTTGCCGATCTGAAAACGCGGGATTTGCAGCAACGGGTCCTGATCCTCAATGCGACTGAGATCGTAGTCCGAAACCGGCCCGACATAGCCCACCACATGGGCAAAATCCGCGCCCAGCGGATAGACCCGCGACAGGCCAACCTCGGTGAAAACGCCCGGCAGCGCCGGCGCATTGACCGCCACTTCCGCCACGTCCTCCCAGGATACCCGATCCGCAATCGTCACCGGCACAAAAGCGCGCCGCCGCTCCATCTCTTCAAGCGCCCGCGCGGTTTCCTCCGGGTCGAGCCAGACCAGCTTAGACAGCCGCTCGATCACCTCCCCCGGATCGCCCGCATCCTCGCGCACCATGACGATGCGGTAATTCTGCTCGTTGGCGGCGAGGATCATGCCCGTCCGGTCCACGATCAGCCCGCGCGCCGGAGGCAAGAGCCGGATATTGACCCGGTTCTGATCCGCCAGCAGACGAAATTCCTCCGCCTGATCGACCTGCAAATGCCGCATCCGCCCGGCCAAGACCGCCCCGAAGGCCAGCTGCGCCCCGCCGATCATCAAAGCGCGCCGCGTGATGGTTTTCACGCTCTTTTCCGTATCCGCCGGATGCCGCCTCATCGGATGCCCACCTCCGCCACATGCTCGCCCGGATTAAGGCGGCGCAGGCCGAAACCGTAGCGGCTGGCCGCCACCACGACGGGGTAGAACAGCACCGTGATGGCGTAGCCCGAAAGCGACAGCAAAAACGCGCCCTGATCGACGAAAAACAACCCCAGCAACAGGCGTTCCGTCAGGGTTGCGATCAGCAGAACCCCGGCGACCCAAGCCATTTCCAGCGCAAACCCCACCTCTTTCAGCGCCCCCGAGCGGGCGCGGAAAAACTCCAGCCCGAGCAGGGTAATCGCGGTCCAGACCCCCGGCGGGCGCAGGAAGAGGAAATCCGACACCAACATCAGCGCCACAAACAACGTCGCAGGCACGAAGTCCGGGCGGCGGATCACCCAGGCATAGGCCAGAAGCACGATGAAATCCGGCGGTGGTAAGGCACCGGGGAGATCGCCCAAAGGCAACAGCCGGGTGAAAATTGCCAGCACCGCCAGCAACACAAACAAAGCGCCGAAGGCCAGCCGGTTGAGGGTGACCGGGGCGATCACGGCGTTTCCTCCGCCGCATTTTCCGCCGCATCCCCGTCCTCGCTCTCTTCAAGCGGCGCAACCGGGGCCGGGTGCAGCGCGACCAGCGCGCCGGTATCGTCCACCACCTCCCCCGGATGACTGCGCAACACGCGCAGGAATGAGAGATATTCGTAATCGGCAGCAAGGCGCACCCGCAGGCGCCGGTCCGCGCCCTGAAACACCTCACCAACCAGCAACCCGGCAGGCAGCACCCCGCCATCGCCGGAGGACACCACCCGGTCGCCGGGGCGCACCTGATCGGGTTTTTCGATGAATTGCAGCGGCGGCGCGGCACTGTTGTCGCCCATCAAAATCGCCGTCTGGCCCGAAGGCTGGATCAATACCGGCAGGCGGGAAGAGGCGTCGGTCAGCAAAATCACCCGCGCCGTGCGCTCGCCAACACCAGAAACCCGCCCCGCCAACCCGGAGCCGGTCATCGCCGCCCAGCCATCGACCAACCCGTCGCGCGCGCCGATATTGAGCAGCACCGTCTGCCGGAAGGGCGTGCCGCTATCGGCCATGACCACGCCGGACACATAGGACAGCCGCGCATCGACCCGCAGATTGGTCAGCGCGCGCAATTCGGCGTTCTCCAGCTCCAGCTGCGTCGCCGCCTCTTTCCAGATCTTCATCTCCTGCAACTCGCGGCGAAGCTCCTGGTTTTGCTCGTAAATGTTGGCGTAACTCTGAAAGTTTTCCGCCATCTCGACAAAGCGCGTCACCGGCACCAGCGCCCATTCGAAAGAAGGCACGACCGCATCGACGATCTGGGCGCGGAAGCGTTCGGCGCGGGGGCTGTCGATGCGCCAGAAGGCAAACACCGCCACCAGAAACAGCAGCAAAACCCCGATCAGCATACGCCGGACCGGGCGGGTATATTCCTCGCTGCTGCGTTTTCCTCGTGCCAACCGGCTCTCCCGGACTTACCGAGCGAAAGGCTCAGCTTTCGTAGTCGATGACGTGTTGCAGTTGCTTTTCAAATTCCAGCGCCCGGCCGGTGCCCAGCGCCACACAATGCAGGCTCTCATCCGCCACCGAGATCGACAGGCCAGTCTGCTCGCGCAGGGCCAGATCCAGCTCGCCCAGAAGCGCGCCGCCGCCAGTCAGGATCACGCCGCGATCGACGATGTCGGCGGCAAGGTCCGGCGGGGTGGTTTCCAGCGCAGTCATCACCGCCTCGCAAATCTGCTGCACCGGCTCGGCCAGCGCTTCGGCAACCTGCGCCTGATTGATTTCCAACTCTTTCGGCACCCCGTTGAGCAGGTCGCGCCCGCGGATCAGCATGGAACTGCCGCGCCCGTCATCGGGCATGCGCGCCGTGCCGATCGAGGTCTTGATGCGCTCCGCCGTGGTCTCGCCGATCAGCAGGTTATGCTGGCGGCGCAGATGGTTGATGATGCTCTCATCCATGCGGTCGCCGCCGACGCGCACGGAGCGGGCATAGACGATATCGCCCAGCGACAGCACCGCAACTTCCGTGGTCCCGCCGCCAATATCGACCACCATCGAGCCGGTCGGGTCGGTGATCGGCATCCCGGCACCAATCGCCGCCGCAATCGGTTCGTCGATCAGCCCGGCGCGGCGCGCCCCTGCCGACAGGACCGACTGGCGAATCGCGCGTTTTTCCACCGGGGTGGCGCCATGCGGCACGCAAACGATGATTTTCGGTTTGGAAAAGGTCGTGCGTTTATGCACCTTGCGGATGAAATGCTTGATCATCTCTTCCGCCGTATCAAAATCCGCAATCACCCCTTCGCGCATCGGGCGGATGGCCTCGATGGAACCGGGGGTGCGCCCCAGCATCAGCTTGGCATCTTCGCCCACCGCCAGCACTTTTTTCACGCCGTCCTTGACGTGGTAGGCCACAACGGAAGGTTCGTTAAGGATAACCCCCTTGCCCTTCACATAGACCAGCGTGTTCGCGGTCCCCAGGTCGATGGCCATATCAGAACTGAAAATGCCGGATAAAATGGACATGTCGATCTCACGCTTTGGATGTTCGGAGTCTTATAACAGCCTCTTTGGCGCAGAAAAGGGGGGTTTGGGCGCCAATGGGCACGTTTCCGCCGGGCCGCAATTTCGCCGGGCTGGATGCGCGCGGACCCCAAGGCCCGCACGCAGAGTTCTTAGGCCAGCGCGATGTTGATGGCGCTCTCACGGCCATCACGGCCGGATTCCAGATCGTAGGTCACTTTCTGATCGTCATTGAGGCCGCGCAGACCTGCGCGCTCAACGGCGGAAATGTGAACGAAAACGTCTTTGCCGCCCTCATCCGGTGCGATGAAGCCAAAACCTTTGGTTGCGTTGAACCATTTCACGGTGCCAGAAGCCATTCCGTGTTCTCCTTAGTATAGTATCACTGCCCGCAACATGCGGCAGCTCGGCGCGTCAGGGCAAGATCGGTGCCAATCGCCGAGAGGAGAAAGGGTCGATAGAGGTAACGTAGCCCCTTGCAGGTAAGCGGCCCACCTGCCTGCGTCAAGGGCGATTATGACCGATGCGCAAAAAAGGGGCCGCGCGGACCCCTTTCCGCCGATACTACACCCCGACGGGTTTGGTCTTTTGACGCCGCACCAGAAGATTGTTGAGCGCGGTGACGTAAGCCTTGGCGGAAGCGACGACCGTATCGGTATCGGAGCAATAGCCGGTAACGATCTTGCCATCTTCTTCGAGGCGCACAGAGACCGTGGCCTGTGCATCCGTGCCGACCGTGGCCGAATGCACCTGATAATGGTGCAGCCGCGCGCCATGCGCAATGACCTGTTTGATGGCGTTGAAGGTTGCGTCCACCGGACCGTCGCCGGTCGCCGACATTTTCTTCTCTTCGCCATCCACCGACAGCACGATGTCCGCCGTATTCGGCCCCTCGGTGCCGCAGACCACACGCAGCGACTTGATCTGAATACGGTCGTTCTCCGCGTCCGACCCGTCCGTCACCAGCGCAATCAGATCCTCGTCGAACACTTCCTTTTTGCGGTCCGCGAGGTCTTTGAAGCGCACGAACACGTCCTTGAGCTGGTTATCAGCCAGATCAAAGCCCAGATCGCTGAGCTTCGCTTTCAGCGCGGCGCGCCCGGAATGCTTGCCCAAAGGCAGCGAGGTGCCCGCGAGGCCGATATCCTCCGGCCGCATGATCTCAAAATTCTCCGGGTTTTTCAGCATCCCGTCCTGATGGATACCGCTCTCATGCGCGAAAGCGTTCTTGCCGACGATGGCCTTGTTGAACTGCACCGGGAAGCCGGAAACCTGCGCCACGCGGCGGGAGATGTTCATGATCTTCGTCGTGTCAACGCCAGTGTAAAACGGCATGATGTCACCACGCACTTTCATCGCCATGACCACCTCTTCCAGCGCGGTATTGCCGGCGCGCTCGCCGAGACCGTTGATGGTCGATTCGATCTGGCGCGCACCCGCCTCGACCGCCGCCAGCGCGTTGGCGGTCGCCATGCCGAGATCGTTGTGGCAATGCGTGGCGAAAACCACCTCATCGGCGCCGGGCACGCGTTCAATCAGCATACGGATCAAATCGGCGCTCTCGCGCGGCGCGGTATAGCCCACCGTGTCCGGGATATTGATCGTTGTCGCCCCCGCCTTGATGGCGATCTCGATGACGCGGCAAAGATAATCATGCTCCGTACGCGTCGCATCCATCGGCGACCATTGCACATTGTCGCACAGGTTGCGGGCGTGGCTCACGGTTTCATGGATCAGATCCGCCATCTCGTCCTTGGTGAGATTGGGGATTTCACGGTGCAGCGGCGAGGTGCCGATGAAAGTGTGAATGCGCGGCTTGGCGGCGTGTTTCACCGCCTCCCAACAACGATCAATGTCCTTGAAATTGGCGCGCGACAGGCCACAGATCACCGCATCTTTCGAGCGCTCCGCGATCTCTTTCACCGCGGCAAAATCCCCCTCGGAGGCGATGGGGAACCCGGCTTCGATAATATCGACGCCCATCTCGTCCAGCAGCTCGGCAATTTCGAGCTTTTCCTCATGCGTCATGGTCGCGCCGGGGCTTTGCTCGCCGTCACGAAGGGTGGTGTCAAAAATCAAAACGCGGTCTTTGTCGGTCGGAATATTCATGGTGTTTCTTTCGAGAATTTCAGGCTTAGCGTGTGTCTTCTGGCGCGGATTTTCCCCTCTGAGCGGACGCGCCAAAGGGCACGCTCAGAGGCGGCTAAGCAGCAGCAGCGCGTCTAGCGACAGGCCGGGGGCCGCCGCATGGATCGAACCAGAAACAGTTTTGGTCGCTGCATTCATCATAGGCGCATCATACAAAGCCCGGCCCGCTTGAAAAGGGGGTTTTTGCGCGCGAAGGCGGGTTTTTCGCCTTCCCCCCTCATGCGCGCCTACTGTCCCTCCAGCATCGAAGCCAGAATACCGCCGGTCCACTGGCCGGATGCCTTGGTGCCGTCGGCATAGGTCACGGTGCCCTCGCCCTCGCGCACCCCATCGACAAATGCGCCTTCGTAAACGGAACCATCGGCGTAGGTTTCCTTGCCCTGTCCGTTGGCCAGCCCATTGGCCCAGGCGCCGACATAGCCGGACCCGTCGGGTTTCGACAACGTGCCCTGCCCGGAGCGTTTGTCCGCCGCGAACTCGCCTTCATAGGTGGCACCGTCCGCGAAGGTGGTTTTGCCCATGCCGTGGCGCAGCCCGGCCTTCCAACCGCCCGCGTAAGAATAACCCGAAGGATAGGTCAGCGTGCCCTCTCCCTCGTAAAGCCCGGCAGCGAAAGCGCCCTCATAGGTCGCGCCGCCCGCATATTTGGCAACGCCCTTGCCGGAGAACACCCCATCGGACCAGCCGCCCTCATAGGTCGCCCCGTCAGCATAGGTGATCAGGCCCGTGCCATCAGGCAGCCCGGCACGGAACTGGCCTACATAAACCGAGCCGTCGGGATAGGACACCTTGCCCTGCCCCTCGATCTGCCCCTCGACCCACTGGCCCTCGTAGCGATAGCCATCCTTGCCGGTAAACACGCCCTGCCCGTGGCGCTTATCGGCCGCGAAAGTGCCGACATAGACATCGCCATTGGCATGGGTCACACGGCCCTCGCCCTCGCGCACCCCGGCCACGAACGGGCCTTCATATTTATCGCCATTCGGCTGGGTCAGGGTGCCGGTGCCCTGCATTTTGCCGTTCACCCAGGTGCCCGCATAAACCATACCGTCGGCAGCGGTAAACACGCCCTCGCCGTTGCGCTGATCCGCCGCCATCGCGCCTTCATAAACCGAACCATCGGCATAGGTCGATTTGCCCTGCCCTTCCTTGACGCCCATCACCCAATCGCCTTCGTAAACATAGCCGGTCGGGCTTTGCATCCGGCCCTTGCCGTGGTGCTTGGCCTCGCGGAACCCGCCCTCGTAGCGCACACCGTTGGCATAGAGCGCGACGCCGGTGCCGATAATCTTGCCATCGACCCAGTCGCCCTCATAGCTCGACCCGTCCGCGAAGGTGATCTTGCCGATGCCATGCGGCTTGCCCTTGGCGAAGGAGCCTTCATAGACCGATCCATTGGGGAAGCGGGCCACGCCGGTGCCGCGAATCTCTCCGTCAACGAACTGGCCCTCATATTCATAGCCCGAGGGCATCCGATACACGCCCCGCCCATGCGGCTCGCCATCCTTGAACGTGCCCTCATAAACCGCGCCATCATCGTATTGCTTGGTTTCCACCCCCTGCGCGGCGGCGGCGCTCGCGATGCTGAAAGCGACAAATCCTGCGGCGGCGAGCCTTGAAATGACGTGAGCCATGCGAACCTCTTCGTGTGAATCCTACCCGTGGGGCGAACCTACGGCACACCCCGCGGCCTGACAATGTTTTTCCCCCGCTTTCCCCTGTTGTTGCCCACGATACGGGCAGGATACGGGCAAAGCATCGCATCCGGCGCTTTCATCCCGGCGATTTCCTGCTACATCAGGGGCAAAGGAGACCCGATATGGCAAAGACGTTCCGCCTGACTCTGGCACAGCTCAACCCGACCCTGGGCGATCTCGCGGGCAACCGCGCGCAGGCGCAAGCGGCGTGGCGCGAGGGCAAGGCGGCGGGGGCGGATTTCGTTGCCCTGCCCGAAGCCTTCATCACCGGCTATCAGACACAGGATCTGGTCATGCGCCCCGGCTTTTACCGCGCGGCGATGGCGGAGATCGAGGCGCTGGCGGTGGAGTGCGCGGACGGGCCGGCGCTCGGCATTGGCGGGCCATATCATGACGGGGCGGCGCTCTATAACGCCTATTGGGTTCTCTCGGGCGGCAAGGTCGTGCATCGGGCACTGAAATATCACCTGCCGAATGAGACCGTGTTCGACGAGGAGCGCCATTTCACCGCCTCACACGACAACACGCCCTACCGCGTCGGCCCGCTGACCATCGGTTCGCCGATCTGCGAAGATGCGTGGTGGGCGGACAGCGTGGCGACGCGGTTGGCGCAGGCGGGGGCGGAAATCCTGCTGGTGCCCAACGGATCGCCCTATTTCCGCGGCAAAGACCCGGTGCGCAAAGCGCATATGCGGGCGCGGGTGGCGGAGACTGGTCTGCCGCTGATCTATCTCAACATGACTGGCGGGCAGGACGATCAGGTCTTTGACGGTGGCACGTTTGTGTTGAATGCGCGTGGCGAAACCGTGCTGCAACTGCCGCAATTTGACGACGCGGTGCAGCATGTGGATTTCGCCCATGACGGAACCGATGACGGGACATGGCAGCCGGTGCCCGGCCCGGTGGTGCCGGTGCTGGACGAATGGGAGGGCGACTACCGCGCCATGGTGGAAAGCCTGCGCGACTACATGGGCAAAACCGGGTTCAGAAAGGTTCTGCTGGGCCTGTCCGGCGGCATTGACAGCGCCATCGTGGCGACGATTGCGGCGGATGCGCTGGGGCCGGAAAATGTGCGCTGTGTCATGTTGCCGTCGGAATATACCTCACCGGAATCGCTGGAGGACGCGAAGGCGGTGGCCAGCGCCTTGGGCTGCCGTTACGACTTTGTGCCGATCCGCGAGGGGCGCGACGCGATCACCAACACGCTGGCACCGTTTTTCGAGGGGCTGGCGCCGGATGTGACCGAGGAAAACATCCAGTCGCGGCTGCGCGGGCTGTTGCTGATGGCCCTGTCCAACAAGTTCGGCGAAATGCTGCTGAGCACCGGCAACAAGAGCGAAGTCGCGGTGGGCTATGCCACGATTTATGGCGATATGGCGGGGGGCTATAACCCGATCAAGGATCTCTACAAAACGCGGGTTTTCGAGATGTGCCGCTGGCGCAACGCCCATCACCGCCCGTGGATGCGCGGACCTGCGGGCGAGGTGATTGCGCCGCGGGTGATCGACAAGCCACCTTCCGCCGAGTTGCGCCCGGACCAGAAAGACGAGGACAGCTTACCGCCCTATGAGGTGTTGGACGCCATTCTGGAGGGGCTGGTGGACCGGGAGGTTTCCGTAGCCGAACTGGTGGCGGAAGGGTTTGAGCGCGAGGTGGTGAAGCGGGTGGAACATCTGATTCTGATCTCGGAATACAAGCGGTTTCAGTCCGCACCCGGCACCCGCCTGACGCCGCGCGCCTTCTGGCTGGACCGGCGCTATCCGATTGTGAACCGCTGGCGGGATGAAAGTTAAGGCGGGTGAGGGGCGCTGCCCCTCTTTGCTGCGCAAATTCACCCCGGAGTATTTAGGCTAAGAAGAAGGGGTTTATGTGGACAAGCGGGGTGGTTTGTGAAAAGGGGGCGGGTAAGGAGACCGCTATGACCATTACCCGTTTTGCCCCCTCGCCCACCGGCTATCTGCATATTGGCAATTTGCGCACGGCGCTGTTCAATTATCTGATCGCGGCCAAGTCCGGCGGGCAGTTTATCTTGCGTCTGGATGATACGGACCCGGAGCGGTCCAAGGCGGAATATGCCGATGCGATTCAGGAGGATCTTGAATGGCTCGGGCTTGAATGGGACCGGATGGAGCGGCAATCGGCGCGGCTGGATCGCTATGAGGCGGCGGCGGAGGAGTTGCGTGCGGCGGGGCGGTTTTATGAGTGTTTCGAGACCCCGACCGAGTTGGATCTCAAGCGCAAGAAGCTTTTGAACATGGGGCGGCCGCCGGTTTATGACCGGGCGGCGCTGGCGCTGTCGGAAGCGGAGCGCGAGGCGTTGCGCGCCGAGCGGGGCAATGGGGTTTGGCGGTTTAAGCTTGACCATGAGCGGATCAACTGGACCGACGGCATTCTGGGCGATTTGTCGATTGATGCGGCTTCGGTTTCCGATCCGGTTCTGATCCGCGCCGATGGGCAGTTTCTCTACACACTGGCCTCCGTTTGCGACGATATTGATTATGGGATCACGCATGTCGTGCGCGGGTCGGACCATGTGACCAACACCGCGACGCAGATTCAGATCATCCGGGCGCTTGGCGGGGATGTGCCGGAATTTGCCCATCATTCGCTGCTCACCGGGCCGCAGGGCGAGGCGCTGTCGAAGCGGCTGGGAACGCTGGCGCTGCGCGATCTGCGCGCGGCGGGGGTGCAACCGGCGGCGATTCTGTCGCTGTTGGCGCGGCTTGGGTCGTCGCAGCCGGTGGAGCTTCGCATGTCGATGCAGGAGATCATCGACGGGTTTGACCTGAACACCTTCGGTTCCGCGCCGACCAAGTTCGACAAGGACGATCTGTTTCCGTTGACCGCGCATTACCTTGCCGCAACGCCGTTTGAAGCGGTGCGCGATATGGTTACTGCGCTGGGCGTGCCGGAGGCGATGGCGGAGGCGTTCTGGAACGTGGCGCGCGAGAATATCACCACGCTGGGCGATCTTGAGGCGTGGTGGGCGCTGTGCCGCGACGGGGCGGAGCCGCTGGTTGCGGAGGAGGACCGGGAAATGGTCGCCACCGCCATGCAGCTATTGCCGGAAATGCCGTTTGGGCCGGAGAGCTGGGGGCAGTGGACTTCAGCAGTCAAAGAGGCCACCGGGCGCAAGGGGCGCGGGCTGTTCATGCCGCTGCGCAAGGCGCTGACGGGGATGGAGCGGGGGCCGGATATGTCGGACCTGATGCCGCTGTTGCAGAAGGTGCGACGTTAGGGCGTAGATCCATACCCCCTGCACCACTGGTTTGTCAGATTTTTGTTCTGACTATGAGCGGCACCGCAGGAATAGTGGTTCTATTTCAAGGTGTCGCGAAGACGCTCAGAGCAAAAATCTGGCAAATCCGTCCCGCCAAAGGCGGGCCTTCTGTAAACGGTTTTCCTTCGGAAAAACGGACGTCAAATCCGCCTCATATCAGCGGCCCGACGCGCTTAGAAATAGACCCACTATGTCCGGCGCGCGCCAAACCGCTGATCTTTCGCGGATTTGGCGCCAGTGGTGCAGGGGGTATGGGTCTACGCCCTAAACCACTTGCCGCGGCGGAAACGCTTCGCTAGGCTGCGCTTACCCCGCGTCGGGAGAATCTGGCCCAGTGCCAGTGCCGAAGGAGCAACCGCCCCGGTAAACTCTCAGGCAACCGGACCGCACGGGGAGGAACTCTGGAGAGAGGCGCGCGCGCGTCCGCCGAAGGGATAACGATCTCAGGCGAAGGGACAGAGGGGGCATCCACGGGCTTTGGCCCGATTATTGGGAGGATGCGCCATGGACGGGCTGAAACAAACCAAACTGAACGCATTGCACCGCGAATTGGGCGGCAAGATGGTGCCGTTTGCGGGCTGGGAAATGCCGGTGCAATTCCCCATGGGGGTCATGGGAGAACATCAACACACGCGCGAGCGCGCCGGGCTGTTTGATGTCAGCCATATGGGGCAAGTGCTGCTGCGTTGCGCACCGGAGGCGCTTGAGGCGCTGGTCCCGGTCTCGGTTGTCGGGCTGAAAGAAGGGCGGCAGCGCTACGGATTTTTCACCAATGACGCGGGCGGTATCCTCGACGATCTGATGATTGCCAATCGTGGCGACCACCTGTTTCTTGTCGTCAACGCCGCCTGTGCTGAGGCCGATATTGCGCATATGAAAGCGCATCTGGGCGAGGCGGTTGAGGGGATCGAAGGGCGGTCGCTGCTGGCGTTGCAGGGGCCGGAAGCGGAGCGGGTGCTGGCACAGATTGTGCCGGGCGCCGCAGAGATGCGGTTCATGGATGTTGCAGTTTTTCCCAGCGATTTCGGGGAGTTGTGGGTCTCGCGCTCGGGCTATACCGGCGAGGACGGGTTCGAGATTTCGGTGCCGGATGCGGGCGCCGACCCCCTCGCCCGCGCCCTGCTCAAAGACGCCGCCGTCGCCCCGATCGGCCTTGGCGCGCGCGACAGTCTGCGGCTGGAAGCCGGGCTGTGCCTCTATGGCAGCGACCTCGACGAGACCACCACGCCGATTGAGGCGGACCTTGGCTGGGCGATCCAAAAGGCCCGGCGCGAAGGGCCGCGCGCGGGCGGCTTCCCCGGCGCAGAGATCATCCTTGCGCAAGCGACAAACGGCACGGCGCGCAAGCGGGTTGGCCTGTTGCCCGAAGGCCGCGCACCGATGCGGGCGGGCACCAAGCTATTCGCCACCGAGGATACCAGCGAACCGATGGGCGAGATCACCTCCGGCGCCTTTGGCCCGAGCCTTGGCCGCCCCATGTCGATGGGCTACGTTACCAGCCAACACGCCGCCCCCGGCACCCGGATTTTCGCCGAATTGCGCGGCAAACGTCTGCCCGCTACCATCACCCCACTGCCGTTCCGGCCAGCCACATACAAGCGATAGGGAGAAGAAGATGAAATTTACCGAAGAGCATGAATGGCTCGCCGTTGAAGGCGATATTGTCACCGTCGGCATCACCAAACACGCCGCAGAGCAACTGGGCGATGTGGTGTTTGTCGAACTGCCGGAGGTGGGCGACACCATGTCGAAGGACGACGAAGTGGTGGTGATCGAAAGCGTCAAGGCGGCCTCCGACATCCTCGCGCCGATTGACGGCGAAGTGACCGAGGTCAACACCGCGCTTGAGGACGAGCCGGGCAAGGTCAATGACGACCCGGAAGGCGAGGCGTGGTTCTTCAAGCTGCGCGTCGAGGATCTGAGCGCGCTGGACGAGTATATGGACGAAGCCGCTTACAAAGCCTTCATCGGGTAACAGGACCAGAAAATGCCTTTTGAGCCAACGACGTATCGCCCCTATGATTTCGCCAACCGCCGCCATATCGGCCCCGCGCCCGCCGAGATGGCGGAGATGCTTGCGGTGCTGGGGGCCGAGAGCCTCGACGCGCTGATCGACCGCACCATCCCGGCTTCGATCCGCAGCGCATCGCCGCTCGATTTCGGCAAACCGCTGACGGAGCGCGAAATGCTGCACAAGGCGCGGGTCACGGCGGCAAAAAACACCGTGTTCCGCTCGTTGTTGGGGCAAGGCTACCACGGCACCGTGACCCCGCCGGTGATTCAGCGCAATATTCTGGAAAACCCCGCGTGGTATACGGCCTACACGCCCTATCAGCCGGAGATTTCACAGGGGCGGCTGGAGGCATTGCTCAACTTTCAGACCATGGTTTCCGACCTGACCGGGCTGGAAATCGCCAACGCTTCGCTGCTCGACGAGGCCACCGCCTGCGCCGAAGCGATGACCATGGCGCAGCGCATTGCCAAGTCCAAAGCAGGGGCGTTTTTCGTCGATGAAGCCTGTCACCCGCAGAACATCGCGGTGATGCAGACCCGCGCCGCGCCGCTGGGGATCGAGATTATCATCGGCCCGCCGGAGGCGCTGGAGGCGGACAAGGTGTTCGGCGCGATTTTCCAGTATCCCGGCACGCATGGCCATGTGCGCGACTTTACGGCTCAGATGGAAAAGCTGCACGAAAACAAGGCGGTAGGCGTGATTGCCGCCGATCCGCTCGCCCTGACCGTGTTGAAAGAACCGGGGGCAATGGGTGCCGATATTGCCGTTGGCTCGACCCAGCGCTTCGGCGTCCCCATGGCCTATGGCGGCCCGCACGCGGCCTATATGGCGACCACGGAAAAGCACAAACGGGCCATGCCGGGGCGGATCGTTGGCGTGTCGGTCGATGCGCGCGGCAACAAGGCCTATCGGCTGGCGCTGCAAACCCGCGAGCAACATATTCGCCGCGAAAAGGCCACCTCCAATGTCTGCACCGCGCAGGCGCTGCTCGCCGTCATGGCCTCGTTCTACGCCGTGTTCCACGGGCCAGAGGGGCTGAAAGCCATCGCCCAGCGGGTGCATCGCAAGACCACGCGGCTCGCCCGGCGGTTGGAAGAAGCGGGCTTTACCGTCGAACCGGAGGTGTTTTTCGACACGATCACGGTTGAGGTCGGCCCGTTGCAGCAAACGGTTCTCGCCGCTGCGCGTGCGGAGCAGATCAATCTCCGGCCCGTGGGCGACAGCAAGGTCGGCATCACGCTGGACGAAGCGACCCGCGCGCCGGTGATCGAAGCGGTCTGGCGCGCCTTTGGCATTGACGCGCAGGACGACCCGGACGACATTGCCTACCGCATCCCCGACGCGCTGGCGCGCAAGTCGGAATATCTGACCCATCCGGTGTTCCACATGAACCGCGCCGAGACCGAGATGATGCGGTATATGCGCAGACTGGCGGATCGCGATCTGGCGCTGGACCGGGCCATGATCCCGCTCGGCTCCTGCACCATGAAGCTCAACGCCGCCGCCGAGATGATGCCGGTCAGTTGGCGCGATTTCTCGATGCTGCACCCGCTCTGCCCGCCGGAACAGGCGCGCGGCTATCACGAGTTGATCGAGGATTTGTCGCAACGGCTCTGCGAAATCACCGGCTATGACGCCATGTCCATGCAGCCCAATTCCGGCGCGCAGGGCGAATATGCCGGGCTTCTGACCATCGCCGCCTATCACCGCGCCCGCGGCGAAGGGGAACGCAATATCTGCCTGATCCCGATCTCGGCGCATGGCACCAACCCGGCTTCCGCACATATGGCGGGGATGAAGGTTGTCGTGGTCAAATCCGCGCCCAACGGCGACATCGACGTGGCCGATTTTCGCGCCAAGGCGGAGGCGGCAGGCGACAAGCTCGCGGCCTCAATGATCACCTACCCCTCTACCCATGGTGTCTTTGAAGAAACCGTGCGCGACATCTGCGACATCACGCATGAATTCGGCGGACAGGTCTATATCGACGGGGCGAACCTGAACGCGCTGGTCGGGCTGGTGAAGCTGGGCGAATTGGGCGGCGATGTGAGCCATCTCAACCTGCACAAGACCTTCGCCATCCCGCATGGCGGCGGCGGGCCGGGCATGGGGCCGATCGGCGTCAAGGCGCATCTCGCGCCGCACCTGCCAAAAGACCCGCTGAACGGCCATGCGGGCGCGGTGTCTTCTGCGCCGTTCGGGTCTGCCTCGATCCTGCCGATCTCGTGGGCCTATGTGCGCATGATGGGCGGCGAAGGGCTGACACAGGCGACCCGTGTCGCCATCCTCTCGGCCAATTATATCGCCAAACGCCTGTCCGGCGCCTACGACATCCTGTTCGCCGGGCCGGAGGGGCAAGTGGCGCATGAATGTATCATCGACACCCGGCCCTTTGTCGAAAGCGCGGGTATTTCCGTTGATGACATTGCCAAGCGGCTGATCGATTCGGGTTTCCACGCCCCGACCATGTCCTTTCCTGTCGCTGGAACACTGATGGTGGAGCCGACCGAGAGCGAAACCAAGGCGGAGCTGGACCGGTTCTGCGACGCCATGCTATCGATCCGCGAGGAAATCCGCGCCATCGAAGACGGCAAACTGACCGCCGCCGAAAGCCCCCTGACCCACGCGCCGCACACGGTCGAAGACCTCGTTGGCGATTGGGACCGCGCCTATAGCCGCGAACAGGGCTGCTTCCCGCCGGGAGCCTTCAGGGTCGACAAATACTGGCCCTCGGTGAACCGGGTCGACAACGTCTACGGCGACCGCAACCTGATCTGCACCTGCCCGCCGCTCGAAGCCTATGAGGCATGAACCTACCGGCGAAAGCGCCCACCCGGTGCTTTCGCCCCGCCCTCTTGCCCGCGCTCTTGATAGCCGGTGACACAACACATATATTCCCCAAAACGAATGTGTGGAGACCCCCATGAGCAAACCAGTGAAAATGACCTGCCTTGAATGCGCCACGGTCAACCGGGTGCCCGGCGACAAGATCGGCGCGGGGCCGAAATGCGCCACCTGCGGCACGAAACTGAACGACGGCAAGGTGCGCGACACCGACCCGACCGCGCTGGCCAAGGCGATGCGACAGGACGACTTGCCGCTGCTGGTGGATTTCTGGGCGCCGTGGTGTGGGCCGTGCCGGATGATGGCGCCGGAATTTGCCAAGGCAGCAGGGGCGATTGCCCCCCATGCGCGGCTGGCCAAGATCAACACCGAAGAGCATCAAAAGGTCTCGATGAAACACAATATCCGCGGCATTCCGACGATGATTCTCTACCAGAACGGCCGCGAAATCGCCCGCCAGTCCGGCGCCATGCCCGCCGCCGCCATCGCCGATTTCGTGCGCCAAAACGCGCGGATGCCGGGGTAGAGCGGCGGACGGGAATTTCCGCAGCCAATCTGGCGCTATCCGCTTGACACGAGGCGGATTTGGCGCCAGAAACCGCTGCGTTGGGGCCGTAGCTCAGTTGGGAGAGCGCGTCGTTCGCAACGACGAGGTCGTCGGTTCGATCCCGATCGGCTCCACCAAATTCCCACCAGCCCGGCGCCTATGCGTCACTTTCCCGCCCGGAAGGTCATATCCATCACCATACGCCACTTTTCCGCCCCCGCCGGGCGCATGAGTTGTTCGATGGTGAAGGCCTCCCCTTCCGCCTCGCGCACCGTGACGCGGCTCTCGAAAGGCGCATCGTCAACCATCAGGTCGGTGGTCGAGGTCAGGGCGATCTGCGCGCCGCGTTCCTTGCCCGCAAGCTGCACCACCTGCCCGGTCGCCGCCGACCAGAACCCCGCATTGACCCGTCCGCCGCCAAGGCGCACCGCCTTCAGGGAAATCTCCGACGCCCCGCCCGCAACCGCGCAGCGGCCCGTAACCGAAACCTCGTTTTCCGACGGCGCGATGCTCACCTTACAGCGCCCGCGCTGCATCGGATCCTGAGCCCCCGTCGCCAGCAACCCCTCGCCGACCCACGGGCCGGAAACCTCGAAAAGCTCCGCCGAAACCGCCGCGCCCGGTGCAAGAACCACCGCCAAAACCGCCAAAAATCGCATCATTCACCGCTCCTCTTGCGTCGCAAATAACTCTTCGGCCCAAAGGCCGCGAGACAGGCAGGCAGGACCAGAAGATCCGCCAGCAAGGCCAGTATATACACCGAAATCGCGATCTTGCCGAAATCATAGGTGCTCTTGTTCTCGGCAAGAAAAATTCCGCTCATGCCCAGCACCAGCACCGCCGACGTCGTCACCAGCGCGGGCGTCACCTCGGCCAGCGCTTCGCGCAGCGGCGCAAGATCAATACGATGCACCGCGCCCGACAGGCGCAGCCGGTTCAGCACATGCAACGTGTCGTCCACCGCGATGCCGAACGCCACGGTCAGCGCAAAGCCGTTGGCGAAGGTCACGCCCGTGCCCGACAGCATGAGCCACGCGCCGATCATCGTCACCGGCAGCATGTTGGGGATCAGCGACAACAGCGCGATCCGGGCATTGCGCAGCCAGAAATAGATCAGCAAAACAACCGCGAGCAGGGCGATGAGCAGCGAGCGGTTGATCTCATCCAACACGATCTCCGAAACCCGCGCGCTCATCACCGGCAGACCCGAAACCGCGCCGATCTCGATGCCTGCAAGGGTCGGATCCGCCGCCAGCCCTTCGGTGATTTTCTCTGCAAACGCAATGGCTTCGCCTCCGCTCTCATAGCGGAACGGCACCGTGACCAACGCCCGCGTGCCGTCTTCGGAAACCAGCCGCGCGGCCAGCGGTTCGGGCAGATTTGCCGCAATTTCTTCCGCGCTGTCCCATTCCTCGCCAAAGCCGCCAATGCTCTGCACCGCGCGCGCGCCGGTGATCCGCGCCACCGCATCATGCACCTTACGTACCTGCGCCAGATCGACCGTATGCACCGGGATTTGCACCACCGAAACCGGCGTTACCTTGTCCTCAACCGCCTGAAAAATCTGATAGGTTTCCGAGCTTTCATGCAGCGTTTCCATCAGCGAATAGCGCGGCTCGACTTGCGAATACAGCCCCGTGGTCAGCACCAGCCCGACGATAGACAGCACCGCAATCCGGCGCGGATACCGCAGCGCCAAGCGGCCCAGAAAGCGGAAGCGCTCGCCCAGACCGGGGTGATTTTCCAACCGCTCCAGCAGCGGCGCGAACCAGGCAAAATGCCCGGCGGTCATCAGCACCATGGTCTGCGTGAACAGCACCACCAACACCGAAGTCAGGGTCACGATCACCCCCATCCAGCCCATCTCGGCAATAATCTCGGAGCGCGACATGGAAAGCGCGGCGAAGGCGACGGCGGTGGTGATCGCGGCGAAGATACAGGCCACCGCAACCCGACGCACCGCGCGCACCGTGGCGCGGCGGTTGTCGCGCTGCCCCTGCCGGGCGCGCTCAAACAAGATATGGATCGAATCCGAAATCGCCAGCACCAGCGCCAGCACCGGCAGGTTCACCGTCACCGTGTTGACCGCCACGCCGAACCAGCCATGCAGCCCCAGCGCCACCAGCACCGCCATGATCGGGCCGGGCAGGGTCAGCATGCCCAGCACCACCGAGCGCAGCGCAATCACCGAGACCAGCAACCCGGCGGCGAACCCGATGGCGACCAGCAACAGAATGTCGCGCACCAGCACATGGGTGATGAAATCCACCAAAATCGGGTAGCCCGAAAGCCGCACTTTCGCGCCCTCCCCCGCCTGTTGCTGCGCCGTGGCCGCCAGCGCCTGAACCGCGCCGATCAGCGTCGTTTCCGCCGCTTTTTCCGGCGCGCCGCGCTGATGGATCGGCAAGACCACGATCAGGGCGCTGCGGTCCTCGGCCATCAGGTTGCTGACCGCTGGCAGCCGGGCATAGGCATCATCCAACCGCGCCGCCATCTCTGCCTGTGGCGGCACCGGGAAGGGCAAAAGCGGTTCGCCGTCGAGGCTGGCGGAAAGCGGCGAAAACGGCTCGCGCACACCGTCGAGAAACTGCACCTCCAGCAAAAAATCGGAAATCGCTGTCATCACCGCCGGTTCCGCAAGGTCCGGCGCCTCAAACAGCACGATGATGTCGTTGAAATCGCTCTCAAAATTCCGCGATACTTCAATATATTCGCTGTAGGCCGGAATGTCGCTATCAAAGAAGCGCAGAATTTCCGCGTCAAATTTCAGCCGCGACAGGCCGCCGGCGCTGAAGAGCAGCAGGACGAGAAAGCCAAGCGCCAACACCCGATACCGGGTGCGCATTTCGCGCATCATACGCGCCAGCCAACGATCAAATCCCTGCCCTGTCACGGATACCTCCCTAAAGCCCTCACCCCATGCCAGTTTCGCCGCCGGGTTTCAAGCGGGCCTAACGCGCGCGGGTCAGTTTCAGGAACCCGTCCACCGGCAGAACCGGGCGCAAAATCGCGGCCAGTTCCTCGACCTTGGGGTTCTTCGGATCAAACAGGGCGTAGCAGGTGAAATCCTGCACCATCGCACCCTGTTGCTCAAAGCCATAGCTCAGAAATTCCGAGCCGCGCGCGGTTTCAAACCAGTAGGGGTCGATATGCTTGACGGTCTCCCCCGCGCTTTCCGAGACACTATAGCCCGTCAGTGCTGCGTTCTGCCATTGCCAGACATGCACCAGTTCATGCGCCATGATCACCGAAGCGGGGAACGGCGCGGAATTGGGGAAGCCCGCGAAGGTGTCGGGGCGGTAATAGTCGTGATTGAAGAAAACGTCGTTATACAACACGAACGCGGCGGGCCAGCGCCAGACCCGGCGCGTCGAACGCTTGCGATCACACAGACCCTTCGGCGCGGCGCGAACCTGCGGCCCGCCTTCCGGCACCGGCTTGGGGCGCGGCAGCGGCAACAAGCCCCATCCCGCATGCACCCGCACCGCCTCCACGTTCAGCGTATCGCCAAACAGGCCGCGCGCCATCGCTGTCTCATTCGCCGTCAGCCCGCGTTCGCAGGCGCTAAGTGACAGCACGGTGAGCAGGGCAGCAACGGCGCGACGCATCAGAACGCTCCGGGCACAACCTGATCCGGCGGACGATGCCCGTCGGCGAAGGTCTTGATATTGATCAGAACTTTCTCGCCCATCTCGATCCGCCCTTCGCGGGTCGCAGAGCCCATATGCGGCAGCAGAACCACGTTCTCCAACTCGCGCAGACGCGGGTTCACCTCCGCACCATGCTCGAACACATCCAGCCCCGCCCCGGCAATCTCCCCGGCACGCAGCATCCGCGTCAGGGCATTTTCGTCGATCACCTCGCCGCGCGACGTGTTGACGATCACCGCTTCCGGTTTCATCAGCTTGAGCCGCCGGGCGTTCATCAGGTGGAAAGTCGAGGGGGTATGCGGACAGTTGACCGACAGAATGTCCATCCGGCTCACCATCTGATCGAGACTGTCCCAATAGGTCGCGTTGTATCGGGCCTCGATATCGGCGTGCAGACGGTGGCGGTTGTGGTAATGCACCTGCATCCCGAACGCCTGCGCACGCGCCGCGACCGCCTGACCGATGCGGCCCATGCCGAGAATACCGAGCCGCCGCCCCGCGATCCGCCCGCCGAGCATCGCGGTCGGCGACCAGCCGCTCCACTTGCCCGACTGCATCAGCGCCAGCCCCTCCGGGATGCGCCGCGTCACCGCGAGGATCAGCGCCAGCGTCATGTCCGCCGTATCGTCATCCGCCACCCCCGGTGTGTTCGACACCAGAATGCCGCGCTGCCGGGCGGTGGACACGTCAATATGGTCCACCCCCGCGCCAAAGTTGGCAATCAGCTTCAGCCGCTCACCCGCCTGCGCCAGCATCCCCTGATCAATCGGATCGGTCAGCGTCGTCACCAGCACATCCGCCCGACGCATCGCCGCCGCCAGCTCTTCGCGGCGCATCGGCGTGTCTGTCATGTTCAGCTCAACGTCGAAAAGCTCCTTCATCCGGGTTTCGACCACATCCGGCAAGCGTCGCGTAACGACAACACTCAGCTTTTCTGACACCATGAACCTCCTCCAATCGCTTTTCTTTTCGGTTCGTCGCGGGCATGGTGGCAGGGAACGCGGAAAGGCACAAGCGTCAGTAGCGCAATCAAACACAAGAACCGCGATAACCGAGCGTAAGATGAGGCAGGCACAGTTGTTTTTTCCCCGGCAGGTCCGGTTTTTGACCGCGATTCTCCTCTGTTTCCTGATGATGGGCCAGATGGCGGGAACCGCGTGGGCCGGTGAGCGCGGGCCGCAGACCGGCCTGCCCCTCCCCCGCTTTGTCTCCCTGAAAGCGCGCGAAGCCAATGTGCGGCGCGGTCCGTCGCTGTCGCACCGCATCGATTGGGTGTTCCAGCGCCGGGGCATGCCGCTTCAGGTCGTCGGCGAATACGAACACTGGCGCCGGGTGCAGGATCAGGACGGGGTCGGCGGCTGGGTGCATTACATGCTGCTCTCCGGTGCGCGCACCGGGCTGGTCGAAACCGACCTCGCCGGGCTGTACGCCAGCGCCGATACCCGCTCGCTGGTCAAGGCGCATCTGGAAGCGGGGGTGATCGTGTCCATCGAAAGATGCAAACCCGCGTGGTGTCGGGTTCGGGCAGAAGGGATCAAGGGATGGGTAGAGAAGAAACACATCTGGGGCGTGACCTCCGAGGAAGTTTTCCCGTAGGGCTGCGGCCCGTGGACAGCGAAGTTGCGGCCTGTGCCCTCAATGCGTGCGGCGGGCGCAACCTGATCGTGCATGCGGGCGATGGCTGGCACAAAGATGCGCGCGCGGGCACCGATGCTTTCCTGCCCAAGCTGATCGACGCGGCCAATGCGGCAGGCATTGCCTGTCACCTCGTCCGGGCGGGCAGCCGCGAATCCGAGCAACTGCTGCACAATCCGCGCCATTACATGCACCTGTTGATGGGCGGCGCGCCGCGTTACGCGCCCAACCTGCTGCATGTCGAAGAAAGCTATATCAAGGGCTTCTGGTATCTCGACGAAACCGGCCCCTTCGCCGATTCCACCCTGCGCCACACGCAGTTTTGCCCTGATAATGTCGACTGGGGCGCGGCGGAGTATTTCTTCAACGGGGTCCGCGGCTGGATGCTGGAACACAATGTCTCCAAGGCCGAACAGGCGCCGCGCAACCCGGATGCGTTAGATCCGGCCCGCGCGGTGGTTTTCCTGCAAGACATCGAACAGGACCGTTTCCGCAGCCATTACCTGACCAATGCCGAAATGCTGCGCACCATCGGCGAACATGAGCGCAGCCGCCCGGTCTATGTCAAACCTCACCCACGCCATGACGCCGCCCGGCGCGCCGAGATCGAAAGTCTGATCGGACGCTTCCCCAACCTGCGGCTGTCGGACGCCTCGGTGCATGACCTGATCGCGAAAGCCGACGTGGTGGTAACGCAAAATTCCGCCGCCGGGTTTGAGGCCCTGATGCAGAAAAAGCCGGTCGTGACCTGTGCCAAAAGCGATTACCGCCACGCCACCCTGACCGCCCGCACCGCTTCCGAGCTATGCGACGGCATCGACTACGGCGCCGACGCCATGGCCGATTTCCCCTTCGAGAAGTTCTTCTACTGGTTCCTGCACCGGCACATGCTGGAAGAAGCCAAGGATAACTTCGCCAAACGGGCCATGCGACGCATCCGGGAGAAGGCGTTGTGCTAGAGCGAAATTGATTTAATCTGCAACACTGCGCATCAAAATTCGCGTTCGAAATCAGCAGGATGCTGATGGAGAGGCAGAGAATTTTGATACAGATTTATCAATTTCTGCTCTAACGCCTCACGCCAAACCCCGCCCCTTGAGCAGCGCCTCAACCCCCGGCATCCGCCCCCGAAAGGCGCGGTAAGCCTCCGCTGCGTCCTGTTGCGCCCCGGCGGAGAGGATATGGGTTTCCAGCCGCTGCGCCATCTCGCGGTCAAACGGCCCGCCCGCCTCCTCAAAAGCGGCAAACGCGTCGGCGTCCATCACCTCGGACCACATATAGGAATAATAGCCGGCCGCGTAGCCATCGCCCGCGAAGACATGGGCAAAATGGGGGGTGGCGTGGCGCATCCGAATGGCGTGGGGCATGCCGATTTCTTCCAGCACTTCCGCCTGTTTCTGCATCGGATCCGCCGGGGCCGGGCCGGTGTGGAACGCGAGGTCGACCATGGCGGAGGCGACATATTCCACCGTGCCAAACCCGGTATTGAAATGCGATGCCGCCAGCAGCCGATCACGCAAATCCGCAGGCATCGGCGCGCCGGTCTCCACGTTCAGCGCGAAACGGTCCAGCACCTCGGGAAGCTCCAGCCAATGCTCGTAAAGCTGGCTCGGCAATTCGACAAAATCGCGCGCTACGGAGGTTCCCGCGATGGATTTGAACGGCACGTCGGAGAGGATGTTGTGCAGCGCGTGGCCGAATTCGTGGAACAGAGTGCGCGCGTCGTCCCAGGAGAGCAACGCCGCCTGCCCCGCCTCCGGCTTGGCAAAGTTGCAGACATTAACCACGATCGGACGCACCGCGCCGTGCTGCGGGCGCATCGTCGAACACCACGCCCCGGAACGCTTCGAGCCGCGCGCGAAGTAATCGCCCAGGAAAACCGCCATATGCTCCCCGTCGCGCATCACCTCCCAGGCGCGCACATCCGGGTGATAATACGCCCCGTCCAACTCGCGAAACTCCAGCGAAAACAAACATTTGGCCACGTCAAACGCCGCTTCGATCATGTTGTCCAGCCCGAGATAGCTCTTGATCTCCGCCTCGTCGAGCGCATGTTCGGCAACCCGGCGCTTCTCGGAATAATAATGCCAATCCCAAGGCTCCAACGGCGGGGCAAACCCATCCTCGACCAGCATCGCCTCCAGAATTTCCGCATCCGTTTCCGCCGCCCGCCGCGCCGGTTCCCACACCGCGCGCAACAGCTCGTCCACCGCTTCCGGCGTCTTGGCCATTTCCTCTTCCAGCTTGTAGGTGGCGAAATCCGCATAGCCCAGCAACGCCGCCCGCTCCGCACGCAGTTGCAACACCTCCGCCGCAATGGCGCGGTTGTCGGTCTCCCCGCCATTGGCCCCGCGCGAAACATAGGCCTCATAAGCCATCGCCCGCGCCGCCCGGTCAGAGCAAAACATCAAGAACGGCGTGATGACCGAGCGTGACAGCGTGACCACCGGCGCATCCGCCGACCCGGCCCCCCGCATCGCCGCTTGCAAAAAGCCCGGCAAAGCGTCGAACAAGGCCTCCGATACTTCCATTGACCAGCTTTTCTCATCCGAAAGCAAGTTCTGCACAAACCGCGTCGACAGAACCGAAAGCCGCTCTTTGATCTCCTTCATCCGCGCCTGATCTTCCGCGTTCAAAAGCGCCCCGGAGCGGACGAATTCCCGCCGGTGCAGGTCCAGAACCCGCAACTCAACCGGCGACAATTCCGCTTCCTCGCGTCCCTGCCAAACCGCCTCGATACGCTGAAACAACGCCGGGTTCATCGCCACTTCGGACGACAGGGCGGCAAATTTCGGCGCAAACTCCGCCTGCACCGCGTCCCGCGCCGGGTTGGCATCCGCGCCCGCAAGGTTGAAAAACACCCCGCCGACCTTGCTCAAAAGCGCATCCGCCTCTTCCAAGGCCTTGATCGTGTTGGCAAAAGTCGGCGCCGCATCGCTCTGCGCAATCGCCTCGATCTCGGCCCGCATCGCCGTCATCGCCGCCTCCAAAGCGGGCGCGAAATCAGCGTCGGAAATCTCGGAAAACGGCGGCAGGCCAAAGTCGGTGTGCCAGTCGGACAGCAGGGCATTGGTCATGGGGAAACTCCTTTGCGGCGAAGCTACGTCCCCCGCGCCGGAAGGTCCAGCCCGCAAGCGTCCTTCACCCCGCGCCGCAAACCGGACAATCCGCCCGCCGTTTGGTCTTCATCATCCGGCTCTCGCCCGACAGGCCATCAAAAATCAGCAACCGCCCGCGCAACCCCTCGCCCGCGCCGGTCACTTCCTTGATCGCCTCCAGCGCCATCATTGAGCCGACAACGCCGGGCAGCGGACTGACCACCCCCGCTTCCGCGCAACTGGGCGCCAGCCCCGGCGCGGGGGCTTCGGGGAACACGCATTGGTAACAGGGCGCACCGGAGGCCGGGTCATAGACCGACACCATGCCTTCCCACTGGCTCAGCGCCCCGCCAATCATTGGCACCCCCTCCGCCGCGGCGGCACGGTTAACCAGATAACGGCTGTCAAAACTGTCCGTCCCGTCGATCACAAGATCATATTCCGCGATCAACAGCTTGGCATTTTCCTCGCTCAAACGACGGTTATAGGTCTTGACCTCAACACTCGGGTTCTGCGCCCGCATCGCCGCTTCGGCGGAAAATACCTTCGGGCGGCCAATATCGGCATCGCGGTGAATCACCTGCCGGGCGAGGTTGGAATTGTCCACCTCATCATCGTCAATGACCCCGATCAGCCCAACCCCGGACGCCGCCAGATATTGCAGCACTGGCGAGCCAAGCCCCCCCGCGCCGACCACCAGAACCTTCGCCTGTTTGAGCGCCAACTGCCCCGGCCCGCCGATCTCGCGCAAGGTGATCTGGCGCGCATAGCGACCCAGTTCCGCATCGGAAAACGGCCCGCTCTGCACGGCCTCCTGCGGCGCAACACGGGCGCGAATGACGCGCAAAAGTCGGATATAGGCGCCGATCAGCACCACTACCCCAATCACCGTGCCCCAGCCCGCGGGCGTGCCGCCAATGGCGCGCCGCAAACCGCTCTCTTCGGGCAAAAACACCACCGCCGAAAACACCGCGGCAAACAGTAAAATGATCAGCCCCCAGACAAGCCCGCGCGGCAAATCAAACAACCAGCCCGCCAGCAAAATCGCTGCAAAAACAAGAAAGACCACTGACATTACCGCGTTCCCGTCGACCCAAATCCGCCCGTGCCGCGCGTGGTTTCGTCCAACGCGCCCTGCACGAAAACACCCTGCACTACCGGCGCAATCACCGCCTGCGCGATGCGCTCCCTGTGGGCCACCACGAACGGCACATCCCCGTGGTTGATCAGCAAAACCCCGACCGGCCCGCGATAATCGCTGTCAATGGTGCCGGGCGTATTCAGCACGCTGACGCCGTGTTTGTAGGCCAGCCCGGAACGCGGCCGGATCTGCATCTCGAACCCCTCGGGGATGGCAACCGCAAGTCCCGTCGGGATCAACGCGCGCGCGCCCGGTGCAAGGGTCACGCCCTCGGCGCGGGTCTCCGGCGGGAAATTGGCGCGCAAATCCGCCCCCGCCGCGCCGCTGGTTTCATAGCTCGGCAGGGCCATGTCCCGATCCGCGCCCGCCTGCCATTCAAACCGGATTTCAACCATCCGCCAACACCTCCGCCATGCGGTCCGCCAGCTTGCGCGCCACCGCGTCCTTGCCCATGCGCGGCCAGTCCTCGCGCCCCTCGCCGGTAATCAGATGCACCGCATTCTCCGTCCCGCCCATGATGCCGGTCTCGGGACTGACATCATTGGCCAAAATCCAGTCACACCCCTTGCGCGCCCGTTTTTTCGTCGCGTTTTCAATGACGTTATTGGTTTCCGCCGCAAAGCCGACAACCAGTTTCGGCCGCGCCTCGCTCTTGGAAATCGTCGCTAAAATGTCCGGGTTTTCCGCAAATTCCAGCGCCGGAACCGCGCCGCTGGCATCCTTCTTGATCTTCTGGTCCGACGCCCCGACAACATGCCAATCCGCCACCGCCGCCGCGAACACCGCCGCATCCGCCGGCAAGCCCGATTGCACCGCCTCCAGCATCTCGCGCGCGGTCTGAACACGGCGCAGCTCAACCCCCTCCGGCGGCGCAACCTCCGCCGGGCCAGTGACAAAAATCACTTCCGCCCCCAGCGCCACCAAGGCCCGCGCAATCGCCGTGCCCTGCGCGCCGGAAGAACGGTTGGCGATGTAGCGCACCGGGTCGATCGGCTCATGCGTCGGACCGGAAGTCACCACGATCCGCTTGCCCCTGAGCGGCCCATCCGCCAACGCCGCACCCACCGCATCGGCAATCGCCTCCGGCTCCGCCATGCGCCCCGGCCCAAACTCGCCACACGCCATCGCCCCCGCATCCGGGCCAGCGAACAACACGCCGTCCTCCCTGAGCCGGGCCACATTGCGCTGAACCGATGCATGTTCCCACATCCGCACATTCATCGCCGGCGCAAGCAACACCCGCTTGTCCGTCGCCAGTAGCAGGGTCGACGCAAGATCATTGGCCAGCCCGCCCGCAATCTTGCCGATCAGATCCGCCGTTGCCGGGGCGACGACGACCAGATCCGCATCACGCGACAGCTCGATATGGCCCATCTCCGCCTCGTCAGTGAGATCGAACAGCTCCGTATAGGCGCGCTCCGCCGCCAGCGACGACACCGACAAGGCGGTGACAAATTCCTCGCCCGCCCGCGTCACAACCGGCACCACGCTCGCGCCCCGCGCCCGTAATTCGCGGATCAGAAACAGCGACTTATACGCCGCCACCCCGCCGCCGATAATCAGAAGAATGCGTTTTCCATCCAGCATATGCGCCTCCGCTTTGCCCCTTGTTACGGGGCCGGGACGCTGCGCGCAATGCTTGCCTCCCCCCCGCCGAAAATGTTACGCGAAAGCATGACCGATCCATTCCCCCCCCTGACCCTTGTCTTAGGCGGCATCGCCTCCGGCAAATCCGACTTCGCTGAACGCCTGATCGCCGCCTCCGGCCTCCCCCCGACCTACATCGCGACCGCCGAAGCGCGCGACGCGGAAATGGCGGAAAAAATCAGTGCCCATAAAGCGCGGCGCGGGGCAGAATGGCGCAACCTCGAAGCGCCGATGGACCTTGCCGACGCGATTTTGCTGGAGGAAAGCGGCATGGTGCTGGTCGATTGCCTCTCGATGTGGCTGACCAATCATCTGCTGGCGGAGAGCGATCTGGAGGCGGAGTTCATGCAGCTTCTGAATGCCATCGACGCGGCCAAAACCCCGCTGGTCATTGTTTCCAACGAGGTCGGTCTCGGTGGCATCGCCGCCGACACTCTGACCCGCCGCTTCGCTGAAAAACAAGGCGAAATCAATCGGTTGATTGCCGCGCAAGCGGATAAGGTGGTGCTGGTTTCGGCGGGGATTGCTCAGGTCTTGAAGGGGCGTCATGCGTGAGATTTTCTGGGTCCGTCACGGCCCGACCCACCGCAAGGACATCGTCGGCTGGACCGACGTGCCCGCCGACCTGTCCGATACCGCCGCGCTCGCCCGCCTCGCCGCCTACCTGCCCGACGCGCCGGTCATCTCCTCCGACCTGATCCGCGCCGTGGCCACCGCCGACGCCATCGCGCAAAACCGCCCCCGCCTGCCGCACGATCCCGCCCTGCGCGAGATATATTTCGGCGACTGGGAAACCCGCACCCATACCGATCTGAGCGCCGAATTTCCCGAATTGATGCGCGTCTATTGGGACGACCCCGAAACCCATTTCCCCCCCGGCGGCGAGCGCTGGTCCGAGATGGTGGCGCGGGTGACAGAAACGGTAACGCGGCTGTCGGCGCAGCATGAAAGGCTGATCGTGGTGGCGCATATGGGGGTGATCGTCGGGCAAATCCAACGCGCCCTGAACCTGCCGCTCCGCGATGCACTGGCCCAGAAAATCGACAACCTCTCCGTGACCCGCACGGTTTTCACGCCGGGCAAAGGTCAAGCCGACCCGATCAATTTTCGGCCGTGAATCCCGCTTGCGCCGTCACATGCTCCTTTCGGTGCTCACCGTGCCCGCCGTCTTCAGCACCGTCACAATTCTTGATGAACCCAATCAAATTTTAGCGTTTTTGTTAACCTTATCATCGCGTTAACCTTAACGCATGACCTATACACTCTATTACGGCGACGAAGCCTTCTCCAGTTGGTCCCTGCGGGGCTGGCTGATGTTCGAAAAATTCTCCATCTCCTGTGAAAGCAAACTTCTGGGGCTGTATTCCGGCAACCTGCAAGCGGATCTGCTCTCTCTCGCCCCGGCTCGATTCGTGCCCGTGATGCAGACCCCGGAGGGGCTGGTCGTCGGCGATACGCTGGCCATGGCCGAAACCCTCGCCGAGCGCCACCCGGAAGCAGGCTTATGGCCCAACGATCCCGCCCATCGCGCCCTTGCCCGCTGGCTTTCCGCCGAAATGCACTCCAGCTTCACTGCCCTGCGCAGCGAATGCCCGATGCAATTATTCGGGGTTTATCAGGGATTTACTCCGTCTGATGCCTTGCGCGAAGACCTGACGCGGCTCGACGCCCTCTGGAGGCACGCCCGCACGCAAAGCGACAGCGAAACGCCCTGGCTCTTCGGCGCCTATTGCCTTGCCGACGTGTTTTTCGCCCCAGTCGCCGCGCGGATTGCAGGCTATAACCTGCCGGTTTCAAAAGCCGCCCGCGCCTATGTCGACGCCCATCTGACCTGCCCCGCCTTCCGCAAATGGCGCGCCGCAGGGATCGCGCGCCAATACGACCCGGAGCCTTACAAACTAGATCTGCCGCGCGATAACTGGCCGATTCCGGTATGAATTTTTTCCCGTCGGGCACGCAATCTTAGTTAACGTGTTAACCTCTTGGTAAGAATTTCCGGTTAACCATTTCCGCAAGGAATGGAGCCGGAAATGAGCGCAAAAACTTACACCATCGCCTTGGAAGGCGTCGAAGCCCGGCTGGTCGAGGTGCAATGCGCGCTCTCGCCCGGCATCCCCGGCTTCGCCATCGTCGGCATGGCCAACAAGTCGGTCTCGGAAGCGCGCGAGCGGGTGCGCGCCGCGCTGGCGGCCATGTCTATCGCCCTGCCGCCAAAAAAGGTGACCATCAACCTGTCGCCCGCCGACCTGCCCAAAGACGGCTCGCATTACGATCTCCCCATCGCCATCGCGCTTCTGACCGCGATGGGGGTCGTATCGGAAGATGCGGCTAACCAACTGATTTCAATGGGAGAATTATCCCTCGAAGGCAAGTTGATCCCGGTCATCGGCACCCTCCCCGCCGCCCTGACCGCCGCCTCCGAAAGCAAGGATTTGATGGTGCCGACCGGCAGCGGGGGCGAGGCCGCGTGGGTCGGCGACGCAACCGTTCTGGCGCCCCCCTCGCTCAGCGGCGCGGTTGCCCACCTGACGCGCAAAACACCGCTGGACCCAGTCGAACCGATGCACCGCGCCCGCGCGCATAGCGGCCCGGACATGCAGGACGTGCGCGGACAGGAACGGGCCAAACGGGCGCTGGAAATCGCCGCCGCCGGTCGCCACCATACCTTGCTGGTCGGCCCGCCCGGCGCAGGAAAATCCATGCTCGCGGCGCGGCTGCGCTCAATCCTCCCCCCCATGACGCCGCGCGAAATGCTGGAAACATCGATGGTGCATTCGGTGGCCGGGCTGATCGACGGCTCCGGGCTGGCACAGGAACGCCCCTTCCTGGAACCGCACCACACCGCCTCGATGGCGGCGATCATCGGCGGCGGGCAGCGGGCCGGCCCCGGCGAAATCAGCCTCGCGCATAACGGCGTGCTGTTCATGGACGAGTTGCCGGAATTCCCGCGCCCGGTGCTGGAAACCCTGCGCCAACCGATCGAACGCGGCGAGGTGATGGTCTCGCGGGCACGCGCACACGTCACCTATCCTTGCCGGTTCCTGCTGGTCGCAGCAGCAAATCCCTGTCGTTGCGGGGCGGCGGTGGACGCAGAACACCCCTGTCGGCGCGGAAAAATCTGCTCCGAGGAATATCTCGGCCGCATTTCCGCCCCGCTGATGGACCGCTTTGACATGCGCATCAACCTGCCGCCGGTCTCCGTCTTCGATTTGGAACAAGCGCCAACCGGAGAAAGCTCAGCCACCATCGCGGCGCGCGTGGCGCAGGCGCGCGCGGTGCAAAACCAGCGCTACGAGGACACGCCGCTGTCGGTCAATGCAGATTTACACGCCAACGCGCTGGACGCGGTGGCAAAACCAGACGAAGCAGGGCAGGAAATGCTGCGCAAAGCGGCGGAAAAATTCGGCCTGACCGCACGCGGGTATCACCGCGTCCTCCGCGTCGCCCGAACCATCGCAGACCTCGCGGGCAGCGAACAGGTGCAGAGGAACCATATCGGCGAGGCATTGAGCTTCCGCCTGCCCATTTCAGGCTAGGCGCCCCCTTCTTCTTAGCACAAATACTCCGGGGGGAATTTGCGCAGCGCAAGATGCGCAAAGGGGGGCAGCGCCCCCCTTCACCGTATCAAAACAACACGCTTGGTAGCCAAAGCGCGATTTGCGGGAACATCACCACAAGGGCCAGCCCCAAAATCTGCAAGGCTACGAAAGGCAGCGCCGCTTTATAAATATCCCCGATGGAGATTTCCGGCGGCGCCACGGATCGCATGTAGAACAGGTTGTAGCCGAAGGGCGGCGTCAGGTAGGCCGACTGCATCGACAGGATGAACAGCACCGCAAACCACGTCGTATCATAGCCCAGATCGCGCACGATCGGCACGAAAAGCGGCACTGTGATGAAGACAATGGCGAAATCGTCCAGAAACATGCCCAACACGAAATAAGTCGCCAGCATCGCCACGATGACCAGCATCGGCGACAATTCGAAATCCTCAATGAACTCGCCCACGATCATGCCCGCCCCAAGGCCAACATAGATCTTGGAAAAGAACACCGCCGCGATGGTGATCCACATCAACATGCCCATCAGCTTGGTGGTCGCCAGCATGACATAGCGCAGCAGGTCCCAGTTCAACCGCCCATACAGCGCGGCAATGAGCAGCGACCCGGCCGCGCCAATAGCCGAAGCCTCCGACGGCGACGTGACCCCGCCGATGATACACCCCAGTACCGTCGCGATCAAAAGACCCGGCGCAATCAGATGCTTAAGCGCCGCGAATTTCTCCAGCGTGGTGAATTGCTCTTCCGCAGGAGGCCCGAGCTTCGGGTTCAGACGGGCGCGGATCAGAATATAGGTGATATAAATCCCCGCCAGCATCAGCCCCGGCATCAGACCTGCGGCAAAGAGCTTGCCAACACTGTCCCGACTCAAAAACGCGTAAATGATCATCAGCACCGAGGGCGGGATCAGGAAGCCCAGCGCGCCCCCCGCCATGATGGTTCCGGTCACAAGCTGCTTATCATAGCCCCGCTTCAGCATCGCCGGCAGCGCAATGATGCCCAACGAAACCGTCGCCGCGCCGGACACCCCCGCCATCGCCGCAATCAGCGCGCAGATGATCACCGTGCCAACGCCCAAACCGCCCGGAATACCGCCCATCTGTTTGTGAATCATGCCAAACAAATTGTCGGTAATGCCGGATCGTTGCAGCACCAGCCCCATGAAAATAAACAGCGGCAGAGCAACCAGCAGGAAGTTATCCATCGCGCCATAGGCCGACGAGACCAGCAGGTCCAGCCCGCCCGGCCCCCAGAGCATATAGGCACTGCCCAAGCCGGTAATGGTCAGCGCCCAGGCAAGGGGAGCCCCCATCGCCATCAGCACCAACATAGAAATGAACATGATCGCCGTAACGGTCATCGGATCGAGATCAGCCATGGTTCCTCCCAGCTTTCCCGTGTTGTCTCGCGCGCAGAGCCGCCCCTGCGCGACCTTTGTCTCGTATCAGGCCTTCGTGCCCTGCTCCGCGTCCCCGGCGGGATCCAGCATTTCCAGATCCACATCCTCGCCAAATTCCAGCGCCCGCGGATCCTCATAACGCACCCCAAGCAAGGTGAAGAAAGCCCGCAGGAATTCGGCGATATTTTGCAACAGCAACAGCCCAACCGCCACCGGAATCACCGTCTTGATCGGATAAATCGGCGGTTGCCAGATCGACTTGTTGGAATATTCCCGCACTTCCCAGCTATGCGCCGCGAAGTCGATGGCCATATCCAGAAACACCGCCAGAACCACGAGACCCATTGCGAAAATGATCGTGTCCATCAACGCCTTCCAGCGCGTATTCAACGCGCCGTAAATCACCTCGGACCGCACATGCCCCCGGTGGCGCAGCGTATAGGTGCCCGCGAGGATACAAAACGCGCCGTAAAGCATGGTCGAGGTTTCATGCGCCCAGATGGTCGGGGAATTGAGGAAGTAGCGCGCGACGATTTCCAGCATCAACACGCCAATCAACCCCAGAACCAGCCAGGAAATGGCCCGCCCGACAAAGTCGGACAGACCATCTTGCAGGACAAGATACCTTGTCAAAAGCCGCATCAGAGGCGACCTTCGGCCTTCGCGTTGGCGATCAGCGCATCAATCATGATGCGGTTGCGCTCGGAACGCGCGGCTTCCGCTTCCCAGACAACCTGTGCCGCTTCGGTCAACGCTTTCGAATCTTCCGCGGGCAGGGTTGCGTATTCGAAAGTGCCTTCTGCCACGCCGGTATTGCCGTCGGCCAGCCACTGGTGAATGTCATCGGCGAATTGCGCGATGGCTTTCTCAAGGATTGCCTTATGCTCGTCCGACAGCTTGGCCCAGGTTTCCGGGTTGGCGAGGAAAGTCTCGGTCCAACCGGGCATCAGCATGTTGAGGTAAGTGTAATGCTTGGCGACTTCGTTCAGCTTGAGCTGCTCGTATTCAACCGGGCCGCCGTAAATCGCGCCGTCAATGACGCCGGTGGACATGCCGATATACAGCTCCTGCGCGGGCAGGTAGACGGTCGGGATGCCGAAATGATCCAGCACCTTCGCCACGTTGGACGTCGCGCGGATTTTACGGGTTTTCAGGTCTTCCAGCGAAGAAACCGGCTCTTTGGTCAGCAGGTCGTAGTCATGGCCATAGCCCTTGCCGAGAAACACCGTGCCCGCATCGGCATAGGCCTGCGTCAGCAGCGACGCCACCGGCTCGCTGTTGAAAATCCGCTTGGCTTCCTCCACCGAAGTCCATGCGCCCGGCAGACCGATTTCGATGTTGCCGATGTCAACCTGACCGGACCAGTAACCGCCGGTGCCATGCACAATGTCGATGGTGCCCTTGGAAACCGCATCAAGGAACTGATCGGATGCAACCAACTCACCGCCGCGGAAATACTGGATGCGCAGCGTGCCGTCGGAGGCTTCCTTCACCGCATCGCGGAATTTCTTGGCGATCGGGTCGATCTCGGTGCCATAGAAGGTGTGGAACCGCAGGCGCACGGTTTCGGCGGCGGCGACGGTGGCGGTCGTTGCGAAAACCGCGGCGCCAGTAACAAGGCCGATAGCCGTGCGGCGGGTGAATTTGCTCAGGTTCATATCTCTCTCCCTTGGGGCAAGCCCATTGTCTCTTACATCCCGGTCAGGCCGGAACGTGGAATTTTCCTAACCCAATGGCGGGCAGTAGCGCAACATTTTCATCTATTTTCCTGTATTTTGCTCAAATTATTGAGCCATGCAGATATTGCCCATTTTGCTTAACAAGGGTTTAGCCATTGTTTAATAAACAAAATTTTGCAATTTGCGGTGAATTGCGACGACGTGGCGACAAAAAAAGAAACGCCGTTACACCGGGCGGCAAACGGCTCAGGTGATTCCCGCCCCTTCGATGCGGTCGCAAAGGAATCGCCCTCGCCCAAACAAACAAAAAAGCAGGCCACAACAGCCTGCTTTATGAGGTTGGCAAAGGCCGTTTCAGACCGGCATCTTGAAGTCCATCGGACCTTTCGCGGCTTTGTTGCTGCTCACCTTGGAATTGCACGACAGCGTATCCACCAGCGGGGAATTGGGGTCGATCTCCATGTTGCAGACAAGGCAGCGGTCCGCGCCGGAAATGGCGTTCAACCCGCCGCAGGAACCTTTGATCGTCTTGCCCTGAAAAATCACGCCGAGGCTCATGCCCAGCACAACGAGGGAAAGCAGAACGAAAGCGAGGATGAAAGTGCTCATAGCGGTTTACTCCTTGGCGGTCAGCTCGGTGAAACGCGGGCTTGCAGCGGAAGTATACGCCCCTTCGCCGCCATTTACATCCCGCGAGATGAAATAAACCGCAAGATTATACGTCTTGGCGATTTCCATGCCGCGTTCCGCACCGAGCGCCAACATCGCCGTGGCCCAGGCATCCGCCATCATGGCGTCTTCGGCGAGGACAGTGACGGAGGTCGTCGCGTGGGTGATCGGGCGGCCGGTCGTGGCGTCGATGATATGCGAATAACGCTTGCCGTCCTGTTCAAAGAAGTTGCGATAATCGCCGGAAGTGGCCATGCCGAGATTGGACACCGGGATGATCTTTTCAATCGCTTCCTGCATCCCCGGCTCCGGCGTTTCAATGCCGATGCGCCACGGCTCGCCCTTCTCGTTCACGCCACGGGTCACAAGGTCGCCCCCGATTTCCACCATGTAATGCTCCGCCCCTTTGGCGGCAAGCGCAGCGGCGATCCTGTCGATACCATACCCCTTGGCGATGGCGGCGACATAAACGTTCACGTTCGGCTGGTTTTTGGTCAGGGTTTTGGCCGTCGGATCAAGGGTCAGAAGGCGTGTCTGCCCCACTTCGGCCAGCGCGGCGGCAATGGCTTCGTCGGAGGGGATCGGGTCAGTCGGTTCGCGGTCACCGAAACCCCACAGCACAATCACCGGCCCCAAGGTCACGTCAAATGCCCCGCCAGAGCGTTCATGCACCTCGTTGGCCCCGGCCATAACGGCAAGGAAATCGTCGGAAATCGGCTGCGGCGCGAGGCTTTCAGACTTGGAGAAGCGCGACACTTCCGAATTCGGGTTCCAGTTCGACAGGCTGTCATTCATCGAAGCCAGCACCTTGTCGACTTCCGCCGCCAGCACCGATTCGTCCAGTTCCTCACCGATGGCGACAATGTTATAGGTCGTGCCCATCGCCTTGCCAGATAGGCGCACCACGTCCGGTTTCTGGTCAAAAAAGCACCCCGCCAACAGCAAGATGGCAGCGATAGCGGAAAAAGCGGTCAGGCGGCGCATGGCGGAGGCTCCTTGAGGTCACTGGCCCTGAGAATCAGGCGGATTTGCCACGAAGTGTTGGCGGGTATATGACACCCGCCCTTTACGCTGTCAAACCTGACTGTAGGGCCAAAACCTTAAGAAACTTCTAATATTTCAGCGGAATGAAGGCCAAAGTAAGAAAACCGATCCCGGCGATCAGGCCGGAGATCCAGGCGCGTTTCTGCCAGCCCTCCGGCTGCTCTTTCCAGGCGCGCCGAAAGGCATAACCCGCGATGACGGCGGCGACGAAAATCACCGTGGCGGGAAGGGGCGTGAGGGTCAGATCGGGCATTTCGGCTCCATTATTGTAACATTTGCCACAAAACAAGTCTGGTCAGGACATAAAGTTGCGCTAAACTGAACTACCAGCAGGCAATCCAAGGAGAACACCATGGCACCCACTTCATACCAATCCCCCAGCAAGGGAGACAAGGACGACAAGAGCACCTATTCGCAATCGGCCGAAAGCAATCTGGCGACGACCGACAGCACGGTGGCGAGTATTCTGGAGGCCAAGGGGACGGATTGTTATTGCGTAAGTCCAGACGACACGATCGGGACGGTTGTTAACCTGTTGCGCGAAAAGCGGATCGGGGCGGTGATGGTGACGGAAGGGGATGAGGTCAAAGGCATTCTCTCTGAGCGCGACATCGTGCGGCGACTGGCCGACACGCCGGGCAAGACCCTGCCGCAATCGGTGCGCGATCTGATGACCACAAAGGTGCAGTTCTGCGCACCCTCGGACCGGCTGATCGAGGTTCTGGAACATATGAACAAGGGGCGGTTCCGCCATATGCCGGTGATGACCGACGGCAAGCTCGGTGGCATTGTTACGGTTGGCGATGTGGTCGGGCACCGGCTGAAAGAGCTGGAATATGAAGCGCTGCGGATGAAGCAGATGATCGTCGGTTAAAGCCGCAACCATTCCAAAGGAAAAGGCGCCCCGCGGGGCGCCTTTGCTTTTCTGGTTTGGGTTTTACCCGCCGAAATCGTCCAGCATGATGTCTTCCCGGTCCACGCCGAGATCGAGCAGCATGTTGATCACCGACTGGTTCATGATGGGCGGACCACACATATAGTATTCGCAGTCTTCCGGTGCGGGGTGGTTCTTGAGGTATTCTTCGTAAAGGACGTTGTGGATGAAGCCGGTATAGCCTTCCCAGTTGTCCTCCGGCATGGCGTCCGACAGAGCGACGTGCCATTCGAAGTTGTCAAATTCCTCGGCCAGACCGTCGAAGTCCTCGACAAAGAACATCTCCCGCTTCGAGCGCGCACCATACCAGAAGGTGATCTTCCGGTCACGGTTTTTCAGGCGCTTGAGCTGGTCGAAGATATGCGAGCGCATCGGGGCCATACCGGCACCACCGCCGATAAAGACCATTTCCTTGTCCGTGTCGCGGGCGAAGAACTCACCATACGGACCGGAAATCGTCACCTTGTCGCCCGGCTTCAGGTTGAAGATATAGGACGACATCTTACCGGCGGGAATGCCCGTCGAACCCGGCGGCGGCGAGGCCACGCGGACGTTGAGCATGATCATGCCCTTCTCGTCCGGGTAGTTCGCCATCGAGTAGGCGCGTTCCACCGGCTCGTCGACGATGCTCTCATACTGCCAGAGATTGAACTTGTCCCAGTCCTCGCGATACTCTTCTTCGATGTCGAAGTCGGTGTATTTCAGCTTGTGGGCCGGGGCCTCGATCTGGATGTAACCACCAGCGCGGAAGTTCACGTCTTCGCCTTCGGGCAGGTCGAGGATCAGCGCCTTGATGAAAGTGGCGACGTTGTGGTTGGAACGCACGGTGCATTCCCACTTCTTCACGCCGAACACCTCTTCGGGCACTTCAATACTCATATCCTGCTTCACGGCAACCTGACAGGACAGACGGTCCCCGGCCGCAGCTTCGCGCTTGGTGATGTGGCTCTCCTCGGTCGGCAGGATCGACCCGCCGCCCTCGAAGACTTTCACCCGGCACTGGGCGCAGGTGCCGCCGCCACCACAGGCGGAAGGCACGAAGAGCTTCTCATTTGCCAGCGTCTGCAACAGCTTGCCGCCCGCAGGCACCGAGATGGTTTTCTCACCGTTGATGGTGATCTGCACATCCCCGGTCGAGACCAGTTTCGAACGCGCGCCGATGATGATCAGAACCAAAGCCAGCACGATCAGGGTGAAGAGGATGACGCCTAGGGTAAAGGTTTCCATTCTGCGTTCTCCTTACAGCTTCACACCGGAGAAGGACATGAAGGCGAGTGCCATCAGACCTGCGGTGATGAAGGTAATGCCAAGGCCCTGAAGCCCGTCCGGCACGTCGGAATATTTCAGTTTCTCACGCACACCGGCCATGGCAGTAATCGCCAGAGCCCAACCGAAGCCGGAGGAGATGCCGTAGGTGGCCGCTTCCGGGAAGTTGTAGTCGCGTTCCACCATGAAGAGCGAGCCGCCGAGAATGGCGCAGTTCACCGTGATCAGGGGCAGGAAGATGCCCAGCGCGTTGTAAAGCGCGGGGAAGAACTTATCCAGCACCATCTCGAGGATCTGCACGATGGCCGCGATCACGCCGATATAGGAGATCAGACCAAGGAAGGTCAGGTCCACATCCGGGAAACCGGCCCAGGCGAGCGCGCCCGGCTTCAACAGGTAGGTGAGCAACAGGTTGTTGGCGGGCACGGTGATGGCCTGCACGATCATCACCGAGATACCGAGACCCATGGCGGTGCTGACCTTCTTCGACACTGCGATAAAGGTACACATGCCGAGGAAGAACGACAGCGCCATGTTTTCGATGAATATGGCCTTTACGGCCAGCGAAATAAGGCCTTCCATCAGTGTGCCTCCATCACTTGAATTTTGAAGTCACGCTCTTCGACCTGGTTCGGTTTCCAGGTGCGGAAGCCCCAGATCAGCAGACCGATGACGAAGAAGGCGGAGGGCGGGAGCAGCAACAGGCCATTCGGCACATACCAGCCACCGTTATTCACGGTTTCCAGAATGGTGAAGCCGAAGAGCGACCCGGAGCCGAACAGCTCGCGGATGATCCCGACCAGCATCAGGATCAGACCGTAGCCCATCCCGTTGCCAACACCGTCGATGAACGACGCCACCGGCGGGTTCGACATGGCAAAGGCTTCCGCCCGGCCCATGACGATACAGTTGGTGATGATCAGGCCGACGAAGACCGACAGGGTCTTGGAGACTTCGAAAGCATAGGCTTTCAGGATCTGGTCCACCAGAATCACCAGCGACGCGATGATCACCATCTGCACGATGATGCGGATCGAGGTCGGGATCTGGTTGCGCAGCATCGAGATGAACATCGAGGAGAACGCCGTCACCAACGTCACCGCGATGGCCATGACCAGCGCCACTTTCAGGGAGGAAGTCACCGCCAGCGCCGAGCAGATGCCGAGCACCTGCAAGGTGATGGGGTTGTTGTCGACCATCGGGTCGATCAGAAGCTCGCGTTTGGTCTGAGACATCAGAACTCTCCTGCTTGCAATTTGCTGAGGAAGAGCGCATATCCCTCTTCACCCATCCAGAATTTCACCAGATTATCGACCCCGCGCGACGTCAGGGTTGCCCCCGCGAGCGCGTCGACGTGATAATCTGCACCGGCGGCCGTAGCCTTTTTGCCGACATTGATCTGCATCACGCCGTTTTCATCCCGCAGTTTCTTGCCCAACCACAGCGCCTTCCAGCGCGGGTTGTCCACTTCGGCACCCAGACCGGGCGTTTCCGCCTGACTGTAGAACTGCAACCCAAAGATATCGTTGCCGTCCTCTTCAATCGCCATGTAGCCGTAAAGCGTGGACCAGAGACCATAGCCATGCACCGGCAGGATCACCTTGTCGAGCGCACCGTTTTCGTCGCGCAGGAAGTAGATCGTGCGGTAGTAGGACTGGCGGCCAATGGAAGCCGGGTCGTCCGACAGGGCACGCGACAGAGCCGGGTCATCGGCGGCGGCGAGATCGTCAAAGGTCGCCGGGTCGAATTCGTCGGTCAGCTCGCCGGTGCGAATGTCGAGAACATGGCCCTCGAAGGCTTCGAACGCGGCGGTGATGTCGATCCCCGGCTCGTATTGTCCGGCCACCTGCAAAATGTTGAGCTGCTTGTCGCGCAGCTTGTTGGCTTCCTGCACCGGGCGCAGCGACACGGCGGCCACCGACACGATCATGGAGGCAAACAGGCAGAGCGTCACAGCGACGGTGATGGTCTTGCCAACGCCGTCAGGCGACGCGGCAAGAAAGCGGCCAATCGGGCCTTTCGGAGCTTCGGTAGTGTCAGACATGACGACGTGCCCTCCGTTTGATGTTGGCTTGGATGACGAAATAGTCAATCAGCGGTGCGAAGACGTTGCCAAAGAGAATGGCAAGCATCATGCCTTCCGGGAAGGCCGGGTTGATCACGCGGATCATCACAACCATCACCCCGATCAGCGCGCCGTAGATATAGCGACCGACATTAGTGTGCGAAGCGGTTACCGGCTCAGTCACCATGAAGGCGAGACCGAAGGCATAACCCCCAACCACGAGGTGCCAATACCAAGGCATGGCGAACATCGGGTTGCTGTCGGAACCAATGAGGTTCAGCAGCAGCGAGAAGCCGATCATGCCACCCAGACACCCGACAACCAGACGCCAGTTGGCGATCTTGGTGATCAGGAGGAAGGTCAGGCCGATGGCGCAGGCGATGACGGAAGTCTCGCCGAAGGAGCCTTGGATCGTGCCGGTGAAGGCGTCCATCCAGGTGATCCCTTTTGCAGCCAGCGCCTCAACGCCCTCTGCCGCCGTCACACCGAGCGCGGTTGCGCCGGAGAAACCGTCAACCGGGGTCCAGATCGCGTCGCCGGACATGCTGGCCGGGTAAGCGAAATAGAGGAAGGCACGGCCGGTCAGGGCGGGGTTGAGGAAGTTTTTCCCCGTGCCGCCAAAGACTTCCTTGCCGATAACCACGCCGAAGCTGATGCCCAGCGCGACCTGCCAGAGCGGCGTCGAGGCCGGCAGGATCAGCACGAAAAGCATCGAGGTCACGAGGAAACCTTCGTTCACCTCATGCCCACGCACCGTGGCGAACAGCACTTCCCAGATCGCACCGACCGCGAGGGTCACGATGTAAATCGGCAGGAAATACAGGGCGCCGTGCAGCACATTGGCGAACCAGCTATCCGCATTGAGCGACACGCCGAGCGCCTGCAATAGCCCGATGCGCCAGCCGGTCTCGGCGCCCGCACCCATGGCAGCAATGGCAGAATTAGCCTGAAGGCCGGTGTTATACATGCCCCAGAGGATCGCCGGGATGGTGGCAATCACCACATAGGTCATGATCCGCTGCATGTTGACATTGGAACGCGCATGCGGCGCGTTGGTGGTCACGGCTTTACCGGAATAGGTCAGAGCCTCCACCATCTCATAGAGAGGATAGAGCTTCTCCAGCTTGCCGCCTTTCAGGAAATGCGGCTCGATCCGGTCGTAGAAGTTGCGCAATCCCATGCGTCAGCCCTCCTTTTCGATCTTGGTCAGGCTGTCGCGCAGCGCGATACCGTATTCATATTTGGCGGGGCAGGCAAAGCCCACGAGGCTCAAATCCTCTTCGTCCAACTCCATCGCGCCCAAAAGCTGGGCCTGATCGGTGTCCATCACCAACAGCGCGCGCAGAAGCTGGGTCGGCAGGTAGTCCTGCGGCATCAGCTCCTCGAACGTGCCGGTGGGCACCATGGCGCGGCGACCGCCGCCCTGATTGGTGCCGATGTCGAAGAGTTTCTTGGAGAAGGCGGAGCCAAGCACCGGCTGCACCGCGTATTGATCCGAGCGCGGCGTGATCCAGCCCAGCAGGAACTGACGCCGGTCTTCCAACACGATGGTCACGGCGCGGGCAAAGCGGCCAAGGAAGGCAAACGGACCTTCCGCCTGATCGCCCGAAAGCAGCGAACCGGAGATGATGCGCGGCGTATCGGTCGCAACCTCGCCCGCGGTCAGCTCTTCGGTCGAGGCGCCCATCACCGTGCGGATCAGACGCGGGTTCTTCGCTTCCGGTCCGGCCAGCGCGATAACGATGGACGGGTCCAGATAGCCGGTCTTCAGCAAGCGACCGATAGCGATCACGTCCTGATAACCGATGGTCCAGACCATATCCTCGGCGCGAACCGGGTGCAGAAAGTGGATATGCGTGCCCGCGAGACCCGCCGGGTGCGGCCCCTCAAAGGCCACCGCCTCAACGCCTTCCGCCGATACGAGCGCTTCGCCCGGTGCCTGACAGAGATAGGTCTTGCCCTCGGAGAGCTTGGCCACCGCCGCCACACCAGCGGCGAAATCTTCCTTCGCCTCACCGATGATCAACGCCGCATCCGCCGAAAGCGGCTCGGTGTCCATCGCGGTGATGAAAATCGCCTGCGGGCGGGTGCCCGGAACCGGCAGCTTGGAATACGGACGGGTGCGGAACGAGGTCCACAGGCCGGAAGCGCAGAGCTTTTCCGTCAGCCCTTCCGAGGTTTCCGCGTCGCCAACCTTGGAGAAGTCGATCCCCTTGTCGTCGGCATCCGTCACCTCAATCACAACCGACTGCAACACCCGGCGCGCGCCGCGATTGATCGCAACTACCTTGCCGGTCACGGGCGACACCATCTGTGCCTCCGGCGCGTCCTTGTGACAGAAGAGCGGCGTGCCGCGTTGAACTTCATCGCCTTCCTGAACCGCCATTCGCGGCTTCAAAGCGACATAATCCCGCCCAAGCACCGCGACTCGCTTAATAGCGGGGCCGTTCTCGATGGTTTGAGCGGGGGCGCCGGAAACAGGAATGTCCAGCCCCTTTTTCAATTTGAAATGCTGCATGTTTTTCGTGTTCTCTTCAGCCTGGCTACCTTTTTTGCTCAGCGACCGCCCGAATTCGAGGCTTCCCGTCACCGGGAGGCGGGTTTCGCCCTGAGCAGTCGAAATCCACCGTCATTTTCTCCGCGCCCTTATTAGAGCCGAAAAGCTGCGTTGCCAACAGATTGCCGCCCCCGGATCGGGCTTTGAGGGAACTTTTTTCCGGCAAAATTCCGCAAATTTCGGCTTTCCCGGTCGCAACCTTTGACCAAGCGGCAAATATTACGGCGAATCACTCGGGCGAAACCAGATAGCGCGACGCAAAGCCTTAAATAATTGACAAAAACAGTAGGTCTTTGCCACGCCGCACCGGCTCCGACCGCAATCTCTCTCCCTATATACAGAGACACCCAGCGCCCCCGCGCCGCGCCGAAATGACCGCCCTGCATCCGTTACGGGCACCTTGCCGCCGAACACGCATCAAGAAGCAAACCAACCTCCACAACCATTCCGGCCACAAGAGCGCCCCAAAGACACCTGAAGCTGAAAAATCCTACAAAAACGGGTAAGATTGTCGCACCCCATTGAAAAACAACAAGATTTATTCCCCCCAAACCGAAAAAATCCCCATTTTCCTTGCGTTGGATCAAGGTTGGCGTCCATACAGTTCCTAACCTGTCACGCAGCATCACCAGACAGGTCAGGCCCATGACCCGAGCCGTTCAGAAGTCGCCCAACCGCTACGCCATCCTGCTTGGCACGCGGCGGGCCATGTTTCTCGGTAGCTTTTATGGGGTCCAGCTAGCACAGGAATTTTCCGGCCAGCGACGCGTGATTGCAAACAAGAATTTTCGCGCGGGGCGATCCGCTTTGCGCGCAAAGCCGGGGCGCGTTGGCGCCGTTATGCGCCTTTCCCCACGCGCCCCCGTTGCCAAGGCAGACTCCCGCCGGGGGTCGCCATACAACCCAAAGAAAGGTGAAAACCATGGCAAAAACTTCGAAACCTACCGCCCTTAAGGCCACCCGCCGCGACGTGTTGCGCGGATCGGCCCTTGCGGGTGCCGCAGCCCTTACCGGCGGTGCGGTTGGAACGGCCAATGCCGCTGTCCGGCGCATGCCCGCCCCGGTCACGCCGCGCGAGCCGATGGTGCAGTTTGTTGACGAAGAGGTCGTCACCAGCAATGCAAAACCAGCGGACCTGTCCGGCTATGAGCGCGTGAAACAGGAACTGGTGATGCCACCCTTCGCGCCGAAGCACGAACAGGTTGCCACCGGCAAGCCGAAGATCGTCGAGATCACCATGGAAACCATTGAGAAGAAAATGGTGGTGGACGAGGATACCGGCGCGTCGATCTGGGCGCTGACCTATAATGGCTCCGTCCCCGGCCCGCTGATCATCGTGCATGAAGGCGATTACATCGAACTGACCCTGCGCAATCCGAAGGACAGCTCGATGGAACACAACATCGACTTCCACGCCTCCACCGGCGCACTCGGCGGCGGCGGTCTGACCCATGTCTTCCCGGGCGAAGAAACCGTGCTGCGCTGGAAAGCCGTCAAGCCGGGCGTCTTCACCTATCACTGCGCCCCCGGCGGTCAGATGATCCCCTACCACGTGGTCCACGGCATGAACGGCGCCCTGATGGTTCTGCCGCGCGATGGCCTGAAGGACAAGGACGGCAACCCGCTGCGCTACGACAGCATCGCTTATATCGGTGAGCAGGATTATTACCTGCCGATAAATGAAGACGGCGAATACATCGACTATAACGGCGCTGCCGAGGACTGGGAAGAAAGCTTCGAAGCCATGCGCGGCCTGATCCCGACACATAGCGTATTCAACGGCGCCGTCGGCGCACTGACCGGCGAAAACGCCCTGAAGGCAAAGGTCGGCGAAACCGTGCTGATGATCCACAACCAGGCCAACCGCGACTCTCGTCCGCACCTGATCGGCGGGCATGGCGATTATGTCTGGGAAGCCGGTTCCTTCAACGATGCGCCGCAGACCAATCTGGAAACCTGGTTCATCCGGGGCGGCAGCGCCGGGGCGGCTATGTACACCTTCCGCCAGCCGGGGGTTTACGCCTATGTGAACCACAACCTGATCGAAGCGGTTCTTCTGGGCGCCACCGCGCACTTTGTGGTGGAAGGTCAGTGGGATAACGGCCTGATGGAACAGGTCGTCGCTCCGCACGAATTCTGATCCCAAATCAGGAGATAAAAAAATGAGTGCTGCTGTTAAAAAACTCGGTGTATTTCTGGGAATAGGTGCGGCAGCACTTGCCGGGGCCGCGATCTATTGGCAGATGCGCGGCCCTGCGCTGAATTACGACATTTTACCGATCATGGCCGAAAAGCCGGTCATCATGCCGGACGGGCATAGATTTTACGCGCAGAAATACGAGGTAACGATTGCCGAGTGGAACGCCTGCCACGACGCTGGCGCATGTGCGTTGCACATCCGCACCCGCCCGGACATGCAGTCCGAAACCACTCCCGCGACCGGGGTGTCCTATCTCGACGCGGGTGAGTTTCTCGCCTGGATCAACGCCAACTCCGGCCACACCTTCCGCCTGCCCACAGTCGCGGAATGGGAATTCATGGCTCAGGAAGTGGCGCATGAACCCGACCCGATCTTTACCGATCCGTCCCTGAGCTGGGCCTCGTCCTACATGCTGGAAAACCTGCCCAGCCGGGCGCTGAAAAAGACCGGCAGTTTCGACATGACCTCCGGCGGGATCGGCGACCTGCCCGGCTCGGTCTGGGAATGGACACAGGATTGTTATGCAGGGTCCGAAGAAGGCAGGGAAATCCCCGACGACCGCTGCCCGGCTTTCTTCGCCGCCGGCGAACACATGGCTGCCCTGTCAATTCTGGTGCGCGACCCGGCGCGGGGCGGCTGCGCCGTTGGCAGCCCGCCGGCGCATCTGGGGCTGCGGCTGGTCTCCGACACGCCGGTCCCGGTCAGGCCCTAGGACCAATCGACATTCAGGATTCCCAAAGGGTGTGTTTGTGTGATTCATAGAGCCCCATATTGAGCAATCTGGGGGCAATCACATGGCCAAAC